>OGON01000557.1_pt1 | contig 29912 bp, 38 predicted proteins | sample 1552671 | NCBI WGS metagenome assembly OGON01 (sample SAMEA2580136, study PRJEB22360) | human gut metagenome | biome: human gut; feature: human-associated habitat; material: faeces | place: Denmark | collected 2008/2010 | reverse complement strand
TCAACAATATGCCACCGAAGAAAGAGCCTTATCTGGAATACTTTGCCACAGAATGTGATGAGTTCCATGATATGGGAGCTTATGAAAAAAGTACCGATGTTAATCAGATTGCTGCGGTCTATGAAAAATATAGGGAGAATCCTAAAACTGCGTATCTGGGATGCTCAATGGGAATTATTTATCGTGATCCGGAAGACAGTTACTACGATGATGCTGAATTTGCAATCGTAAAAGGAAATACAGTACTTGGAAATTTGATGGATGATGTTCGGTTTTATGGAGAGCTTGCACTGGTACGGGAAGGGATTGAGAAAATTCATGAAGCATTGCCGGACTACAAGTATGTACCGATGAGGGATGTTCGAGAAGCAATGTATCCTGAGAAAATGACCACAGAACAGCTGGCAGAGGCACTGGATGAGATTGCAGAAGCTTTTGATCCGTATGAGTATCGAGATAATGTGGAGCTGGGAGAAAATACGGTACAAGAGGTGATGTTGGATTTGCAGAGTGGCAATACACATTCTTATATTTCTTATCTGAAGGATATTGTAGACGAAGAATGCGACTTGTCTGTTCGTGCAGGTGTATTGATGGAAAGACTGAAAGCCTATGAACCGGAGCTTCCAAAAGATATGGAACCGATGGTGTATGTGAATTATTGTGAGAAAAGTGAGCTGGGAAATCCAAGATGCCAGAAGTTATCTGATTTGGATTCCAAAACCGTAGAACAGGACAAAGCCTGGCATGCTGATCGTGATCCAAACACCAACGAACCCAAAATGACGGCACAGATGTTTTTTACAGTATATTATGCTGAGAAGGGCGACAAGATGCTGCATCATTTTCAAGGCAAGATGGATATTGGTACCGGAAACGGCGGCATTATCAGTCAATTAAAAATGCAGAATGAAATGAAATTGACAGATGAAAGCTGGATCAGTTATCAGCAAGGAAAAAGGTAATGAAGAGTATCAGAAGTATATGGAAGATCTGACAGATATGCAGAATCATGTATTGCCGTATTTGCAGAGCTTTTGTAGTCTAGAAGAAAAAGGTGTGCAGGAGCGGAGAGAACAGCAGATTGCAGAAAAACAGGACGTTTTGACAGGAAGAGAAAGAGCAACCGCAGAGACGAAAGTGAAAAATACGAAGACTGCTGGGAAAGAGGCTTTGATTATGTGGACAGAAGATAAGAAAGTGGCTGCGAAAGCAAAGAAGCCTTCCATTCATGAAAGACTGGAAATCAATAAGAGGAAAATTCAAGAAAAACAGGGAAAAGATAAGCCGGAGAGAGGAGCTGATCGGGGCGTAATGTAAAGCCAACAAAAAGCATAAGGAGAGCACGAGGAATAAGGTGGAAAGAAAGTCAACGCAGAGATTGTGTATGCTCCAATGGTTGCTGAAGCATATGAGTATCAGTACAATGCGGATGCATTTGAAGCAAGAGGCGGTGCAGATATGAAGGTTGAAGCAGCGAAAGAAGTGCCAATGGTAAGGACAGATAAAGCCAGATAGTAATTTGGGCGTGGGAGTAATCCTGCGTCCTTTTTGTGTTTTAATACAGCCATTTTCCCTGACTGCTTTAGCTCCCTCCATGACATTGATATCAGTAGGATTGGGCATACCTTTTCAAATTAAATTATAGCATAAATCCGTCTGTTTCACAAGAGCTTCCAGTATTTCCTAATCTGCGCATCCAGTATCCTATTGTAAAAACAGGGATTTGATTTTCCTAGCACCATGCCTTACAAGATTGTCCACTGGTTTGAAAATCATGAATTGTTGTGAATGCGTTGCGGAAAAAAGTGGGGTATATTATAATTATTTTAGATACGAGATTGCTTCAGATGCACAGTAGAAAGGTGTCATGTGTTGTATGATGCGTATCTTGCAGCAGGAAGAGCGAGGTATTCCGAAGAGATTGGAATAAGAAGAGAACTTGGAACTGAGAGTCCAAGAGAAAGCGAGGGCTTCATTACGTGAAACGTAACACCAGACAATTATGCATGATGATTCTTGTTTTTGGGATTATTGCAGTAGCATATGCTTGCCGGTTTCTTGCTATGTATGACATTGGCGGAAGCAATCCAAGTTATGTACGTGCTGCATTATATCTGTTGTTGTTTGTCCTGTGGGGATATTCCCTGGATCATCGTATCATTCAGAAGCCAGTATTGCATTGTCTGCGTCTGATGGCAGCCTTGATACTGATATGGATGATTTTTCGGACATTTAAATATGAGATCGTTACTAATCTGACGGTAGCGCGTTATCTGTGGTATCTGTATTACCTTCCCATGCTGTTTATTCCGCTCCTTGGGGTGTATGTTGCTATGTATATGGGAAAGCCGGAGTCTTACCGGCTGCCTGCGAAGAGTCAGATACTGGCAGTGATTCCTGCGTTGTTATTTCTGGCAGTGATTACAAATGACCTGCATCAATGGGTATTTGTCTTCAAAAGTGGGATTCCGGGAGTGTCTGATAACAAGGTATATTCTCATCGCTTACTATATTTTGCGTGTCTTGGATGGATGGTTGTTTGCATGTTGTTTACCATCATTCATTTACTACGACAAAGTCGTGTTCCGGGAATTGGCAGAAAGCGAATGATGCCATTTATCCTAGGCTGTGTCATGTTATTGTACGGATTGCTGTATCTGGTGGATTTCCCAAAGGTACGTTTTATGTTTGGCGATATGAATGTTATGTTTTGTCTGTTGTATGCATCAATTTATGAAAGCTGTATCCATTGCAAGATGATACAGTCCAATACTGGGTATGTCGGGTTATTTGAGGCAACGACACTGGTGTCCTGTATTGTTGACCAGGATGGTCGCGTGCTGCTCCGCTCTAAGACGGCAAGAGAGGACATGGTCTGTCCGCAGGATGGACAAACCATCATCAGTCCAGAGGGAATGCGTATTTCTTCAGCGCCAATCAAGATTGGTTATACTGTCTGGGGGGATAATATCCTTCAATTGACAGAACTTCGCAGCCACTTGAATGCCAATAAGGTCAAAATGGAAGAAAATAAAAAGAAACTGCAGGATGCTTATTTGGTAGAGAAGCAGTTACATGAGCTGGCTGAGAAGAATCGTATTTATGATGAGCTGGAAGCAAAGCATGGAAAACAGACCGACCGGATATGTGAATTGCTTGCATTGTGTAAGGATGCTGATGCAGATGAACTGCGGGCTTATATGAAGGAAATCATGCTGATTGGTACATATATTAAGCGAAGTGCGAATCTGTATTTCCTTGGCAAGGAATACGAGATGCTGCCACAACAGGAGATTCGTCTGACTTTTGATGAAGCTGTGCGTGCGTTAAATGCAGGAGGAACAGAATGTGGGGTAGCATATCTCATAACAAGACCGATGCGGACATCAGAAGTCGCTCGTCTGTTGGAACTGGTGAAAGATGTAGTGGGAATGGCGAGAGGTGGTTTACATTCGCTTTTTCTTTCTTTGTCCGATACGGAGATGAATCTTTCTGTGGAATGTGAGGGTAATCTTTTGGAGGTGGTATCCTCGAAAGTGACAACCTGTATGGAGGAAGGGTTATGGCTTATTCGAACACAGATTGGAGGCGGGGACAATGGGTAAATGGAAAAAGCTCCGAGTGAATGCAATTAAAGAAAGCTTTGATCAGCTTCCGACAGCAGTATGCTTCTTTGACAATCTTGGAGGAATTGTGCTTTGCAATCGGCAGATGTATCGTCTGAGTCAATATCTGTTCCAAAGTGATATGCAATATCTTGGTGAGGTGAAGATTTCGCTTGCCTCACCACCAGATGGTGTGGTAAGGCTTTCGGATATGGCGGATACGTATCGTTTCCCGGATAAGACAGTATGGCAATTTGAATGGACGAAAGTAACAGACCGGTATGGAGAAGTCTATACCCAGCTTACAGCTGCTGATATTACAGAATTACACCGGGCGCTGGTGCAGCTTGCAGATGATAATAGGAAGCTCGAAGAAGATGCAAAGAAGCTTCGTGAGCTTTCTGAAAATGTTGAGGCGGTTGCCAGGGAAAAAGAACTGTTGGCTGCGAAATCTGCGATGCATGATAGTCTGGCTGCCTGCATTACGGTAACAAAGCAGTATCTTGCCGGAGATCTAGGTGAGGTGGATGCAGGAATGGTGCTTCAGGAATGGGGAAAAAGTATTGCCTTTCGAGAAGCGGCTCTATTATCAGCAAAGGAAAAACTGTTTCACGATGCGAAGAGTAGTGGTGTGATGGTACGGATGAAAGGGGAAGAGCCGAAGGGAAGCACGGCAGATTTGATGTATGTTGCGATGCAGGTCTGTCTGAATAACGCAATCCAGTATGCACAGGCAACGGAACTTGAGATAAACATTTGGAACAATGCTGACAATTATATGGTGATGATAGGAAATAATGGCAAGCAACCGGAGCAAACGATTATGGAAGGCGGAGGTCTTACCAATTTGCGTCATCGGATAGAGGCAGCAGGAGGTACGATGGTTGTACAGAGCCTGCCAGAGTTTTCTTTGATAATAGATGTACCAAAGAACTAGACTCTGAGAAAGGGGATGAAGAGTAGTGAAAAAGATACTAATTGTTGAGGATCAGGCACTTGTCCGTATGTATTTGTGTTCTTGTGTGGAAAAAAGTGGTGAATGTGAAGTGGCAGGTGTATTAACGCGTGCAGATGCAGCACTTGCTCGATGTGGTGAGGGGCATATCGATTTGATTTTGATGGATATTTGTACAGAAAATGATTCGGATGGTCTAAGCGCAGCGGAGTCGATCAAGAAGTTCTACCCTCGGATTAAGATTGTGATGGTAACCTCGATGCTGGAGGGGCGTTTTCTGGACCGGGCAAGAAAAATTGGTGCGGACAGCTTCTGGTACAAGGATTCTCCATCTAGGGATTTGGTCGGTGTGATTGCGGGAACGCTTCATGGTGAGCATTTCTGGCCCGACAGAGTACCGTCAGTGCAGTTTGGAAAAGTACTTTCCTGCGACTTGTCTGAACAGGAGATGAGAACCTTGCGTTTGCTGTGTGAGGGGAAGACCAATGCAGAAATTGCAACCAGTCTTCATGTGGCAGAATCCTCAGTGCGTACTTATATTAATCGTATGCTGGAGAAAACAGGCTATCCGAATCGCAATCGCCTGATGGTGGCGGCAGTTAGTAAGCGATTAGTAGTTCCGGGTAATCCGCTTGAAACAATGGAAGATAATTAAGACAAAACCGTTTTGCCAATATGATTTGGTGGAACGGTTTTTTTAAAATTCTGTAAACTCGGAATAAATAATGCATTTGTCCACACTTTTGAGGACAGACAAGTTGATGGCTTTTTGCTACAATAACATCAAGAAGTAAGATGTCACACACATCGGATATATCGCTTAGGAAAGGGGGAAGGCTCGATGCGAAAAATAGTGGTGGATATGCAGAATTTTCTGTTTGCCGACTCCGTAGCGACCGCCTTCAGAAGTTCGGGTTATGATATCGATGTGATACGTACAGAGTCTCCAAAAGATACACTGGAATTATGTCAAGTGTACAAACCGTATGTGCTTATAATGGAAGTAACCAGCTATACTCCTTGGAAACTTGATGAGAGGTTGAACCTCCGGGAGCAGGTAAAGGCAGTGTGTCCAGAGTGTAAAATTGCCCTCATCGTAGATTCTAACACGGAGAGACAAGCAGCAAAGGACATTCGGGATGCCAAGAAAAATGGTCTTATTGATCAGTTTTTCTACGGTTCTATGACTGCCGAATATCTGATGGATCAGATTTATGCGATGTAAGACGGAAAACTTATTGGACTTGCTCCAAAACAGCAAACAAAGATCGGGGGTTTCCTGTTTTGGAGAAAGCCAGAAAAGAATGAGATGGATTAGGAGGAATGCATGATGAAGCATTTCCCATTACGATTTGGAATCGTGATATTACTTATCAGTGTATTGTGTGGCTGTGAATTGAAACCAGGAAAAAACAATTCAGATACCAACAAACAACAGGAAGGCAACCATGTTACGATACCAGATGACAATAAGATACCAGACAATCATAAAACACCAGAAAGTGGTAAGGCAGAAGCTGAAGAGTCAGAACTTGCAGTATTACAGCAGCAGATTGCCGAGAACGGATATGGAGCTGGAGTGTCTTTCCTGGGTTACGTAGACAGTGAACTTCACATGACAGAGTTGTCTAATTATTTGGAGGCAGGTTTGTTTATGGAAAAGTATCCGTTTTTAATGGATGCAGACTGTTTTATGACAGAAGGACAGGAATTGTACGCAATCGTACCACCAAACAAAAAGGGACAGATTATGGTGTATGCTTCTGAGATTACGGAAGAAGGTGTATATGCAGATGATAAAAGCAAGTCACTATTTACCGGAAAGCCGGGAGAAGTTCTTATACTGAAATGCAATTTCAGTGAAATTTATTCTAATGTGCTAGTCACAGTTACAGATGGCGGAGGCGCAATAGAATTTCGACCTTCCATTTCATTAAGGGATGGACATCTGGCAGAGCTTGAGGACGTGTATGACTTTACCGTATACGAGGATTTCCCTGATGGGCAGTCAATAGAGATTGCATTGGAAATGTTATATGAAATCGATGAGGTCAGACAAGCACTTGAAAATGGCATGAGCCTTATGTACATCGGTAATACAGATGAGATAGATGGAGGCAGTTGCATGTTGTTTGAATTAGGAACCGATGGAGAGTACCAGTTCGTACGGGAACAGCTTTACGGTGTCTGTGATAACCGGATTTACGCCTATGATGTTATAGGAGATGCATGGAATATTATATATTAAATGATGAAATGAAATTTTATTTGTGATCTGCCGGCAGAGAACGGAAAACATAGAGAAGATCATTTTTTAAGAGGAAAGGAGCAATTGTTATGGGACTTATTAAAGCAGGTATGGGTGCTGTCGGAGGCACTCTCGCTGATCAATGGAAAGAGTTTTTCTACTGTGAATCTATGCCAAAGGAGGTACTTGTTACTAAAGGGCAGAAACGTGTTACGGGACGTTCTTCGAACACAAAAGGGAATGACAATATCATTTCAAACGGTTCGGGTATTGCGGTAGCAGATGGACAGTGTATGATCATCGTGGAACAGGGTAAGGTCGTAGAAGTCTGCGCAGAACCAGGTGAATTCACTTATGATACCTCAAGCGAACCATCTATTTTTGCAGGAAATCTTGGCGAAAGTATCAAAGAAACATTTAAGACGGTAGGAAAACGTTTTACTTATGGTGGAGATACGGGAAAAGATCAGAGAGTTTACTATTTTAATACAAAGGAAATTCTGGAAAACCGTTTTGGTACACCGAATCCGGTTCCGTTCCGCGTAGTAGATTCGAAGATCGGACTCGATATTGACGTAGCCATTCGTTGTTCTGGTGTATATTCTTACAAAATTGCCGATCCACTGTTATTCTATTCCAATGTTTGTGGAAACGTAGAACAGGAATATTCACGTGAGGAATTAGACGCGACTCTTAAAACAGAGTTTATCTCTGCTTTGCAGCCTGCATTTGGACATTTGTCTGAATTAGAACTTCGTCCGAATCAGATCGTGACTCATAATACCGATCTTGAAAATGCGATGAACACAGCGCTTTCGGAAAAATGGGGCGCACTTCGAGGATTAAAGGTTGTAAGTATTGCACTTGGCTCTGTAACTCTTCCAGATGAAGATGCAGAACTCATTAAACAGGCACAGCGTACAGCAATCATGCGTGACCCTACGATGGCAGCAGCAACACTGGTTGGAGCACAGGCAGATGCAATGAAGACAGCAGCAGGTAATGAGGCAGGTGCTATGACCGGATTCATGGGCATGGGTATGGCAATGAACCAAGGCGGCGGCATGAATGCACAGAATTTATTTGCTATGGGACAGCAACAGCAGGCGCAGCAGATGGCGGCGCAGCAGCAGGCAGCTCAACAGGCAGCACCGGCAGCAGATGGATGGAAATGTGCTTGTGGCACAGTGGTAAATGGAAATTTCTGCCCGAACTGTGGATCAAAGAAGCCAGAACCTGAGCCGGCACCAGGTGCATGGAAATGTAAGTGTGGTGCTACAGCGACTGGTAAGTTCTGTCCGGAATGTGGATCACCAAAACCGGTTGCGGATGATGTATGGACCTGTTCTTGTGGAACGGTAAATAAAGGTAAGTTTTGTCAGAATTGTGGAGCAAAGAAACCAGAGGGAGTACCTCTTTATCGTTGCGATAAGTGTGGATGGGAACCGGAAGATCCAGCACACCCACCAAAATTCTGCCCAGAATGTGGCGACATCTTTGACGCAAACGACAGAAAGTAGCATAGGAGAGGAGGAATTCTTATGTATAGACTTCCATCTGAAGAAAAGCAGCATAAAGAAACAATCGGTGCTTTGATTTTGAGTATTATCATTATTATCGCAGGAATTGGCGGTATGATCTATACAAAGCACGAAAGCTTGGAGTATAAGAATTCTACGGATGTTCGAACACTTCATGCAACTGTTTATAGTTGTGAACAATCGAAAGAAAAAGATAATAATGGAGAGCGAAAAGAAGAATATAAGGTAAGATTTACTTATGAAATCGATGGAACGACATATGATGATTCTAAGATTTACTATAAAGAAATGAGGAGAGGAGATACCGTACAGATTACGGTTTACAGGAATTCAAAGGGAACATATAAACTGGAACCAGGACCAACTCCGATTTATTTCTTTGGATTTGCAGTAATGATTCCGCTAGGTATCATTGGTTTCGTCGTAATAAGTAAAGATCTTATTAAGTATCGCCGAGAAGAAAAAGAAGGTAGAAGACTGTAAGCATGGAATGGGAGGAAGGAACATGATGAAAACATATAGAAGTTTATCGGTATTTCTGATAGCGGTTATGCTTGTTGGACTTTGTGCATGTGGCTCGAAAGAGGGAAATGCAAAAGGTAACGGATATAAAAAAGAGGTAGATACTTATACACATGAGAAAGATGACGCAACGATCAGTTTTGAGATTGCCAAGGAGTTAGGCTATCAGGAAAAAACGTCAGATACAAACACGTTAGAACTTGAAAATCAAGAGAACGATACGTTAATCGAAATTGTATATTTCCGCGAGAATTCGAAAAGTTCTACTGTAGTGCGTGAGGCTGATTACTACGGAGAAGGTTTCAGTGATTTTGAACATATTACGATTGGCGATTACAAAGGATCTAAGGTATTTAGAGACTGGGGAAAAGCAGATGAGATTCATGAGTGTGAGATACGATTAGTGCTTACGGAACCATCTGATAAAAATATGGTTTATGCAGTGAAGGTGAATTTTAGAAAAGGTCTTCAGTGTGAAGACTTAGATGTGAAGGAATTTGTTGACAGCGAGGACTATATGCATTTCCTGAGTTCCTTTAAGGCGACATTAGAGGATTCCGAGGAAGAAACAAAGTAGGCATTCTTATTTCCATCTTCCTAATCCACGAAATATTCGGTAAGAATAAGGAGAAGGAGAAGGCACAAGAGGAACATGGGGAGACCAGATAGTCTGACAGATGAGGAGGGATGGATATGGGCTTATCAGAGGCGATGCTGCTTGCGTTTGCAACTACCATAATCTGTGCGTTTGCCATTGCTGAAAAAATCATTGACATAGACTTTGAACAGTTTATGCCGGAGAATTTGAAAAAAGCAAAAATGAAAAGAATGCTTGCAAAGCGCGAAACTCCGATGCAAGGGGCAAGGCTTCAGAAGGACATCAAGGATTCCTTTGAAAATGTGTTACTTCCGCTTGGAAAAGCAGATATGAGTTATCTTCCAAAGAGAATGGATCTTACATTCCGCAGAAAGATGGTTCATCAGGTGGAACTGCTGGGAAAGCATAAGCTTTGCCGGGATATCCGGGTGACGGACGTTGTACCTCTTCCGAAAAATAATTTCAAAAGATGGAATGATGACGGACGGGAGTGGAGGGAGTCTATCTTGCAGTGTAGTTCTCTGGAACGTCTGATTTCTCCTCAAGATGATGAAATAGTACATCAGATCTATCGGAAAAACAGTTACCTTCGGATTCTTCAGTCAAGGCACATTCGTCATTCGGATCGTCAGGGCAGGAACAAGGAATTTTATTCCGATAAAGGGAAGATCACCTGTCCATCCTGTGGAGCTGAGGTGGAGCTGAGCAGTCAGCAGGTCATCTGTCCATATTGTGGCGGTGTGATACAAAGTGAATTCTATGACTGGCAGACAGAAGTATTTGAAATCTATGAGAAGATGGGTGCAAATATGCAATACGGACTGTTATTGCTTGCTTACTCAGGTGTCATGTTCTTATGTCTGACCCTATGTCTTTATCTGATCAAAGATGCAGATGTTTCTCTTACCGTAGGTGTAATTGTTACACTGCTTATACTTCTGGGAATTGCGAGATTCTTTCGAACAAGGGAAGAAAAACAGGAAAAACTGTCGGAGAAAATCGTCAGATATTCGGAAAATTATCTGAGATCGTGTATCAATGAAGCACTTTATAAAGAAGTAAGTGATGAAGCGCTGATGGATTATGGAGTCGGTTCTATTGTATTAGAAAAAGTGGTTCATACGGACCAGACAACGGAAATAACAGTGAAGGTATATGGAACGGAGACCTACCTTCCTGAAAGAGGAAAACCATATACGAAGAAAATAAAGAAAACCCTCGTTTTGCAAAGGGCAAGATATCCGGAAAGAAGGAAAACGGACGGTGTATTTTTTAAGGAAAAGGATTGTCCATCCTGTGGTGCCAATTTCATACCGGATGAACATAACTGCTGTTCGTTCTGTGGTTATAGCTTCCGGGCAAACAATGCAAAATGGGTAATGAAAGCAATGAAAACATCATAATCAGAAGAAAATGAATTTGCCGGGAATCCGGTAACATAGTAGGAAGGGAGAAGGAATTATGGCTAATAAATGTGCAATCTGTGGAGCAGAAATTAATTTAGTACAAACTCAGAAACTGGCGGATGGTAATTGCATTTGCCGAAAGAATTGTAGAAGTAAGGGTATGAAAGCATTTGACTATGTGCATGCCAATCTTCCAAGTGTTCAGTCACATTTGGAGCAGGTGGACCGAGGAACAAAACTTTGGGAATATTTCTTTGTACCTCGTCTGAAAACAAAGAATAAAGCGCAGAAACTGAAACGATTCGGTGGTCATCTTTACGTAGCAGAGGATATTGGTCTGGTGGCATTTACCCAGGTGGATTATAAATTCTTCCTATTTGGAAAGAGCACACGTGCCTGTGTATACCGTATCGCCGATTTGCGAGCTTATGAATTCGAAAAAGAAGAAGTAAGAAATGGTGATAAGACAGAGAAAAAAGAAGTAGCGCATCTTGCATTTATCAACACTCCGGGACTTTATGAGGTATTTGTTCCGATGAATAATGTCTTGGATTTTGAAAAACTGAAAAAGTATTTTGACAGTCTGTTTGGAATCCAGAAAACATTGGGTAATGCAATGAATAACTGGAAGAAACAGATGGATGCTGTGAAGGATATTTCAGTCGGATTCAATGCTGCGGTAAGAGGAGATGCAGATATGGCAGAAAAGGCAGAGCAGGCAATGAACTCTCTGGATGCTGCAATCTACGGAGATCGTACAGAATGGATTCGGAGAGCGGATGAAGCGCTTGCAGAATTTGACCGACAGGCTCATTAAGATTAAGGAAGGAGGGTTTTCATGGCAAACTTGCAAGAATATAAATGTCCTTGCTGTGGCGGTGCGATAGCCTTCGACAGTACGATTCAGAAGATGAAGTGTCCATACTGTGATACGGAGTTCGAAATGGATGCATTAAAGGGTTATGACGATGAGCTGCAGGAAGAACAGGCAGATAGTATGGAATGGGAAACCAATGCCGGTGGAGAATGGCAGGAAGGCGAAACCGAAGGATTACGTACCTACGTATGTAAGTCCTGTGGCGGTGAAATTGTGGGAGATGCCAATATGGCAGCGACCTCTTGTCCGTTCTGTGACAACCCGATTGTTATGATGGGACAGTTCTCTGGAGCATTAAGGCCGGATTTGGTAATACCATTCAAGCTGGATAAAAAAGCGGCAAAAGAAGGACTGATGAAGCATTTGACCGGAAAACGTCTTTTGCCGAAGATCTTCAAGGATCAGAACCATATTGATGAAATCAAGGGAATCTATGTTCCGTTCTGGCTCTTTGATACCGATGTGGATGCAAATGTACGTTACCGGGCTACGAAATTACGTGTATGGAGTGACAGTGATTACGATTATACGGAAACCAGTTACTTTATGGTACACAGAGGCGGTAGCGTTGGATTTGAAAATGTTCCGGTAGATGGTTCATCTAAAATGGCGGATGATCTGATGGAATCCATTGAACCATATCACTGTGCAGAAGCGGTAGATTTCCAGACTGCATACCTTGCCGGATATCTGGCAGATAAATATGATGTGACTGCAGAAGAAAGTATCGAGCGTGCAAATGCACGTGTGAAACAATCAACTGAGGAAGCATTTGCTGCGACTGTTCAGGGATATAATACGGTTACAGCGGAAAACAGCAGTGTACAGTTTAACAACGGTAAAGCGAAATATGCATTATATCCGGTATGGCTTTTGAACACGACATGGAATGGAAACAAATACACATTTGCAATGAATGGACAGACCGGAAAATTCGTCGGAGATTTGCCTGTTGATAAGGCGGCAGCAACTCGCTGGACAGCGATTCTGGCAGTAGCATTCACAGCAGTAACCTATGGTGCGGCGACGCTTCTGCACTTTATTGGACTATTTTAGGGGGGTGACGGAATGAAAAAGAAAATGATATCGTTTTTACTTATCCTCATCCTTTGTCTTGGTATGACAATTCCGGCATATGCAGAGGATTCCGAAGGCTTTGCGGATGAATATTACCGGGTGAATGATCTGGCCGATCTTATGACTGACAGTGAGGAAAGCAAATTGCTTGATGTGCTGGATGAAATCAGTATCCGACAGAAGATGGACGTAATCGTTATGACGACAGATACACTCGAAGGATTAACGGTTGAGGAATTTGCAGATGACATGTACGACTACTGTGAATATGGATATGGAGCAGATAAAGATGGTGTGCTCTTATTGATCAGTACAGAAGATAATGACTGTTACATATCAACCTGTGGTTATGGTATCACTGCTTTTACCGATGCGGGGATTAAGTATATTCCGAAACAGATGATGGATGATCTGAAATCGCAGGATTATTTTTCCGCATGTATGACATTTGCTGAGCTGTGTGATGATTTTATTACACAGGCACGAAATGGAAGCCCATATACAGCACGCACACTTCCAAAAGACGCCTTACCATTCTATTGGATCTTTATTTCCATCGGTGTTGGTGTGATTCTGGCATTCGTTATCGTCGGAAGAATGAAGGCACAGCTGAAGACCGTTCGGTTCCAGGCTGCGGCAGGAAATTATGTGAAAGATGGAAGTATGAATATCACAGAAAGCAGAGATTTGTTCTTGTACCATACAGTAACCAAGACGGCAAAAGAAAAGAGTTCTTCAGGCAGCAGCACCCACACATCATCTTCTGGTAGAACGCATGGTGGTGGCGGTACGAAATTCTAGGAAGGGGGTGACAGATGCTTTTGGTATGATTTCTAGTATCTGTTTTTGTTTGCTATGATATATTTTGCTCTGGGAAACCCGCTTTCTATGTATATGACACCAGAAGCAATGGGACGCGAGTGGTTTCAAACTGCGAATATATTCATGATGATGAATTTTGTCTGCAAGAACAACGGTAATAAGTTGTGTGATACCTGCAAGGATCAAATCTGCATGGAGCGTTTTTTCGTTTTGTGTTTTTTGTCCGGCAAGACATAAATGCTCTTTGAGGTGATTGATGTCACGTTCAACCGCAGTCCTGATTTTATAAGTATTTTCCCATTCTTCGGTACCTCGAAGGACACCCGGGTAAGCACGCAGATCCTTTTCTGGATATATGTGAATCATTCTTCCGCATGAGGATGTAGTACATGGAGATTCACACATGCATTTGCGATGGGTCTTTTGCGTGGATTTGTCATAGACATATTTCATTTTGGGGCATACAAATTTATATCTGATCAGGCCGTTTTTCCTTTTGGAAATGCTTTCGTATTTCATTGGAAGTGAATCATCCTTTGGACAACAGGGAATTCCATTTTCATTGATTTTATAATCAGGATTTTTGATTCCCGAACGGGAATTGAGCGGAATGTAGGCTTTTGAAAAGTGTCTTTCCGTTCCAAAAGTGTTACCGGTTAACAGTTCACGGTAAAGCAGACAGGAATCAAACGCGGCATCCCCTAAAAATGTTTTTGGATGAATTAAAGGGTGCTTTGTAAAGAAATCTTTCAGTGTTGGGATGAGCAGCTTAGCGTCATGGACAGATTTGTCCTCATCCGGAGAAGCTGATTTCTTTTCTACAATGATTTCTGGATGAGAAAGGAGAGAAGATTATGAGAAAAAAGTTGAATTTGTTATTTGGACTAGTGCTTATCATCAGTATGATAGTATTGACTGGTTGTGGAGGCTCCGGAGAAACAGGAGAAAAGAACCCGTATGAAGGGAAATGGGTAGCGGTGTCCGCTCAGATGATGGGAATGTCCGTCAGTATAGATGAAGTTTTCGGAGGAGATTTTGAATTTGAAGTGAAAAATGGCGGAAAAGTTTCCTTTTCAGCTGGAGACACTACAGGGAATGGAAAATGGTCTGTCGAAGATGATCAGTTTATCTTGAGCATCGAAGGAGAAGAAATGGTGGGAATCATCGGAAAAGATATTATTTCTTTTGATAATATGCTCGAGATGGGAGTAAAGGTGATTTTTGCAAAGGATGGAACGGATGCAATGGATCCGGCACTCTATCTGACAGAGGAGGAAAATGCAGTCATAGGTGAGTGGGCTGCAGAAAGTGTGGAAGAACTTTTAGGAGACGGACCTCAGACTTCTATGGAAGGAGTAGACAACATCAATGATGCACTGCGCCTTGATTTCAAAAGTGACCGTAATGTAACAGTTATTTATAAAGGGGAGGAGATTGGGACTTTCCCATGGTCAGTTGCACTGGGATATTGTTCGATTGAATCAGAAAATCCATCTCTTACAGTGATGATAAATGACGATGGTACTTTGAAAGTAGACTACAGTGATGATGATGACTACTACACATTCCACTGTGTAAAAAGTGACAGTGAATAACTGAAAAGGATGTGGAAATCATGAAAGGAGGGAAGACGCCATGAAAAAGAAACTGTGGTGTGTGCTGTGTATCATGATATGCATGATGATGATAGCGGCATGTGGACAAAAAAAGAATCCGGAGAAGAAAAAATCGGAAAAAGCAGAGCAGGAAGAAACAGAATTTAAAGACAGAGAAAGTCTTAAATTAAGTTTATTTACAGTGTATTATCCGAAGGCATGGAACTACGATAAAGAGAATATGAAGAAAGATGAAGAATATTCTTACGTTAGATTTTTTGATGGAGATACAGCAGATGGATCCGAGAATGTCATTTCTATAGAAGCGACCAAGGAGGATTCATATACATATCGAAAGAGTTTAATTGCCTTTGGAGTGGATTTAGAGGCATATGCTGAAGGGAAAATGGACACTGTAACAATAGGAAATGCAGAATATACAGCAATGCCGGAAAGTAATTCCATAGAAAAAACGTATATGTATCGTTATGAACAGTCTGGCACATCCTATGATATCAGAGTAAAAGGACAGGAAATAGATGATTCTGACAAAGAATTGCTGGAAGGAATTGTGCTGAAATTAGAGGATGAAGGAAATAAAGACGCACCATGGCCATGGGAGGGAGAGCCTCTTGAACCTGTATTGGCAGAGCAGATGGTAGGTTCTTATACAATCGTTCCGGAATATATCCCATTTAAAGAAGCACAGGGCGTTATGCAGATTATGGATCATCAGTTTGTAAAACAGGGCAATCAGGTATTCCATCTGCTGGAGAATAAACTGGATACTTATGAATATTCAGAAAGTGGACTTGAATTCGTTTCTTCGATGGAATTAGACGATGATTTTGAATATTTGTCTGGGGACAGCAGTGGAATGTTATATCTTTCACCGGGAATCGGAGATGTAATTGGCGTAAAAGATGGGAAAAAAGCACTTCAGACAACAGTAGACGGAGATCTGAATATGCATCCATCCGGAGAATGGGGAATCAGTTTCTGGGTGAACAGTGATACTCAGAAGATTGCGAATCAAGGCGGTAACCTGACGGCAGAACCGTGGATACTGACCGGATTAAATAACGATGAAGAACGCAAGGGACTGTTTTCCATGATAGATGACGTACAGATCACGAATAGTCATATTATGGTTGCAGGATCCATGGCTGCGGAAGATGAAGGCACAAAAATTGTTGTTTATGATTATGATGGTAATCAGCTTTTGAAATTAGGTGGAGAAGATATCAGTTCTCCGGACAAGCTCGGTTCCATTACAGGCATGGCGGAAACAGAAAATGGTTTTGTGGCTGCAGATGGAAATATGCGCGAAATACAATTTTGGGCAAAAGATGGAACGCACGTAGGTGCAATTTCTACAGAGGACATATTTGGTGTCAGTTATCCATGGCTGGAAGATATGCAGCTTTTAGATGACGGCTCTCTGTTAATTATGCTGACACAGGAACGAGATGACGGATCAGCAAATGAATTGATGTTTTTCAGATTGACAGGATTTTAATTGAAAAAATAAAAATCGCTTGCCGGCAGAAATTTATCTGCCGGCAAGTGATTTTTCTGTTTCCTGTTTCCAATATAAAGGTAGAATTTTATCACATCAGTGAATCAATTTTCATATTTATCGTATACAGATATATACAACATAAATGGCATAGAGGATCAACATCAGGATCCCCTCCTTTTTATCGAGTGCTTTTTTTGTCCATGCCATAATCCATACGATAACACTGAATACAAGCGGAACAGCTGGGAAGTGTATTGAAGGACGGGAGTTTATCATTGCACTTCCGGAAAGTTTTGTTGAGTACAAGGCAGATGATGTGGTAAGGCTTTTCACGGACAGCTTTCATAAAAGGTACGATGTGGAATGCAGTGCGGCACTTCACCATAACAAGAAAATGACCAATTACCATATTCATCGCGTATTCAGCGAACGGAAAATGCTGGAACATCCAGAAGTGAAAATTGCTACCAGAAATATGTTTTATGATGAGCAGGGCAAGCACAGACGCACGAAGAAAGAGATTTTAGATGAACAGGGAAATCTTCGGGCAGGATGCAGTATTATTTAGGTAATTGCGAAACTCGTTAGATTTATTTGTGTTTAGAACACAAAAAGAAAGAGCTTTACATTTGGGATATAACTTAAACATGGGGAGTGACTAATTTATACTTTGGGGCGCACTTAAATAAACCTCTGATTTAATTAAGCTGGTAAGCCTAAGCAATGAGTGGTTTCAAACTGCGAATATATTCATGATGATGAATTTTGTCTGCAAGAACAACGGTAATAAGTTGTGTGATACCTGCAAGGATCAAATCTGCATGGAGCGTTTTTTCGTTTTGTGTTTTTCGTCCGGCAAAGATGCAAATATTTGTTGATGCAGATGCCTGCCCTGTAGTTGCAATCATTGAAAAATCGCAAAAGAAAATAGTGTTCCGGTAACGTTGTTGTGTGATACGAATCATGTTCTGTCATCAGCTTATAGCGAAGTTGTTGTTGTCGGTGCAGGAGCAGATGCAGTAGATTATAAACTGATCAGTATCTGCCATAAAGGAGATATTGTCGTATCACAGGACTACGGTGTAGCTGCAATGGCATTGGGAAAAGGTGCTTATGCTATTCATCAATCAGGTAAATGGTACACGAATGATAATATTGATCAGATGCTAATGGAACGTCACCTGAATAAAAAAGCCAGAAGAAGTTCCCGTAAATGTCATATCAAGGGACCGAAGAAGCGGACGGAGGAAGATGATGAAAGATTCGCTCAATCTTTTGAAAAAATGCTTTTGATGGCACGTGAGAAAGATGTCAGATGAGGAATTATAGATGCAGAGGAACAACAGAAGCTATAAAGACTTAAAACAAAAACAGAAGAGTGCAATAGCAGATAAAACATACAAAATGCACTTGAAGTTTTATCTTGAGAATCAGCGAATGCCGGTTGATGCTGAAGTGAATGATATATGCAAAAGGTTGTTTACAGCAGTTCAATCGCTTGCTCCTAAAACGGAATATGAAGAATTTTATAAAATTGTTGAAAAGCGTGAAAAGAGTTATGAAGAACGTATCCTGAGAGACATTCAGAGTGGGATTACACTGGAAACACTTATGGCAAAAAAACATAAGAAAACGCCGGAAGAAAAAGCAGCTGTTGCGAAACAAAAGAAGCAGCAGAGGCGAGCAAGACGGAAAAAAGAAACAAGAGATAATCTGGCTAAAAAAGAAATCTTGCAAGATGACAGATTTTTCTTTATTGCTGGTTATACCTCCGGAGGTGCACCGTATGGTGTCACCTGGGAGGAAATGGGTCTGAAACCTTGGGAAGATTTGGAAGAGAATAATTGAGTTGTCAGTGCAATCTTATTTATCTCTTGTGACAGAAACAGGTTCCCGTTTTGCCGGAAGTAAGTCTGAATTGATTTCAGGAGCATCGAGCAGCACAGAGAAATTTTGCTGAATGATATCCAGTGTTTTCTGCTTTTTCTGTAATTTCTGTTTTTCCCGGACGGTAGCAGCTTGTTCAGATTCAAGATTTTCAATCCGCTTCTGGATTTTTTCAGAGCTAGGGATTTTGGTAACACCGAGATCCTGAAGCTCTTTTTTTAGTGAATCGTGGAGTTGGTATTCTGCCTGATGCTTACTGCGGTATGCTTTTGGATTTTTTGCAGATTTGCAATCTTCAATCACTTTACGGCAGAGCCGGTAAGAATCACAGTGTTTCTGAATGACTTTCTGCGTGCTTAGCTCACTGGTGATGTGTGCTATTCTCTGATCAGCCGCTTTAACAGAAGCATCAACATCAGAAACATGCTGTTGGAAATCTTCATAATTCAGCAGGTTATTTTCGGAAAGATAGTTGAAGGTGCGGGCTGCCTCTTTTAGATTATTGAGCTTTGCCCATCGTTCAAATCCCTCTCGATTTCCAGTTGTGACATAAGTGGAGATATTGATATACAAGCGAGCTTCTCTGGACAGATGTCTTGGAGTTTTTACTTTGCTACGATTTTTAGCCAGACGGATGCGAACATTTTCTTCGGAATAATAGCTTCCGAGAGATTTCATATAAGTGAAGTTCTGCTGTTCCGGTGCACGGAATGACAGGTGCTTTCCTTGGCGGATTTCATATCCGGCTAACTGCATTTTTTGTAGAAATTCCTCATAGTTGATGGAAGTCCAGATTGCCTTATCAACTGCAACACGTAGCTTGGCTTTCCAACTGGTGCCACGATGATATTCCATGTTCTCTTTATAGCTTTTTCCTTTTTCTCCGGTTGGCATACTAGTGGCAAGTCCATTTTCCTGGCAGATGCGATTACTGATCCGGCAGATTTTATGGTAGCTCCGCTTATTGGAAACATACTTGTGATGATCAACAAAGCTTGCAGCGTTGAAGATGATGTGGTTATGGATATGATTTTTGTCAACATGGGTACTGATCACATATTCATATTTTCCTTTCAGTACTTCGTCAGCAAATTGCTGCCCTAAGCGATGGGCATTTTCGGCATCAACTTCTCCAGGCTTAAATGACTGGATCAGATGAAATGCCAGGTTATCACCCTTGTCCATTCCATTCTTTTTTGCCATTTCTCTTGTCATAGAAAATTCAAGATCTGCAGTTTCCGGGGAACAGCCAAAACTGGAAACTAACAGTTTTTCATCTGTCTTATCTGGATTTGTAATATAGTCTAGAGCTTTCTTGTCTGTTACTTTAATGGGGAAGATTTTAAGATATGCCATATTTCTTTTACCATCTCTTTCAATTCTTGCATTTCTTCCGGATATAGATCTCCGGTGGTATTTACCTTTTTTGCAATCTGGTTGATATTTATGCCAATCTTGTGCATTTCCTCATACTGTTTCTTCAGTGGAGTGGTATCGGTGTTGACGATGTAACCGTCGATTGCCATTTTACGAAGGTAAGCTCCCATGTTTTTGGTCTTTGATTCAATCATCTTTCTGCGGATTAGCTTTCGTTCTTCCTCTGTGACATAAAAATGAATTTCTTTGTTTCTTTTTCTTTCAGCCATTAGCAGTTTCTCCTTTCTGAGAGGGCAGTAGTATCGTTGCTTTCAGCGTTTTTCAATTTAGGGCAGGGTTCCCTAAATTGGGGTTTCCCGGAAGTGTATCCTCACTTCCTGTCCTTGCTGTTTTACCCCTCTATTAGTTAAAGTCAGGAGAACCGGGAAAATGCAAAAGAATTTGGCAGGTAGTACGGGAGTTAAAAATATGGTATGATTATGGGCAGGATATCAGAATAATCAGGAGTTGAATAAACTGTGAAGAAAGAAGAAATTTTTGAATATGTGAAGAAACAGTATGGTACGGTGCCGGTGTATTTATGGGCACAATCACCAGATAATGCTGTGCTGCGACATAAGAATGGAAAATGGTATGCTGTGGTCATGAGCGTTGAAAAATGCAAACTCGGATTAGAAGGAAATGAATTTGTCGATATTATGGATGTAAAATGTGATCCGGAAATGGCCAGTATGATTATTCAAACCTTTGGATTTTTGCCAGGATACCATATGAACAAACAGCACTGGATCACAATTTTACTGGATGGTTCAGTCAGTGAAGCAAAGATACTGGACTTTTTGGATATGAGTTATGACCTGATTGATGGAGCAGGCAGAAAGGAAAACAAATGAGAAAAGCGATCGTATATGCATCTGTACATCATGGAAATACAGAAAAATTAGTAAAAAGCATAGCAGAAGAGTGCCAGGTCGATTTGATTGATGTTGTAAAACAGCCAGATGCAGATCTGAGCAGTTATGATATGATTGGGTTCGCATCAGGGATCTATTTTTCAAAATTTCATCAGTCGATATTGGGATTTGCAGAGAAGAATCTATCGGATGATAAAAAGGTATTTCTGATCTGTACTTATGGTGGAAGTGCGAATTACGAATCAATAGAGCAGATTTTGGACAAGAAGCATTCTACGGTAATCGGAAAATTCGGATGTAAGGGCTATGACACATTTGGTCCATTTAAACTGGTGGGTGGTATAGCAAAAGGGCATCCAGATGAAAAAGATATAAAAAATGCAGTTGAGTTTGTAAAAGGACTATAAATAGTTTAGCAAAAAAGAAAAACCGGGGAACAGTCCTCGGTTTTCTGATATTTGCGGTTCAGTCTTCAATTTGAAAAATCTCTTCTACTGGCATTTTCAGATAATGTGCCAGACGGATTGCAATTTCGAGAGAGGCATTTCGCTCACCACGCTCAATGCGTCCGATGGTATCACTGCAAGATCCGACAGCTTTTGCAAGATCCGCCTGAACGAGATTTCGTTCTTCCCGGATATCTTTAAGAGTGTTGTTAATTGCCATTTTATCACTTCCTTTATTATTTTCAGCAAGAGCAGGCTAGAAGTCTGCAGTTGATCTTTAATGAAAACCAGGGATTTCTGCCCCTTTGCATTTTCCGATTACTTTCCCAAAGATTTTAAAAGAATCAGATTCATAAATCTGGATAGGATGATATTTTTCATTTAATGAAACAAGGTAAACGCCATCTGGTCCGTCATGTAGTTCTTTGATATAGGTATTGCCATTGAGATAGAAGATACCGATTTCACCGTTGGAGATACTGTCTTGTTTATGAACCCATGCAACATCTCCAGTATGATACATTGGTTCCATACTGTCACCAGATATGCGGATGCCAAAATCAGTCTTCTCAGGTGCAAGATGACCGACATTGTAACTTTCTTTTACAGAATCTTCAATATAATTTCCAGTACCGGCAGAAGCTGGCTCTACTGCGATCGGCTGATAATTTTCAAATGGAATAATCTCGGCTCTATGCGGAAGATACTTTCTGGACGCCCGAAGAAGATTGGCAAATTCAATGATCTTAGCTTTGCCGTCTTCATTCAAATTTTCCATGACATGATTAAATGGATTTTCACCTAAAAACGCTTCGTATATATCTTCAATATCTAAAATCTGACAAACTGTCAGGATTGTATGCAATGATGGTTCTCTTGTCTGATTCTCCCATTTGGAGACTGCTTTCGTAGTAACTTCAATTCCTTCCTGAGCAAGTAAGTCTACCAGATCTGCCTGGGAGTAGCCTTTCTTTTTTCTGTTTTCTACTAATACTTCTCCGAAAGCACGCATATGTTCGCCTCATTTCTTTTTGATTTTTCTATATGCATTATAACCTGAATAAAATTAAAAATCAAGAAAAATCTCCAAAAAGGAGATAATACGACCAAGATGTCGCTTGATTATCTCCAATACGGAGATATATACTAAGCATACAGAAATTGATAAGACAATAAACCAAAAAGAGAGTAGGTGGTGGAGTTAATGAGAGAGCGGACAATTCTTCATAGCGACATGAATTCATTTTATGCAAGTGTGGAAATGCTGCATCACCCGGAATTTGCCGGAATGCCTCTTGCAGTTGGTGGTGATCCGGAAGCCAGACATGGAATTGTGCTGACAGCAAATTATATTGCGAAGCGAAAAGGTGTAAAGACCGGAATGGCATTATGGCAGGCAAAACAGATTTGCCCGGAAATCATATTTGTACCACCACGGATGGATTTGTATTTGAGATTTTCACAGATGGCAAGAGAAATCTATTCGGAGTATACGGACAAGATCGAGCCATATGGGATTGATGAAGCCTGGCTGGATGTATCAGACAGCAGAAATTTGAAAGGAAGCGGAATAACGATTGCAAGAGAAATCAGCCATCGGATTAAATACGAACTGGGTGTAACGGTAAGTATTGGAATTTCCTGGAATAAGATTTATGCGAAACTTGGTTCAGATTACAAAAAGCCAGATGCGATTACAGAGTTTAACCGGGAAAATTATAAAAGTATGATTTGGCAGCTTCCTGCATCAGATCTGCTTTATGTTGGAAGCCAGACTCGGAAGAAACTTCAGAAGCTGGGGATTCAAACCATTGGGGAACTTGCTGAAAGTGATGAAGCAATGTTAGAAAGCCATTTTGGAAAGATGGGAATTGTGTTATGGTCATTTGCAAATGGCTGGGACGATGATCCAGTTTGCAAAGATGGGTATACAGCTCTGGTGAAGTCAATTGGCAATAGCACCACAACTCCAAGAGATTTGGAAGATGATCTGGATGTCTGGATCATTCAGATGGCACTGGCAGAAAGCGTTGCAGCAAGATTAAGAAAACATGGTTTTAAATGCAAAACGATAGAAATTACGGTCCGAGACAATGGCTTGTTTAGTTTTTCGAGGCAGAAACAATTACATCATCCGACAAATATAACAGATGAGATTGTGACAGCAGCATTTCAATTGTTTAAGGATCATTATAAATGGGAGTACCCGATCAGAAGCCTTGGTATTCGAGCAGTAGATCTTGTGTTGGATGATATTCCCGTACAGTTGGAACTTTTTGACAATCAAGAGAAACAAGAAAAATTGGAAAAGATGGAACGCACTGTAGATGAGATCAGACGACGGTTTGGTTATTTCAGTATACAGAGAGCAGTTATGTATCAGGATAAAGTCTTATCCCACTTGGACGCTGGTACACATACGGTTCATCCACACAGTTATTTTCATGGATAATGGGAGGGATAGATTTGAAACAGACATTAACCAGAAAACAGAAAGAAAGCTATCAGTGCATTTTGAATTATACGAAGGAGCATGGATATCCGCCGACAGTCCGGGAATTTGGAAAACTGATCGGAGTAAGATCAACGTCATCTGCTTTTTCCAGAATCAAGCAGTTGGAACAAAACGGATATATCCGAAGGGTTCCGGCATCGCCAAGAGCAATTGAAATTTTATAGTGAGGTGTCGGTATGAATAAAGTGTATGTAGATGTAGTGGCAGAGTTTCGGAAAGATGGAAAACTGGTTCCTATATTCTTTACCTGGGAAGATGGAAGAAAATATAACATCGACAGAATTTTGAAAATCGAGCGATGTGCCAGCAGAAAGGCAGGCGGTGTAGGAATGATGTACACCTGTATGATACAGGGACAGGAAAGCCATTTATTTTATGAAGTGGATAAATGGTTTATGGAGAGAAAATAATTCAGAATGACACAGAATCGTAAAGAAAAGGTTCAACGTTAGCCTTATAATAGTGTCATAAAAGGAAGGAGGAATCACAATGGATGATTTAGTAGAAAAGATACTTGAACTAATTAAAGGAAAGAGAACAGCTATTGATATGCAGGCGATTATGTTCCAGTCAAGAAGTACGACTTATAGGAAATTAAAAGATGAAGGAACTTCAATAAGTGAAATTAAAAATTTGTATCAAGATGGTGGAGCATTTTCAGTAATCAGAAAAAAAGATGATATGTCTAGGAGAGCATTTAAAGAAGAATTATCAAAATTTTTGCTGTGTGATCCGGATGATGTATGGAAAAGATTTAATGAACGCTACCATATGGGTGTTATTGAGTACAAAAAGAAAATTAAAAAGAAAAATCAATTAACGGACTTAGAGTTTGATTTACTAAAGAGACAAATATTATTCATAATAAGAAGAGAGCCACATACGCTAAAACAATTATGTGAGATCACAAATAGATCAAGAAGCTATGTTTTAGCTGCACTGAAAGACCTGGATCAGGTTCTTGGAGGATATGGAGGTGGACTTGGAAAAGGGTATTTTATAGTGAGTTCGGAGGAAGAAAGATTATTACATGCTTCATGGTGTGCAAATTGGAAAAAATCAATGCAGTATTGTTAGAAAATTAATGATTATTAACCGGCAGGGATAGTCACTTTCCCTTTATATTCCTGCAGGTTTTACATAAGAAGATGGATTTCGGTCAGCAAAGGCAGCTCCCACAATGCCTTTTGGATATCCGCTTCTGCAAGTTGTAGTAAGTAATTGCTTCCCATCAAAATCATGGGGAAAGCGAACTGGTCTGAAAGACCGCCAGTTAGTGTGATGATGATAAGGAGATTTTGAAACTGATGACAGACAGAGATTATGCAATTAAATCAATGAAAGAGATTACCTTCCAGATGGCAAGCCATGCGCAGGATTATCTGGAAGTAACGATGGAGAGACATTATACAGATATCAAAGAACTGATGACAAGCTATCAGAAATTGATTTTGGAAAATCAGATTGTGTTAGAAGAACTGGATATGGAATGCCAGGAGAAAATCAATGAAGATATGGCATATGCGTTGAGCTATCTGAGCATTTACAATAATCAGCTGAATGTGCCAAAGATGCATCGGGAAATGAATAACCTGATGATTATTTATGGCTTGTCAGATATGATCTATCGTGGAATGACACTGGTGAAGTTCTATGCACCGAATGGTGTGATGCTCAGTGAAATCCTTCATTCCTGTTTTTGCAGTCATTATAATAAGACAGATGTGGAAGTACAGCAGGAGTTAGGAATAGGCAGGACTTCTTTTTATAAAATGAAGAAGCAGGCACTTGGATATTTAGGATTTTATTTTTATGAGATCGTGGTACCGCAGGCAAAGGATAAAAGATTTAAACCGTCACTGGGCGTTGAGGAAGAGTAGGTGAGTAATATGAGATACGAAGATTCGATGAAAGGTGTAGCTGATCAGATAATCAAAGAACAGCAGCGAGTCAGTAAAATTAAAAACAATCCAGAAGAGTTCCATTGGCATGACGAATATGCAACGTTGAATTTCTTTCGGTTTATCTGCAAAAATATCGGTAACTTGAGAAATGGAGAAATTGAAAAAATGGTCACACGTTTAAAGTACATAGATCAGAAAGCAGTGGAAAACCATGTGAATGGTGCTGTTTGGGCATTTGATTATGATAAGATGTTCTGTGTATTGATGGAAAATGAAATTTGTCGAAAGGTGTGTGAAAAGAATAAATATAACAGTTGGATGAATCTGATTGGACAGTATTGTGTTTCAAGGACTTAAAGACGAAGAAAGTTGTTGGAGAGAAATAATTTCCAGCAACTCTGTCTTTAATGAATAGAGTTCATTTTTTTATTCAACTATTCCCATGATATATACAATATGTAAATTTGCAATTCAAATATCAGTTTATGCTAAGTACGATAATAATAATAATTACTATTATTGACAAGAGAATAATTATCATGTATAATACAGATATACAAGAAACAAAGTGTTAGAAAAATTGCTAGGAACTTGGTAACAAAAATAAATCGACATTGAAAAGGGAAAATGACTATGAAAAAATATGAATGTGAACCATGTGGATATATTTATGATCCGGCAGTAGGAGATCCAGACGCCGGTATCGCTCCAGAAACTGCATTTGAGGATATTCCAGATGACTGGACATGCCCAATCTGCGGATTAGGAAAAGATGTTTTCGTTCCTGTAGAAGACTAAGCAGAAAATGCAGGTACGAAACTGCCAGACATTAAAAGAGCCTAAGAGAACATATAAAAGAAATGGAGGTCAAATTATGACTTACGATTTAAACATTACCTTTGATGACAATTTAGTAACAGGAAATGAAACAATTGATACCCAGCATAAAGAATTGATCGACCGTATCCAGAACTTTGTAACTGCCTGTCAAAATGGCGACAGCAAAGTAAAAGCAATCAAAATGCTGGATTATCTGGATGAATATACTGACTTTCATTTCAAAGAAGAGGAAAAGCTTCAGGAAAAATCCGGTTATCCAGAGCGTGAAAAACATTATGAAAAACATGAAGAGTTTAAAAAGACAATTCAGGAACTGTATGAATACCTTCAGGAGTATGAAGGACCAACAGATCGGTTCAGTGAACTTGTACAGAAAAATGTAATCGACTGGCTGTTTGGACACATTAAAACATACGACCGCTCTGTGGCAAAATTTATCTTTATGAAACAAAATCCAGACCGATGCTAAAATAAACCAGGGAACGAGTTCACTCAGAATGTAGACAACGTGATGAAGTAAACTAGGGGCTGTCACAATGCAGCCCCTTTCCTGTTATAGCGATATTCTAGGTAATATATTGCGCTGGCATGACATATTATTTTACTACTACTATATGGGAAGAGCAAGCAGCTCTTCTTTTTTTTGTCCTTTTTATCCAATTTTAAGTTGTAAAGTCTCTTTTCATGCCAACAGAAATATGCTAAATTGATTTTATAGAACAAGATATAATTCCACTTATATATCGGAGGAAAATGAATGAGAGAGAAAACTATATATGAGAAGATTGCAGAAAAGTATAACACAACACCAGAAGAAGTACGCAGAGAAATGCAGATAGCCATAGATGCAGGATTTGATAATCCTGACCCGGCTGTGCAGGAAGAATGGAAGAAAATGACACTTAAAGGAGACAGGCCCACACCGGAAGAAGTAATCAATTACGCAGTAAAAAAATTAAAAGGAAATTAAAAATATGAAGAAAAAGATAATTGCAGTAATTTCAGGAACAGCAATCTTGATAATTGCTGCAGGAAGTATTTATGGGAAATTTGAATCCAGTCATAAAGAAGGCGAACCAGATGTAGTTGGAACTTTTTCTGTAAATCGGGATGAAAATATAACCGTGGTCGCAAATAGGGAAGATATTGAGGATAGAGAAGCGTTTGCAAGAAAACTTTTGCAGATGTACAAGGATGATTCTTTTCATTCGACAAAATTCTCCACAGACAGAGGATATGCGACGAGCATTGATATGAACATCTATTTATGGAAAGAGGATATTGAAGACGGGGAATCGGTAATGACAGCCGAATATAGACCTGTAGAATACGGAAAGGACTATGATGTTGTCAATAATCCTGATAAATTTCAACTATATATAGATGGAAAAGAGATTAAATAGTAATCTCCTGAAAGCAAGCTTTTTGTCAATTATTTCAAAGAAAAATTAAAGGATAACAATACATAGTTTTGACAATGATATTTTGAAAAATTTTATAGGAATGCTCTATTATCAAATTGACATAGGAATATGGTAGCGTATAATTAGAATTGAATACACTGAAAAAATGGAGGAATTACATGAAAGCACATAAATATTGGTCAGTAGGAGCATTGATCACAATGCTTGGGACTTTTTACACTGGATATAAAAAGCAAAAATCAAGTCACAAATACTTTGCTTTAAGTTCTATGTTATGTATGGTAATGGCGATATATACAGGTCATAAAATGATTACCGGGAATAGGAAGAAAAAGGCGAATAAAGAGAAAGATACAGAAAGGGAGGGATAAATAATGTTGGAAGTAGGGGTTAAGGCACCGGATTTTGAGTTGCCAGATCAAAATGGGAAAATACATAGATTATCGGATTATACAGGAAAAAAAGTGATTTTATATTTCTATCCCAAGGATAATACAGCGGGATGCACGAAACAGGCATGTGGGTTTTCTGAGCGATACCCTCAGTTTACCGAAAAAGGAGCAGTTATTCTTGGAGTCAGTAAGGATTCTGTATCCTCTCATAAGAGATTTGAGGAAAAATATGGATTGACATTTACACTTTTAGCAGATCCAGAGCGGAAAGTTATTGAAGCATATGATGTATGGAAAGAAAAGAAAAATTATGGCAAAGTCTCTATGGGAGTAGTAAGAACCACATATCTTATTGATGAACAGGGGATTATTATAAAGGCAAATGATAAAGTCAAGGCTGCAGATGATCCTGAAAATATGCTCAAGGAATTAGATTAATGAAGATAATATTATCCCCTGCTAAAAAGATGATTACAGATACTGACAGCATAGCGCCGGATGGATTGCCTGAATTTATTGAAAAGACGACAGAGATACAAAGTTGGTTGAAAAGTAAGTCAAAAGAAGAACTGAAGACTATCTGGAAATGTAATGACAAAATTACAGAACAGAACTTCAATAGATTGGAAAACATGGATCTTTATCATTTACTTACCCCAGCTGTCTTATCATATGAAGGAATTGCTTTTCAATATATGGCTCCATCCGTGTTTGAGGACAGTCAGTTCGAGTATGTACAAAATCATTTGAGAATAATATCTGCATTTTATGGTGTGTTAAAACCAAGGGATGGTGTGACGCCTTATCGTTTGGAAATGCAGGCGAAGGTTGGAATAGGAGAAACAAAAAATCTGTATGAGTACTGGGGAGATTTATTATACCGCTCAGTGATTGATAACAGCAGGATTATAATCAATCTGGCATCGAAAGAATACTCTAAGTGCATAGAAAAATATCTGACACGACAGGATAGATACATTACGATTACATTTTGTGAGTTATCAGGAGATAAACTGGTGACAAAAGGTACATATGCTAAGATGGCCCGTGGTGAAATGGTTAGGTTCATGGCTGAAAACAGAATTGAAAATCCTGAGGATATTAAGAAATTTGATAGACTAGGCTATTCATTCCGCTCTGATTTATCATCAGATGCAGAATATGTTTTTGAACGGAAAAAATGATGATTGAATGATTATTTTAAATAAAAGGTAATCAGTAATATTGATTATTATAATAATAGTAATTATTACTATTATTTATTGACAATAAACAGATTGAGATGCACCACGAAGAGAGATATCGTGCACTTCTTAAGAATATTGAAACTGCACAGGTGTTTGAAAAGAGTGAAGTTAAGGTATGGGAATGCCGTAACTGTGGACATGTTGTGGTAGGAACAAAGGCACCTGAGATATGTCCAGTATGTAACCATCCACAGA
>OGON01000548.1_pt1 | contig 30192 bp, 27 predicted proteins | sample 1552671 | NCBI WGS metagenome assembly OGON01 (sample SAMEA2580136, study PRJEB22360) | human gut metagenome | biome: human gut; feature: human-associated habitat; material: faeces | place: Denmark | collected 2008/2010 | reverse complement strand
AGTGATGCTGCCGCTGCTCAGGCTGCCAGTGACGCTGCTGCTTCTCAAGTTGCCGCATCCCAAGCTGCTGCTTCTCAAGCTGCTGCTGCCCAGGCGCAAGCCGCTCAACAACAAAGTGCGCAAGTTCAAGCAACTACTTACAGTGCCAACACTTACAGCACTAACACGACGACCACGACCTACACTTCTACAGTCAGTGGTGATGAAGCGGCTGCTAAGGCTTGGATTGCCAACAAAGAATCTGGCGGCAGCTACACCGCACAAAATGGTCAATACTACGGTAAGTACCAACTGAGTTCTTCTTACTTGAATGGTGACTACTCTGCCGCTAACCAGGAACAGGTTGCTGACAATTACGTTGCTAATCGTTACGGTTCATGGACGGCTGCTCAACAATTCTGGCAGACTCATGGCTGGTACTAAAAATCAGCTTAACTAAATTAGATAAAATGAAAAGCAATGGTGATTTTCGGCCATTGACCCGTACCCCCAAAGTTGGAAACACAACTTTGGGGGTATTTTTATGATATATGAGAGAAATGGGACGGTTTGATAGATTAGGGCGACAGATGACAGTGAGTTGGGCGCTGCTGCAAAAAGATAGGGAATTGATCTAGGGGTGGATACCGCTTTGAAGCGAATTGATTTGACATAGGACTGGGCACTGTTTTGAATTGGCAAGACGGTTCAGCTTTGAAATGGCAAGCGGGTTTGATTTTGAATCTACAGGCGGGTTAGCTAGGACAGATTTAGATAGTCGAAATGTTTGAATGGTTTGTTACATTATAAGGAAGCAATTATTCAAAGCAGATGTGCGGGCAATTTCTAGTAGTGCTAGAATAAAACGCAGATAATAATTGAGAAGAGGGATTTGTGATGACTGCAATCAACTGTCAACAAACACGAATTGAAACAACGCATCGGATTTTGAATGGCGATTTGAATGAGCATGGGACGCTGTTTGGCGGTCGCCTGTTGGAAGCCGTGGATGCAGAGGCTTCAGTCGCGGCAATGAGGGGTGAAAGGATCATTATCGCACATCTGCAGCCATGGATCACGTTCAATTCGTCAAGCCGTTCCACCTGCAGGATGCCATGATTGTCAGAGCAGTGGTTACAGGGCTGGGACATCGGTCGGTTGAGGTGTTCGTAAAGGTTTTGGGCGAGCACTTGATGACCGGCGAGCGCTTCGTTGGTTTTACCTGCTTTTTGACCTACGTGGTACCGGCAGCAGGGGCAGGATTGGTTTACGATGAATTGATTGCCGATAATGATGAAACCAAATATCTGCTGGCTGGCTATCAGGATCGGCGTGCGCAGCGGGGCGCGGTTCGTCAGCAGGAGCGCGATTTATTGGCTCATTTGAGTTGCGAATAGGCAGGTACGTTTACTAGCAGTCTGGGAATCGTTAAGACGTTGGCGGATTTACTAGCAGTCTGGAAACTATTAAGATGTTGGCAGGAGGTATCGGCATCTCACGCAAAAACATCAGAGCTTAGGTTGTGATATTGTCGTGCGATCGATTGCGGCAATGGACGATCAGCTCATTAATGACGATAGATACCCCAGATGCGACTTTTATGCAGAAGAATTTGCATAAAATGCCCAACGAAAAACTCATTACCTACTTTTAGCAAAAAACGATGTATAAGTAGGTAAAAACTGATGTATATTGAGTTAGGGATCCCTAACATTACCTACGATTGATCGAAAATATCATAATAGTAGGTAATTCACAAAGACGGTCTAACCCAATCAACCTTCAAATATACATCTTTACCTACTATTTAGAAAAAAACTGCCATAAGTAGGTAAAGTTGGCGCGATTCAATATGCAGCTACCTACTATTGGCTAAAAAACAGCGAATAGTAGGTAGTTTTAGAACCCGTACCTAGATCAAGCCTGATTTTCTTCACAAAGTCAGCTGCTTAGCGGTGAAAAAATGGTTGCCGACTGAGTCCGTAGCAGCTGGCAGTGAAAAATACTCGTGTTGGCAGTGGGGATGCTTGTTCGAATCTGCTGAATCTTTAAAATATTGTTGAATGAAAAAGAGACATCCTGCTGTTCAAACAAGATGTCTCTTTTCTGTTTACAAATTAGAAAAATCCAGAATATGGCTTTTGGCAAACTGATTGATGCAGCCAATTAATAAGCGTAATGAAATCAAAGACCGGTCGCTTGACTGCTGCTTGAATGGCTGCAGCATATGGCGGCAGATCACTGCATTCCAATAAGATAGCACCGACTTCGGGATGATCAGCAACTACCGATTGAGCTTTTTGCATTAAGACTTTAGTCAGCGCTCCGTTATCAAGAACGGTTTGTCCAAAGCGAATCGCGTGAAATTCGGGTAGACTGCCAACGTCGACAAAAATTACGTTATGATCATCAGCGTTGACATTGTCCAACAGCTTTTGATCGGCACCGTTAATATCAGCGACCAGGACGGCGATTTTTTGATCGGCTCGCAGGCTGAGTGAGATTAATGGCAGTTGCGCAAGACTGGAGAGAATAACCGGAACCCGCACACTTGCCTGAACCTGATGCTGGAAATTGGCAAAGTAGCCGCATGCGCCAACGATTGCTTTAACTCCTCTTGCTTCGAGTCGTTTGGCTGCATTGACGATCACATCAATTGCAGCAGGATCGCTTTCGAAAAGCTGCTCAATTTCAAGATCGATTACTTCATAGTCAACGGGAAAGGTAAAGGTTGTGGCATTGGCGACATTACCTGGGAGCTTGGGATAGTCAAGATTGACGGCGATGATGCCGATTGCGTTGCCAGCTATGGGACTGACGTTGGGTGAGACAGATTGATTCTGATTGTTAAAGCTAATGTAGCCATATGGATCAGCCATTGTTCTGCTCCTTAAAGTTGCCATTTTCCAAGTAGTCTAATAATTCTTCTTTATTAAGATGAGCGATACCTAACTCATCCAGGGTGACACCAGTTTGGTAAAAATCAGTGCCAACCATTGCGGAACCTAATGTAATAATGCTGTCAATTACTGGCGTTGCGACACCGAATTTCTTGCCCAATTCATGATAAACGTGGCAGCCGACAGGAATGTCTTCGGTGACATAACGATCATGAATGCTGAAAGGACCGGTACCAAAGGCCATTGGAAACTGGTCGTCAAACGGCGCCTCGGCCTCATCACCCATATATTCAGGTCCTAAAATATTTGAGCGTGAGAAGAAGGTCTTTTTTGGATAACGGGCAATATCGACGCCAATTGTTTCGGCCAGTTTGATTTCTTCTTGATAAAAGGCATATTGAACTTCAGAAACTGATTCTGTATAAACATGAGAGTAAATTGAAAAGTCGCTCTTGTCATTACCACCAAAGACGCGTCCATAGTTTTCCATTACGGCAGCGCCCAGAATCGTACCAGGGCAGTGCAGGGTCGGATTAACGTTGCTAAAGCCAATGTCAAGGACTGTCTTGCCGCCAACCGGACCATCTCCAAACGTAATCGAATCAAAACAGCCAATGTGCTGAGTACTTTCCAGGAATTTTTCTTGATCAGTTGAAGGCAGAGCCGCTCCCCGCAAAGAGATTGCTCGGTAACGGAAGAATACCCGTTTAGTGTCGATGTCGGCTTCTTTAACAATCCGCGTACCATATGGCGCACTTGACCAGCCACCAATGATTACGTTGAGTTCAGGACGTTTTTCTCGCAACTGTTTGCGTAACCGTAGACTGCCAAAGTTGTCAGGGATGATATGGATAATCTGGCCGTCTTCTAGTAGTGGCACCAATCGTTCAAAGAAGGCGTTGTGGCCAACTGAAGGAACGGCAACTAAAATAATCTGTGCGCCGGTAACAACTTCTTTTAAATCATCGGAAACAAGATCGAACTTGGCAATCCCGCTGCGTTTAAAGTTATAGCGGTTATATTCAATTAAAACTTGGGCAGGAATCCCACGATTTTAATCGGGGGAGGAATGTCCTCTTAATAGCTCAGCAAGGCTCTATTTTCTTTTGAGAGGTGGTCTACCAGCGTTGCTTTTGGTCGTCCTTTGGTTAGCAATATAACGTTCTACAACCTCCTTGCTCATGTTCCCCAGTGTCCCCATGTAATAGCTACGTGACCACAAATGGCCGCCCCACCCAGTATTGCCTTTGCTTGATTTCTGGATGATTACGTAGGAATATTCGCGCACTGCCCCCCTTCAGTGCCTTAACGATATTAGTTGCTGAATACTTGGGCTTAAAACTGATCAACATATGAACATGATCTGGCACCACTTCCATTTTTTCTATCGTAATATCATGAAGATCGGCAATGCGCCTAGAATATCTTTCGTCTCGTTGACTAGTGCTGGCGTTGTAAATGTGGCATTCCGATATTTAGTAGTACAATGGAAATTAGTAAAGGGGGGTGAAATGACATGCCGAAAAAAGATGATTTGCCATATATGATGGGGCTAAAGTTACGCTTATACCCAAATTGGAAACAAGAAAAGATTTTGTGGAAGAATCTGAATGCTTCACGGTTCATTTATAACCAATTGTTAGCTAATAGTTGGACTGATAGTAGAATTATCAAAAACAAACTTGATAAGCGATACCCAATTCCAGAAGCATATTGGCGTTATGACAAGAACGGTAAGGTAATTAAGAAGAGCCAAAAACGGCCGACTGGTTTAGCTCGTATCACTGCTCAACGATATCCTTGGCTTGGTGATGATGATCTTGATAGTGATATGTTCACAAATACCGAAGTTAATTATAAAGCTGCTTGGAATATGTTTCGGAAAGTACACACTGCCGGAAAACCAAAGTTTAAGCGAAAAAGCCGTCCTGTTCAGTCATATTCGACTTCCAATCATTATTCGAGTGCAACCGTAAAGAAACACGGGGGAGCTCCTTCGCTTTATAATGGGTCAATCAATTTAGATCATAACCATATCCAGCTACCGAAGTTAGGTCCTATTAAGGTGAAATTACACCGTTCATTACCAACTAATCGGTTGGTACGGATTGCCACTGTTACAATTAAGCACTACGCGACCGGGCAATGGACCGTTTCATTACTGCTTAAAAGTGATGAGCCGTTCCACCAAGCTTTACCCAATACCAATCAAGCAGTTGGTATTGATCTAAACACCGAAAACTTTCTTACTACCAGTGATCAGAAGCAGGTTGCTAATCCCCACTATTATCGTGCCCTCAAAAAGCACTTGGCAAAACACCAACGGATTCTTTCTCGCCGGGCAAGGCGTGCCAAAAAAGAGCATCGTCCTTTGTGGGCAAGCAAGAATTACCAGCAGGAGAAGCTGGTCGTTGCCAAAATCCATCAACGGATTCGTAATCGGCGCCTAAACTTCCTTCATGAAACCTCGACTGCACTAATCAAGAGCCACGATTTGGTAGTTGCGGAAAACTTGAAGAGTAAAAATATGCTTAAAAATCATGCCCTGGCAATGAGTATTTCCGATGTTGGTTGGCGGATCTTTTTGGGTATGCTGGAGTATAAGGCCCCGCTGTATGGGCGCACGTTTGTCGAAGTTAACCCAGCTTACACAACCCAAACTTGTTATGATTGCGGCTTTGTGATGGGCAGCAAAGGTACCAAACGATTGACTCTTCATGATCGTGAATGGACTTGTCCTAACTGCCATGTTCATCACATTCGTGATCACAATGCTGCTTTGAATATCTTAGCGAAGGGTCAACGCTTGCTAACCAGACCCGACCAAAATCTAGAAGCAATTTATTAGTTTTAGAAAGGGACGTTTGGAAACTTGCGCCCCTAGATTAAGCGTTAGCTTGATCTTAAATGGCCTAGTTATTGGCTGTAAGACATAGTGCCATCCGAAGATAATTTATTATCTGAGATGTTGCTACGCTGGCTTTATCTAGGCAAATTGTAGCTAGTAACTCATTCAGCGATGAACCGATGGGTGAAGTCTACAAGCCCCGAATTTTATTCGGGGGTAGCTTGACAGCCTTGAATCTCAATGCCGGTTTTATCAATATCTTTTAACGACTCTTTGGCAAATTCTGGTAAATCGAACAGGCGGACATGATTGCCAGCCAATTGACAGTCGGCAGCTACGGAACGACCAACCGCTCCGGCTCCTAAAACAGCAATAGTATATTCAGATAAGTTTTGTGCTACCATTTGAATTCCTCTTTTCTTAAAAATAAAAACGCCCCCAGCAATGCACTCGTCACTGCTAGGGGCGTGTTATACGCGTTACCACCCTAATTTGATAAAGAATTGCTCCTTTATCCTCAGCTGGTGCCTCCAAGTAGGAGAGACCAGAACGGAATATCGACCGTTAACCGGAAATGGCTTGCCAAAAGCTCACCGTTTCTAAGACTCGGAGACCATCTTCATTAAACATTTGCCAACGGTTTTCACCAGCCACCGTCTCTCTAAAGGCATCCGCTTAACTACTCATCTCTTCAGTGTCATTAATTAATTTTTCATAATTCTATAATGATTAATTAATTTTTGTCAACAAAAAACTGAGAATTTATTTTATCGATGAACGCAGCCATAAGTTAAAAAGCAATAAATCAATCAAAAATTCAAGAAAAAACCGTAATTTGAGGGCTGAAATCTTCAAATTTACGGTTTTTTTATTACAGATTGAGGGACACCTAACTTTTTGAATGAAACATTGATGAAAACAAAACCAGGCGCTGACGATGACGTTTTCAACACCAATCGTTTAAAATTGATGAAACCGGCTTACATTACGAAACATTACGAAAATAGCGGAATTTGATATTTGCGATTAACCCACGTGTAACGTTGAACCTGTATAGTAGTCACCGTTGATAAACAAGCAAGATAATAACAAACGAAAAAGGATGGATTTAACAAATATGAATTTTAACAAGAAAGCTATGAAGATTACCGCAGCCGTTGCTGGTGCCGTTGCATTGGGCACGGTGGGAGCAGCAACTACGGCCAACGCTGACACGACCTACACGGTACAGGCCGGCGACACGCTTTCCAGCATTTCATACAAGTTGGGTCACAACCTGGACTTTGTTGACCAGCTTGCCCAAAACAACAACATCGCCGACAAGAACCTGATCTTTGTTGGTCAACAGCTGACGATCAAGGACGATGGTGAAGTCGTAGTCAGCGATCAAAATGGTCAACAGACTACGGTCGCCCAAGTTCAAACTCAGCCAGCTGCTCAAACGACTGCTGCTGCGCAATCAACAACGCAATCAACTGCCAGCCAAGCATCTGCAGGTACGCAATCAACGTATACTTCCACTGCTTCTGGTAGCGATGCCGCTGCTAAGGCTTGGATTGCTGCTCGTGAATCTGGTGGCAGCTACACCGCGCAAAACGGTCAGTACTACGGTAAGTACCAATTGAGTTCTTCTTACCTGAATGGCGACTACTCAGCTGCCAACCAAGAACGCGTGGCTGATAATTACGTTGCCAGTCGTTACGGTTCTTGGACGGCTGCTCAACAATTCTGGCAAAGCCACGGCTGGTACTAAAATCTAGCTTGGCAATGCCAACTCATCCCTGATCATTTGATTTCCCAAAAAACGATCTCAATCAATAAACATATTTCCTTACCAAAAGAAGCGGCCGCATTTTGCGCGTCGCTTTTTTTGTGGCGGGAAGGCAGCTGCCTAAACGAATTTATCGAGAGCTGGGGCTTTTAGAAGGCGCCTCAAGATATCAGCCGCCAAATGAAATTGACCCAACCTTGCTTAGTTTTGGTACAATCTAAGAAAACGATTATGAATGAGGGAACCATGCTAACCATTTACGACCTAAAAAAACAAACCATGCTGACGCAGCCGGAATTCTTTGATCTGACGACGGCTTATGATACCTTAAGCGGCGTATCGTTTGTCGGCTCGTTTAAGATTATTGAACAAGAGCTGTTGCCGCGCTTTAAACAGATTAAGCTGATCTTGGGGATGGAGGATCAAAAGACGGGCCAGAACTTGAATCAGTTTTTTGATCTTTCACGGCGCACGAAAGAACTCAAGAATGCCAGTGAGGAATTTCTGCGGCGAATCACGGATGAAACGCTGCAGCTGCATTTTACCAAGGATCATTTATTTCACAGCAAGTATTTTATCTTTGAAAACGAGACTCAGTTTGCGATCTTTAACGGCTCGATGAATCTAACGGACAAGGCACTGCACGATAATCACGAAATGATGTGGCTGTATACCGGTGATAAAAGCGTGGCGGCCGATCAAGCCATCTATCAGGCTCACCAGCAGCTGTTTGAGCAAAACTTTAATCAGGACAGTACGGAATATCTGAGCCGTAAGCTGATCAACCAGCTGCACGACAAATCAGTTGATGAGATCGCGGCCGTCTTGACTGAGGCAACGTTTGAGCAGCTGGATAATAAGTCGATTCAAGTACATGTTAAAGATATTGAACAGGTGGTCGATGAAGCTAAGCGCGAGCAGATCAGTTACGCGGTCAAGCCAGAAGTCGTGCAGACGGTGTCGACAATCTATACCGTTAAGGGCAATCGGCGGCGCAATAAGGAACAGGCCAAAAGTACCGTCAAGCAGCTGGTCTATCGGACGTTTAAAAAGGCCCATTCTGAAGAAGCTGATGCCAGCGAGCTTTATCCACGGCCAATGTGGTCATATCAAAGCGATCAGCTAATCGTTCAGGATCAAGCAGACGGACTGTATCATCCATTGACGATCACGGATGATTTGGTAACCAGAGCTGATGTGGAGAACTTTGTCAAAATCATCAAGAGTTTTCGCTATAACAAAATCAAGGATGAAAGTCAGCAGGCACTCTCGGCGTTTGTCTATTTGATGACGGCGCCTTTGATTTGGAAGATTCGCGCGCTTTACCGGGATTCCAATTTCTCCAAGAGTCCGGATCAGGTGCCAGTCTCCATGGTTCTGATTGGCCGCGGGACGACGGGGAAGACTCTGCTGGTGCGCGACTATTTCAAGCCGTTTATTGGGGACGATTCGCCAAGCGTTCAGTATGTCCAGATCAATCAAGGCAATGGCGCGCATACCAACCGTGCTGTTGAGTTTTTGGGCAGCTACCTGCAGTCGAAGCGGTTCGTCTCACCGATGATCATTGACGAGTTAAATGAAAACTTTCTGCATAGCAAGGTGGCAACCAACGCCATCAAGCAGTGGTCCAACACGCTGACTGACATTCACAACGTTAACGTATTTGCCATGAACCATAATGCTGGTGATCGAACCATCAACAACCTGGAAGAAATCACCAAGCGGGTCTACTATCTTTCGTTTGAGGCGGGCTGGAAAGATCCCAAGCAGCAGCGCTATGACTACAACATTTTGGTCAACAGCGTCAATGACCATATCTATCGCTGGATGACCTGGCATTTGAACGAACGACTCAACGATCTGACTGGTCAGGAAGAAGAACGCTTGGTACAGGACTATCTGTATCTGACCAAAGAACTGTTAAACGAGCTGCTGACTCGGTTCGGACTGGCTGATGAATTGGCCGATCTCATCTGGCAAAACTATGACTACAAGGTTGATCGCAATCGTCTGACTTGGAAAATGCTGATCAAGGATGACAACTTTGAGCATGTCGCGTTTACTGAAGGGGATGACCAGCGATTCAGCGTTTCTAAGGCAATTTTCAACAACCTCAAGGGCAGCACCTATGAAAACATCAATCAAACGCTGGACAACTACTATAATATGTTTCCGCGCGAATCAGGCGTAGCGCTTGATCAATACGACAACGGCATGGTCTTAGACATCGACCGCTTTGACCATTTTGTCGGCGAGCCGCTGATCAGACGCTACTATGAGCAGCTGCATCAAAAAGAAAATCAGCAGGATCAGCTTACTCAGCTGCTTAAAGCTCAAGCCCAGCAGTCTGCTAAACAAGCTGCCCGCCAAGAAAAACATGATGAGATGATGCTAAAAGCAATGGAGCAGCTGGCAGCCAAGAAACAACAGCCTAAGCACCGTGGCATCTGGTCGCGCTGGTTTAAGGGCGATGACTGATTAAGAAACGTGCCGGTGATTGATGCGAGCAGGCATTGTTTTTGATCAGGCTTAAATATTGGTTAACAAGGAAGGATCAAAATGATAAAACTAATCGCGGTTGATATTGATGGTACGCTGCTTAATGATCAAGGCCAAATTCTGCCGGCGACGATTCAAGCTGTTCAACAGGCAGCTGCAGCCGGGCAAAAAATCGTGCTGTGTACTGGCCGGCCGCTTTGTGGCGTGACGGATTATCTTAAGCAGCTCGGACTTTGGCAGCATGCGGATCAGTACGTAATCAGCTATAATGGCTCGCTGATTCAGACGACGACCCAAGAAACGTTGATGAGTCACCAGCTGCAGTTTAGCGACTATCTTGATCTGCTAGAATTTGCTCACCAAAATCAAGCCGCGTTCAGTCTGTTGACGCCTGTCTGTATGTACGTCACGCCCGGCGATCAAAACCGCGTCATCTTAAAAGAAGCGGCAATGGTTAAGATTGAGCTGCAGACGCGCACGCTGGCAGAAATGCGTGCTTTGCCAAATCTAATACCAGTCAAGGGCATGATCCTGGATGAACCGGCCAAGCTCGATTACTTACAAACAGTCATGCCAAAAGCCTTTAAGTAGCGCTTTACGGTTCTGCGCAGTCAAAAAGACCACCTGGAGTTCACGCATCCTTTAGCCAGTAAGGAATCCGCGCTGAGGCAGCTGGCTGGTCTGCTAAAGATTGAGCCGGCTGCGACGATGGCAATTGGTGATGAGCAAAATGATCTGGGAATGATAAAAGCAGCTGGAATTGGGGTGGCGATGGGCAACGCGGTACCGCAGCTGCGGGCGATTGCTGATCAGGTTACGGCCGACAACAATCATAATGGGGTTGGCGAGGCAATCTTGAAATGGCGTTAAAGGCGGTCGAGCCGCTTGATAAGTCATATCACCGGCAGCGACATTTGATCGTGAACGGCACCAGCTTAGTTGATTGTCAACCGCGGATCCCAGTGGCAGTCCAAGGTAAGGCTGATCAGCGAAAAAAAACTGGCGGCTGATTATTAGCGTTCTGACAAGTCGGTGAAAATAAGACCGTAAAAAATCTAAAAATGGGTTTGATCTTGATGGATCGGATCCATTTTTATTTTGCATACAACGGTATATTTTTAGAATATTATACAATTCTTCAAAGAGAGAAATTTGTAGCCAAACAGTTAATCTTGTTTATTTATTAAAATAATATTCTCTTTAAAAGCGCTTAAATGGGTATTTGATAATTATTATTCAAGGAATATAAGAAAATAGCCAATAAAAGGTTGTCGAATTCTAATTCATGGGTTATATTATCACCAATGATTTTATTAATTTTTTATGCAATCACGAACAAGGAGGTCACAGATTATGAACGCAGCCATCATCGGGGTGACTGGTTATAGCGGCACGGTCTTGTACCAGCTGCTCAATCAGCATCCAGCGGTTGAAAACATTCACCTGTATGGTCATCAAGATACTGATGCACCGCGCTTTTTAAATGATGAAGTAGAGGCTTTCTGTGACCGACGAATCATGATTGAGCCTTATGATGTCCGAAAAATTATGGCCGAAAATGACGTTGTGTTTTTCGCCACGCCGGCGGGAGTCACTGCCAAATTGGCTCAGCCTTATTTAGACGCCGATTTTCCAGTAATCGATCTTTCCGGCGACATGCGCTTAAAGGATCCCAAAGAGTATGCCAAGTGGTACCACAAAGATCCGGCTCCAGCTGATCAATTGGCAAAAGCGCAATATGGCCTGGCTGAATTCAATCCCGTGCATGCCGGCTATGTTGCCAATCCCGGCTGTTACGCGACGGCCACGCTGTTAGGACTGGCGCCGCTGGTCAAAAAACATTTGATCGACCTGGACTCGATTATCGTTGATGCCAAGTCGGGACTTTCCGGTGCGGGCAAGAAACTGACGACCAGCTCGCATTTTGCCTGGATCAACGAAAACTCGCAGCCTTACAAGGTCAATCAGCACCAGCACATTCCAGAGATTCTGCAGCAGCTGCAGCAATGGGATGCAGGCGTCAAGGCTCTGCAGTTTACGACGACGTTGATTCCAGTGACGCGCGGCATTATGGCTTCGATTTATGCCAAGCCATTGCCGGGCGTTGATGAAGAAAAACTGACCGCGGCCTTTGAGGAATGCTACGGCAAGCGACGATTTGTCCGCTTGATTAAAAACGGCTGGCCAAGCATCAAAGAAGTCAGTCATTCGAATTTCTGCGACCTGGGCTGGGCACTGGATCCTAATAGTCACACGATCCTGGTCGTTTCCGTAATTGATAATCTGATGAAAGGGGCTGCGGGACAAGCAGTCCAAAACCTGAACCATATGTTTGAACTGGACGAGACGCTGGGATTGCCAATGATTCCCAGCTGGCCATAATGAAAGGATGTCTTTAATATGATGGAACCGCAAACTACGCCAAACGTTGCTTCAATTGTCGAAACTGCCTTTACCTGGCCTAAGGGGTTTTACAGTGATGGGCTGCATGCAGGACTCAAGGCTGAGAAACCAGATCTGGGCTGGCTGTTTTCCAAAGTACCAGCCAGTGCCGCGGGGGTTTATACGACCAACCAGTTCTGTGCGGCGCCAACTGCCTTGACCAAAGAAACGATCAATCATGATCATCAGCTGCAGGGAATCATCGTTAACAGTGCGATTGCCAATTCCTGCACGGGTCCCCAAGGTAAGCTGGATGCTCTAAAAGAACAGGCACTGATGGCTAAAAAGCTGGGCGTCAGCCAAAACTTGATCGGCGTGGCCTCAACTGGGGTAATCGGCGAAATGCTGCCAATGGACAAGATCAAGGCCGGGATTGCCAAGCTGAAGCAAACCAAGTCAGCTAAAGTTACCGAAGCCGTTTTGACCACGGATACTCATACCAAGACGATTGCCGTTAAGTTTGAAATCGCGGGTCATCAATGCACGATGGCAGGTTTTTGCAAGGGCTCAGGAATGATTCACCCAAAGATGGCCACCATGCTGGGCTTTGTGACGACCGATGCCAAGATCAGCGGGGCCTGCCTGCAGGATCTGTTAAGCGAGGAGGTTGACACGACTTTCAATCAGATCACGGTTGATGGCGACAACTCCACTAATGATATGGTCGTTACCATGGCAAATGGGCTGGCAATGGCGGATGAGGAATCATTGACGCCGGACCACCCCGATTATCCAGTCTTTGCCCAGGCCTACCATCAAGTGCTGAGCGCGTTGGCCAAAGAGATTGCCCGTGATGGCGAGGGGGCAAGTAAGCTGGTTGAAGCCAACGTCAAAGGCGCGGCTAATGATCTGGATGCTCAGCACGTCGCTAAGGCAATCGTAGGCTCCAACCTGGTCAAGGCTGCCTTGTTTGGCCAGGATGCCAACTGGGGCCGGATCATGGGAGCAATTGGCGCAACGGATGCTGATTTGGACGTCAATCGCGTTGACATCAAGCTTAATGGCATCAACATCGTCTTGAGCAGTCATGGCGTTGACTATGACGAATGGTTGCTGCGGCAGAAACTGGCTGAAGATCAGATCAAAATCGATGTCAATCTGCATCATGGCTTTGGCAAGGGACAGGCATGGGGATGCGATCTGACCTATAAATACGTGCAGATCAATGCCTCGTACCGGAGCTAGGAGGCATTCATGAAGGATCTGATTATTATTAAAATCGGTGGTCAAGCCATCAGCGAGCTAACGGATGATTTTTTCGAACAGCTGGCAGTCTGGCGCACGCAGGGTAAAAAGATTCTGCTGCTGCATGGCGGCGGCCCTTTGATTACCAAGCTTTGCCAACAGCTGCAGGTGCCGGTCGTTAAAAAAGCCGGCGTGCGGGTAACTGATGCACAGACATTGGCATTGACCAAACTAGTGCTGTTGGGGCAGGCTCAGCCATTATTGCTGCAGAAACTCAGCGATCATCAGCTGCCAGTCGTTGGTTTGAACGCGGCAGACAATCAGATGCTGGTGGGCAAGTATTTGGATCAAAGCGTCTACGGCGAAGTGGGCACCGTCGTCAGCGTTAATCAAGATAAGCTTTTGCCGCTGTTGGACAGCTATATCGGCGTTTTGGCACCATTAGCGATGACGCCGGCTGGCAATTGGCTTAATGTCAATGCTGATCAGGCCGCGGCCGACGTAGCCAGTCTGTTAGGCGCTAAAAAGCTTTATCTGATGACGGACGTGGCTGGCGTTTTGAATCAGCACCATTTGATTCCGCACTTAACGAAGCTGGTTTCACAAAAACTGGTCGCCGAAAAAATCATCAGCAGCGGGATGCAGCCAAAGATCAAAGCTGCCTTTGCTGCCTGTACCGCGGGAGTTGAGCAGGTAGCCATCACCAATTGTCTGCAAAATCCCGGCACGATTATTACCAAGGAGTGATTAAATGAGCCATTTATTTCCAACCTATACCCGTTTCCCATTTGAAATCGTAAAAGGAACCGGTGCCCATCTATTTGATGAACAGGGCAATGAATACCTCGACTTGACCAGTGGCATCGGTGTCTGCGGACTAGGCTACAACGTCAAGGCACTCAATGACGCCGTTGAACGTCAGCTGCATCAAGTCTGGCACACGTCCAATCTGTATGAGAGCTCGCTGCAGGAAAGCGTGGCGGCACAGCTGGGCGTTCATCAAGACATGCTGGTCAGTTTTGCCAATTCCGGTACCGAGGCCAATGAAGCCGCATTGAAACTGGCGCGCAAGGCAACGGGCCGGCTTGATTTCCTAGCATTTGATCACTCGTTTCATGGACGTTCGGCTGGCTCACTGACGGTAACGGGTAACGAGGGCATCAAGGAAGGCTTTCTTCCCCTGGTTCCCGGCGCGCGGTTTGCCAAGTACAATGACTTCGCGGCCATCGATGAGATCAAGCCGGATCTGGCTGGGGTAATCCTAGAAGTCGTACAGGGCGAAGGCGGCGTGATTGCTGGTGATGCCAAGTGGCTAAAGACCGTTCAAGACAAATGTCACGAGGTTGGCGCGCTGCTTTTGATCGATGAGGTGCAGACTGGGATGGGCAGAACCGGCTCGCTGTTTGCTTTTGAACAGTTTGGCCTGGATCCAGACATCTATACGGTTGCTAAGGGGCTGGCCAATGGGATTCCGGTTGGCGCGATGATCGGCAAAAAAGAGCTTGGTCAATACTTTGGTCCCGGCAGCCACGGTTCAACGTTTGCGGGCAATCCGCTGGCAATGGCGGCCGCTCAGCAGGTATTAAAGACGCTGAATCAAGAATTTTTGAGCACGGTTCAGCAAAAAGCCGTGGCAATGCATCAAGCGATAGAAAAAGAGCTGCTGCCAATGGATATGGTTGATTCAATCAGTGGCCTGGGTTTGATGATCGGCATTCATCTTAATCAAGCCGTTTCCGTGGGTCAGGTCTTGACTCAGCTCCATTCTCAGCATGTTCTGGCACTTTCGGCTCGTGGCAATACGCTGCGTCTTTTGCCACCATTGATTACCAGTCAAGATGAGCTGCTGGCTGGTGTCGATGAGATCAAAAAAGCGCTGAATACAGTTGAATCGGCGACCGCTACCGCATAAATAAAATCCGTCAAGCCCAAACTGGTTTGACGGATTTTTGGTGTCGTGGCCAACTCAATCTGCCGGCCTGGTCTGGTGACAGATAACGGCGTTTTTTCGAATGATACTGACTTATCAAATGAAAGAAAAATCATATAATACAAAAATATTTTATTTGACAAGACGTTTAAACGTGATTGTTCCAACGATGAAAGCCCTTACGAGAGTAGGAGTTCAATCGTTAAGGTCAGCAAAGGTCAAATATTTTTTGCCGAGGAGCAGAGAATTTCGCAAAGTGAAGGGTTGTATTTTTTAATATACAAACTAAGATGAAAGTGTACAAATGATATGAGTTATTATAGGAAAGGAAGTTTTGGATATGGCTAATGAAATTCAACGTCATAACAACATGTTTGACGACGTAATGAGCGCGGGCATGCGCAACTTGCTGAACGACAATTTCTTCTCTGGCTTCAACGCTAAGGCAGATCACATGAAGACCGACATTGCAGAAACCGATAAGAACTATGTCGTTAAAGTCGACATGCCTGGCTTTGACAAGAAGGACATCCACATCAACTATGAGAACAACATCCTGACGATCACGGGTCGCCGTGACACGTTTGACGACCTTTCTGACAAGGATGGCAACATTTTGCACAGTGAACGCAACTATGGTCAAATGAGCCGTTCATTCCGTCTGCCAGAAGTTGACCTGAAGAAGGCCGTTGCTCACTACAGCGATGGGGTTCTGGTTCTGACGCTGCCTAAGCTGGCACCAGAAGCCGGCACTGGCACTCACATCGAAATCGAATAATTTAATTGACAAATAGTTTTTAAATGAGTAGCAGTTTTAAATTGCTACTCATTTTTTATTTTGTCTATGTAAATGCTTTCACGAATTTGATATAATTAATTTGTGCAATCTAACAACTTTGCAATTATTTTATTGTCTTAATAGCTAAAGGAGGGAACGTTTTGGAAAACGCAAAGCCAACCAAAAAGCACCGTTTTAAGATGCCATCCGCGTTTACGATTTTATTCTTCATTATCGTCGTCTTGGCAGTCTTAACTTGGTTTATTCCAGCCGGTAAGTACGCTACTGATTCAGCCGGCAACATTATTGCTCATACTTACCATACCGTTTCGCCGCATCCACAAGGTATTTGGGATGTCTTCATGGCAATGGTTATTGGGATGATCGGTGACAGCAAGACTGAAGGGGCAATTCAGATCGCGCTGTTTATCCTGGTAATCGGTGGGTTTTTAGGCGTCGTTAACAAAACCGGGGCTTTAAACAATGGGATTTCCGCCGTTGTTCGTCGTTATGAGGGACGCGAACGGACTTTGATTCCAATTTTGATGATTCTGTTTGCTCTGGGTGGTACGACCTATGGCATGGGTGAAGAAACGCTGGCCTTTTACCCATTGCTGATTCCAGTCATGATCGGCTGCGGCTTTGACTCAATCGTCGCGGTTGCCGTGGCTTTGGTCGGTACGCAGCTGGGGTGTCTGGCATCAACGGTCAACCCATTTGCCACTGGGGTTGCCTCAGCTACATTGAAGATCTCGCCAGGTGAAGGCTTGATTCCACGGCTGATCCTGTTGGTGATCGTCACGGCGCTTGGTATCTGGTACACGATGCACTATGCCGACCAGGTCAAAAAAGATCCAACCAAGTCATTAGTCTACGCTCAGCGGGCTGAAGACGAAAAACGGTTTGATATTTCTGAAGAGACGCAGGACACGCAGCCATTAACCAAGGTACAAAAACGCGTACTGTGGCTGTTTGGGATCACGTTTATCATTATGATCATGGGGCTGGTGCCATGGACTGATCTGAACAAGCACTGGACGGCCTTTGACACGTTTACCAACTGGCTGCATGGCATTCCGTTCCTGGGCGTTTTGATCGGTAAAGACATTCCAGCCTTGGGGACTTGGTACTTTAACGAAATTACGCTGCTGTTCATCTTTATGTCGGTAGTAATTATGTTTGTCGCTCATATGAAGGAAAGCGAATTTATCGATGCCTTCTTAAAGGGAATGGGCGATCTGCTCAGCGTTGCGATTATCGTGGCCGTTGCGCGTGGGATTCAGGTTATCATGAACAATGGTATGATTACGGCGACCGTTTTGCATTGGGGTGAAGTCGGACTGGGCGGCCTGTCGCGCAGTGCCTTCATCATTTTGACCTACATCTTCTACATTCCAATGTCATTCCTGATTCCATCAACTTCCGGCTTGGCTGCCGCTACGATGGGAATCATGGGACCACTGGGACACTTCTGTCATGTTTCCGGCAGTCTGGTTATTACGGCTTACCAAGCAGCTTCTGGCTGGATCAACCTGATTACGCCAACTTCCGGAATCGTAATGGGGGCCTTGGCAATTGCGCACGTCAACATCAGTATCTGGTGGAAGTGGATGGCCAAGTTCATGGTAATCCTGTTCCTGGTTACCTGCGTCTTCTTGGGCATTGCCGCGGTACTTTAGCTTTTTCAATCATATCAGGGGGAATTAATATGGCAGCAGAATTGGTTCAAGAAAATGAGCGTCAACAAGCATTGGCAGCTTTAAAGCGTTTGGTTGCCAAGCCATCGTATAATGAGGCTCCAGCACCAGGCGCGCCGTTTGGACCCAAGATTCGTCAGGCCCTAGATGAGCTGATGCGGATCTGTGATGAGCTGGGCTATCAGACCTATGAAGATCCGGATGGCTACTATGGCTATGCCGAAACCGGTACGGGTGATGAGACGTTTGGCATCATTGGCCATGTTGATACGGTACCGGCAGGCGATTTAAGCACTTGGGAACATGATCCGTTTTCTGGCGAGGTCTTTGGCGATGTGGTCTATGGGCGCGGCGTACAAGACGACAAAGGCCCTGTGATTGCGGCTCTGTTCGCGGTCAAGGCATTGGAGAATCGTGGCTATCATTTTAATAAAAAGATCCGCTTTATCTTCGGTACCGACGAAGAAACGCTGTGGCGCGGGATTGTCAAGTACAACCAAAAAGAAGCGCCAATCGATTTGGGATTTTCGCCAGATGCCGAGTTTCCAGTCACCTATGCTGAAAAAGGGCTGCAGCAGTCATATCTGGTTGGACCAGGAAGCGAGCTGCTGTATGTTGAGACTGGTGGAGCATTCAACGCGGTCCCGGATCGTGCTGAATATGCCGGACCAAAACAAAGTGAGGTCAAGGCGGCACTTGAAAAACATGGGTTTAAATATCATGAGGAAGATGGCAAATTAGTCGTTGAGGGACGAGCTATTCATGCCATGCTGGCTCCTCAAGGCGTCAACGCGGTCTTAAGGCTGGCAATCGCTTTGGATGACGTCTTTAAAGGCTTTGGGCCGCTGGACTTTATCGGTCAGTGCTTTAAAGAGGATGCGACGGGAACCAATCTGTTGGGTGATGTCAAAGACGAGGCATCAGGACACTTGACGTTTAATATCTCAAGTCTGAAGATCACGCCAAAAGAAACGCGGATGCAGATTGATCTGCGAATTCCGGTGACGATTGATCGGGATGCGCTGCTGGAAAAATTAAGTCAAAACGTTGCCAAATATGATTTGAAATACGAGCATTTTGACTATGTGGCACCGCTGTACGTTCCGAAAGACACTGAGCTGGTTAAGACACTGATGGCGGTTTATCAAGATCAAACCGGCGACGCTAAGTCTCAGCCGCAAGTCAGTGGTGGAGCAACGTTTGCGCGGACAATGCATAACTGCGTGGCATTTGGCGCCATGCTGCCGACCACGCCTGACTTTATGCACCAGGCTAATGAGCAGTGGCCGCTCAAGGATATGTTCAAGGCCATGGACATCTTTGCCGAAGCAGTCAAGCGTTTGTGCGTAGACTAAAGGATTTTAAATAAATTAAAAAGCAGTCACGAGTCTATGCTCGCGGCTGCTTTTTTGAAAATCGGGTCTGCTTTAGATGTGTTCTTTAATTCCGTTAGGAAAGTCCTTATCGATTTCCTTTAAGATTGGCAATAAAGTGTTGATGTATTCATGATAGGCCTCAATTGGCTTGCGGTCCTTGCCGTTTGCCTGCAAAAGTGCAATGGCAATATCATGTGCGCGTTGTTCATTGCTGATCATATTATTCACCTCAATTACAGTTTAACAAATTTTATCGTCAGCTGTGAAATCCAGCCAGCCAGAACCGTCGTTTTTAAAATGACCATGGTATAAAAGCCAACCAAAACGCCCGCGGTATTAGTAATGACGTCATCAATATCGACAAAGCGTTCAACATGAAAAAGAAGATCGCATAAAAATTGCATGGTTTCAATTGAGATTCCCAGCAGGATGCCAAACAGCAGTACAAATTTGCAATCATGCTGATCACTCAGCAGATACCAATAGATGCCCGCTGGAACCGTCATGACGATATTTAAGAAAAAATCAGGCGACAAGGCTTGAAACGGAATGATGTTGCAGGGAACACCTAAGACGTGATAAAAAATCTTATGCGGACCGCCCCAGTTATACTGGGTTGGCGTAAAGCAGAGATAGGCGATTGCCAAAGTATAGATTAAGGCACTCAACATCGTAAACCATTGCCAGCCATGGAGCGGTAGATGCAAGGTCTGATTAAGCATGGTGCCCCAGATGATTAATAGTATTATAAATGGAATCCAAGAACGCAAAATTAAAAATCTCCCCAATAACTCTAACTAAAATTTAAAAACGTGGTACAATGAAGTTTCTAGGTTTTACCCTCCAGTCTAGCAAAAAATGCTGGGCAGGTTAAGAGAAGGAGGAAATTAAATATGGCGGAAAAGCAACCGGATCAGCAAACGCTGTCACGGGGCTTAAAGGATCGTCACGTACAGCTGATTGCTCTTGGTGGTGCGATCGGTACGGGACTGTTCTTGGGTTCTGGGAAATCCATTCACGCTGCTGGTCCTTCCATTCTGCTGGCATATCTGATTACGGGGATCATGTGTTTCTTGTTGATGCGGGCGTTGGGCGAGCTCTTGCTGGCCGACCTGCATTACAATTCTTTTGTTGATGCGATTCGAGATTATCTGGGATCACGGGTCTCATTTATCACCGGTTGGACGTACTGGCTGTGTTGGGTCGCAATCGCAATGGCGGAAGTTACCGCGATTGGCATGTACGTTCAATTATGGTTGCCAAATTGTCCACAATGGGTGCCCGGTCTGATTACGCTGGCCGTACTCCTGTGTGTCAACTTGATTACGGTTGGTGCGTTTGGTGAGGTTGAATCTTGGTTTGCACTGATTAAGATTTTCGCGATCCTGTTGCTGATCGTAATCGGGGTCGGGATGATGCTGGTGCGCTTCAAAAGCCCCAACGGCATTGTTACCTCGCCAAGCAACCTGATATCATATGGCGGATTTTTCGCAACCGGCCTGGATGGCTTTTTGAAGTCTTTCCAAATGGTCATCTTCTCATTTGCCGGAATTGAAATGGTTGGGATGACGGCGGCCGAAACGGCTAACCCCCGCAAGGTCATTCCCAAGGCCATCAATGACATTCCAGTCCGGATTTTGTTGTTCTACATTGGCGCACTGTTTGTGATTATGAGCATCTATCCATGGAATCGGCTTGATCCAAATTCGAGTCCGTTTGTCATGGTCTTTAAGGATATTGGCATTTCTTCAGCAGCCTCAATCATCAACTTTGTAGTTTTAACGGCGGCCGCTTCATCTTGCAACAGCGCCCTGTACACGACTGGACGCATGTTGGCCGAATTGACCTCAACTTCACGACGGCCTTCAATTCGCAAGATCAGCCGCATTTCTAAGAATTCGGTTCCAGCTACGGCGATCGTCATCTCAGCTCTCTTGATGGGGATGTCGTCACTGCTGAACTACTTGATTCCTTCCGAAGTCTTTACTCTGGTTTCAAGTGTCGCCACGACCAGTTTCCTGTTTATCTGGGGAACGATTGTGTTGGCTCACCTGCGCTACCGTAAGCTGCATCCGGAAGGCAGTGGCTTTAAGATGCCGGGAACGCCGGTTACTGATTGGATGGTCTTGATTTTCCTGTTTGCCGTGGGCGTGATCTTGATGTTCAGTGCCGACACACGGATTGCTTTGATTATCGCGGTAGTTTGGCTGGCATTCATGACGGTTCTGTCTATGACGTTTAAAGAATATAAATATAACTAACTAAAAAACTTCTCGATTTTTGGTCGGGAAGTTTCTTTTTTTGCTTCTTAAGTTTAATCACGTTGGCTTTGGCAGTGACTGTTGCAATAGCAGCGTTTCTCATCCAGCATATCGCAGTGACAGATGCCATCTGCACTGGCACAAGGACAGCCTTTTTGGCAGGTCATACCAGCCTTGCAGTATTCTTTTTCCATTTTCATCTCTCCATATTTGAAATTATCAACATAATACGCTGTTTAATTGGGGTTGGCTCATTGTCTGCTCAAATCTTTAGATATTTTTAGCAAACTTGATGGCTGTCAATTACCAAACGGCAAAATCTCCTTAAACTGTGATTAAACATTTGGAGAGGAGAAAAAATCATGTTTTTTGCCAAGCATAAAAAAGAAAGCGTCGTTTTAATGACGGCTTTGCTGATTATTGCCTACATTGGCCGCTTCACCAATCTGATCTGGCTATTTGATGTCTCGATGATCGCAATTGCCATTATCGGTGGCCTGCCACTGGTCTTTCGAGCAGTCGGGGCCTTGAAATTCAAAATTATCTCAATTGAGCTTTTGGTTTCAATTGCCGTAATCAGTGCCCTGGCAATTGGTGAATACAGTGAGACCGGCATCGTGGTCTGGCTGTTTTCAGTTGGGGATTTGCTGGAAGAGATTACGCTTAAAAAAACCCGCAAGTCGATTCAAGATCTGGTTGATATGGCACCCAAGACGGCACTGAAGATTGAAAGTCCCAGTGATCGTTCGTTTGAAGAAGTTGACATTGACGAGATTGAAAAAGGCGATTATCTATTGGTCAAAACTGGTTCGCAGATTCCAGTCGATGGCCAAGTCGTCGCTGGCAATGGTCATGTTGATCAGGCCAGCATTACCGGCGAATCCAAACCCAGCCACAAAGAAATCGGCAGCAGTGTATTTGCCGGCACGATTCTTTCCAGCGGAACGTTGGTTGTACAAGCCGAAAAGGTGGGCGAAGATACCACGTTTGGTCGGCTGATTGAATTGGTTGAAGAGGCTCAAGATAGTCAAACTAAGACCCAGCGTTTTATTGACCGCTTTTCACAATACTACACGCCATTGGTATTACTGTTGTCAATTATCGTAGGCCTGATTACCAAAGACTTACGCTTGGCAATTACCATTCTGGTCCTTGGTTGCCCAGGTGCTCTGGTAATCGGGGTGCCAATCTCGACGGTTGCCGGCATCGGCAGTGCAGCCAAACGAGGCATGATTGCCAAGGGTAGTGCTGCATTGGATGAGTTAACCAAGATTGATACGTTTGTTTTTGACAAGACCGGTACGCTGACGACGGGTCAGCCGAGTGTGGGAAAGGTCGTCAATGTCAATGGCGATCAGAATGAAAATCTAAAGATCCTGGCCAGCATTGAGCATGAGTCCAATCATCCGTTGGCCAAAGCCATTTTGGACTATTGGCAAAAAGATGACGTCTACCCGGTTAGCGACAGCCAGATTATTGATGGGCGCGGCATTCAGGCTGTCGTTAACCAGCACTCGGTTTTGGTTGGTAATGAAAGATTGTTAAACGAAGCCGGAATCGAAACGACCACCGATCAGCTTTCAAAGACCAGCTCACACGTTTTGCTGGCTGTTGATCACGAGCTGCGGCTGGTACTGGAGGTCAGTGATCAACTGCGTCCTGGGGCCAAAGCAGCATTGGACAATCTGAGAAAAATCAAGGACTATCGCCTCATCCTGCTTTCTGGCGATAACCAGGCAGCTGCTGAAAACATGGTGGCCGACCTGAACTTTAATGAAGTACGTGGTGATCTTTTGCCGGTCGACAAGGCAGCAGCCATCAAACAGCTGCAATCAGATGGCCATCAAGTAGCTTTTGTAGGGGACGGAATTAATGACAGTCCGGCATTAAGCGTGGCTGATCTAGGGATTGCCATGGGCAGCGGTACCGAAGCCGCCATTGACGTGGCCGATATTATCCTGGTCAACTCCAGTCCGGCTCAATTACCGATTGCCGTTCGTCATGCGCAAAAGACGATGCACAACATGTATGAAAACATTGCAATTGCACTTTTGACGGTATTACTGTTGTTCATCGGTCTGTTTACCGGCTACATCTACATGGCGTCAGGGATGCTGGTTCATGAATTGAGTATTTTGATCGTCATCTTAAATGGTATGCGATTAATTCGTCGCAATTGACCGTAATCAATTATTTATTAGAGCAAATCGACTAAGCTATATTCATAAATAAGCAAAGGGGAAATGAATCATGAAAAAAGTAACATTAAAACTCAATGATCTGTCTTGTCCATCATGCATGAGCAAGATTCAAAAAGCCGTCAGCCAACAGCCTGGCGTATCCAATGCCGTGGTAATGTTTAATGCCGGCAAGGTCAAGGCTGAAGTTGATGAAAGCCAACTTGCACCAGAAGCATTGGGCGATGTTGTCAGCCAGCTTGGCTATCAAGTCGAAAAGATCATCGTTAAGGAGTTGATTAACTGTTAAACAAAATATAGAATAAAATGGAATTATACGTTATAGTGTAACCACAGAAAGAAAAAATGTAGGTGGTTATTGTTATGACGATGATGAAACCAAAAGAAATGGCGGAACGATTGGGCGTTACGGTTAGAACCTTACAGATATGGGATAAAAAAGGGATTCTAAAAGCTTATCGAACACCGACTAATCGAAGATACTATACAGAAGAACAGTACTTGGAATATACTGGTCAATCATTACAAAACAAGCGTCTAATTGTTGCTTACGCTAGAGTGTCTAATAATAGCCAAAAAGATGATTTAAAAAATCAAATTAGCTTTATTAGACAATATGTTAATGCTAAGGGCGTTATTTTAGACGATACAATCACTGATATTGGCAGTGGGCTTAACTATAACCGCAAAAATTGGAACAAACTACTAGAAAGGGTAATGCAGAACGAAATTGACACAATCTACATTACCTATAAAGACAGATTTGTTCGCTTTGGTTATGAATGGTTTGAACGGTTATGCAAAATGCACGACACGAAAATTGTGGTGCTGAATAACGTGGAAACCAGTCCCAACCAAGAAATGATTGATGATATGGTCAGTATCGTACATGTTTTTTCTGGCCGTTTATCTGGTCTGCGAAAGTATCAGACTAAAATTCAAAACGACAAATCTTTGAAAGGCGGTGAAAAAGATGATCCGAACGCAAAAGGTCAGGCTGTATCCGAACAAAACGATGCAAAAGGCGATTGATCAGCTTTGCGATTATCGGCGCTACTGTTGGAATCAAGGCTTGGCGCTTTGGAATGACATGTACGATGCTTCGTTGATTTTAGAAGACAAAAAGTTGCGTCCGAATAAGCGCAAGGTTCGTGATGAACTGGTCGCCAATAAAGCCGACTGGCAATATCAGCTATCTGCTCGGTGCCTACAGCTTGCAATTTCTGATCTTGGCAAGGCTTGGAAGAACTTCTTTAATAAGGCTCAACCAGATTGGGGCAAGCCCAAGTTCAAATCAAAGAAAGCACCAAGACAAGGATTTAAAACCGATCGGGCTAAGATTGTTGATGACAGGTTGCGCTTAGATAAGCCGCATGGTGTTAAGGAATGGTACGACATTCGATTTAATGGTGCCAAATCTTTAGACGGTGAATTAAAAGTCATTTCAATTTACCGGGAAAACGGTAAATACTGGGCTAGCTTACCCTTTGAAGTAGAAACAGAACCAAAAACAAAAACCGCCAAAAAGACGGCGGTTGATGTTAATGTAGGGCATTTTAATTATACTGACGGACAGATTAACACTTTACCGCATAATCTAAATAATTTATACAAGCGCATCAAGCATTACCAACGTCTATTGGCTAGGAAACGAGCAGTAAACGGACAGAAAGCAACGCAGACAAACAATTACGTTAAGACGAGAGCCAAGTTGCAGCGTGATTATCGGCGGGTTGCCAATATCCAGCATGACATTGTCCAAAAATTCACCACTAAGCTGGTTAATGATTATGATCAGATCGTTATTGAAGATTTAGACGTAAAGCAAATGCAGATGAGCCATGTTGCCTCTAAAGGATTACAGAGGTCGTTATTTGGCTATTTCAGACAGGTGCTAACTTATAAATGCGAATGGTATAACAAGCATTTATTGTTAGCCGATAAGTTTTATCCAAGCACTCAACGGTGTTCTCAATGTGGGTTTGTTAAGACAGGTAAAGATAAAATCGGTCTTAATGGCAATATTAAACATCACACTAAGCATAACGAATATATTTGTTATGCATGTGGCGCTGTTATGTATAGAGATAGAAATGCAGTAATGAACTTGCTTGCATTACTGTAAAGAATCAATGGGTGGGCTACACCCGCAAGCTATAAGAGTTAGTCAATGTCATTACCCTCTAGTTAGGATATGGGAATACTAATGCAGACGATAGTAAATAAAATTAAGAAAGGAAAACTATATTCTTTCTAATAACGTAGAAAACTGTATTACGGTTTCTATATTATTCTACATTTTATATAGCAGGCTTAATCATGAGTGAAATTGAAATCCGTTATGCAAAAGAACAAGAACGCAGCGACCATGAGCACCACGTTCCAACTGCTGGTGCCATGATCGGTCACATTACCGCCAACCTGGCAGTGCATGCTTTAAAGATTGAGCAGGCAGCTTTATTTGCCAAAGGGCCAGCCGCACTGTTTTTAGATCAGTATGGGCAGGCCTGGATTCAAAAAGAACTGGCTTTTTGGGATGATATCAATCGTGCCTTGCATGCCGAAGCAGATTTGGTGCCAACGACCAGCGAGGAGCTGCTTAAGTACAGCATGCTGACCGAAAATGGTGCTACTAAGTATGCTGATGGTAAAGATCAGCTGTTTGAGCTGGTTAAAGATTTTGATATGCAGCTATTGTTTATTACACGGGCCATTAAGCTGACCGAAAAAGAAGGGCATGAGGCGCAGAATCAACTGATGAAAGAGCTGTATGCCTGGATTAAGGAACAGATCAGGTTGACACAAAGCTTCTTGGGCCACGAACCAACCGAGGGCCTGTCATCTGCTGCAGAAGATGATGACGATGATGCAGAATAAAATGTCTGATTTATAAAAGAGCAGGAACAACTGGACGAAACTAAAAACTTTTCCTCTCAATATGAAAACCCGGATGATTCGCTAAGCAATGGTGGATCATCCGGGTTTTATTATGTAGATATTGTCAGTCGCAAGTTAGCATTACAATTACGTTTGAATTATTCTAAAGCTGATTTTTACTTAGCGACTGGGATGATTTGTCAACACATGAGCCAGGCTATGAATACGTGCTCGCCTTAAATACAATCGTAAAAAGATGCTGAATAATACAGATGGCGTCATTTCAAACTCAAAAGTCTGAGATGACGCCATATTTTTAGTTAAGTAGAAAGTCGTTTTTTCAGCTGTTTAGCCTATGCCAGGCCCAGTTTCTTTTGGCAGGCTGGACAGATGCCATGGACTTCAATATCGCTTTGACTCACCAAAAAATTGGTTTTCTGACGAGTGATCTGCTGCAGATCTTTGGTTAATTCAGCAAAGTGATCATCAAAAACGTCTTGAATTAAGCCGCAGTTATCACAGACAACATGATAGTGGGGATGACCAAAATAGTCGTAATGGGAGCTGCCATCACCGTTCTTCAATTCAATGACCAATTGATCTTCAACCAGCAGATTGATGGTGTTGTAGATCGTTGCCATACTGATGTTGTCGGCTTCTTTTTTTAGATCAGCGTAAATCATCTCGACGCTAGGGTGCGTATGGTGATCGATCAAATAGCGCAGAATCAGTTTGCGCTGCGGGGTCAGACGAACATGTTTTTCACGCAGATGCTGCAGTGCGTGTTCATATTCTGAATTTGCCATTGCAACGATCATGCTCCTTTCATAGACGATTGATTCGACAAGTCATAATTATAGCATTGCCAAGGCAGATAATGCATTAGGAAATTAAATGTTTCTTTTTAGATAATAATAATTCTAAATTGATAAAAATAAAAACAATCTGCATCGCTAAGAGTTAGACCCAAAATGTCAGTACCGTTGCTAATAGCTGCAATAAATTATAAAAAATCTGATTATGCGGTTCTGGCATCAATCGCTGCAACAGCCACCAGCTTAAGATCACCACGGCAATCGCCAAAAAAAGCGTGATCTTAAGTGGCCGCGTCAGCATTGCCAAAATCAATGCGATGCCAATGACCCCCTCGATTAATGAAAAACGGGCCTCGTGTCGTAAAAACAATGGGGCATCGTAGAAACAAAAGATCAAAAGCAGTGGTACCAATTTGATTAAATAGCTCCAAGACAAGAACTTCACTGAGATAAAAGTAAATGCCACTGGAATGCTCAAGGTCATCAAAAGGGCAAAAACGAATAGCCCGATTGGATTTTGAAACTCATGCAGATAAAGCTCACAGATCAAAAGATAGCAAGGCGGCAGTAAAAGCAGGACGAACAAAAAAACGTTACCGTGCAAAAAGCCGCTGATGGCAAACAAAAAGCTGAGCGCCAGCGGAATAATTGAGTTCAATGAACCGGACTGCTGATCAGAGATGATGGTCAAAGCTAGCGCAACGCAGGCCTGATAGGCAAACAAACTGTACAGGTCATGAGAAAAGACGGTGGTTTTGATCTGAATGGCATAGGCAAAAGGAACATAAGACCAACAGCACATGATCAAGAAAACATTAGGCAGCAGATCGCGCCAGTTGATGTCTTGAAACTGCAGCCGAAAGCGCGATAGTAGATTTTGCAAAAAGATTCCTCCTGAACGAGTCGATGAATAATTTTATATTATTGTACCAAATCCAATATTAAAAATTGATTATTATCACGTGACTATGTTAGGATGGTGAACGTTATAAAGCAAATTCCCGATAGGATTCACAGATTGTGAAGATGCCTTGTAACCGCAATAACCGAACTTTTTAGTTTAGAAAATGGGGGAATTATCAAAATGACTGAACGACACTTATTTACATCCGAATCAGTTTCGGAAGGACACCCAGACAAGATTGCTGACCAAATCAGTGACGCAATCCTTGATGCTGTGCTGACGGAGGATCCGGATGCGCGCTGTGCGATCGAGACCTCGGTTACAACTGGCCTGGTACTGGTATTTGGCGAAATGTCAACCACGGCTTACGTCAACATTCAACAGATCGTTCGCGAAACCATTCGTCAAATCGGCTACACGAATGGTCTTTACGGCTTTGATGCCGACAATTGTGCCGTAATTACTGCCATCGATGAACAGTCGCCTGATATCGCGCAAGGGGTTGACGACTCCTTGGAAACGCGGGGCGGTAATATTGATCCATTAGATAAGATTGGTGCTGGTGACCAAGGGCTCATGTTTGGCTATGCCACCGATGAAACGCCAGAATACATGCCATTGACTTTAATGCTCAGCCACAAGCTGATGCAGCGGATTGCCAAGCTACGCAAGGAAGGTACGATTGCCTACCTGCGTCCTGATGCCAAGGCTGAAGTAACCGTTGAATACGACGAAAATGACCAGCCGTTGCGTGTCGACACGGTTGTTTTAAGTACACAGCATGATCCAGAGGTTTCTTTGGATCAGATTCGTCACGACGTTATCGAACAAGTCATCAAAGAAGTAATTCCGGCTGATCTGTTGGATGATAACACCAAGTACTTCATCAATCCAACCGGCCGTTTTGTAATTGGCGGTCCACAAGGCGATGCTGGTCTGACCGGTCGTAAGATTATCGTAGACACTTACGGCGGGGCAGCACACCATGGTGGCGGGGCCTTTTCTGGTAAAGACGCTACCAAGGTTGACCGTTCGGCAAGCTATGCGGCTCGCTACATTGCCAAGAACTTGGTTGCAGCTGGCTATGCCAAGCGCCTGGAGATTCAGGTTGCCTACGCAATTGGGGTGGCGCAGCCAGTTTCAATTTCAATCAATACGTTTGGCACGGGTACCAAGTCAGAAGCAGAACTGATTGATGCCGTACGCAAGACGTTTGATCTGCGGCCAGCCGGAATCATCAAGATGCTGGATCTGAAGCGGCCAATCTACAAACAGACGGCTGCTTATGGTCACTTTGGTCGGACCGACATTGACCTGCCATGGGAACACTTGGACAAGGTTGACGAGTTAAAGGCTATTTTAGGCTAATATTTTCATTAAACAAGAAAACCATCGCTGCGGTTGGCAGCGATGGTTTTTATTTAATCTGCGATGGTGGTTGACTCTGCAACGAATTCAATATCATAGCTGTGATCAAGAATACGTACCTGATCTTGCTTTAGGCCAACGATTTTAACGTGACGATTCTGATCAACAAAGACGGCCCCCATGACGTCGGGATGATCTTTGACCCAGTTGGGAATTGGTTGACCAGCAAAAAAGAGGCGTCCGGTCTCAATCTCACCAGTAATCGACAGCCCAGAAAAGACGGTTACCCCCGCCAATTGTGTTTTTCTAGGGTGACCGGTAGCTGGATCGATGATATGGTGATAGTCTTGCCCATCGGCTTGCA
>OGON01000544.1_pt1 | contig 30242 bp, 17 predicted proteins | sample 1552671 | NCBI WGS metagenome assembly OGON01 (sample SAMEA2580136, study PRJEB22360) | human gut metagenome | biome: human gut; feature: human-associated habitat; material: faeces | place: Denmark | collected 2008/2010 | reverse complement strand
GGCTCGTTTCCCTAGGTTGGGGAAACGGGCCTCTTTTTGTCTCTGGGCTTGTGGATTGGTGAAGGCAGAATGCTCTGGCAGCTATTTTGAGTTCTTGATGCGGCGTGTGGCTGTGGCGGTTATTCCGAGGCCTGCGGCGGCGACTGCTGCGAGTGCGATTGCGCTCGGTGCTGTGTCGCCTGCGTTCGCGAGCTTGCCGGCGGTCGTATCTGCTTGCTTGCCGCTGCTCGAGTTCGCCTGCTTGGTGGAGCTTGGTAGGGCGTCTTTGCCGGTTGCAGGTGAGGCAACGGGCTGTGTCGCCTCGGCCGGTTGCGCCGAGTTGGAGGGAGGCGTCGTCTCGGTCGGTTGCGTTATCTCGGGCGAGGTGGCCTTGTCTGCCACGGCTTTCGCCTCTTCGTATGCCTTGCAGGCGTCGTCATAGGCCGTTTGCGCTTTTTTCAAATTGTCGAGGAGCGCATCTCGCCAGGCTGTGAACCGGTCGATATCGGCTTTATATTTCTCTACAGCACGTTCACAGTCATTAACTCGTCTTTCCTCTCTTCTGAGGCGGTACTGGAACTCGCGGAGCTCCGCTTCGCAAGAGTTTACTTGCGTTTTTGCCGATATCATCTCACTGTGCAACTGCTTTATTTGCTGTTTAACAGTTTCGACAAACTCCTCGTAGCCGAGTGCTTCGAGTGTCTTAAGCATCTCAAGTTTCTTGTCTAATTCTGCCTGGAGCTCGCTTACCCGGTTGATGGCCCCGTCGTATTTGGCTTGGGCTGCATCGATGTCCGCTTGCATGGTGGGAAGGAGTTCCCTCTCTTCGGCGGCTTGCGCCGCCATCTTGTCGCGGAGCTCTTGAAAACGGGCAATGTCATCATTGAATCTCGCAATTTTCTCGGGACTTGCGGCGTTTTTTGCGGCCTCGAGTTTTTTGAGCGCTTCCTGCATGGCTGCATACGCTTTTTCTTTTGCGGCGGCCGCATCTTCTGTCTGCGGGGCGCCCGAATTGCCGCTGGTGGCGCTCGTCTGCGAAACGGCCGCATCGGTGGGGGAACTGGTTTCTGCCGCGATCGCCGCTACGGGGGCGATTCCCGCGACAAGTGCCGCGGAAAGGGCGATGCCCACAGTTGCTCGTCTTGCTCTTCTTGCGAGAATGTCGTTCATCTCGGCACCTCATTTCAAGGGTCGGCGACTAACTTGGTAGCACTAATGTAAATATACCATGCTAGTTGACCCGACACTGGCTGGGTTTGCGCGTATACCCCTCCCCTGAAAACTGAATCCCGTTAGAAATGACGAGTTGTTTACGCTTCTTTTGGGGTGGCGGTACTATCATGGTTCGAATTGAATGTGGATGATGATAGGGGAGCGCCTATACATGATTGAGCTGCTCAGGCGTTTTGGTGGTAAGTTTCGCCGGTATATGGTGATTGGCCCTGCGTGCAAGTTGATCGAAGTAATCTTTGACCTTCTTACGCCGCTGGTGATTGCCCAGATGATCGACAAGGGCATTGGGGCGCACGACGTGAACGCCGTTATCCACTACGGCATGGTGCTCGCCGCCATGGCCGTGATTGGCATCTCGTTTACGCTCGTCTGCCAAAAGATGGCGGCGCTCACCTCGCAGGGCATGGGCACTGACATTCGCGGCGCACTCTACCAGCACATCAACAAGCTGAGCTATGCTGAGCTCGATCGCTTTGGCACGCCGTCGCTCATCACGCGCATTACCAACGACGTCAACCAGGTGCAGCTCGCCGTGGCGCTGGGCGTGCGTATGCTCATCCGCTGGCCTTTCCTGGCGGTGGGCTCCATGGTCGCGGCCCTTGCCATCGACCTTAAGCTCGGCGTGATCTTTTTGATTTGCACGCCCGCCATCGGCTTGGTGTTCTGGTTTGTCATGGCGCGCTGCATCCCGTACTACAAGCAGCTGCAGGCAAAGCTCGACCGCATCGCGCTCATTTGCCGCGAGGGGCTTTCGGGCGCCCGTGTGATTCGCGCCTTTGTACGCGAAGATCACGAGCGCGAGCGCTTTGCCCAAGCCGCCGATGACCAGGCCCATACCGCCGTTGCGGTGGGTAAGCTCTCGTCGGTCCTTAACCCCGTCACATTCTTGGTGATGAACCTGGGCGTGTGCGCCATCCTATGGGTGGGCGGCATCCAGGTCAACGTGGGCGAGCTTACGCAGGGCCAGGTCATGGCGTTTGTGAACTACATGACGCAGACGCTCACCTCCATCGTGTACGTCGCCAACCTGGTCGTGGTCTTTACCAAGGCGAGCGCCAGCGCGTCGCGCATCAATGAGGTGCTCAATTGCGAGCCGAGCATCACCGACGAGAACAACGAACCGGTCGCACTGCCCGAGCCGGGCAATGTCGCTCCAGTCCCCGCGCTGAGCTTGAGCCATGCGAGCTTCTCCTTTGGCGCGGGCGCGGCAAATGCCGTCAACGATGTGACCCTGGAGCTCCCGCTGGGCAAGACGCTTGGCATTATCGGCGGTACGGGTAGCGGCAAGTCCACGCTCGTCTCGCTTATCCCGCGCCTGTACGATGCGAGCACCGGCAGCGTGAGTGTGATGGGCGCCGACGTGCGCACCTGGCCGCTCGACCAGCTGCGCCGTGTGGTCGCGACCGTTCCACAGCGTGCGTCGCTGGTGAGCGGCACCATCCGCAGCAACCTGACCTGGCGCGACGAGGCTGCGACCGACGAGGATCTCTGGGCGGCGCTCGACATGGCGCAGGCGAGCGAGTTCGTGCGCAACAAGCCGCAGGGGCTCGATATCCCGGTCGAGGCGGGCGGTAAGAACTTCAGCGGTGGCCAACGCCAGCGCCTGACCATCGCGCGCGCCCTGGTGGGCTCGCCTCAGATATTGATCATGGATGACTCCGCGTCGGCGCTCGACTTTAAGACCGACGCGGCGCTTCGCCATGCCATTCGCGAGCGCAGCATGCGCGGTGCCGCCAAGGGCGGGCTGCCGCTGACCACGGTGATTGTGAGCCAGCGCGTCTCGACCGTGCGCGATGCCGACGTGATCTGCGTGCTCGACCACGGCTCGGTTGCCGGCCTGGGCACACATGACGAGCTCTATGCGACCTGTCAGCTCTATCGCGAGATTTGCCAGTCGCAGCTGCGCCGCGAGGAGCTTGAGGGCCAGCGGGGGAGCACAGCGCCCGCGCTCGCCCCAGGTGCCCCGACCGCCCCCGCATCCGTCTGCGCAAAGGAGGGTTGCTAAATGAATCCGTACACTTCTTCCGGTTCGGTCGCCACGATGACGGCCAACGTGTCCGGCAACGATAACCTCAACGACCTGGGCGACGGTCCGCGCCAGCCCGGCGATCCCGAGCGCTATCCCGCCGGCGCGGTGACCCGCCGCTTGCTGGGCTATGTTCGCCCGCATCGCGTCTCGTTTACGGCGTCGTTTGTGAGTGCCGCCGTCTCGGTGATCTTGCAGCTCTATACGCCCATCCTTATTGGCGAAGGCATCGACCTCATCGTCGCCGCCGGGCAGGTGGACTTTGACGCGCTGCTGCCGCTTGTCACCAAGCTCGCGATCGTCGTGGTGGGCGCGGCGGCCTTTCAGTGGCTGCAGGGCTATTGCGTCAACCGTCTGTCCTACGAGACGGTGCGCGACATGCGCGTGGAGGCAAGCGACAAGCTCAGCCGCATGCCGCTCAGCTTCATCGACAGCCATGCCCACGGCGACCTTATGAGCCGTGTGGTCAACGACGTCGACCAGGTGGGCGACGGTCTGCTGCAGGGCTTTACCCAGCTTTTCACCGGCGTTATCACCATCGTTGGCACGCTCTCGTTTATGCTCTCCATCAACCTGACCATGACACTTGTGGTGGTGCTCGTCACGCCGCTTTCCATTTTTGCAGCCGGTGCCATCGCCAAACTCTCCAACAAGAGCTTTACGGCGCAGCAACGCATTCAGGGTCAGCTTGGCGGCCATATCGAGGAATACGTGGGCGAACAGAAGCTCGTGGACGCGTTTGCCTATGGTTCCAACGCCCAGCAGCGCTTCGATGCTCTCAACGCTGAGCTCTACGCGGCAGGTGAGCGCGCGCAGTTTATGGGCTCGCTTTCCAACCCCGGTACACGTTTTATCAACAACATCATCTACGCCGTGGTTGCCGTGATCGGCTGCGTGGGCGTGATCACGGGCGTGCCCGCGGCGCTTACGGTGGGCGGCGTGCAGATTTTCCTGTCCTATGCCAACCAGTACACCAAGCCGTTCAACGAGGTCACCAACGTCATCACGCAGATCCAGACCGCGTACGCCTCGGCGCGCCGCATGTTTGCGCTGCTCGATGCGCGCGAGCAGGAGCCCGACGCGTCGGACGCTGTAGAGCTTGCCGCACCGCAGGGCGAGGTGACCTTTGAACACGTGGACTTTAGCTATGTGCCCGACCGAAAGCTGTTGCAGGATATCTGCATCGATGCCAAGCCCGGCATGCGTTTTGCTCTGGTCGGCCCCACGGGCTGCGGAAAGACAACGCTCATCAATCTGCTGCTGCGTTTTTACGATATCGATGCCGGCCGCATCGCGGTCGATGGCAAGGCTTCGCGCGACTACACGCGTGCGAGCCTGCGCCGCGCCTTTGGCATGGTGCTGCAGGACACCTGGCTGTTCGAGGGCACGGTGGCCCAGAACATCGCCTACGGTTGCCCAGGAGCCACGCGCGAGCAGGTTATCGAAGCCGCCAAGCGCGCGCACGCGCACAAGTTTATCGTGCAGCTGCCAGGCGGCTACGATACGGTCATCGGCGAGGACGGCGGCACGTTTAGCCAGGGCCAAAAGCAGCTGTTGTGCATCGCACGCGTTATGCTCACCGATCCGGCTATCTTGCTGCTGGACGAGGCGACTTCGAGTATCGATACGCGCACCGAGCTGCAGGTGCAGGCGGCATTCGACGAGCTTATGGCCGGCCGCACAAGCTTTGTGGTGGCGCACCGCCTGTCGACGATCCGCAACGCCGATTGCATTCTGGTCATGCGCGACGGCGAGATTATCGAGCGCGGCACGCACGACGAGCTGTTAGCGGCAGACGGCTTCTATGCCGAGCTCTACCGCAGCCAGTTCGCCCAGTGAGGAAGCCCGTGGGGCAAATTAATCAATCGACAGACGGTGGTTTACATCTGTCACGTAAGTACTAAGATATTCATCTAATAAATTGCATTAGTGGCTTTAGTTTTGGGGGAAACGAGGCAACGTGACTATGACGTGCTCTCTGGTGGTTAACAGCAAGAGCGGTAATACCAGGATGGTTTCGGGCGCGATTAAGCGCGCTCTGCAGGCTGCGGGCGTTGAGTTTGTCCATGCCGCGGCGTTGAGCGACGATGCGGATGCAGATCAGGTTGCGCTCGAGGCGCAGGGCGCCTGCGCGGCCGACACAGTGCTCGTCGGTTTTTGGTGCGACAAGGGCGCGTGCACGCCTTCGGTCGCGGCGTTGCTCTCCGCCTTGCACGGCAAGCGCGTCTTCCTGTTTGGCACCTGCGGTTTTGGCGCCGACCAGAGCTATTACCAGCAGATTATCGACCGCGTAACTTCCAATTTGGCTGGGGATGCCGAGCTTGTAGGCTGGGCGATGTGCCAGGGCAAAATGGGCCCCGCGGTCAAGCAACGCTACGAGGCCATGCTTGAGCAAGAACCCGAAAACGCGCGCTATAAGATGCTGCTCGATAACTGGTTTGCCGCAAAGGACCATCCCACCAAGGAGGACCTGGACAACATGGCCGCAGCCGCCAAGAAGGCCGTGCTGGGCGAGTAGCATCGCCGTTCGTGGTCCTTCGTGCAAAACAATACAAATGTGAAAGCCTCGAAATTCTCGAGGCTTTTTTCTTGACACTCGCGGGCGCAACCGTGGCAAGCGTTTGGGACGACATTTTCCATCACCCCGATGACGAGGCCGTTCTGGACAACACGCTCGCATGCGTTCGCTGGATGCATTCAGAGTGGGACGGGGTTTCCGGATGGATGGGGTTTCCAGAAGGTATGGGCTGTGGGCTGCAGGGGGTGGCCGTAGAGGCATCAATAAGGGGGTTGAAAATAGACGATACTAAATGCAGCATAATTTAATGTGGGGGGGGGGGTACGATATCTAAGCCGTACAAAATATCAGACCCTCTATCGAAAAGTTGTGTAGGGGTTAGCCGCAGTTGTTGGATAAAGCAGACAAGTGTGGGGACAAATAACCACTTACGGCAAAAATAGTAGCATTTGGCGGAAAAACGTTGATAAAAACGCGGAAGTAGCTACGGTGATTGTTATAAATAGATTTCAGATTGGCTTTTTCGAACTCATCTATTAAACGTCTTAGAAAAGTGGCTAATCCTTGATGGGATCGAATATGGCCTCGATGGGGATGAAATAATCACGTTGGCAGCGCGCGGATTCAGACGATTTATTTCACTTCTTAGTGGCATGGCGCTCGCGCTTGTCATAGCCCTTGCCGTTGTTTCTTTCGCTCCCCGTGCATTTGGTTACATGCCCTTCGCCGTGCTCTCGGGCTCTATGGAACCCGAGCTTCCCGTCGGCTCCATGGTGTTTGTTCACCAGGTTGACCCAACGAATATTGCCGTGGGCGACAATGCAACTTTTTACCGATCGGACGGCGCCGTGGTGACTCACCAGGTGTACGAGGTCGACCCTGTGGCGCAGACGATCGGCACGCAGGGAATCGCAAACAAAAATGCAGATGGAACCATCGTGCACGATGCCGAGCAGACGCCTTTTTCGCGCGTGATCGGCATCGTCTCTCTTTCTGTCCCTTACCTGGGCTTCGTTAACGCATATTGCACGACGATGCCCGGTTTGCTTGTTGTGGTGGCCGTTCTGGCGCTGCTGGTCGCGGCGTCGATTGTGCTCGATCGGATGGTTCCCGACGAGCCTGCGGACAAGCATGCCCGCGCGCATGCGAGGGGGCGGCGTCCATAGCGGCAGGGGAGAGGTGTCGGCAACGGCAAGGGCCGTTGCCGGGGAAGTCGATTTTCGAAAGGAAGAGGACGATGGAAAACAAGAAGAAAAAGCGCTACGGCATCATTGCCGCCTTGCTGCTGCTGGTGCTGGCCGCCGGCGTGGGCACCTATGCATGGCTGACGGCCACGCAGTCGCTGGAGAACGTGTTTACGGTGGGTAGCTTTGGCCAACCGGAAAACAAGCCTGATCCGGACAATCCCGAGAAGCCGAAACCCAATGATCCGAACACTGGCAAGGCCTACCTGTTCGAGACCAAGTGGGTCAAAGACTCCAAGATCGTTCCCGGCGCAACTACCGATAAGAACCCCAACGTCGGCATCAAGAAGGGCTCCGATGACGCCTACGTGTTTATCTATGTGAAGAACGCCATGGTCAAGGAGGGAACCGCACCCGCGAACACCCCGTACTTTACTCTCAACGGCAACTGGAAGCCGGTTGATGGTAAGGTGACCACCACCGATGGCAAGTACCTGAGCGGTCTGTTCATGTATGCCAAGGGCGCCACGAACGGTCCCGCCGTTTTGACTGCTAAGGATGCTGACACGGACGTCTACACCGGCGAGCTCTTTAGCAAGGTTGTGTTCCCCAGCACCCTGGAGAGCACCATGGTCGAAAATGCTCCCAAGATGACGGTTTCCGCCTACATTTTCGGGGCCGACCAGAAGGGTGACGAGGCCGACGCTGCCGCCAACGCCCTGAAGCAGGCCAAGGTTTGGGCTGATCAACAGGCTCAGGCTTAATCCCCCCTCCACCGAGATCCCGGCCCGCTCCCCATCCCCATTTTCGGGTCGGGATTTCGGTCTCCCTTTTATCGACGACTGGCGAACGTAATGCTCAACAATCTTTCCGACAATCAGAAACGCACCCTGGCGCTTGCCGCGGTGGCGCTGTTGGCCCTGGCGTGCCTGTGCGGCGCGCTGGCTTTCACCGTTGATATGGTTCCGGCGAACAACGTCCTATCGTTTGGCAGCGTGAAGGTACGAGTCTGCGAATACACCCTAAACGAGCGGGGCGAGGAGATTCCGTTTGAGGCCGACGAGCACGGGGACTATCCCGACAGCGAGGCCGGGGGCTCTGACATCAGCCGCATCGTGCGCGTGGAGAACGCCGGCGCGCAGCCTGAGTACGTTCGCGCCCGTCTGCGCATGACGTCGGTGGCGCCCGACGGTACGAGTGCGGATGCCTCGGGCAACGTCGCCTTTCACGTGAACGCGGGCGAGGGGTCCCCGTGGATCGATGGCGGCGATGGGTGGTACTACTACCGCGGATTGGCCGGACGCGGGGGCGTGCTCGATTCCGGCGCCATGACGGAGAGCCTCATGGACTCGCTGCGCTTTGTGGGCGACTACCACGATGCCGCGCGCGACGGTTCGTTCAGGCTCGATATCGACGTCCAGGCCGTGCAGGCCAACAATCAGCAGGCAAACGATACCGTCCTCGATGTGCTCGACGTCGCGGGCTGGCCGGAGGCGAACTAGCCCATGGAGATTAAGAATATGAACCGAGGCGTGCTCGGCAGGCTGATCGCTGTGGTGGCAATCGCCCTTTGCTGCGTTGTGGCGCTGCCGGCGGCAGCGCATGCCGAGGATCAGACCGAATTCCATATCACAAACAGGAACGACTTCCTGGCGTGCGTCGCGCTGTCGCGTCAGCGCGACACGTCGCAGTGGCGCGTCTATCTCGATAACGATATCGTTCTTAACGATGATGATATGAAAGCCATTGTTGAGGATACGGTCAAGCACCTCTCCTTTGGCAACAAGGAACATCCCTTTAAGGGCGTCTTTGACGGTCAAAACCATACCGTGAAGGGCCTGAACTACGAGAATAAGGTCTTGGACCCCGAGCGCGACACGGGCTTCTTTGCCGAGACCGACGGCGCCACCATCAAGAACTTCCTTGTCGAGGACGCCAACATCTGGGCGGACTTCCGCGGCGGCATCATCGTGGGCAAGGCCGTCAACACCAGCTTCGAAAACGTCATGGTCATGGAGAGCACCCTGCACGTTACGTGCGCCAACAACATGCTCAACGTTATCACGAACGCCGGCTTCGAAGGCGGCATGATCGCAGGCGAGCTGGAGGGCTGCAATCTGTACAACTGCGAGGTGCGCGGCGGTCGAGCCGTCCATAACACCACTGCAGGTGTGCAGGCGATCGGTGGCGAGGGCCTGTACATGGCGGCATTTGCCGGCTACGTCAAGAACTCGACCATCGAGTACTGCCGCGTCACGCCCACGCGAAGCGAGGATGGCTCCTCGATGGACATGACCGACGTTACCAATAAGTACGATGTGGCCATCGGCGCCCTGGGCGGCAACAACGTGTACGCTTCGGGCTTCGTCGGTTGCATGGCGGAAGGCGCTAAAGTCATCGATTGCTTTTCAACGGCGAAATGCTATAGCTATGCTGCTTCTTACGTGGGCGTTGTCTCCGTAACGCGCGCTTGGACGGGCGGTCTTGCAGGCCGCATCTTGTCTAAGAGCGGTAATGAAATCACTCGCAGCCATTTCGCCGGCGATTTGAGCTCGCGTCAGTACAATCCCATCGCCGTGATCCCCATTATTCAAAACGACGTGAACTTGGGCGGTATTGCCGCGCGCGCCAACAAGGGCGACGCCACGGTCACCGAGTGCTACTTTAAGCCGAGCGTGAGCCTGTCTGGCAATAGCCAGGGCAATCCTGCCAAAAAGAAGATCCCCTCGTTTGGCGGTGACGGTACCACCAAGGGCGACGGCTACGGCCCGTGGGATGACGAGCGCTACACCACGCGCGAGCTGTGGGAAGAGCACGACTATGACTTTTGCGCCGGCACCAAGCGCTCGACTGATAACGACAAGGCTCTGGGTGGTCAGCACATCAATGAGTGGGCGATGGATTACAAGCTGAATATCCCCGTGCATGGCCAGAGCGTTAAGGCGACGATTGATTTTCCCGGTGCGGGCACGGCAACTGTTCTGGCAACCATGTTGGGCAAAGACCAGTCCACCAGCGATCCGTACACCTTTGCGGTGAGCGCCGTGCTAGCCGGAACGGCACAGGGCTTGGCCCAAGGCGATACGTCGGTAACGTTTAAGCAGGAGACCTCTGCAAAGCCTGAGGGGCTGAGCGAGGCGAACGACGGTTACCGCTTTATGGGTTGGTTCCGCGAACCCGATGTGCGTGTGAACCACATTGGCCAAGACAACAGCTGGTTTGACGGCAAGACCGATGGTGCTGCTGTGAGGGATGGCAAGCGCGTTCAGGACAACACGAAGCACGAGGCGACCTCTATCTACACTGCCGACAACGGCAAGGATCATGCCGAGAGTGAGGGCTTCAAGGGCAATGACCTCTTTATCGCTTCATACGAGGCGCAGGTGCTGCTCTATAACGTTAAGGGCGAGACGCTTGATTGGAAAGACGGCAAGGCACACGATCCGTCCACGGACTGGTACCGCTATGGCGTCGGTTTGACGCCGGCTGCCCCCGCGGATCGCGGCGGCTTGCCGCCTACCGCGACGTTTATTGGATGGACCACGCAGCCGAACGCCGATAAGAGCATGAATGGCGCCTATGCTGCCATTACCTCAGATCAGCTGGCTGATCTGAAAAACAAGGGAGCATTCTATCCCGTGGGCAGCGAGATTGCCGTGGTCGGCCCCACCGATTTCTATCCCGTGTACAGCGACTATGTTTCGAACATCATGACGGTGTTCGAAGGCAATGAGCAGGATGAACTCGGTGATGTGACCCAGCGCGTTGGCGTGGGTAATACTCATGTGGACGTGCAGCCGGGCGAGAATGGAACGAGCTCCTATACCGTGCAGGTACGAGATAAGGACAATAAGCCTCTGTCCGAGGACGGCAAGCTGCCCGATGGCTATCGCTTCTTGGGTTGGTACGAAAACAAGGGAACCGAGGATGCCCCGCTCGAGGTGCGCGTAAGCCGCGACCCCAGCTATACACTCCCTGCCGATGTCGATCTAACCGTGCGACACACCTACATCGCCCGCTTTGAGTACCGGGTGGATTATTACGTTCGGGCTTATACCAACCATGAGTTTACGGACAGCAAGCTACTTTGTTCCGTTTGGAATCGCTATCGAACGCCCTTTGAGGAAAACGTCGGTAGTACCTTCGTGCGTGAAAACGTCGTCCACTGGGGTCCGGAGCATGTTGACCACGGTATAAAGGATAGGTATGACGAAACGTGTGGCACGCGCTTCACGGCGAATACCCTTGTCGTGAGTCCCCTTAATGCGTACTCGCACAACGTTAAAAACGATACGGGAGCCGATACTCTGAAAAACCTCTATGCCGATACCGATTTTCCAGGCGCTGCAACGCTAAGCGATACTTGGACTTCGGCTTCGCTGAACGTAACGGTCAAACCGGTGAATGATCGCTATCGCCTGAATTTCTGGACGCTTGAGCGCGATGGTGAATATTGGACATATGTGAAAAATCCCATCGAGAGCATGGTGCGTACAGATAAGAAGTACTACGTTCGCGCGATGATTACCACGGACGTTAATTTCTACAACAAGGGCGATAAGGTCGTGAGGACTGCCACGCGGCGCTATGAGAGTAACTTGCTGCAGGCCAAGGTGAACGGGGTTGATCCGACGTTCACGTATTACTACCCGCATGTTAATACGTCGGTTAAAGTGGCAGAAAAGCCAGAAGATGGTGAGAAGGGATCGTATGAGAGCCCCCTGACCCTCGAAGCTTCCCCGACCGATGCGGAGATGGCTGTGCCGGGCTATAAGTTCCTGGGCTGGATTTCGACCGCCGAGGTCCAGCAGAATTCTCCCGTCTGGAAATATATCTATGATGTTGCCGGCGATCCCTATGTGACGAGTGATCCGGAGAAGGCGGCGCCATACTTGGCGACACCTGACTCCAAGGTCACCCAGTGGCAGGATGCCTATCCCGTCTACGCGAAGTACGACGTCAACTACACCACCAACCTGCACCGCGCCGGTTTTAATGGCACTTCCGAGGTGAATGTTCCTAGGTATGACATCACCCCTAATCTCAATGCGGACACCGATCCCGCCACGGCAACGGTGACTCCTGATATCGCAACGACGGTATACAAGTCCGGCGACGAGCTATACAAGCTGAATAAGGTCGAAATCGAACTCCCGAATGGTGAGGTCAAGAAGCTCGATTCTGCCGACGGCAGCTCCTACTCCTATCCGGTGGAGCCGGGCAAACCCTATACGTTTGTGGCCTACTACACGCCCATCGCGGTGGTGTACCACCTGAACGGCACCGATATCGATGGCAAGCTCGCGCAGGAGGGCGATACGCTCGGCAGCCTTAAGGATGGCATCCCGCTGCCAACGTATAACGTTGGCGACATCGATGCTGCAACGAACGCATACAATGCTTTCGTAGGCTGGACGGAAACTAAACCGGCATCCGGCAACGGTTATGTCGTTTGGTCGGACGGCCTTCCCATGGTGAATACAAACACTGTGGTTAACGCCCCCATGGAGCTGTACCCGGTCTACCGTGCCAGCGCGGTAATTGTCCAATCGAATATCGATGCCAATCTGGATAACCCCGATTCCGTGCGTTCTCTTTCGCGCACCGACTCTGGCGATCAAATTTCGCTGGAAGTAAGAGCTACAGCTGAGGTTGTCGGCAAGGATGGCACCAAGTACGACTTTGTCGGCTGGTCGCGTGACTATGAATCCGATAGTAAATACACTCTGATGACCGAAGACGATAAGTATCCCCTCGAGGGTAGTGAACCCTTTAAGGGCGCGACGTATACCGCGGTGTACAAGGTCACACCGTATAAGGTGCGCTATCACAGCGTCGACGGGGCGGTCATCTTTACGGCGACGGTCGACTCGGGCGACGAGCGCGCGCAGGACGGTAAGCCTGGCTTTGTCTACACGGTCGATGTTCCCAAAATGGACGAGAGCGGCAACCCTGTCTACGACAACGACGGCAATCCTGTGATGGAGCAAAAATCCGTGGCGTACGATCCGGACGCCCACTCCAAGATCGTCGCGCTGCTCGATGAACAGGCTGCTGCCAATGGCGATAAGCGTGAGCTCTTCTTGGAGTGGCGATATGTGGGTGCGGATGGCAATGCGAAGTCTTGGGATGAGTTTAAGAGCGAGCCAGTCAAGGGTGACATGGACCTGTATCCCGTGACGTATCGCGTGGTTGCCAACGATACGTCTGATCCCGCGAGCCCCGTAACTATGACCGCGCAGCTTAAGTGGCTACTCGATCCCGCCGCGGCCAACACCGTCGGTGACAGTGCCGACAATGCGCCGTTTAAGGTCTGCTTTGCCAAGCCGTTTATGGGGACGCAACTGACTGTTACGGTAACGCAGGCAAGCTACGGCCCTGGTGCAGAGGGCGTTTCTGCGGCGGAAGAGCCTGTGAACGGCAAGTTTGTCTCGCTCTACAGCCTGGGTTCGGGTAATGGTTCGTTCGACCTGGCCAATCGTCTGGAGTATAAAAAGACGGGTGAAGACGGCCAAGGCGACGGCAATGCCGTGTTCAACTTTGACCAGACTCATGCGTTGACGATCGTCAAAAAGACCACCGATGCTAGTGCCATGGGACAGACGTTCCGCTTTAAGGTGACGAAGACGGCGGAGGGAGCCTCTCCCGAGACGCGCGTGGTCGAGGTGAAGGTCGATAAGCAGCAGCCGGAAAACGGTGAGACCTGGTATGTCGGCAGCGTGCAGTTCGCCGCTCCGGCGGGCATCTATACCGTCGAGGAAGACACGGCTTGGGCATGGCGCTACCGGGGCGAGCTGAGCACGCCGGGCAAGGCGCCCGGTAAAACTGCCGAGCTGACGATTTCGTCTGCATCGAGCGCGAACGATGCCACGTTCACCTGCACGAACACGCGTGTGAACGACAAATGGATCGACGGCAGCGATCGTGCCCATAACGTTTGGAGCAACGGCAACGTAGCAAAGAAGGAGGATTAGCATGTCCAAGCGCAAGCGCATCATCGCCTTGCTGGTGGGGGTTATCCTCCTGGCCGGTACGGCAGGCACGCTGGCCTGGCTTTCGGTTACGGGTGTGCTGGTCAACCAGTTCGGCATCGGATCGGTGACGCCATCGGTTCAGGAAACGCTCAACGGCAAAGTGAAAAGCGATGTCAAGGCGAAGAACACGGGTACTGCGCCCGCCTATATTCGTGCTGCAGCGGATATATACTGGCAAGATGCGACGAGCGGCGCTCGCCTGTGGGATGAGCCGCAAGCTGACTCGGACTACGAGATTGCGTGGAGCGTGGCTGATGCCTCGGGCGCGAACTCGGCTTCTAGCTGGGTTAAGTCGAGCGACGGGTTCTATTACTGGACGTCGCCCGTTGCTCCCGGCGGTGAAACCGGCATGCTCATTAATAGAGTAACCGAGCTCAAGGCAACCGAAGGTCGCGATCTTGTCGTGGATATCTCCACTCAGGCGGTCCAGGCGACGCCCGATGAGGCCGTGCACGATGCATGGGGCTGCACGGTCGAGGGCGGCGTGCTAGTGCCGCCGCATGGAGGTGTGTAGGTATGGCGTTCCCAATTCGCAAAGGCGTTGCGCGCTCCTTGCGTTGCGTGGTCGCGGCTATTTTCTGCATTGCCGCACTCGCCGCTCCTGCTCGTGCGCTTGCCGACACTCCCGCGATTGCCTATGACGGAAATGCGCGCCAGCTGACGGTAACGGGGGCGACGGGCTCCTCGGGGGAGCCCGATCTGTTTCCCGCCTTTAAAGATCTAATGCCCGGCGATGCGCGCGAGCAGCAGATCGAGGTTCGTGCCACGGGCGTAAAGTCCCAGGTACGCGTGTTTGTGCGGGCCGTTGTCGATCACGAGACGGCACACCTGCTGTCGCCCATTACCTTAACGGCGTCGGCTGGCGATGCGTCTGACGGTTGGCTCCAGACGGGAACGCCGGGCAGCGTGTTCGCCTATCCCACGCAGGTCGCAACGTTTACGAGTGATGGCAGCACGGTGCTCAATCTGCAGCTGAGTGTCCCGACGTCGGTGGGTAACGAGCTTGCCGACGCGAGCAAGACCGTCCGCTGGGAGATCACCGCCGAGGACGATGGCGAAACAATTCCTGCGCAGCCTGCTGGCTCCAAAAAGCCCAGCCTGTTTGGCCTGGCTGCGACGGGCGACAACTCGCTCGCTCTGCTTTTGACGCTGCTAACGCTAGCGATTATCGCTTTCATGGCTGCGCTGATCTTGTCCCGAAGGAATAAACGCTAGGTCCATCTTCAAAATGTTTCGCCCGCCCGGCGGCGGAATATTAGGTTTCCTGCTCTACAGTCCTGCGCAAGACGAAGGCCACATTAAGTGGCCTTCTTTGCGTGCGGAACTCGCGATGAACTTCGTGCCCCGCCGTCCGGGAGGACGCCTCTTTATTGATGGGAGGCCTGATAGGTCGATGGTTCCGTGCCCGGATGCGTCCAAAGTGGGACGGGCTTTCCGGATGGGCAGGCTTTCGAAAAATGCATCCCGGAATTTGCGCTCAAAGTGGGATGCGGTTTCCGGTTGAGGGTCTAAGGGGAAAGTGCGTCCCAGAATCGACGCTTGAAATGGGATGCAGTTTCCCGATGAGGCACTCGACGGAAAATACATCCCAGAAATGGCCTTTGAGCTGGGATAAGATTTCCGCGGCATCTCGGATTCTCAAAAATGAGACACGCCGTTGGCGAAAATGAGACACGTGATATCGGGCATCGGATGTATCATTTGCAAAAATGAGTCCACTCCACTCGAATAAAGCGAGGTCCCTCATGTACGTTCCACACCCCCGTATCCGTAGGCTGTCGAAAATCCCGCTTGTTGGGACGGCGGCGCTTGCTGCGTTGATCGCCACGAGCGTCGCCTGCTTCACGGCCACGCCCCAGGTTGCCCAGGCGGCAGACGCGCCCGCAATCACCGATATGACCGAGCAGGATTATCAAGCCCTGGGTCTGGGCACGAGCGAGGACATTCCGGTCGATACCGTTGGCCCCTATTCCACTGATACCCCCACGACGTTTGCCACGCGCAGCGAGGTCTATATGGCAGCTAACGGTAGCCATGGCAATCGCTACACTCTGCGCGACAAGCTCGAGAACGTCGAGCGCGGTGACATTGGCGGCGGCAGCAAACTCTTCGATGGCTATGGAAGTGTGTGGGGCGCCGCAAAGTTCTGGCAAAACGTCAACAACTTCGATACGAACAGCGATCTCTACAAGCATAGCGACTACGGTGGCGGCACCTGGTCGTACCTAAGCAACAATGAGTCCTCAACAGTACTCGCCAACGACAACAACGGTTTCTCGGGCATTCACGCCACGAGTGTTGAGTTCTGCAGCGACGCCAGCACGGGCAAAAAGAGCCGCGTTGCCGAGCTCCGTGCCTACGGCGACAGTTCCTCCACGACGATTGACGGCAAGTCATACGCCGGAAAGGTTGAGCTGGTCCTCTACTCGTTTAGCAACGGGCGTACGCGCACTCTCGACACACACCTGCCGGTGACGGTCAACACTAATATGATGTACGAAGGCCGTTTTAAGTACCTGGATGCCGGTTACCTGCAAGAGCACGACGCCGTCTTTGATGTCGAGGCGGGCGATGTCGATGGCGACGGCGTCGACGAGCTTTTTGTCTACGCGGGCTGCTATGTCGACGAGAACGGCGTGCGCAAGGCTGTAGTCGACATGTATGACTTGGAGGGCGGCAACTGGAAGCAAAGCGTCGTCAAGATCGATGCCGGTAACGCCGCGGACTACACCACGCACAACAAGGGCGGGAACGACTCCTGGACGCAGCTTCAGTCAGCTCCTGTCGTTTCGCTAGCGGCCGGCGACCTCGATCGCGATTTTTGCGATGACCTCGCCATCGTGGTCTCGGCACCCTACGGCAAGAAGAATATTGATAAGTCGACGCATTGCGAGCTGTTTTCGTGGGATGCATCCAAGGGTGCGCTCGTCCATGTCGATGCTCTGGGCGACGCGGGCGCAATCTCCCTCTCCGCGAACGGCAAGACCATGGTCGCTGCGAATGCGACGTTCGGCACGTTTGCCGCCTACGATGAAGAAGGAAAGAAGACGGGTGAAACCGTCACGGGCCTTATTCTTGCGGGCTATGACTGGCAACGCAGCGCTTTTGATTACGGCGCTTCTGACGGCAGCAAGGGGCTGTACGGCGCGCTGTACCGCTACGCGTATTTTGACTCGGAGTCTGGCGAGTTCAAGCTTTCCGATTGCAAGGAATACAGAGACGGGCTCCTCGCCTCCTATGGGCTGATGCATGTGCCCAACAGCGCATGGAAGGATAGCGCTCAGGATAAGCGCTATCCGTGCACCTTGGCTCCTATTGCCCTTGCCACTGCCAACCTTGACGGCCTGTCCGAGCAGCTGGCGGTCGACGAGGTGCTCGTGGGCGGCGATGTGTTCCGCGACTTTGCCTGCAACACGGCACAGAGCGGGGCTCAGGGCTTGGGGTCCATGGTCGGAACCATGAGCATGAGCGGTCAGCAATACAACAGCAGCAACAAGCATGACCACAAGGGTATAGAGCAGGTGTGGATCAGCGACGTCAAGGCGGGCAGCGTCTCGGGTTCGGACCGCTATAACGAGAGCTTTATCGCCGTGGTGGGCAAGCACCGCGACGAGGACCTGCGCAAGAACGATGACTACTACTGGATGACCGCCTCGCATTTTTCGCTCGACGAGAACGGAAAGGTGCGCCGCGGCGAGGAGCAGGTGATTAGCGAGAGCAACCGTCGCGGCACTACCTACGGCACATTTATCTCGCTCGCGCTGCCCGATGTCGACAACGATAGCGTCAAGATTACGTACAAGGATCGCTACAAGGTCTATACCAACCCGCGCGTGCTTGCCGTGCTGCAGGATGCGCCCTATGTTGAGGATCTGGAGCAGGCATACGGCTATCTGGTGTTGGGCGGCACGTCATACGGCGAGGGAAAGGGCACGGGGACATCCCAGGGCTATACCATTGGCGCCGAGTTGGGCGTTGCCGTCGAGGTGCAGACCGGTCCGCCCCTGGTCGCGATTAATGCTTCAGTCGATTTTGCCGCCGAGGGATGCTATGACTACCGGAGCGAGCGCACAGTGAGCGCCAGCGTAAGTTATGAGTCGCATGCCGGCGAAGGCGACAAGGCCGTGCTCTACACGATTCCGATGGTCTATTACGAGTATGAGATCGAAAATGAGGAAACTGGTGGCAAGGGCGTGATGGCGGCGCCCGTGTCGCTCGGCGCGCAGACCTCGGTCGTTAATGTCGAGGCCTATGACCGCATTGCCAAACAGCACAATATGACGCCGCTCAGCTACTTTTTGACCAACCGGTCGGGAGAACCCGGAACCTATCAAACGACGCTCAGCGGCGAGACTCCCGTTGGGGATTCCTTTGGCCTGGGCAAGCCTGGCGTGACGCGCGCCTACACGCACGATGGGTTTAACGGCGCCGTCGCGCAGTCGGGAGCGAGCATTGAGCAGACCATCGAAGTCGAGGAGGGCGAGGAACAGGAGTTTGAGTACGGCTTTACGCTGAACGGCAGCGTTGTCATGGGCGCGAAGCTCGCAAAGCACGAGTTGTTTGGCGGCCTGTGCTTTGGTGCCAACGCCGGCTTTACTACGGGTAACTCCTCGAGTGAATCGACCGAATACGGCGGCACCGTCGACAACCTGCCCGAGGCCGCGCAGGGCAAGTACGGTTTTGTGTGGCGTCTGGGCGTCAACGCGGTGGATGTCGACAAGTTCGAGGCAGACTCGGGCGACAAGCTCGGCACCAAGGACACCGACCAGTTCTGGATCGTGGGCTATGACGTTAAGGACGTCGAGATGCCCGACGCGCCGGCCGTGACGGGCTTTACGGCAAACGCCGTCGATTCGACCAGCGTTACGTTTAGCTGGGACGATGTACTCGTAAACAAGAGTGGCTTTAGCTACGGCGTGGGCATGCTGCAGAGCAATGCGGCGGATGCGGTCGTCAATAGCTGGAAGATTGCCGACAACACGCAGACGTCGCTTATCTGGGACGGGTTGCAGCCCAATACGGAGTACCGATTCGCGATTGCTGCCGTTAAGAATGATTCAACGACAGAAACGGGCATTCGCTCGGCGATCATTACGGTCAAGACCATGCCTGACGGCATGACGATGAGCGTGAGCGGACCGGCGGCGGATGTTGAAGAGGAGTCGAGCATCGAATACGACTCCTCGATCGAGCGCACGGCGGGAAGCCACCTGACGCTCTCGGCGATCGGCCACGTGAAACAGCTCGGCGCCGATGGTAGCGAAGCGGAGCTGGCACCGTCGTATACGTGGTACCGCAAGGGCCGCGGCGAGACAGAGTTTAAGCTCGTGGGTGCCGATGGCAACCTCGCGGCTGGAACGGCCTCAAAGCTCGAGATTGACCTGACCGCAGACGATGACGGTGCGCAGTATTACTGCCACGTGGGATACAACGACGTGGGCCTCGACACCGGCACGACGCTCGTGAATATCGAGGCCGAGGAGACGGCGCCCACAACGGTGAACGCCACCCCGATCCGCACGCGCCGCCTGTTCTCACAGGCAAGTGCGGGCGCCAAGAAGTTCCTGGACCATACGCTGGTAAACACCGCCGGCCCAACCGATTCCGAAGGCTCAAAGGACCCCGAGACTCCTGAGACCCCGACGAACCCGGACAAGCCCAAGTCCGACAACGGAGCTAAGACCGACACCAAGGTCAAGACTACGACCACAGCGAAGAACCTCGCAAACACCGGCGACCAAACATTCGCCCTAGTCGCCACCGCAGCAGCAGCGGGAGCAACGCTCGTAGTGATAGCCCTCATCATGCTGATCAAGCGCCGCAAGACCCACTAGTAGCCAGTCGAACATATCGACAACCCAAAAAAACAGGCCACCCGGGTTTTCTGTTGAGTGGAGACTCCGCAAGCGGAAACTGCGTCCCATAATTAGGCCGAGAAATGGGATGAACTTTCCCAATGAGAGCCAACCGGAAACCACGTCCCAGAATCAGCCCCCAAAGTGGGACGCACTTTCCCAACGAGCCTCAACCGGAAAATACATCCCGGAATCCAGCTGAATAGTGGGACACACTTTCCCAATCGGGTCCCAAGCGGAAACTGCATCCCATTCCAGACAAGAATTCCGGGACACACTTTCCGCAAACAAAGAAGGCCACATAACGTGGCCTTCAACTTATATATGTTCAGCGGATACCCCTATGACAAGCCGTGTCCCAACAACAAGGCGTCTGTCCGGGCGGAGGTATGTAAGGTTCATCGCGAGTTCCGCACGCAAAGGGGGCCACTTAATGTGGCCCCCGTCTTGCGCAGGACTGTCCGAGCAGGGAACCTTATATGTCTCCGCCCGGACAGACGTTTCAGTTATGAACTCGCAGCTGGTCGCTACTTGATCTTGGTCGTACCCGGTGCCAGGTTGGGGTCGGTCTCGTTGGCCTCGGTCTGGAAGTGCTCGGTGTACACGTTCTTGCCGTCGCGGAACATCTCGTAGTACTGCATCTTGGCGTAATCTTCGCGCGCCTTGGTGGCGGCTGCGGCATCGGCGTCGTCACCGGTGACGTTGGAGGAAAGCGCCCAGCGCAGGCTGGCGTCCTCGTAGCCCACCGAGTTGATAGCGGGCAGCGACTCGCGCAGCGTCATGTGCGCCTTCTGGTAGTCGGAAAGCGGGGCGCCGATCAGCTGCATAAGCTGGGTGGACAGGTAGTTGGTGGACAGGTCGTCGACCTCGCTCGTCTGGTCGCAACCGGCAACGTCGTAGTTAGCCCAAATGATGTAGTCGGTCTGCCACAGGCGCTCCTGATGCGTGGCATCGTCTTCGCCGGTAAACCACTTATCGTTGAACTTGGACGGGAAGAACGGCTGGTGGTCGCCCCAGAACACCACGACCACCTTACGGTCGAGCTTGCTCAGGGCGTTGAGGAAGTAGCGAAGCGCCTGGTCGGACTGCTCGATGCACGAGACATACTCGTCGACATCGGAGAGCGTGCCGTCCTCGACGGTCTTGGCGTCCAGATCGGTCGTGTCGATGTTGAGGTGCATCTGCTTGTCGACCGGCAGCAGACCCGTATCGTAGCCCGAGTGGTTCTGCATGGTCACGTCGAAGATAAACTGCGGATCGGCGTTCTGGTCGAGCAGCTCAAGAATCTTGTCGTAGGTAGCCTGGTCGGTCACCATGCCGCGCAAGGTGTCGGCTCCCTGGAAATCGTTGATGGACAGGAACTGGTCAAAGCCAAAGTCCTTGTAGACGTTCTCGCGGTTCCAGTTGGTTGCGTGATTGGGGTGCATAGCCGTGGTGGAATAGCCGAGCGATTTGAACTGCTCTGCCAGGTTCCCGGTCGTTTCCATGTTGTAGATGGTGTAGGGGTACACGCCCGAGCCCAGGTTGGCCATGGAGTTGCCGGTCATAAACTCAAACTCGGTATTGGCGGTGCCGCCGCCGTAGGCGCTCCCGTAGAGCCTGCCGCGGCTGAGGCAGTCGGACAGGCTCTTAAAGTACTGCGGACCCTCGTAGCCGGCGCGCATGTTCTGGTAGATCGACAGATCCGAGAACGTCTCGTTCATGATGGCGATGACCGTGGGCTTCTCGCTGTCGAACTGCTCCTGGGCGGCGGCGCGCTCGTCGCTCTTGGCCGCGTCGGACTTGTCGTAGGCCTTGGCGTACTTTTTGAGCGTGGCCTTGGCATCGTCGACGGAGTAGTCGGCGGGTTTGGGCGGCTTGATGGACTGTGCCGCACTAATAAAGGCAGGCAGGTAGCCCTCGCGCCAGTAGCTCTCGAGCGGACGCCAGGTGTAGACGGTGATGCCGAGAGTGTTGTAGTAGTCGATGAGCGTAACATGCGCGGTCACACCGCCCAGGCACAGCACGGCCACGAGCAGGTTGGTGAGCAGCATGCGCTTGGCGTTGGCGGCGCCCTTCTGACGGTGCGGTGCCACCAGGCCAGCGTACTCGCACAGCAGCATGGCGATGGCGGTAAAGCCCATGGACAGCACGCAGAACAGCGAGATGGAGAAGGTGTAGCCGGTGCCGGCGACCGCGGCGGCGGTGGAGATGGCCGAAAGGTCGCCCGGCTGGATGGGCATGGACTTAAACGTGATAACGAAGAACTCGGCAATGCCCAGGATAAAGAGGGCAAAGGCCAGGACCGCGGGGGCTGCGCCGTGGCGCTGGAATAGGAAGAACAAGCCGACCATGAGCGTGGTGATGATGGCCCACTCGAGCAGGATGCACAGGGGGTAGACCCAGGTAAAGTCGTGGTTGGACGATACCTCCATGCCCAGCAGCGCAAAGACGCCGGCGAGCAGCAGGCACAGGACGGCGGCGACGAGCGGTTTGCCCACAAAGGCGCCGCGCAGGCGGGCGAGCTTGCCGGTGGGGGCGGGGGCGTCGGGCGCGGCGAACGCAAAGACGCGCGGGGCGATGCGGTCGCGTGCGATGCTGGCCCAAGCGCAGCCGGTGAGGATGGCGTTGGTCAGGATGAGCATCACAAAGGCGAGCGGCTCGTTTTGAGCGACGAGGCCCACGGCGCCCCAAATAGTCAAAAAGACCTGGAACAGGCCGAAGGCGACGCTCCACCCAAGAGCGCTTTTGGCAACGGTGCCCGACTGAGCGCGAATGGCCTTGGCCTCGCGCAAGACAAGGTAGACGGTCGCCGCAAGACCGACGAGCGAGATGGCGGCAGCGAACATGCTGAGACTCCTCACAAACTAAAACGTACGAAAGCGGGGGTTTACCCGATTGTTACCAAGATATGCGCTGCAATTGGTGTCTGCGCACAACAACCAGCCATATTAACGCGCACGTGTGGCGGTGTGGCGCAATGTAGTGGCGACCTGCGCGATAATGGACGGGAATTACACGGAAACGTAAAGGCTTCTTAAAGAATTAGCGAGGATGAGGCGATGAACGAGCAGGTTTGCACCAAGGCTGTGGATACGAACGGCTATCCGGTCGAGACGACGGGCAATGCGGTGCTGGACACGTTGGAGCACCGTTCCTCCACGCGTGCCTTCGCGCGTGATGACGACGACCGTCCCGTGGCGGTGACCGAGGAGCAGCGGGCGGCAATTTTGCATGCGGCGAGTCGCGCGCCGTCGGCGGGCGCCATGATGATGTATTCCATCGTGAGCATTCGCGAGCAGGCTACGCTGGATCGTCTGGCCGACCTGTGCGACCACCAGCCCATGATCGCCAAGGCGCCCTGGGCACTTATATTTGTGGTCGACTATGCCAAGTGGATCGATCTGTTTGAGCACGTGGGCTGCTTTGAGCCCGAGTTTGTCGAGCGCACGGGCAAGGCGCCCCGCCGTGCACCGGGTTTGGGTGACTTTGCCATCGCGGCCCAGGACGCCGTGATCGCTGCGCAAAACGCCGTGGTCGCCGCCGAGGCCCTGGGCCTGGGGAGCTGCTACATCGGTGATATCGTCGAGAATGCCGAGGAAGTGGCCGAGCTGCTCGATCTGCCTCCGTATACCATGCCGCTGTCGATGCTCATCATCGGCACGCCCCGTAAGGAGCGTCCGGCCATTGCGCATCCCGTGGTGAACCTGGTGCACGAGGAGCGCTACTGCCGCGCCGATGCTGCGACTATGGACGCGCAGGTAGCCGAGATGGACGCGATGTTCCGTCCGCATGCCCGCGTGGTGGGGGAGCGCGTCGTGGACATCTATACCCGCAAGCACACGAGTCCCTTTATGGCCGAGATGAGCCGCTCCATGGAGTGGTGGTTCAAAAATTGGCTCGGAAAATGACGGATGCGACAAAGAGACAGTCCCTTTGTCACATTCCGTATCGCCGAGGTGGCTTAAAGGCCGTATAAATGTTTATCTAGCTGGGAAAACAGTGCCATTCAAACATGGGCCGATTACCTATAATTCCTTCGAACATTAAAGTTGGGAGGAAACCGGCTTATGGAACAAAAGGCCAAGGAGGCAGCTTCGCACGCTGCGATTCCTGTGAGCATCTCGGCGATGCTCGTCACGCTGGGCGTGGTGTACGGCGATATCGGCACCAGCCCCATGTATGTAACCAAGGCGCTCGTTGCCGGCAACGGCGGCATCGGAAGCGTCACGGAGGAGTTCGTGCTCGGCGCGCTCTCCCTTGTCGTGTGGACGGTCACGTTGCTGACCACCATCAAGTATGTGCTCATCTCGCTGCGCGCCGATAACCATGGCGAGGGCGGTATCTTTGCCCTGTACAGCCTGGTCAAGCGCTGCGGCAAGTGGCTTATCATCCCCGCCATGCTGGGTGGCGCCGCGCTGCTCGCCGACGGCATCCTGACGCCGGCCGTTACCGTTACCACGGCCATCGAGGGCCTGCGCACCATCCCGGCGGTCCATGCCGTGCTGGGCGATGACCAGGGCCGCGTCGTCGCCATTACGCTCGCCATCATCATCGTGCTCTTCTTGGTTCAGCGCATCGGTACGGCCAAGATCGGTCACGCCTTTGGCCCCATCATGACGCTGTGGTTCCTGTTCCTGGGCGGCACGGGTCTGTTCTTTGTTTTCCAGCACCCCGCCGTGCTGCTGTGCCTCAACCCGGTGCGCGGCATCGCCTTTTTGCTGAGCCCCAACAACCACGCGGGCATCATGATTCTGGGCAGTTGCTTCCTCGCCACCACCGGTGCCGAGGCGCTCTACTCCGACATGGGCCACGTCGGCCGCGGCAACATCTACGCTACCTGGCCGTTCGTTAAGTGCTGCCTGCTGCTTTCCTATATGGGCCAGGGCGCTTGGCTTATGAACAACGCTGCCAACCCCGAGCTCATGGGCATTGCCGACCTCAACCCGTTCTACCAGATGCTCGCCCCGGGTCTGCGCCCGTTTGCCGTCGGCCTTTCCACCGTCGCGGCCATCATTGCCTCGCAGGCGCTCATCACCGGCGCATTCTCGCTGGTGTCCGAGGCCAGCCGTCTGGACCTCATGCCGCACATGCAGGTCTTCTACCCTGCCGAGACCAAGGGCCAGCTCTACATCCCCATGGTCAACAACGTCATGCTCGTAGGCTGCGTCATCGTGGTGCTGCTGTTCCAGAACTCGGCGCATATGGAAGCCGCGTACGGCCTTGCCATTACGCTGACTATGATGTGCACCACGCTGCTGCTCTTCTTCTACCTGCACGAGGAGCGCAAGCTCAAGGTTGCTCCGTGGATCTTCGCGGCCTTCTTCCTTTTGCTCGAAGGCTTCTTCTTCGTGAGCTCGCTCACCAAGTTCTTCCACGGCGGCTATTTCACCATCCTCATGGCTGCACTCATCATGGGCATTATGGTGTGCTGGTACAACGGCACGGCGGTCGAGCAGCGCCAGTTTACGCTGCTGCCGCTGCGCAGCTACCTGCCGCAGCTCAAGCGCCTGCGCGACGACGACCGTTACGAGCGCATGAGCGACAACGTCGTGTACCTGACCAAGGACACCCATACCGACTACATCGACCGCGATATCGTCTATTCGATCTTGGACAAGCATCCCAAGCGCGCCCGCGCCTGGTGGTTTGTGAATGTCGAGACCATGGACGAACCGCACACCTTTGCCTATTCGGTCGAGACGTTCGGCACCGACTACGTGTTCCGCGTGCATCTGTACCTGGGCTACAAGATTAACCAGCGCGTCAATGCCTATCTGCGTCAGGTCGTTCAGGATCTGGCTGCCACCGGCGAGCTGCCGGCGCAGACGCATGACTACTCGGTCTACAAGGATCCGGGCAACATCGGTACGTTCAAGTTCGTCCTGATTCGTAAGCTTCTGGCGCCCGAAAGCGATGTGGAGCCGAGCGAGCGTACGGCCATCACGCTCAAGTACATCATCCGCCGTGCCGCCGGCACGCCCGCACGCTGGTACGGCCTGGAGAACTCCAACGTGAGCTTTGAGTACGTGCCGCTGTTCACCAAGTTCAAGGCTGTGAATAAGATGCAGCGCCTGGCCCCCAACGAGCGGCCGTAGTCGCCGACAGGCTGCATGGAGTTGGTTTTCGATGAACAAGATTGAGGCCGGGGAGGTAAACATGGATACAAAGGCGCTCGATGGCCGTGAGGCGGTGGTCGAAATGGTGCGTGAGGCGCGCGTCGACGCCGCCGAAGATCGGTTCTTTACGAATCGCGCCAACATGGACATGGCCGACCGCGTGATCTCGATCGTGGTGACGCTGCTTGTCGCGGCGTGCGTTTGCGCGCTGCTCGCGCACGTGCTATTTGTCTAGCGACCGCCGGTTGCAAAGGCTATACACTTGGAACCACCACAAGGGAAACCACCACAAAGGTGCCTGTCCCTTTGTGGTGGTTTTTGTTTTTGAGAGAGGGGCGGGGCGCTGATGGACGTCCGTGCGGACGGTGATATTGCCGAGAACTTTTGGTGGCGGCGCACTACGATGACGCGTCGCGGCCCCCTGTACGATATCTGCGTGTCGGTGGGGCTGCTGGTCGCGGCGACGATTGTGGGCGCGCTGCTCGACCATCCGGGTCTCGCGCCGAGCATCATGATCGTCTATGTGTTCGCCGTTCAGCTGTGCGCATTCTTTACCTGGAGTCGCCTGTATTGCTTGCTGAGCTCGGCTGCCGCCGTGGCGCTCTACAACTTCTTGTTTGTCGACCCGCGCTACTCGCTGTCGCTTATCGACCGCGGCTATCCCGGCATGTTCTTCATCATGTTCGTGGTCTCGCTTGTGTCGAGCTCGATTGCGTTGGCCCTGCGCCGCGCCTTGGCACAGGCTGCCGCCAGCGACCGCCGCACGCATATGGTGCTCGAGACCAATCGCATGTTGCAGCGCTGCGCCGACGAGCAGCAGATCGTTCACGCCATGGCCACGCAGCTGGCGCGTCTTTCGGGCTGTCCGGTCGTGTGTTACAGCGCCGACGCCGAGGGCGATGACCTGCTGCCGCGTGCGACATACACGGCCGTGGGCGATGCCGCGCCGGTGCACGAGCTGGCGCCGCAGATGCCACCGCGGCTCTCGGCGTCCGCCTATGTGGGAACGCCGCTCGATGCTACGTTCGGTGGCTCGGCGTTTTATGGCATCTACCTGACGGTTCGCACAGGCGACGGCTTCGCGCGCTCGGGCGACCCCGCCTCGGTGGTGGGCGTGCTGGCTATCGTTGCCGAGCCCGACGTGCTGACGCACGAGGAGCGGACACTTGCCGATGCTATCGTGAGCGAAGGCGAGCTGGCGCTCGATCGCGCCCGCGCCATGGAGGCCCGCGAGGAGGCGGCGGTGCTTGCCAAAAATGAGCAGCTGCGCGCCAACCTGCTGCGCTCCATCTCGCACGACCTGCGCACGCCGCTCACCAGTATTTCGGGTAATGCCGATGTGCTGCTCGACCAGGGCTCGACCGGCACCGCCGTGCTCGACGCCCAAACGCGCCGCGGCCTGCTCTTGTCCATTCGCTCGGATGCGCAATGGCTCAACGCCACCGTCGAGAACCTGCTCGCCATCACCAAGCTCGAGGGCGGCGGTATGCGCCTGTCGACCACGCTCGAGCTCATGGACGATATCGTGGAGGAGGCGCTGCGCCACGTGAACCCTGCCGTGCGCGAGCACGACCTTAAGGTGGTGGCGTGCGATGAGCCGGCGCTCGTCAACGTCGATGCGCGCCTGATGGTGCAGCTGGTGGTCAATCTGGTGAACAACGCCATCACCTATACGCCCGCAGGCTCGCATATCATGATTTCGATTAGCGTCGACGATGGACGCGTGGCGTGCTCGGTGGCCGATGATGGTCCAGGCATCGCACCCGAGGATCGCGAGCGCATCTTCGAGTCGTTCTATACCGCCAACCATGGCCTGGCCGACAGCCACCGTAGTGTGGGCCTGGGGCTTTCGCTCTGCCGCTCCATTGCGCTGGCGCATGGCGGTAGCATAGAGGTTGCCGCGGCGGACCCGCACGGCTCGGTCTTTACGATTGAGCTTCCCGTCGCCGACGTTTCGTTTGATAAGGAGTAGCGCTGTGCCGAACTCTGCCGTAAAACCGCTCATCTTGGTCGTTGAGGACGACCCCGCTGTCCGCAATCTTATTGTTGCCGCGCTCGAGGCGCACGGCTTGCGTCATATGGCCGTGGAGACCGCCCATGCCGCCATCGCTGCCGCCTCATCGCAGGCACCGAGCATTGTGCTGCTCGACCTGGGTCTGCCCGATATGGACGGCGTCAAGGTGGTGGAGTCGGTGCGCGCATGGTCGGGCATGCCGATTATCGTGGTATCGGCGCGTAGCGAGGATGCGGACAAGATTCGCGCACTCGATGCCGGCGCCGACGACTACCTGACCAAGCCGTTTTCGGTCGAGGAGCTGCTCGCGCGCATTCGCACGACGCTCAGGCGCCTTTCGTATGCGCAATCGGGCGGCGTTGCCTCCGAGGGCACGTTCGATGCCGGTGAGCTGCATATCGACTTTGATGCCGGCATTGCCACGATGGATGGCGAGGAGCTGCATCTGACGCCGATTGAGTACAAGCTCTTGTGCCTGCTGGCACATAACGCCGACAAGGTACTAACGCACCAGTTTATCCTGCACGAGATTTGGGGCACGGCAACTAAGAGCGACCTGGCGAGCCTGCGCGTCTTTATGGGCACGCTGCGCAAGAAGATCGAGTCCGACCCCGCGCATCCGCGCTATATCCAGACGCACGTGGGCATCGGTTACCGCCTGGTCACCCAAGGCTAGATCGCCAACCACCATCCCAATATGAGTTGCGGTGAAATACGGTCTAAATTTGCCTAATTCCAGGCAAAACAGTCCGTATTCCACCGCAACTTTGTTATTTGCCCTTGGGCTTGCTGGCGTAGAACTTCTTCTTTTTGGGCTTGCCGGCGGGGGAGGGTTTGCCGGCAAAGTTGGACTTGCCGTTGCCGGCCTGCGCGTGCGCGGGTGCTGCCGCACGGGGCTTGCGGGCCTCGGAGTTGCGCAGTTCCTCGACGCGCTCGGCAATTTCCTCGGCGCTAAAGCCGACCTCTGCCATGGCGTCCTCGATGGGCAGGCGGCGCACGATGTAGCAGTGATGCACCTTCTGGTTGCGCGCGAAGTCCTCGGGGATGGTCTGTGCCGTAATGTCCTCCAGCACCACGCCCGCGCGCGCGAGTTTGCGCGTCTCGGGGCGGAAGCCGCGCAGGTTGCAGCTAAAGATGGCATGGCCGCCCTGCGCGAGCAGACGCGATACGCCGGCCAAAAGCTCAACATGGTCGCGCTGGACATCCCAGGTGCGGCGGCCCATCTTGGACGAGTTCGAAAACGTGGGCGGGTCGACAAAGATCAGGTCCCAGCGGTTGCGCGTCTGGCGCTGGTCGCGAATCCAGGCGAGCACGTCGTCGCGCACAAAATGATGCTGAGGCCCCACAAAGCCGTTCTGGCGCATGTTGCGCTCGGCCCAGTCCAGGTAGGTGTTGGAAAGGTCGACTGTCACGGTTTCCTCGACGCCGCCGTCGGCCGCATAGCAGGTGGCGGTGCCGGTATAGGCGAACAGATTGAGGAAGCGGCGTGCCTGTTTGGCGTGTTCGCGCACCAGGTTGCGGGTGACGCGGTGATCCAGGAAGATGCCCACATCCAGGTAGTCGTCAAAGTTGACGGCAAAGGTGAGCCCGCCTTCTTCGATGAGCGGCAGACGCCGGCGCGCGATGTTGGCGCGCTCGCCCGATCCGCCCTTGCCGGCGCCCTGCTTGCCGTACTGCGAGCCGCCGCGCGAACGCATGCGGGCCTTGGCGTGCACATGCTCGGCCGGAACATCAAGGATGCGCGGCGCGATGGCCAAGATGTCGAGCATGCGGGCCTGGGCCAGCGCGGGGTCGATGGTCTTGGGCGCGGCGTATTCGGCGATGACGAGCCAGCGGCCCGGCGTCTGCGGGCAACCCTCGTACAGGTCGATGGCAGCGGAGTAGTCGGGCAGGTCGGCATCGTAGACGCGATAGCAGCTCACGCCCTCGCGCTTGGCCCACTTGCGGCGCAGACGGGCATTCTTGCGCAGGCGGTTGGCGAACTGCTCGGACTCCGGGATGAGCACGGGCAGCGGCTTGCCGTCGCCCAAGTCGAGCGTGGCGGCAGGTTCGGGCATGGAGGAAGCGGCGGCTTCGTCGTTGGCTTCGTTGGCATCCGCAACCTCGGCCTCGGCATCCGCGCTGGTCGCAGCCTCAAACGCTGCAGCGGCGTGGTCGAGTGAGGGCCAAACCTCAAGAGCCGCCTCCTCGTTATTGGGCATGACGGCGATCGAGCGCTCGGGCTCGGCGTGGAGCGCGCGGGCCAGCAAGCCGTCGCGGGTGAGAGCGGCGACCGGCGCCGAAGCGCGCTCGGGGGCGCGG
>OGON01000543.1_pt1 | contig 30289 bp, 25 predicted proteins | sample 1552671 | NCBI WGS metagenome assembly OGON01 (sample SAMEA2580136, study PRJEB22360) | human gut metagenome | biome: human gut; feature: human-associated habitat; material: faeces | place: Denmark | collected 2008/2010 | reverse complement strand
AATTATAGTCGGAATTATTACAATAATTAATGTAGGAATAATAACATCTTTTACATATTCTTTTATCTTCATTCCTGTTAATCTGGATGCCATAATTAATCGAACAAAAAGAGAAACAATTTCAAGCAACACAAAGGCCATTGTTGTATAATAAATTGGATATCCAAACTTAAGAATCAGAAACGATACCGGCACATTTGATAATAGTATTATTCCCATCGTTATCTGATAATTTCGAATATTACCAGTAGCTTGAATTGCAGACATTATACCAACAGAATATTGATATACGATGGATAACATTAAAATACACTGTGCTAGTCTCATCGTAAATGGAGGAATATCATCTTTCAACCATAAAGTTAAGACTTCATCCATCTCCATTATAAGCGGCACCGCAAAAAGAGCTAATGCCAAAACCGAAAATTTAGATGAAATGTACGATATCCTAACTAACCTATTGCGGTCCTTCATCCCCTCACTTTTCATTAGTTGGGGATTTATCGCCTTTTGGAAAGTTGAAGAAAAATTTCCGATTGCTCCATTTATCTGATTCGCTATGCCATAGGCGGCATTTGCAATTGTCCCTAAAAATAGATTTATTATTACAGCAACTCCCTGGTTTCTTGCGATGATCGCGAGCCCTCCAAAGAGATTCCACCCAGTAAATCCTAGCATTTCTTTTGAACGAAACTTCCCTCTGTGTCTTTTAATATCTATTGAATATTCTTTGTATGCTTTTTTGCACCACCCAAATTTCATAAACAAAGTTAGAATAGAGATTATTGCAACAGATAGACCATAAAAAATCAATTTATCTCCAGATATAAAAGTGATGGATACCGCTACAACTAACATCAATATGGAATCAATTAATTCAATGATTGAAAATACTAATAAATCTTCCTTTGCATTAATAAGAGCATCAAACGGAACTGATATGATTTTTGCAAAAGTACTAAATATCAGAAATTGAAAGATTACTTTTGCACACCACATTCTGTTTGCTGGAATGTTCAGTCGATCAATAGCAAATACTCCAATAATCTCAAAAGCTATGACGACAAGAACCCCCAGTATGAAATGAAGTACAAAACTTGTATTATAAATTGAGTTTATCTTCTCATCATTCTTTTCTCCCATTGCAACGGACATGAACCGTTGAGATGAAACCGTCATAGAGTTATTCAGAAAAGCAAGCATTGCTATAAGTCCTGCAACAAGATTATATAGACCATAATCGCTCGCACCCAATGCTCTAAGAACCAACGGCACCGATACAAGCGCTATTGCTAACGATAATATAACTTTTATATAAAGTACGATGGTATTGAAAATTACTCTTGTTGATGTTTGCATATTAAACGCTAATATAAATGCATTGTGTCACTTTCATAATAGTAGCCATATTGATATTTATTTTCCTCCCTATAACCGATGATTTTTGCTGGAACGCCACCGACAATTGCATAATCGGGGACGTCTTTTGTAACTATAGCTCCAGACGCCACAATAGCCCCTTTGCCTATCTTAAGTCCTGGTAAAATGATAGAACGACTACATATCCATGCATATTCTCCAATTTCTGTCGGAGCCCCTTTTCCTTTGAAATGAATATCATTGTAATCATGGTTTAAGGTCCAAATAATCGCCTCATATGCAACGACTGCATTACTTCGAATAGTTAATCCTCTTCGTGCATCAAGCAAACATTTTGGACCTATATAAACGCCATCTTCAATTACAAGCCCATTAGGATTCCTAACAGTGAAACCTGGATAGAAATGAACATTCTTAGATGCCTTCACTCCAGATAAACGAATTAGCCAATTTCTGAGTGTTTTACTAGGGAGACTCGGAATAACTCTTTCTACGATAGTTGCTTTAAGTCCATAATACCCCCCCTAATATGGCTTATCACACTGATTATCAATTGTTTCATATTTCTAATCAAAATATCAATTACGAGTTTCTATTTATATGGTATCTCTCGACCTCAAACATTTAGCAAATGCCTCAGATTTCTCTATACTAACTCTTTCCACTTCCATTCAAGACTTTCAACATCATCATCCACAAGTGGATTACCTATTTGCACTTCTATGAATGTCATATCAGTTATAGCCTTTATAGCATGAAGATGTCCGAGTGGAATGTTCATCACATCACCTCTCTTAACATCCCTGCATTCTCTGTCCAGCACAAAGACACCTTCACCTGCAATACACGTCCATATCTCACTGTGATGATGATGCAAATGATAACTTATGGCTTTTCCTGCATCGAGATGTATTACCTTTGTTAAAGAATATATGCCGTCTTCAAACTTCGAATTATCCAACACCCTGTAGGAGCCCCAGCGACGCTCTTCATACATTGGACGCGTAGCAAGTTTATTGGCGTAATCCTTTATCTTCTCCGAGTTCTGCTTGTTGCATACCATAATACCATCTGGAGAAGCTGCGACAATGACGTCCTTCAATCCGTCACAAAAGACAGGGATACCCAATTCATTAACAGCATGCGTATTTATGTTGTTTTCTCCCATCATCACATTGCCGATGTGAGTACTTGGCAATTCCTCACACAAGGCATTCCAGGTGCCAAGGTCTTTCCATTTGCCTGCGAAAGGAACAACAGCGACAGACTGAGCCTTTTCAGCAACCTCATAATCAAAGCTGATTTTCGGAAATTCCGCATATCGTTTGTGTGTTTCCTGAAATGTTTCGGCCTTGACATATTGATTCACAATATTCATCATGTAACCAAGACGGAACGCAAACACACCACCATTCCAGCATGCACCCTGAGCAAGAAGTTCCTTCGCTTTTTCGATATTAGGTTTCTCGACAAAACGCTCCACCATAGCAATGCCGTCTATTAAGTCATCTTTCTTTGGCATCACGTATCCAAACTTCTCACTGGGATATGTTGGTGAGATTCCCATTAGCACAAGGTCGGCAACGTCCTTTTCAACAGTTTCCACCATTTTGCCTATAGTCGCGAAATAACTCGATTCTGTATACACGTCACAAGGCATGATGACAACGACTTCGTCACTACTACATTTCTTTTCTTTAGAAAGATAACTACTTGCAAGTGCAATAGCTGGGAATGTGTCACGGCGTTCAGGTTCAGTAACTACACTGACATCTTCGCCCAATTGATTAATGATATAATCACATTGTACTGAATTAGTCGCAAACGTTATATTATCAGTAAGATTTGATTCTCGTATTTGACGCACCACTCGCTGTATCATTGACTCCATCCCACCACTTGGAGAAGCCAATAATGGTAAGAATTGCTTGCTGCGAGTGTCATTGCTCAGTGGCCATAAACGCTTGCCCGAACCACCTGAAAGTAATATAAGTTGCATATAATTAATATTTTGAGTTAACTTGCACAATATTTAGGATGTGCGTCGTGTGTTTTTTCAATCTGAGCGAAGCAGCAGGCAATCCCTTCAATTTCTGCGTCCGACTCATCAAAATTTCAATTTTAAATCAGCTTCCGGTTGTTTCTGCCGGATTCTTTGTCTGTTGCTTATGGCGAGGATACAGTTCACACACAAGAGGTCTGCATTGACTGCAAGTTTCAGTGTCAGGCGTCCGCCAAACGCGCCCTTTGTTCTATCCTGCCCAATTCGCTCTTTTCGAAAGTTGAATAGTATAGTAGAGATCGTAAAAATTTAACTCCGGAAACGCAATGTTTGGCGCTATTTCAAAAAAAATTCGTACTTTGGACATGCAGATTAATTTTGCGATTCCCCCAAATTTTCACTTTCGGCGGTGGTTTGGGGAATTCTTTTTCCCTTTATCCAAGTTACGATATTTCTATCACTTTATCAATCAGCTTGTTGCGTAATTATTGGGCATTCCCAGACAGTCCCTAATTATTCAACCTAACTCTCTTCATGCGTACGTCCGATGGAATGAACTGGAGAGGTACTTCTGTCAGATGAATATCCAGATGGGCTTCGACCCTCAGCGCAACTGGTCGGAGGTAGGCAAGACAGGCAGGATTCTCATCATCTTCGTCGGCCTGATAATAAGCTCATCCGTGCGCCATGTCTTGAATACGACATGTCTCAAGAAACAGTTCGCTTCAACTCAAGATATCCTTGACGAAATGCGGTCAATCCGCTGTATATAGGCGTTATAGGGCATCACAGATGGGCCAAGTTCATCAACCATTCGTCGGTATCCAGAAGGATGTCTGCAAGGCCTTCGACTAAGCCATTCCTGATGGTCGTGGAACTAAATACAAATCTCGAAAGGTCGCTCAGAAGCGACGCAGACGACCTGCAAAAGCAAAGGCTGTCAAACTTGAGAGTTAATTATACAAAAATGTGTTAAACTCACATGATTAAGGGATAAATTATCATCAATTTTACAATTATGGAATCTTATCACAAAGTACAATGTCGTATTAAAATCAAAGTCATTTGTGTTCGATTTAATTATACCCCCGCTGTCTCTCTTTAGGATATTTAACATACAATGTACATTTGTCGAGAATATTATCCACCGAAAAAGCATCCAATACGATACACTCTATATCAAATTCCCTTTCGGTCTGCACTTATAAATCAGTTTACATATTCATTAACATTCATAAACAAATATTGATATCATTTGCGAATACACTGTATTTCTTTCTGATATTCAACATTAAAATCATGTGCAAGTTTTACAACATCATCCTTGGACATCTCTCTACTAATAACTTCATAGCAACCTTTAAGTTCATTCCACCTAGCTACCTCATATTTGCCATTACGACTATCAGATGGTTGAGAAACAAATTTTTGCATTTCATTAACACTATCATTACTGTCCGGTAAAAGTTCCGGACAGCAATGTTCTCATATAATAAATATTATTGCTGTTTTTTCAACCATTCACTCATATTAATGTTTACAACATCTGCTTGATAAATGTCACGTACTCCATCCTTTGAGCATAAAGCTTTGTTATTGTCATTCAAGTTGTCATAAATAATATTAGAAAGGAAAACCCTCTTGTCAAAAAATCCACTATTAGCCTCGTTACACAAATGACAGGCTTGATTTACAACATCACCCATCCAAACAACATCATTAATAGCAGAACCATCGTTTCCTGCTTTAATCATCAGAGCACGACCATAATCAATACCCACACCTACTTGATATGTTTGATAATTTTTTTTCTTTAATTTATAATTCAGAATATCGACCAAACTACAAGCTTTAGCTGCTAAAGAAAACACGCCATCAATATCAGCCTTATATTTTGTCTCACAAACACACCACACACAATCACCGTTTATATTAACTTCACAACAGGTATCATGTCCATTCATTAGAGCGACCATCTCAGAGATAAAACTTCTATATATCTTAGCAAGAACAGGACGCTTATGGGCATCAGTCATATTGCTGCTATCTCTAATGTCAACAAACAAGGCTGTGCAATATACATAAAAGCCATTTTTATATGTAAGTTTTTCTCTATCTACAATACTATCAGATTCCTCAAAAGAATCATTGGAGGCATCAAGGATCTCGTCAATACGAGATAGTGATGAATTAAAATTATATTGTTTTTTGTTGCTTTCATTACTAAACGAATAAATATAGAACATACATAATTGCAATACTAATCACAACAGCATAAAAACTTCCTAATGCTACCTTATAGCTTTTAAACTTTTTTTGCACATATAGAAGAATTAATGTATATCTGACTCATTAAATCATCTGCATAGGATACTTGTTCGAATTTTGAGTATGTTTCAAAATTACCAGAAGAAATTGTTTGAAAAAACAAATATGAATAATTGGAAAGAGTCGGATTGTTAGCATGCTGTTTTTTCGAATCAACAGTTGCTGATATGGCCAACAATGCAAAAATGGCACTCACGGCACATGTAATCACAGATGACATCAAGACAATGAAAAACAAAAAACGAATCAAGGAAAACTCAAATGCTTTCGGCATGTCAAGATAGCACAAAAAAGGTTCTACTATATCTTTTTTCACGACACCGACAAAATCTGTAGCAAACAATATTGCCAAGACAATTCCTATTGTCGCTAAGAGAAATCCTGCCTTTTGGTCACAATTGCTTATCCAACTATTAATTCTATCAAGCGATAGCTCCAGGCTCTCTACGCTCTTGTGGTTTCTTTCTTGCTGGCACATAATGAATATTTTTTATTTGCAAGCGATAAGCAGAAAAATGCTCTCCGCCCTTAGTTATTGAATTTATTTTCTCACAATTGTTTCCATTTAAAACTTTAGATAAAACATGGTAGGGCAAATTGTTAAGAATAACATCCCCTTTGTTTCCAGCTGAATTCATACGAGTTGCCCATACACATGCATCACCAATGGCAAATAATTGATTATCTAAATCCTTAAAACTTACGATACCACTATCTACCCCAATGCACAAACCAATATCAGTTTCTGGAATGCGACGTAAGAGATGCACCCATTCTTCAAAAAAAGGATTCGAGAACTCCAATATTTCTCGGCATGACTTAAGCATCATTTCATAATAATCCTTGCCTTCCTGCTCACACATATACTTGTTAAAATAAGCAATAAATCCATCGCCAGTAAAACGATCATATAGTCCGCAATTACTCTTTAAAATTTCACGAGTACGATTCATAAATTCGATAATCTTATCTCTATATACATTAGGGTTACTTCCATAAGTCATCAAATCTTGTGAACGCCGAATGTCGCCAACAACAACTAAAGAGTCAAAACTGCTCATCTTACTTATGTACGTCTCATCTATCTTTGGTATTACTGCATCAGGTAGCTGTGCAGCCCATTTCAATACGTTTTTATGAAATGATTCTTCATAGGCGGTTGCGGAACATGTAAGTTTAACTGGCAGTTTCAATTCCTCTGATAGTTGAGTTTCAAAATCGGACAAAACTTTCTGAAAGAAAAAGCGATTTCTATTTACAACAAGATTTTGGGGAGTTATATTTGGATACAAACTGTCATTACTCAGCCATGATTTTAATGACATTATAAATAATCTTTGATCTGTCAAATCATCAGGTTTGGTAATTTCTCCTGCAGATGTCAAATTTAATGGCTTATCTCCATAAATTTCATAAAATAAACTTGTCAATTTATTAGCTTCTGCCTTAACTTCTTCTTTGTACAAACTACCATCTGACAACGAATAAGGAGACCAATATTTTTCAAAATTCAGAAGTAAAGCTAAAAGATTAACCTTCTTCATTTGTTCGTTTTCCATACTACCTTCCTATTAGTACTCAATTTAGGGTATAGCCCTTTGTATAGGCACTTTTGCAAGTGCCTATATATTGAGATGTTAAAATTTTCACTTGTTTATTAACTATTTTATACATTTTACACGCAAGTGATTTTCGGCTGCACTCGGCACAGCTTAAACAAGTTTGGCTCTGCTCTCGTTGGCACGAAAATTTTTCGCTCGACAATTTAAAAGCAAGCTTTCATTGTTCTCACTTATCGAAAAAGGTTCATACTTTTTCTCGCCACGGCAAAGTTCAAGCAAGCTTGCTTTGCTCATGGCTTATCGAAAAAGTTCCAAATCTTCACTGCTGTACATAATTTGAAGTTTTAAATTCAGCAGCGAAGTTACTTCTTTCAAATTTAAGCTCTAATTTGAGTGCTTACACATTATATCCACAGAACCAATTGAGTGCTTACGTTAAATTCCCCCTTTACTCTTGACATCGCGTGCGCAAGATTATACCTTTGCAACTGTTGAATGTTGAGTTTTGAATTGTGCGCTTTGCACATTAGGATTTGTTCAATGTTGAATTGAGAATATCTAAATCAAAATCCAAAATTGAATAATTCACAATCGGCTTTGCCGACAATTCAAATTTCAAAATTCAAACAGATAGCCGTAGTTGTTTTGCAACGCTTCAAATTCTGTTTCGCAGCGTATGTGCAATTCTTTGTCGCTATCCTTGAAGATCTTTATAGCTTTCTCTATCTCTTCCTTTACGGTTCTTCCTGCTTCAAATATGGGTCTAAGCTCGTCCTTGAAATAGTCGATGAAAGGTGCATAGTAGTAGCCGATTTCTTCTATCATGAAATAAAAGGTGTCATAGGCATCTTTCAGATCCAGCTTTTTGTCTCTTACTTCGGCGAGTGTCTGAAGTCGGAGTATTTCGATGTTTTCTACCTAAGCGAATCCGCCACTATTCCAAGTTCTCCTTCAAAAATTCAACAAGTGGCTCAAGTTCAGGTCGCGAGAAATCCCAGTAATCAGGATTGTCAAATAACCATTGGCCGGAACCGAGCTTTTTTCTTGAGGCATTGTTCAGTCGTTGAGAACTGATCTAGGTGTGGAGCTTGGCTTTGCGGTTGGGAATGATGTATCTTGGCTCACCAGATTCGTCGCGTATTCCTGAAATGCACGTTTCGTAATCTGCAAAACAGTCCCACCATTTGTTGTGAAGATCCTTTCTCGCTAGAGTTTCGAGTAAAACTTCGAAGTCTCCATCATCGTGATTGTTAGGATAGAGGAAAAATGGAAAATCAATCTCGTTTTCCTGCATTTTCTCCATCGTATTTCTCTTTCTTGCCTCAAATCCCCATTTCTTGTCAATGGTATCTGCGTCTAGAATGACAATCACCGTATCTCCATTATCCTGAAAAGTCCGTATCAGAGTCAAAATGCCCTGATTAAAAAGATTGTCCACGCCGTCCATGCAGATTATGTTGTAAATTTTGTCCGGAAATTTATTCTTCAAGATGGTTTCCAAGAAACAATACTCAGAAGTTTGAGGTTTCTTCGCTTCTATAAATATCTTGTTCATCCTACCTTACCTCAATTTCCTGGTTCAACATATAATCGATACTGTCGGTGGTGTAGCAGTATGACTTCAATTCTGCATCGGCTGTATGCTGTAGTTTGAAGAATGCTACTTTATCACCTTCATCATGAAGAGCGGCATCACGCAATCCCTTAATTGAATCCAAATCATGGGACGTCGCAAATAACTGGACGTTATTCTTTTTGGACGCCAACAAAATTGTTTGCCATAAAGCTTTCATTACGGAATAGTGGAAGCCATTGCTGATTTCGTCTATCAAGACGATTCCGTTACGGCATTCATAAATCGTCGTGAGGATAGAGAGAATCTTGCGGGCACCGTCTCCCATCACATTGATAGGTATGCGCTTGTTCAGGCCGACATCGACGAGCACTTCATTCTGTGACAGTACTATGTCTTTTATCATCGGCTCGATAATGCGCAACGCTTCAAGAATGAACTGTTCATCCTTGTTTTTTAGAATCTCTGTAAGCCTTTCTATTGAAGTGTAAAAGTCATACTTTGGTGAAAGATATCGACAAGTTAGATTCTCTTTATAATCTGAATCATATTTGACACTTTGCTCGTAATCGTTGTTTTCTACGCCTTTATGAGAAAGGGTGATGGACGACTCGACTGGATGCCCATTTATCTTGCATTTCAACACAAGACCATACCTATTCTTGGTATCAGTTGAAGATATGTTATTCTCGTTTCCAAGCAAGTCTATACGGCTGGCAGCTGATTCGAACAGAGAAATCATAAGCTCACGCACTTCGTCGTTTGATGCCTTGATCTTGATTGGCCGCGAAGTGTCAAGTGTATAGAAATCCAATGCCAGGTCTGACGGCTCGAATCGAAGGTAGTTCCTCAGCAGATTGATATTGATCGGCAGTTTCGGATTCGACAATCCTGATATCAGAAAGATGGCGTCAAGTAGTGAAGACTTGCCGCAATTGTTCTTTCCGAAGAATATATTAACTTCTTTCAGTACGTCTATTTTCGCGTGACTTATGCCACGAAAGTGTTCAATTTCAATGCTTTTAAACATGTCTTATCCTCCTATATCACTTGTGCTTCGGCACCAATCGAAATGATATTTCTTTTCTCCAGAATCTTTTTTGGAAGATACCTGTTTAGAATTTGCAATGACAGAGGCCTTTGCTGCTTTCCTGACTGCTGCAGCAAATTCTCCTGTTACGATAAAGCTATGGTCCTTAATTCCCAACATATCATCATATTCTTCACATAAAGACATTCATAAATCCCAATATTCCAAAAGATTATAATAGTTTGATCTTCTTACTCATCGTAAAATGCACTGTTTGAGAGCACAATGATCAGAATTTCCTCCAAACCATCTTGTTCACCACGCCCGCATAGCTCTGGATTATCTTCACGACTTTCGTGCTTACGTTTTCGTCGGTGTTGTCTGGAACATCTGAATAATCGAATTCAGGTGTCTTTTCCATTTTTTTACCAAACATTGATTTCCAAAGAAATTTTCATATCTTTGCCTCCAGATATAAAAAATGTGATTTGGATTTGAGGGGTTAGACTTTAATCTTTTTCGAAATTAAGAGAGTAGTTGTCCCTAGCAACTGCTCTTCTTTTTTTACTCTACAACTCGGATGGTCTAGATTATTTCGAGAGGCCAATATCCTTTTTACAATCACAATTTTTATATACAATGAAAAAGGTTAAACTAACGATCGAATTTTTCGATGACGATAAAACAAAAAAATCGTCAGTAACCAGAGTCGCCCCTTATGTTAGAGTGCGAAATGGTAAGAAAGAACTTATTCGTGGATATCGCCGAAAGTCTAGGGAACTTTAGGCTATATTAGACAGTAAGTTTGATTTTTCTGTTTAGCATCCAGTTGCCAATGGGAGATATCTCTTAAGAGATGTCTCCTTGCGGTTTTATTATACTTTAATTCCCAACATATCATCAAATTCTTTACATAAAGATATTCATAAATCACAATATTACAAAGGTTTATGAAAAATTTCATTATGTTTCACTTCCCCGCGGCCGAGGGTGTATCTGACACCGACGGTGAGGACGATGGCGTCCTGGTAGAGCTGGCCCTTGTCGAGGTAGAGGCCGTACAGGACGGAGAGGCCGGGGATGCGGAAGACGGACTCGAGCTGGCCTGTGAAGGCGGCGGAAATCTGCTTCAGACCGGTTTCATGGACTGTTCCCCAGGGCTTCTGTATCTGGGACTCGCCTGTGTAGGGGGCAGCGTAGATACCGTAATTCTTGGAGTACGTCAACATCAGTTTATATGGATGCTTGCGGAAAAGTTTTCCGCCGAGGCCAAAGTGATGCGACTTCACGCGATTGTTCTCTATGCCGCGGTTTATCCGGGCAGAGGTCCACGTCTGATCGTGCACGCCTCTCGGCAAGAACAGCGGGTCGCCGATTACCCTTCCGTGATGGGTCCAGCCGGATCTGTAATAGGCGTTGGCGAAGTAGTCATCGATGCCTACCGTAGATACTCCGGGCGGCGTCAGCGAATTGCCTTTGTCATCGAACAACTCGCCGTTTATCGGTCCCGACTGGTACAGAGTATATTGGTGCTCGTACAGTATGTCGCTAACCCATCTGTTCTTGTCAGTGAAACTGAATGACAGCGTATTGACTCCGTCGGGGAAATTGTAGAATCCCATTCCTGAACCGTCATTGTATGGAATGTCGTGCTGGGCCGTGATAGTCCATCTGTCAGCACGATATGTAACCCTGAATATCTCACTTCCTCCCTGGTCACCGATGACATTCAGCCTGTCGCTCATGGTTCCGCCTTCTCCTGCATGACGTCCGGTCACCACCTTGATATAGTTCTTTATCGTCACAGGATAACTGACATCTGTCGGATGATGACCTGCCCACATCGCGTAATGGTCGATCACCGCGTCGAATGACAGCCTGTCAGTCGCGGCATATCGCAGCCCCACCCTCATTCTGTGGACCAATGCACCTTCGACATGGCGGTCGTCCATCGTCATATAATCTCCGTACGCACCATAAAGCCACAAGTGTTTTTTGGTCAATGGCAAGGCGACTGGGTCCAAACTGAGGAGATATCCGGGCATCGAGCGCGCATTTCCTGTCTCCGCAAGATGTCCTCCGGTCACTGACAATGAGCCCAATTCCCGCGATGCGCCGATAAAGTCGTTCTCTCTATGTTTTATGCCAATGTCCAGAGTCAAGAGTTTCCACTTGACAGAGCCATAGAGTTCATCGGCCATCAGATTGACCGTCCGGGATGACGGGTCGAGTGGATTATGATAGGCATTGGTCGCCAATGAAACGCCGCAGCTGTACTGTATAGTCCTGGACTCGTCACTCTGAGAATAAACCTGCAACAGTGCCAGTCCCCCTCTGCGCTCAGGCATCAGTCCATACTGATTGGTCGTCATCCAATACGGAAGATAACCGTCTGTCGATGCCATCGCCCCCATCAGCATTATCGACGCCACGAAGTCGTTCATCTACTCCTTCTCTCCGTAATAGCGCTTGTACCACTGGGCGAAAGCACGGAGGCCGTCGCGGAGCGGTGTGGATGGCCTGAAGCCGAAATCGTTTTCGAGTGGCGTGGTATCTGCGTATGTTACCGGAACATCGCCCGGCTGCATTGGAACGAGTTTCTTGTGCGAATCGAAATCGTAATCCTGCGGGAGAACTCCTGCACGGAGCAGTTCCTGCTGAAGGATATCCACGAACTCGAGGAGGTTCTCAGGGTGACTGTTGCCGATGTTATAGACCTTGTACGGAGGCACAGGCAGACCGTCTTCTCCCGTCTGCTTCTCAGGAGCGTGCTGCATGACACGTACTACTCCCTCCACGATATCATCCACATAGGTAAAATCACGTTTGCAGTTACCGTAGTTGAATATCTGGATGGTCTCCCCTTTCACGAGTTTGTTCGTGAAACCGAAATATGCCATGTCAGGACGTCCTGCAGGGCCGTAAACAGTGAAGAACCGCAGTCCGGTGGAAGGTATGTTGTAGAGCTTAGAATAGGCGTGCGCCATCAGTTCGTTGCTCTTTTTCGTCGCGGCATAGAGGCTTACAGGATTGTCCACCTTGTCGTCAGTGGAGTACGGCACTTTCTTGTTCGAGCCATAAACACTTGATGATGAAGCATATACAAGGTGTTCCACCTCATAATGGCGGCAAGCCTCGAGAATATTGTAGAAACCTATCAGGTTGCTCTCGATATACGCGTCAGGATTAGTTATGGAATAACGCACACCGGCCTGCGCAGCGAGATTCACCACCACAGAAAAATGGTATTTCGAGAAAAGGTCATTGACAATGTCCTTGTCGGCAATGCTCGCTTTCACGAAGGTCCAATCCTTGTCCAATGCCTCGATTTCCTCGAGTCTTGCGTATTTGATATTTACGTCGTAATAATCTGTTACCGAATCAATTCCGACGATTTTAATACCATTGAATTCATGAAACAGCCTTTTCACTAAATTGCTGCCGATAAATCCAGCTGCACCAGTCACGAGGACTGTCTTTCTGTACAATGAGATATTGTATTCCAGCATCTTAGTCTCTCTTGAAAATGTCGCGTGTATAGACCTTATCCTTCACGTCATCGAGGCAGACGTCATAGCGGTTGGCAATGATGCAGTGCGAACGGGACTTGAATGCCGCGAGGTCATTGACCACCTCACTTCCGAAGAAAAGAGTGCCGTTCTCGAGAGTAGGCTCGTAGATGATTACCTCTGCTCCTTTGGCCTTGATGCGCTTCATAATGCCTTGGATGGCGCTCTGGCGGAAGTTGTCCGAGTTGGACTTCATGGTCAGACGATATACGCCGATGACGCATTTCTTCTCCTGGGTGCTGTCCCACTGGCTGTTGCTGCTGTAGTAGCCTGCCTTTGTAAGTACTTGGTCTGCAATGAAATCCTTTCTCGTGCTGTTCGACTCGACAATGGCCTGGATAAGATTCTCGGGAACGTCATTGTAGTTGGCGAGAAGCTGCTTGGTGTCCTTAGGAAGGCAATATCCGCCGTAGCCGAATGAAGGGTTGTTATACTGGGAGCTGATTCGCGGATCCAGACAAACGCCATTTATAATAGACTGAGTGTCAAGACCTTTAATCTCAGCATAGGTATCGAGTTCATTGAAATAACTTACGCGGAGCGCCAGATAAGTGTTGGCGAAAAGCTTCACGGCCTCAGCCTCGGTGCTGCCCATGAACAGGACAGGGACCTCTTCTTTCAATGCTCCTTCGTGGATGAGACGGGCGAAGGTGTGCGCAGCCTCTTCGAGGAAAGCATTGCCCTGCTCGAAACCTACAATTATACGGCTCGGATAGAGATTGTCATAGAGGGCCTTGGACTCACGCAGGAACTCCGGTGCGAAAATGATATTCGGAGTCACCACCTTCATCGTGCCGTCAGCCTGACGCTCACGATAGGAGAATTTCTCCCTGACAGATGCCGTATAACCCACAGGGACAGTGGATTTGATGACCATAACAGCATCAGGATTCACCTTCAGCACCAGTTCAATGACTTCCTCCACATGTGACGTGTCGAAGAAGTTTTTCTTGCTGTCATAGTTTGTCGGAGCGGCAATCACTACGAAATCCGCATCCCTGTACGCTGACTCACCGTCGAGCGTGGCCGTAAGATCGAGCTGCTTGTTCTTCAGGTAATCCTCGATGTAGTCATCCTGGATAGGCGAAATCCTGTTGTTCAGTTTCTCCACTTTTTCAGGGATGACGTCCACTGCGGTCACATGATGCTTCTGTGAAAGAAGCGTAGCGATACTGAGGCCTACATAACCTGTTCCGGCGACAGCAACCTTGATATCATTGAACTCTTTCATAATTTATATTGCTTTATCTAAAACTTCATATTTCGAGTGACGGCTCTTGTACTCCGGCACGATCTCCTTCATGATGCGGACGATGGCCATATCGTCGAAAGTACGTGATTCCTCGAGGAGTCTCTTCTCATTGGCACAAGCCGTATCATAATCATACTCACGGACTTTCGCCACCATGATCTTAGGATTGGTGGTAGGGATGGTCTCCTCCTTGTCGTTGAGCACCTCTTCATAGAGTTTCTCGCCGTCACGAAGTCCCGTAAACTGGATTTCCACATTCTTCGCTCCTGAAAGGGCTATCATACGCTTGGCCAGATCGACGATCTTCACCGGCTTGCCCATATCGAAGACGAAGATCTCACCGCCCTTGCCCATGGTCCCGGCCTCAAGCACGAGCTTGCAGGCTTCCGGAATCAGCATGAAGTAACGGATGATGTCCGGATGGGTGACGGTGATCGGTCCGCCGTTTCGGATCTGCTTCTTGAATATCGGAATCACGCTGCCGTTGGAGCCGAGAACATTTCCGAATCTGGTAGTTACGAACTGTGTAACTCCCTGAACCTTACCGTCTTTGATGGCCTGATTGAGACTCTGGCAGTATATCTCGCAGATACGCTTGCTGCAGCCCATGACATTGGTCGGATTCACCGCCTTGTCGGTAGAAATCATCACGAACTTCTTGGTTCCGTATTTGACGGCGAGGTCCGCTATCACGCGCGTACCGTATATATTGTTCTGCACGGCGATAGCCGGGTCGTCCTCCATCATCGGAACATGCTTGTAGGCAGCCGCATGGAACACATACTCAGGCTTGTGCTCGGAGAAGATGCGCTCCATGTGCTCAGCATTGGTAATGCTGGTGACGATGGTCTCGTTATGGATATGCGGGTAATGCTCCGACATCATCAGCCTGATATCGTGCATAGGGGTCTCCGCCTGGTCGATCAATGTCATCTCCGCCGGCGAGAATTTCGCGATCTGTCTCACCATCTCGGAACCGATGGATCCGGCAGCGCCAGTAATCAGGATCCGGCGTCCCTTCAGTAGTTTTCCGATGGCCTCCATATCGACCTCGATCTTGTCCCTCGGCAGGAGGTCGTCGATTGCCACCTCATGCAACTGATTATGTGTCAATGAAATGTCTTTTCCATCCCATTCCTCTGCATTGGTCATCATAAGAATTTTGAGGCCTGCATTGAGGAAATCATCCACCATTTCCTGGTTCTGGCGGAACCTCTCGGTCTTGAGCGGCGAGACGAGCAGCGCCTTCACCCCTTCGTCACGCAGTTTCTCGGCGATTTTTGCCCCATTCTGATAGACCGGCTTGCCCATGATGTAGGCGCCCTTCATCTCAGGTCCGTCAGATACGAAAGCATGGAGCGAATACTTCTTGTCCTTGATGGAGACAATGCTCTTGGCAATGCTGATTCCGCCTGCCTTGGTACCGTAGATAGCAACAGGGAGGGCGCCGTCCAGATGGAAGGAGTCGAAAAGCCTCTTTACCAATATACGCTCCACCCACAGCAGCAATGTACTGAGGATAAATACGGTAACGGCTGTATTCAACTTAGGAAAATAGAATATCGTCTGATTCGGGAATACTGCTCCGGTGACATATCCTATCAGATAGAATGCCACTGAACCGGTAAATGCAGCAGTCGCAACTCTCTGAAGGTCAATGAATGACGAGTACCTTACAATTCCGGAGTAAGTATGAAAGAGCTTGAACGATATCGCGAACGGGACCAGTGCCAGCAGATTTGCTGCCGTCATTGGCCAGAAATTCGCAGCGAAACCGTCCCCTCCCAGATCAAAATAGTATCCGACATAACCAGAGAAAGCCACAATGCAGCAATCAAGAATCAGCAGTCCCCAATATGGCAGAGCCTTTCCGGAGAAATACCAATTGGAGATTTTCTGTACAATATTCATATCAGTATTCGATTGGTTTTTAAATAGTTATAAATTCTGAGATCAATGGTTATCCAATAGTTCCATCATCCTGTCATAGTCTTCTACCTTCTCGAAGGATTCCTTGTTCACGCCTGAAATGGCGATGGTCCTGTCTCCCACAGCCATGACGAGTTTCCTGTCCCTGTCAATGCGGATGACATAGCCTTCAAGGCCTTCAAACACACCTGACGTTATACGGAGAAGAGGATTTCCTTCAGCATACTCGGAAATCGGCTTGAGCATAAATCTGACTCTGTCCGGATCTATCTCGAGCACTCTCATGAACGCCTTCATCACGCTGTCGCGTATGACCGCCTCACGTCCTGTACCACAATCATTTACCAGATAAAGTGACTGGAAATTGTCCTGCAGGTACTTCTTCACTGCACGGACTTTTCCCTGGATGAACAGCATGCCGTTCACAGCCTTATGTGCAAAGACATGGAACACATCATCCTTCGCGAACCTCTCCATGACGGCCGGAAGCTTGGCATGATGCACATAGACATAGCACCAGTCTTTACACGAACTTACCTCCGGACGGACTGCTTTCCGCTCGGAAGAATTCTGCTCTGAAGCTATAGAAAACGCATCTGTACTATCCAGTTTCATCGACTGTTTTCTATTTTATGTCGTCACCTTTTCTAAAGGCAAAAGGACGGCTCAGGTCCGATGTTTTCTCACAAATCTCCATAATAACATCGTTGTATTTCATTTATTGACTTCTGCCCCCGAATTTTGTCTGTCAAACAAACTCTACAAAGATAGTCAATATAGTCGTAATTGACAACCATTTTGCGTCAAATAACTGGTTCATATTCAGTTCATTTCACGCGCATTTACCCCCCCCCCCACTTTGTAATATACTATGAATGAAGGAGTTAAAAATATAACAGAGAATACTCAGAAACAGCCGATTCAGAATTTCTTCAGACAGGCCTCCAATGAATCATTCCAATGTGGAATTTTCAGGCCGAAAACAGTCTTTACCAATGTCTTGTCCAACACAGAATAATGCGGCCTCGCCACCGGACTCGGGAATTCATCGCTATGGCAAGGGCTTATCTCACAAGCACTTCCGCTCAGCTCGCAGATGCGTTTTGCGAAATCATACCAGGAGCAGACTCCCTCATTGCTGTAGTGGTAGATTCCGCTCTTTCCTGTCTGTCCGCTCTCGATAACGTATGCCACAGCCGCAGCCAAATCGCCCGCATAAGTCGGCGTGCCCACCTGGTCGAAAACGACATTGACCCTATCCTTGGTGGCGAACAGCCCCAGCATCGTCTTCACGAAATTCTTGCCCCACTCGGAATACAGCCACGATGTTCTGAAAATCAAGTAATTGCATCCGGAATCAATGATTGCCTGCTCTCCTTTCAGCTTGGTTTCGCCATAGACGCTTACAGGACAGGTGCGGTCAGTTTCACGGTACGGAACGCAGGCATTGCCGTCGAAGACATAGTCCGTAGATATATGGACCAATGTTCCTCCGCGCTCTTTCATCACGGCCGCCATTCCGCCCACGGCCACGTGGTTCATCAGATCAGCTGTCTCCCTGTCCGACTCAGCCCTGTTCACGTCAGTATATGCCGCGCAGTTCACGATGAGATCGATTCCATTGTCCTGCACCATCGCGCGTACCGCCTCAGTATCAGCGATATCCAAGTCCTGCCGAGTGGTGAAGAAATACCTGTGCGATGTTCCTTCCACTGCGCGTATCATCTCTCGTCCGAGCTGCCCGCCGGCGCCTGTAACCAATATGTTCATTTCTATCTTATTTTACTTTCAATATACTGTCTCTCAGAGAGTTTCATCTTCTTCGCCAATGCCGCCCCCCAATACTCCCGTGCCTTTTCCCTCTGCCCCGTCGCACGGAAATAGTCGCCAGCCGCATTGTAGCCGCCATAGTACAATGAGTCGAGGCCAATGATATATGTCAATGAATCTTCATCCATCGGTCTTCTCTCCGCTGCCGCCTTTCTGACTTTCGGAAGCAGTTCCTTGAATTCCAGCACTTTGCGATAATCTTCCGTTTCCACGAAAGGGTCCTGAGAGATGTCCTCTGAGGCGTTTCTGATTTCGCCTCTGAAGTCGGAAGCGAAGACCTTGTCAATGTCATAGCAGACAAAGCGGCCGCATTGCCACGGCGACGTGGATACCCAGATCTTATGTTCAGCCGGACAGAACACTACCGAGTGCATCGCAAGCAACTGATTGATGGCCAGTTCATTGCAATATCCTATTTCTTCGCCGTCGAGTCCTCTCTTGTCGCGCAGTATCTGCACGACTTTTTCCGGGGTCAATGTCCCTGCACTTTCCAGCAGTTGTTCCACTCTTCTGAAGCGCCACATACTGTCGGACATCCTGATATTGTCCTGATTTACAGGATTGTCCCTGAAGGTGGTGGACTGATAGTGGTTCGTGCAGATGATGTGATGTATGTCCGGATTTTCTGAAGCTGGGTCATAGACCGCCATCTCAGACGGAGTTTTCTCGATGATTGCCGCTCTGACGTCTTTTGCGGAGCCTATCAATATGGATTCCGACACGAAAGTCTGTCGTGATGCGGCGATACGTACAGCCTCGTCGATGTCCGATGCGTACTGGAGTATCTCCTTGGTCAATATGGATATCGGGGTGGCCGACATCGACGGTGTTTCGAGTTTGGAGGCATTGATGGTGACCGTGAGTCCTTCGGTGTTCATTCCGCTGAGAACTCCTGTCATTCCCGGCCAAGTGACTGACACATAAGCATATCCGGTATCAGGCTTTTCGAACATGACGAGTTTGTTCCGCGCGAATTCCTCGCCCATATAGAAGTCGAAGTTTCTCCCTATCAGGAGGTTACCGTCCGCTGTACCCTCACCCCACGATGCGAATGAGGTACATCCCACTAGCATATAGTCCTGCATGACGTGACCAATGTCATGGGCAGAATGATACTGCATCTGGCGCTCGTAGGCATTACCGAACTCCTCGAATTTATCTGTGCAGGCTGTGGACATCGCCTTGATTTCCTGACGGTATTCCAGTGGCACATTGGCCCCTAAACGCCTGTTGAAAATGGTGATGAAATAGTGCAGCAGCTTCCTGTAACTCCGGCTCGGAACTATCTCGAAAAGTTTGTCCGCGAAAGCTTTTTCCTGCTCGTAAAGCAGTTCCGGAGCGAGTTTTCCGATGGCCTCTCCACGCTCGAAGGCATTGCCGATGACTCTCATTTCCCAAAGTCCGGACTCACTGAGTCTCAGGGCATTGACCTCCGCAGGATTGGCTGTGGGGGCTATGGCTCTGGGGCTGTCCGAGGTTTCAGTCTCTGAGTAGTCGTCAGTTTTCGCCGAAGTATCGCGGGAAACAGCAGGACTTACCCAGAGGCGTAGGCTGTCACCGACTTGGACGGCCTGTGACCCGGATGGTGCAAACGCCGGCTCGGCAAGGTCAGCGCTTGAGTGAAGGCCGACGCAGACCAGAACCGCCACCAGCACCATCGCCAATATCACGGTCAGCGTCCACTTGAATATTTTCAGGACAATTTTCATTTCGGCTTCAATTATATATTATACCTACTCCAACCTCAAAATGTAAAATGTGTTGGATGTAATCTCGTCATTCGCTTTCACTTTCATCGAAAGCCCTGTCTTACGTGCGATTTCCTCCATCCTCGACTGGGATATGTAGCTCAGTTCTCCCTCTGTCCGATTAAATCTCAGAATTTTGGTGGAGAACACTTCGCTCAATGCCGTAATCTTCTGGCCTTCAGCATTTTCAGAATCAGAGTCACGCACCAGGATCAATCCGCCACTCTTAAGCTTGGACGCGCATCGCTGTATAAGTTCCAACTGTTTTTCAGCGCTGAGATAATGCATCATGTCACTGATGATGAAGGCATCGCTTTCCGGCAATTCCGCCTTCGAGGCATCCTCGCATCTGAATGACAGGCCGCCCAGGCACTTGTTCAGCCAGCAATGCTGAGCCACCGTTATCTTCTCGTCGTCATAGTCGATTCCCAGAATCTTGCGCCCCGGCTTGTACATCGACAGCATGAAGTCCATCTGGCCCATTCCGCAGCCGATATCCGTAATCTGACCGGTATCAGGAAGCATGGAATCGAAGAAGGCATAGTTTTTCTCCATCTTCATTTTCACCCTCACATACCACTCGGTCACTGGACCTTTATATATATAGGCCGAGGCCAATGTCGCAGCGAAATACGGGTTTTCCGGCCCGTCATACCTGTCGCAGAGTTTCGCGTAACTGTCCTTGACCAATGTCGCTACGCGCTTTGCCAAGTCGTGATAGTCAATGTTTTCCGTCTTCACAGGCTCGAGCACCTGCATCACGGACAGGCCACGCGTAATGGTGAAGCAATGATTTTTCGGCATTATCCGCCAGTTACCGTAGAACACGACCGGAGTGACAGGAGCATTGACCTGAGAAGCGAGATAGAATGCGCCTTTGTGAAATCTCCTGATGGTTCCGTCAGTCGTGCGGGTTCCTTCCGGGAATATCACGAGGCTCCAGCCCTGTTCGATGTCTTTCTTGAGATTTGTCAATGAGCCTTCATATCCTTCGGAGCGCACGTAATATCCGAGGTATTCTGCTATAGGACCGAACAGAGGGGAGTTTTTCACCCAGTCGGCCACGAAGAATTTCACTTTCGGAAAGGCTGCCATCAGCAGGATAATGTCAAGCGATGACTGATGGTTCGCCACGATGATTCCTGGTTCTACAGTGTTGCAGGATGCTCCGGACTGGCGGGCATTATTGGCTTCGTCGCTACCATCTTTTTCTTCCGGATCGACCAGTTCTCTGTCTATCCGTACAGATTTTATGACCGGTGTCACCGCTACGAGCACTTTGCAGCCGACATGAAGCATCTTGGAGACCAATGCCTGCTTATGTATTCGTCTGATCGGCAGGCACAGAAGCAACAAGGTGAGTACCAATATTATAAAGCACCCGAGCACGGTCGGCACATAGAACGCCAGGTTGCGGACTATCATTCCGAATGTATATGGCGGCCTCCCCTGCGATGTCGGACGTGTTACGAAAGCATTGAATATCAATGGTTCTGCGGTATAGGATATCAACACCACCGCTACCATTCCGAGTATGGTGATGAGTGCAATGGAGTGAAGGGCCGGATGCTTGGCGAAAATGAGGGCGCCTATGCCGACTATCATCGTGAATGACGAGAAGAAGATGGCGGTCTTGTGCGAGTTCAGCAGTTCGTGACCGGTCTTGTATTTGTGCAGCAGGCCTTCGAGAATGAAGATGCTGAAGTCGTCTCCCATACCGAAGATAAAGGTGGAGAGGATGATGTTCACAATATTGAACTGCACCCCGAGGATACCCATTATTCCGGTGATTATCAGCCATCCCACGGCCATCGGCAGGAAGCTGAGCAATGCGAGTTCGAGTCTACCGTAAGAGAGCCATAGAACGAAGAAGATGAGGCATGAGGAGATGAAGAGTATCAGGTAGAAGTCGACGTTGATGCTCTTGGCTGCCTGGTTTGCGAAATAGGCCTGGTCGAAGATGACAAGGTCTGCCCTGTCCGAGAATGCGCCGTAAACCTGGTCGATCAGGCTTTCGTCGAGGCAGACTCTGGTTATGAGCATTTTCAGGTCGTCAGAGTTTCCGAGCCATGCTGACACAGCTTCTGGTATGCCTTCTCCGCTGAAATAATCTATTGTTTCACAATTATTTACGAGAGAAGTCAGTGCAGTATCGAACGAGTCTTCGCGAAATCCGTATTTGACGGCTGCTTCTGCAACTTCGCTTTTCAGTCTGGCCACACGTTCTTCTGTCCACCATGCCTGCCATTTCGCGAGATTAGCCTGTTGTTCTTCCTGACTGCGGATAAACGAACCGCCATCTGAATAGCTGTGTATCAAGCCTTTGGCTTTCAGCGAATAGAGCTGGGCCAATGTCTTTTTCTGTGCCGCGAAGGCATCCCCTGCTGTCTTACCCACGCTCACGAACATCACGCTCTTTTCATTGACCTGAACTCCCACAGCGACGCCTGCATCTGCATTGACCTCGGTCTTGCCGCTAAGAATCGTCTCCGCCTCTTTCAGTTTCGGATCCCAGTAGGTCAGATCCATCATGTCGCTGTCGAAACCGACTTTGGTGGACATGTAGGTGCATACGACGGTCAATATTATCAGCGCGCCGACAAGCCATTTGTTCTTGTGGAATGGATAGGAGCTGAATTTTTCAATGCCTCTGAGGATGCGTCCTTCCCGAAGGTCTGCCTGCGCCGTGAGGAACTGCGGAAGGAAAACGAGGCAGAAAATCATTGTCCCGAGCAATGTAAGGGATGCGAAAAGGCCGAAGTCCTGAAGCAGTTTGGAGGAGGTGAAAAGCAGTCCGGCGAAGGCGCCTATAGTGGTGACGCTCCCGATAATCATCGGGCTGCACAGTTCGTCAAGCAGCTGTTCGATGGTATGTACGTGATTCTGGTGCGCCAGAAGGTGTATTGAGTAGCTCAGCGCCACGCCCATTATCGCCGCTCCAGCTCCGACTGCGATGCCGGAAATGCTGCCCTGAATGAGCCAGGACAATGCCAAGGCGAACAATGCGCCGTACAACACTGGGCACAATATCAGGAACACGGAGCGTTTCCGCTTGAATACCGCGAGGATGAACAGGACTATGATTATGAGGGCTACTATCGACGTGGAATAGGTGTCGCGTTTTATCTGACGTGCATTGTACACACTCATGACAGGGCCGCCGAAATAGTGGAGCGAAATGCTCGGGAATTCTTCAGAGAGAGTGTGCAAGGAAGCTTCAATCAGATCGACAAGGTCGTCGTTGTGGGCGGTCTCGCCTGACGGGAATGCTGGTTCGATGAAGGTCAGCATTGTCCTGCCGTCCGGGGTGAAGACGTGTCCTGAACGGACTTTGTATTCGGATACTGGGTTCAGTTCGGCTGTGCGTCCGAGTACGCTGTTTCCTATGGCCAACGGATCTGCGAGTATGTAGTCCTTCATCGCAAATCCAGCCGGGGATATCAGGTTCACATAGTCGTTCATTATGGCGGAATCGACTGCCGATGGACGGTCCAGTTCTTCCAGACGTCGGAAATCGCTGTCATCCATCAGGCACGGAAGATGGCCGAGGATGAAGTTCATCATTTCGCTTATGTCTGCCTGTCCGACTTCGCACATATAATTGTCTATCAGCCTCTTGTCCTCCGAATCGGAAAACAGTTCGCCGAGTCGCTCCGATGCTTCTGACAGCAGATTGTCGTCTTCCTGCTCAGGAGTGAACATCACGACTATCTTGTCGCTCACTTTCAGGTGAGAATAGACGTCCGCGAGATGCGATGAGTTCTTGGATGACGGGAAGAATGAGGTGACGTTCTCTTCAAACTCGATTCGCGATGCCATAAGACACATTGACAACACGCTGAGTATCAGCGTTATCCAAAACACCGTCTTATGCGAGCGGAACCAGATATATAGTCGTGTGAAGATTTTAGACATTGGATGCAGGTTTATCAGGTGATTTCCGGAAAATGGCCAGCAGGGACATCGAGAGGCACCAGCTGAATGCCGACAGGAGCGCGCCGAAGACAATGCTACCTACTACATATTGCAGAAGCATTGATCCGATAGATGCGAGCGTTATGTTTTCCGGCGTCAGCAGCACTGGCTTGGCGAACAGGACGCATCCGACCCAGTATCCTGCGAAAATGATGAACGGAATGAGGGGCGGAAGGCTTATGTTCGATGCCACGAGCGTAATGACTTTGTTCAGTTTCAGCAGATGGGCCAATGCAAATGCGCATATCATCTGATACCCCCATATCGGGGCCACGCCCATAAACACGCCGAGCGCTATCGCTGACGCTATTCTCGCATTGCTCTCTGGCGAATGAATTATGTATCTATCAATGAATGATTTACAATTCTTCCACGTTAGCTTTCTGAAGAAGTTCACGGGCCAACGCCAGAGCAGGCAATACAGTACGAGAATGGTGTTCAGTATGCTGATTTTCGTAAAGTCACGGAATGGCTTGAAGTGTGAAACACGTTCTCCTTCAGGCGGATAATAGACGCGGATAGGGACATTGACCACATTGGTCCCCCGCCAGGCGGAGAAGACGAGTATTTCGAGTTCGAATTCGTATCCGCCGGTGAGAAATCTCGAGCCCAATTCGATCTTATCGAGCGGGTAGGCTCTGTAGCCGGACTGCGTGTCGTCGAGGCGTATTCCGGTTTCGAGTTTGTACCAGAAATTGGAGAAACGGTTCGCGAATGTATTCTTGCCGGGCATTCCCTCGGCCCGCAGGTTCCGTGCCCCGACTATCAGTGTATCAGGCATTTTGCTTATCGATTCCGCGAAAATCGGGAGGTCTGAAGGATAATGCTGTCCGTCGGAGTCAATGCTGATGGCATACTTGAAGCCGTATCTTTTCGCATAGACCATTCCGCACAGGAGCGCCACGCCCTTGCCCTGGTTTTTCTCTTGGGTCAATGATTTTATGGCATCTCCGAATGACCGGATGATTTCCGGTGTGGTGTCAGTACTGCCGTCATCTACAACTATCACGTCTTCAGAGTATTGCAGGACTTCGGAGATGACGTGCGAGAGAGTTCCGGCGTTGTTGTAGGTCGGGATTATCACGCAGCAGCCCAGGTCTTTCAAGGCTTTGCGGCACTCTTGAGGAGATTTAGCCACAGCATTGTTCGCTTCCGGCGCGTAGTTATATATCTCGTTTTCTGGCATCGTGCGTTACATTGATAATGATTTTCTGAGTTTGGAAGCGAGGAATGCCGAGAAGGCATCTCTGCTCATGGCGTCTGCGACGTAGTTGGTGACGTAACTGTCTCTGGAGACTGTCATGTCGAACAATGTCATTCCGAAATATGTGGTTCCTACTACTCTCCACGAGCCTTCTTCAACAGGTTTGGCAAGCATTATTCCTGACAGTTGCCGTTTTCCTACGCCCAATGTAAATGTAAAGGTGCGCGGTTCGGCACTGCCGCTTTCGTCTGCATTAGTCTGGACTACTGCAGACTCGAATGTCGCGGTCTGTTCCTGGACATTCTGTTCCTGTGGCAGTTCGGAAACGAGGAGTTTCGGAAAGCAGGAGGTCGTCAATGCGAGGCTAACGCATATTGAAGACAGTCTGAGGTATCGCCGCATTGAATTTCTTATCTGTAAAGTCATACATCGTATAGTCGGAAGCATTCTCGTACATGGTCAGCCGGTTCACGGACAAGTCCTTGCGGTTCAGCAGGATAACCATCTTGTCGATATAAGCGCGGACTGTCTTCGATTTCGGGATGATGGTGAGTCTGTAATCAGCTGCGGACTCTTCCACGTTCACGGTGAAGTCAGCGCCAAGCTTGCTCAAGTCGCCTGTCATACAGGATGTTATGAGTGTGCTCATCTGGTCCATCATGGGATTTCCCTTGGTGTCAATGACGGAGGCCTTGCCGGCGTTTACGGTCTTGATCTTATCGCCGTTGATGACGATTTCGTAGGCGACCGGCGTACGGTAGTCGAGGCAGATCTTGTCGGTCTTCTGCCAGTAGAACCGTCCTTCGGATTTCATTTCCCGGCTGAATACGCTCAGGTACTTCGTCTGCACGAATTTCGCCTGAATCGTGGTCAATGCCGATGTCTTGGACGCCAGCTCTTCCCTGAACGCCGCCATGTCCGCAACTGCCTTATAGCCGGCCGCAGTCCCCTGCACCGACGCCATTCCGGACATTGTCCCGGACGTCGCCGCCGACGGATACGCCGCCCCTGACAGCCCAAACTGCGCCGCCATCAACATTCCTATTCCCAATATGCTCAATCTTTTCATATCCTATTTTTATTTATAGCGAATGTGTCGCCTTGACAGGCGGAGCACTTGAGAGGACCAGGCCCTCCCACTTCGTGGGCCCCTCCCTCTAGTGCCGAGGGCGGCAAGTCCTCTCAAGCGCAGCCCCCTGTCCTTGCGCCGCCATCGACATTCATATCCCAAATAATATGCTCAATCTTTTTCTATTCACTGCGGAAGCGTTTCATTACCGTGACGCGATACGGATGTCGCACAGCGAGATGGGCAGCATTTTGCGCCACCTCCTTCTTGCCCTCATCTACAGAATCCGGCGCATAGGAATTGCCCACAACACACTTTCCGGAAATCGCCTCAAACCACGTGCAGGCAGCAGTATAACGGCCATAATTCAGCTCCAGATGGTAACCGTCCCTGTTGAACTTGTCCCCCACATACGAAGTCCTCGCATTCTGAATCGCAGTACCAGACGGAACAAGCACATCGAAATCATTGTCCTTCAACGCCTTCCTGGCCGCAGACACAATCGCCTCATACATCGCCATCTGGCTGTTCCCGTAATTCGGGAAATCCCTATGGTCAGAATCCGAAGCATAAGCCCACGTCTGATGCCACACAAGCTTGAAATCCTTCTTCGGCGCATTCTCACGAAGATACGAAATCAATGAAGGCAGATACGGATTGTAAGTTTCATACAGACCGGACTTGCCGCTCGCCTGCTGGAGACTGATATAATCCCACGGCTCATCCATGACAGCATCAATCAGTCTGGTATTCGGAGTATTGGTCCGCTTCCCATCGACAATCTTCCGGTAAGCATACGCATCATTGCCCGAAACAGAATTATTATAATGCCTCTCCAACGAACAGCCACCTATATACATATTGCCGATTATCACCTTGATTCCGGCAGCATCGAACAGCTCGTAAAGATATTGTTCCACAGCATCCTGCGAAAAACTGTTCCCGATCGCCAGAATCCGGATGACGCCGTCCCCCTTCTTCGCCTCACCATTCTTTTCAATGCCGGCAGACTCCACCGGACCGGCAGCAAAGCCGCTGTAAGGCAATGTCAATGTCAGGAGACCGACAAAGAGAATAGCACAAAGTTTCTTATATAAAGTATTCATAATCAATAATTTTTAAAGATCACCAAGAGCCGTTACAGCCCACAATCTATCCGATAAAGTAGCGCATCAGTGATGTAGGCGGAATCTGCTTGTCCGAAACATAGACGAAATAATGCAGGAACTTCTTAAGCCTGTGCGCCTCACTGTATTCAGGACAATTCTTAGGCACAGTAGCCAAGATCCTCTCTGCATGGCTGCGAAGCACCGCAAACTCCACAAGGTAGGCAGAATTGAACAGCACATCAGCATCCTCCTGGTACGGATAGATCCACTTCACCTCGGCACGACGCACATTCGGCCAGTTGGAAATAGTCTCCTGGGCCGTGAACGCCCCCTTGTTGAAATCCCTCACAATACGCCTCAACAGACGGTTGTCACTTGTCGGAATACAGTTATGGTCATCCAGCGAAATGCTCGTGATGGTATTTATGAATATGCGGAACTTCTCGGAATCAGGGATATTGTCCAGCAGTTTAGGATTCAGCGCATGAAGCCCCTCGATCAGCAGGATGGAACCCTCCTCGAGAGCAAGTTTCTTACCATTGTACTCCCTGATACCGGTAACGAAATTATACTCAGGCACTTCCACAGTCTCACCAGAAATAAGCTTCAGCACATCCTTCTGCAACGCGGCATGGTCCACAGTATCGAAATTGTCGAAATCATAACTACCGTCCGGAAGCTTCGGCGTATCCAGCCTGTTCACGAAATAATCATCAGTAGAGAAAGACACCGGATGCAGACCGCAAGCCTTCAGCTGCACACTCAGACGCTTGCAGAACGTACTCTTGCCGCTGCTGGTCGGGCCGGTAATCAGGACAATGCGCACCTTCTGCGGAGATTTGTACCTGCTGAATATCTCCTCCGCTATCTGGACAATCTTCTTTTCCTGCAGCGCCTCGGCCACCTGGATAAGGTCGGTCGCCTTGCCGTCGATGCAGGCCTGGTTCACGTCACCGACATTGTCCAGTCCCATTATGCGGTTCCAGCGGATAGTCTCCGCGAACACGTCGAAAGTCTTGGGCTGTTCAATGAACGGAGCCAGCTGCTCGGGCTTATGCCTGTCCGGAACTCTCAGAATCGCACCGTCACGATAAGGGGTCAGGTCCCAGACCTTGAGATAGCCGGCATCAGGGACCAGTACATCATAATAATAGTCTGCCGTGTCGCCCAATGTATAATAGCTGATATACACCTCTCCGCAAGACTCCAGCAGCTTCACCTTGTCCATGTGGCCCAGTTTTCTGAACACGTCTATCGCCTCCTCGATCTGCACCTCATGCCTGTGGAACGGCGTTTTCTCCTCCACGACTTCAGTCATACGCTGCTTTACACGGGCCACGTCCAGTGCGGACAGCGGATTCCCGTCAGCCTTGTCGATGCTTACGAAAAAGCCCTTGGATATCGGTCTTCTCATCACCACCTTGCAATCCGGGAAAACATCCTGTGCCGCCTTGTAGAGCAGGAAACAGAGTGAACGACTATAGACATTCCTTCCGCTGTACGAGCGATAGTCCAGGAATTCCACATCGCGGTTGTTATAGACCCGGAATTTCAGTCCCTGTGCGACATTATTGACCTTCGCCGCAATGATTTCATAAGGGCGTTCGAACTCGAAACTGTCTATCATTTCGAGCAGCATCGTACCCTCAGGAAACTCCTGAAAAGTACCGGTATTCTTGCAGAAAACTCTCAGCATATGGGAAATCGTTTTTCAAATCGTACAAAAATAGAAAAATTATGGTAACTTTACGAAAAATTAACGGCCAAATGAGCACAATTCACGTTATAGACCACCCGATGATTCAGCACAAGCTGACAATCATGAGGAAAAAGGAAACCGGTTCCAAGGATTTCCGCGAATTACTTAAAGAAATTTCACTTCTGATGGGCTACGAGGTCACCCGCGACCTTCCGCTGGCTGATGTCGAAATCGAAACCCCTATCTGCAAGATGACGGCGAAGAAGGTTTCAGGAAGAAAACTTGCCATCGTACCTATTCTGCGTGCAGGTATCGGTATGGTGGACGGACTCCAGACATTGGTACCTGTGGCAAAAGTCGGCCACATCGGCCTCTACCGAGACGAGAAGACTCACAAGCCGGTAGTTTATTACTGCAAGCTTCCTGAGGATATAAACAAGCGCTTGGTAATCGTTACCGACCCTATGCTCGCGACAGGAGGTAGTTCCTGCGACGCATTGACGATGCTGAAGGAACGCGGATGCACCAATATCCGTCTCATGTGCCTTGTAGCAGCTCCTGAGGGAATCGCGCAGGTACAGAAAGAGCATCCGGACGTAGATATATATGTAGCGTCCGTGGATGACCACCTGAATCAGGACGCATACATCGTTCCTGGCTTGGGAGATGCTGGAGACAGGATCTTCGGCACCAAGTAAGCGACACAAGCAACATGAAATTGCGGCATTTTCCATCAACCGGAGAATGCCGCAATTCCTTTTATTCCTATAATGCTATTTCAGGACACCGAGTTCCTTGCCGACCTTGATGAATGCGTCAATGCACTTGTCGAGATGCTCCTTCTTGTGAGCCGCAGAAAGCTGCACGCGGATACGGGCCTGGTCCTTAGGCACTACCGGATAGTAGAAGCCGGTAACATAGATGCCTTCTTCCTGCATTTTGGCCGCGAACACCTGTGAAAGACGCGCATCGTAAAGCATCACTGCACAGATGGCGCTCTGAGTCGGCTTGATGTCGAAACCGGCGGCCA
>OGON01000519.1_pt1 | contig 31365 bp, 27 predicted proteins | sample 1552671 | NCBI WGS metagenome assembly OGON01 (sample SAMEA2580136, study PRJEB22360) | human gut metagenome | biome: human gut; feature: human-associated habitat; material: faeces | place: Denmark | collected 2008/2010 | reverse complement strand
TGTTTAAATTCCATCTCCGTCTCCTGTCTGGATTTCCCCGCGGGATATCACTTGTGAACAATAACATCTCAAACACCCTTATATGACAATTCCCATTTCCTGCATGCTCTCTGCAATACTGTCCATGTCGTCATAATTACAGTTCTCACTCCACTTCTCTTTGCTCCAGATTTCAATCCTGTTCAGATTTCCGGTCAGAACCACATCTTTTTCCAGACCAGCAAATTCTCTCAGCGTCTGCGGTAAGAGAATTCTCCCCTGCTTGTCCAGCTCACACGGTGTTGCGCCTGCTACAAAGAAACGCGCGAATTGTCTTGCGCTTTTATTTGTAAGTGGTAAAGTTCTCAGTTTTTCTTCGAAGGCCCGCCATTCATGATCCGGAAACACAAATAAGCAGCCGTCCAGCCCCTTTGTAACCACAAATTCGTCGCCCAGCTCCTCACGGAATCTGGAAGGGATGATCAGCCTGCCTTTGGTGTCAATACTGTGATTGTATTCTCCCATAAACATAACGACTCACCTGCTTTCGGAAGGATATCTACCATTTCGTACCACCTTCCACCACTTTTCACCACTTATGTGACTATCATATTACACTTTTCTCAAAAAAACAAGGGTAACTTTATGAAATTTTCTTATTTATTGGTTACTGTTCACTCCGTGACCAGTAACACGCTTCGCGATGCACAGAAATGATGCATTCTGCATCATATCGCGCTGCTACTCTCGGGTTTACTTTTTACATATCAACCATTACACGCAATAAGCCGCAGGATAGCTTTTATCCTGCGGCTTCAACCACTGTAGTTTCTATTCATTTGTAAGACTAATATACTCTGCTACCAGTTCATCCACCAGAAGACTCTGCTGATAGGTTTCATCTATCTGCATATCCCTGACAAGCTGATTCAGCCTGCTCCGCTCTTTTTCGATTCTTGCCTTCAAATCTTCCACTCTATTCACACACATTACCCGTACTTTCTGCTTTTTTGATTTTTAGTAACTCTCCAGAGTCCATTTGCAAAACCGCCTCTCCCGGGCTTTCCTTTTGCTCATGCATAGCTCTGAACAATTACACTTTTTTCCGTTTTAAAACAATCATAACCGTTGAAACGATCACCAGCACAATCGCCAGCACCTGCGAAACCGGAATCTCTGTTCCGGGAATCCAGAGCTGATCTGTGCGCAGTCCCTCAATCCACGCGCGGCCTATACCGTATCCCAGCAAATACAGCTGGAAAACTTCCCCGTGGAATTTCTTATGTTTCATATACAGTATCAGCAGAGCCAACACTCCAAGATTCCAGACGGACTCGTAGAGAAATGTCGGGTGTACCTGAATATACTGCACTCCTCCAATTGTCTGCAGATGCTCAAGCATCTCCTGTGTCACATCCCAGGAATAAACAGCGTTCAACGGCAGCTGCATGGCAAACAAACTGTCTGTATAACCGCCAAATGCTTCTCTGTTAAAAAAATTCCCCCAGCGTCCGATGACCTGACCCAGAACCAATCCCAGACATGCCGTGTCCGCTATCTGCCAGAACTTCAGCTTTCTTATTATCGAAAAGACATAAGCAGCAGCAACACCTCCAATCACACCGCCATAAATGGCAAGTCCTCCCTGCCGGAGATTGAACACACTAAGAAGATTATCTCTGTAATTCTCCCAGTCAAAAATAACATAATAAACTCTGGCACCGATCAGGGCACATACGATTGCCACCATCCCCAGATCAAAATACTGATCCGGATCCTGTCCCGTCTTTTTTGCTGTCCGCATGGCAAGCCACAGCCCTGCAAGCATTGCAACGGCTATGGTAATACCGTAAAACGCGACTTCAAATCCAAAGATACTGATATTTTTTCCCACACTCTCCAGATAAATTCCCAGATGCGGGAAATTAATATTTTTGTCCATGCTTCCTTCCGCCTTTATACATTGAACCTGAATAGAATAACATCTCCGTCTTTCACGATATAATCTTTTCCTTCCAGACCCACCAGCCCTTTTTCTTTCGCTCCTGCATAAGTTCCGCAATCCAGAAGATCCCGGTAATTCACCACCTCTGCACGGATAAATCCTCTCTCAAAATCTGAATGGATCTTTCCGGCTGCTCCCGGTGCCTTTGTTCCTTTTCTGATCGTCCACGCTCTGGTTTCTGTTTCTCCCGCTGTCAGGAAACTGATCAGCCCCAGGAGACTATAACTGGCCTTGATCAACTTCTCCAGTCCGGATTCTTCCAGACCAAGATCCTCAAGGAACATCTTTTTCTCATCTTCCTCCAATTCGGCAATCTCCTGTTCAATCTGTGCACAGATAACAAAGACTTCGCTTCCATTTTCCTTGGCAAATTCACGAACCTTCTGCACATACGGGTTGGAAGCTGCATCATCCGCCAGATCATCCTCCTTTACATTTGCTGCAAAGATGACCGGTTTGGATGTCAGGAGATTGTACGTCGGAAGCCATGCCGCCTCATCCTCATCTTCTGTTTCAAAACCGATAGCCAGTCTGCCATCCTCCAGCCATACCTTCAGACGCTCCAGCAGGCTCAGCTCCTTTGCCAGTGTCTTATCATTTCTGGCTCCCCTTGTCACTTTTGCGATTCGTCTCTCCAGAATCTCAATATCTGAAAAAATCAGTTCCAGATTGATCGTCTCAATATCCCGTAACGGATCAATACTTCCATCCACATGCACGACATTCGAATCCTCAAAGCAGCGCACCACATGGACAATCGCATCTACTTCCCGGATATTTGCCAGAAACTGATTCCCGAGGCCCTCCCCCTTGGATGCTCCCTTGACAAGTCCTGCAATATCCACAAACTCAATGACAGCCGGAACGATTTTTGCAGAATGATAGAGATCAGCAAGCAGCTTCAGTCTTTCATCCGGCACTGTGACAACTCCCACATTCGGATCAATGGTACAGAATGGATAATTCGCTGATTCTGCCCCCGCCCTGGTCAGGGAATTAAACAGTGTACTTTTTCCAACATTGGGTAAACCTACGATTCCTAATTTCATTTGTTATTTCCTTTCCAGTATCAAAAAACGTTCTTTTATCTGCGGCCCTCTAGTCTCTCCTGTAAAGACGCCGGGGATACGTGTGCCGCTTTTCTTAACTCTCTCTTAGCATTAAACAGTTTATCACAGAAAGCGACAAAAAATCAAGTCTTTCACCCAGGAACTCATCGACACCTTTCGGCAATAAGCCCGTTATCACAACTTTCTACGACAATTAACGAGCCTGATTCAAAAAAAATCTCTGCCTTTTCTTCTATAATCTCGTTGCTGACACCCAGAGGATCATCGCCGGTCAGAGTATAATTCAACAGTGGATACTTAAATCCTGTTAATGTCAGTCCCGTAACCTGTCCGCCCAGAGCAAACAAAGATACATATTTACCAAACTGTTTCGCCTTCTTTAACAGCAAAGGACGATCTGTCAGTGAGACTCTGTTATACGGATCTACGAGATAACACGGAATCCCTTTTTTAAGAGGAAGTGCCAGCGTCCGTATATTCGCCAGAAAATGATCTACCCGGCGTCCCATACCTCCCAGAATGAAAATCTCATGACTTCCCAGTAACATGGCCAATTCCACCGCTATCTGTGTATCCGTTACATCCTTTTCCGGCTGATACGTCTGTACCGGAACCTTTCCACTCTCTTTAAAGTAATTCAGATCTTCTTCGCTGGAAGAGTCAAAATCACCTACTATATGTGTCGGCATGATACCCTGACAGTGAAGGAAATGAATCCCCCTGTCTGCCCCGATTAAAAAGTCATATTTCTTATTATTCAAAAACAGGAGGGCAAAATCGATATCGATATCGCCCCCGCTGATAATTACTGCTGTTATCATTCTTGTGCCTCATATTTCTTCATAATATCCAGAAATGCCTTCACCTTCTGTCCCGGCTGATGACCAAATACTGCCGATCCGGCTACCAGTATATCTGCCCCGGCTTCCAGAATCTCTTCCACGTTGGACAGGTTCACACCTCCATCCACCTCGATATCTGTCTGAAGGCCTCTTTCTTTGATCATCCTCTTTAGATCACGTATTTTCTGTGTACAGTAGGGAATATATTTCTGACCTCCGAATCCGGGATTTACCGTCATGATAAGAACCATATCCACCTGGTCCAGGATATAATTCAGACTCCCCAGTTCTGTTGCCGGATTCAACGCTATGCCTGCTTTTTTTCCCAGACTGTGAATCAGCCCTACTGTCCGGTCAAGATGCCTGCATGCCTCTACGTGTACCGTAATAATATCTGCCCCGCAATCTGCAAAATCTTTAATATACCGATCCGGATCTGAAACCATCAGATGTACATCAAACACCCTGTCAGTAACCTGACGCACGGAGCGGATTACAGGCATCCCAAAAGAAATACTGGGCACAAAATCTCCGTCCATCACGTCAATATGGATATACCCGGCACCTGCGACTGCAACAGCCGAAATCTCCTCACCCAGCCTTCCAAAATCTGCCGACAAAATAGAAGGTGCTAATATCTTCATTCCTAATATCTCCTTTTTTCTTTCAATTCTCCGTAAAGCTCCACATAACTGTCGTAGCGTTCCCTGCTGATCTCCCCGTCTTCCAGTGCCTGCTTTACCGCACAGTCCGGCTCATGAATGTGCATACAGCCCTGAAATCTGCAAAATGGCTCATATGCCGCAAATTCCACGAAGCATCCTTTCAGATCCTCCTTTTCCATTCCCTCCAGGTAAAGAGAACTGAATCCCGGCGTGTCCATAATATAAGTATCTGATGCCACTGTAATAAGTTCTGAATGACGGGTTGTATGCTTCCCCCTGTCAATCTTGCGACTGATTTCTCCCGTCTCCATTTTCGCCTCCGGCTGAAGAAGATTAATGATAGAAGACTTGCCGACACCGGAAGGTCCTGCTACGGCCGTTGTCTTCCCTCTCAGCAACATTCTGATCTCTTCAATTCCTTCATTATTCTTCGCACTTGTGAAAAATACCCTGCAGCCGCATTTTTCATAAATCCCGGACAACCGCTTTTGCTCATCCATATCTGCAAGATCTTTCTTGTTAAAACACACGACCGTATGGATTCCCTGAAGCTGCATCATGATCAGAAAACGATCCAGCAGCCCGAAATTGGGTTTTGGCTGCCAAATAGCAAAAATCACCAGAGCCTGGTCAATATTTGCCACTGACGGACGGATCAGCTGGTTTTTCCTTGGCAGAAGATGGACAATATTCCCTTTTTTTTCTTTCTCATTGAGAATATCCATCTCGACATTGTCTCCCACCAGAGGTTTTTTTCTGTCTTTCCTGAAAATTCCTTTCGCTTTGCACTCATAGATGCCGGATTCCGCTATATGAACATAGTAGAATCCGGCAATTCCCTTAACAATTTTTCCCTGCATCTGTTCACCTGTCAGCTACTCTGATTCCTGTGCAGACCGGAACTTGATTCCCGCATATCGCACCTGCGTAGTCGTCCCGTCATCATTCTCAATGTAAATGTATGCCGTAGCTGTACTGTCAGAATCGCTGCTCCACTCCAGACGATACGGGAAGGAGATGGCCTCCCCGTCAATAAGAGTCGTCTCATTACCATCCTGTTCAATCGTAATCTTTACCTTTTCACCATTATAGCCCTGAGGAAGCTCAGGCAGCTTCAGATCCGCCTTACAGGTATACTGTCCTTTCTTTTCCGTTTCTGAACCGGAATCATGATCCTTCAGTTCTCCGATGCTCACTTCCAGCTCAATCGTTGTACCGGGCTCTACCTCTGCTCCTGCACTGATGCTCTGCTTCATGATCTGCCCCTCAGCATAATCTGAACTGTAGCTGTCTATGATCCTGACATAGAGTCCCAGTCCTTCCAGCATATCCCGGGCATCTGAGGCTGTCTCTCCCAGAACTCCGGGAACCTCAACCATTTCTTCACCATCTTCTGTCTGCGGTCCCTTGCTGATGACAACAATCACCGTTTCCCCGGCATTTACAGATGCACCGGCCTCCGGTCTTGTGGAGACAACTTTTCCTTCCTCTGCCTTACTGTCATAAGCAAAATCCGTCTCGACCAGCAGATCCATAGCCTGAAGTTCCTGCTGTGCTTCTGTAAGCGATTTCCCCGTTACATCAGGAACCGGAAGTTTTGCACGTCCTGCACTGATCCATACGGTAACCTCTGAATTGATCTTCACAGTTTCCCCGGATGCCGGATCCTGCTCCACAATACGCCCCTGGTCATATTCCGCAGATTCCTTTTCACCACCATATTTCAATCCGAGCCCTCTTTTGTTGAGCTCTTCCAGCGCCTCATCTCTTGTCATATTCCTGACATCCGGAACCTCTGCCACCTCACCATCATCCGCATGAAAAGATTCTGATGTTTCCGAAGAATTCTTTTTACCGCCAGTCATAAATCCCAGATCAATAAATCCTGCCGCACTTCCAACCAGAGTCAGAAAAATCGCAAGAATCATTACACCAATGACAATGCTTCCCACTGTCATGAACTTTTCCAGCTTTCTGTTCACGCCGGGATCATCTTCCCCGGGCTCCTGAGGGTATCCTCCCTGGTAACCTCCCTGCTGGTATCTGCCGTTTCCATAAGGGTCACCTGTGTATCTTTCATTGCCCGGATAATTTCCATACGGATCCTGGCCATAATATGTATGGCCGCCCTCCTGATATCCGTTTCTGCCATATCCGATTTCCGGTGCCTCTTCCGTCTTCGCAGGCTTTCCGCTCTTAATCTGCTCAAGTTCCTCCTTTGATACCACAACAGTCTGTGCATGGTTCGTCAGAGGCGATATCTGCACAAAATCACCATCGGGATTTACCAGGGATTCCTTCAGGTCGCGAATCAGCTCTGCCATATCCCCATAGCGTCTGTCCGGACTCTTCTGTGTACACTTGTAGATAATCTGTACAATACTTTTTGGAAGATCCGGCACGTATTTTCTTGGTGACTGCATTTCCTCCTGCAGGTGCTTGATCGCAATCGCCACTGTTGTATCTCCGTCGAACGGAACATGACCTGTCAGCATCTCATACATAGTGATTCCAAGAGAATAGATATCACTCTTATAATCACTGTATCCCCCCCTTGCCTGCTCCGGTGAGCTGTAATGTACGGACCCCATGACATTCGAACTGATCGTATTGGAGGAGGCCGCTCTGGCAATTCCAAAATCAGTTACCTTCACCTTTCCGTCGGTAGAGATAATAATATTCTGCGGCTTCACATCACGATGTACGATATTGTTATGGTGTGCCGCCTCAAGTCCCATGGAAACCTGTATAGCAATACTGGTAGCCTCGCGCACCGCCAGTCGTCCCTTTTTCTCTATATAATCTTTCAGTGTAATGCCTTCTACCAGTTCCATTACAATAAAATTTATTCCGTGATCATCTCCCACATCATAGACATTCACAATATTCGGATGTGCCAGTCCTGCTGCCGACTGCGCCTCCACACGGAACTTTGAAATAAACGCTTTATCTGCGCGAAACTCCGGTTTAAGAACCTTTACTGCCACAAAACGGTTCAGCTTATGGTCCTTCGCCTTGTACACATCCGCCATTCCGCCAGTACCGATCTTACTTACGATTTCATATCGTTCCTGGACAAACATTCCTTCTTTTAACATTCTTCCACCTCACATGCCAGCGGCTCGATTAAAACTACCGCAATATTATCTTTGCCTCCGTTCTGATTGGCCTCTCCAATCAATTCCAGAGCGATCTCCGGCAAGTCGCTGCCTTCTTTGATGATTCTCTCGATTTCATCATCCTCTATCATGTTGCTGAGTCCATCAGAACACATCAGTATGATATCGCCACGTTCCAGCTTTATATCAAAGAAATCAATCCTTACTCTGCTACTGACTCCAACCGCACGGGTGATGATGTTTTTATCCGGATGGTTTCTGGCCTGCTCCCTGTTAATTTCACCAATGCGTACCATTTCTTCCACAAGAGAATGGTCTTTTGTAATCTGCTCGATCGTATCACGAATCAGATAAAGCCGGCTGTCACCCACGTTTGCCACATATATGTAATGACCGATGACCGTCGCTGCCACCACAGTAGTTCCCATTCCGGCAAGCTCATCACTGGAATTAGCTTTTTCCAGAACTTTCAAATTGGCTGTTTCAATTGCCTTTCTGATGATTCTGATCGGATTTCTTTCTCTGTCTGCACGAACGCCCTTCAGAATGACTTCTACCGTATAGCGTGAGGCAAAATCCCCTGCCCTGTGACCTCCCATTCCATCTGCCACTACAAACAGATTCGGAAGATTTCCCACCGGCTCTTCAGACGCATAGACGAAATCCTGATTCGTACTTCTTCTTTGCCCGACATCTGTAATGCAGCACGATTTCATTCCTCATCCTCACTTTCTTTCTGATCCATATAGCTCTTTCTGAGCTGTCCGCAGGCACCATCGATGTCCCTGCCCATTTCCCTTCTTATAGTAACATTTATTCCGCATTTTTCAAGTTTATTTTTAAAATCTAAAATAACTTTCTTCTCTGACTGTACAAAATCCCGCTCTTTGATTGGATTTACCGGAATCAGATTTACATGACAGTTCAGATTCCTGATCCGTCCCGCAAGTGCCTTTGCGTCTGAATCGGTATCATTGACACCACCCACCAGGCTGTACTCAAAGGTGAGTCTTCTTCCTGTCCTCTCAAAATAATACCGGCAGGCATCCATGACCTCATCCATCTCATATTTATATGCGATGGGCATCAGCTCTTTTCTCTTTTCCTGGCTGGAAGCATGAAGGGAAAGCGCCAGCGTAATCTGAAGGTCTTCTTCAGCAAGCTGACGAATCCGTGGCACCAGTCCACAGGTCGATAATGTGATATTTCTCTGACTGATATGCAGCCCATGCTCATCACTAAGCATATGGATGAATTTCAGAACATTTTCATAATTATCCAGCGGTTCCCCTGTTCCCATCAGAACCAGGTTGGAAACACGCTCTCCCGAAAGAGCCTGAATTCGGTAAACCTCATCCAGCATTTCAGACACCTTCAGATTTCTGGTCAGTCCCCCGATCGTAGATGCGCAGAAGCGGCAGCCCATCCGGCAGCCCACCTGAGTGGAGATACAGACCGAATTTCCATGTCTGTATTTCATCAGTACACTTTCCACCACATTTCCATCCTCAAGACGGAACAGATATTTCTGCGTCCCGTCTATTTCTGAAGTCAGTACTTCCACCGGTGTCAGGCAGGTCAGTGCACAGGAAGTCTTCAGCTTTTCCCGCAGACTTTTTGAAAGATTTGTCATTTCGTCAAAATCAGCTGTCAGCTTCTCATGCATCCACTGATAAACCTGTTTTGCCCGAAAGGGCTTTTCTCCTAATTCTTTGAAAAATTCCTGAAGCTCTTCATAATTCAGGGATTTGATATCTGTCTTCTCCATCAGTCAATCCTCTTAAGCCGGGCGATAAAAAAACCATCCGACTGATTCACACCGGGCAGCAGCTGTATATAACCCGCCTGTGTGGTTTTTCCCTTTAATTCATCACAAATGTACGGATCAATACTCTCCAGCCTGAACGGATAATTCTCCAGAAACCACTTGACATTGTACTGATTCTCTGCAGCTGCAATGGTACATGTACTATAGATCAGTGTACCGCCTTTCTTCACATAAGGCCACACAGTGTCCAGGATCCTGCGCTGAAGTTTGATGATCTCCGCCTGTTTTGCGGGTGTCATTTTGTATTTGATATCTGCCTTTTTCCCGATTACGCCAAGTCCGGAACACGGAACATCCGCTATCAGGACATCCGCCTTCTCCACGGATACTTCATCAAATACCGTGGCATCCATCACTCTGGCAGACATGTTGATATTCCCGATCCGTTCAATATTTTCCTTCATCAGCTCTACCTTGTAATCTGTCACATCTCTGGCCTCCACATGTCCGCTTCCTCCCAACATATCAGACAGGTGCAGACTCTTACCTCCCGGAGCAGCACACACATCGATGCAGTAGTCTCCCCATGCAGGTGCCGCAATCTCCGCCACCAGCATAGAACTCACATCCTGCACCTGAAACCAGCCGTTTTTGAAAGCCTCTATGGCTTTCATATAATTATAATTTCCAATCTCCAGTGCATACTCAAGATATGGGTTCTCCTTTACTGAAATCTCCTGCTTTTGCAGACTTGCGATAATTTCCTCCTTAGAAGCCTTATCGAGATTGCAGCGGATCGAAGTGGTTTTTTCTCTGTGAGTGTCTCTGCAGATCTTTTCAACAGTATCAAAATCATATACCTCCAGCCATTCCTTCAGGATCCACTCCGGGACAGAATACCTGACCGAAAGGCAGGCCACCGGCTGTGTCCCGGCATCCGGATAGATGACCTTATCCAGATTTCTGGCCACACTTCTTAAAACACCGTTCACAAAACCTTTCAGACTGAAAAAGCCTTTCCTCTGTGCCAGCTTCACGCCTTCATTACATACAGCTGAATCAGGGACACTGTCCATAAACTTCAGCTGATAGACCGACATGCGCAAAATCGTGCGAATGACCGGTTTCATGCTGGATACACTGACGGTTGAGAACCTTTCGATAATATAATCAATCTGGATCATATTTTCCAGAGTTCCTTCTACGACCCTGGAGATAAACGCCCGTTCTCTCTTTTCCAGAAACTGATATTTCTCGAGTACCTCCCGCAAAACCACATGGCTGTACTTCTCCTCCTCGATAATTTCCATCAGGGCAGACAATATGATTTCCCGTAAATTTACCACATCAGTCATTGCGTCTTCTTCCTCCCGCCAGGATAATCAGTCTCAGAAGCTGCAGAACAGAAGCTGCAAGGCTTGCCACATACGTGAACGCAGCTGCCGTCAATACCTTCTTTACTCCGGAATTCTCGGAAGCACCCAGAACGCCCGTGCTCTCCAGCAGCCGGACAGCCCTTCGGGAAGCGTTGATCTCCACAGGAAGGGTCACCAGCTGAAACAGTACCGCCAGCCCGAACAGAAGAATCCCTGCTGTCGTCAGTGCCGGAATGGACGCGATCAGCCCGACGAGAAAAATGGGCCATGACAGGGAAGAACCGAGATTGGCAGCCGGAACGAGTGTACTTCGAAGCACCAGTGGCGCATAGTGCTGCTGATGCTGGATGGCATGTCCACATTCATGAGCCGCCACCCCTACCGCCGCTACAGAGGCAGCTCCGTAGGTGGCATCTGAAAGACGAAGCGTTTTTGTCCTCGGATCATAATGATCCGTCAGACTTCCGGATACCCTGGCGATGCTCACATCATAAATCCCCGCGCTATGCAGGATGCGCTCCGCTGCCTGAGCCCCCGTCATCTGGGACATACTGCGCACCCTGGAATATTTTGAAAAAGTACTTTTGACCAGACCGGATGCGATCATGGAGAGAATCAGTCCGATCAGAACAAGAATCATTGTCGGATCACCAAACATTCCCATCCCGTATCCGTATCTTCCGTATAAACCATAGCTTAACAACATAGCTTTGTACCCTCCTCTATCTGATATCCGCGCAGAAATGCCCCTGCGTCCATGCGTTTCTTACCTTCCAGCTGAAGCTCTTTCACAGAAAGGATCCCATCCCCGGTCTGTATACACATACTGTCTTTCATAACTTTAATAACCGTTCCCGGCTCTCTTTCTGTATTTTCAGAGATAACTTCTGCTTTCCATATCTTCAGAGTTTTCCCGTCCAAACGGGTATAGGCGCTCGGCCACGGGTTAAGTCCCCGGATCAGGCGCTCGATTTCCCTGGCACCATTTTCCCAGTTGATCTCTCCCATCTCTTTTTTCAGCATCTTTGCATAAGCTGTTGTCGTTTCTCCCTGCTTTTGGGGAACGATCGTTCCATTTTCCAGTCCCTGGAGAGTCTCAAGGAGCAGCTGCGCACCGGTATCGCTCAGCTTGTCAAACAGACTTCCTCCCGTCTCATCCGCTTCCAGAGGAACAACTGCCTTCAGGAGCATGTCACCGGTGTCCAGCCCTTCGTCCATCTGCATCGTGGTGACACCGGATTCTTTTTCTCCGTCGATCACCGCCCACTGGATCGGCGCTGCGCCACGGTACTTCGGCAGAAGCGATGCATGGACATTGATACAGCCATACTTTTTCATTGTGAGGATCTCAGCAGGGATGATCTGCCCGAATGCAACGACAACGATCACATCTGCCTCGATCTGCTTTAAAGCATCGATCACTTCCTGTTCTCTTACCCTTCGCGGCTGAAGTACCGGTATCCCGGCTTCCACCGCCACCTCTTTTACCGGGGGAAACTGCATCGCCTTTCCTCTTCCCTTTGGCTTATCCGGCTGTGTTACCACGGCTGTCACTTCATGCTCAGAGGAAATCAGGCTTTTCAATGTTCCTACTGCAAAATCAGGTGTCCCCATAAAAATTATTCTCATTCAATCACTCCTCATCTTCATCCGGAGCCGGTACATCCATCAGCTCCCCTTCCACATGCTCTACAAACATAATACCATCGAGATGCTCGCACTCATGGCAGATCGCTCTTGCCAGAAGTTCCTCGCCTTCCAGCACGATCGGCTCCATATTCTCATTGAAAGCCTCACATTTCACATAGTCTGGTCTTGTCACCTGTCCCATCTTGCCGGGAAGACTCAGACATCCCTCCTGTCCGCACTGTTCTCCTGCTGTTTCCACGATTCTCGGGTTGATCAGCAGATGCGGATCATCGCCGGTGGTATCAATGACCACGATTCTCTTAAGTATTCCTACCTGCGGTGCTGCAAGACCTACACCCCCGGACTCATACATCGTATCAAACATATCATCAATCAGCTGCAGGGTCCTCCCTGTGATTTCCTTTACTTCTTTGCATTTTTTCGTGAGCACGCTGTCGCCCATCGTCCTGATCTTTCGGATTGCCATTTTCCTTTTCCTCCTTCGATATCATGGTCATTCCATATCAAACTGCACAGTTATTGTCTGATACCCCTCATTCATCTGAATATATTGTTCCACTTTCTTTTTTATCATAATCAGGATTCTTTTTTCCTGATCTTTTACATAGATCACCTTTCGGTAAACATCGCTGATCTTCGCCACCGGCTCATCCACAGGTCCTAATACCTGCACCCTGCTTTTCTTCACCAGGACATCCAGGAATCTCTTCAGATAGTCCATCGCAAGTGCAAGCTGCTCCTCTGATCTCCCGCTTCCATGGATCACCAGCATCCCTCCTGCCGGCGGATATCCTGCAGCCCTGCGAAACAGGATCTCCTGTCTGAAGAAGCTCCTGTAGTCCTGGGAGGCCGCCGCACGGATACTGTAATTCTCAGGGTCATAGGTCTGAATCAGCACCTCTCCCGGCCGTTCTCCTCTCCCGGCCCTGCCCGCAGCCTGAGTCAAAAGCTGAAAGGTGCGCTCCCCGCAGCGGTAGTCATTGGCATGAAGGGACAGATCTGCCGCCAGCACACCCACCAGTGTCACCCCCGGAAAATCATGTCCCTTTACGATCATCTGCGTACCGATCAGAATGTCTGCTTCACGGTTTGAAAACTGTTCCAGAATCTTCTGATGTCCATCCTTTTCTCTTGTCGTATCCATATCCATGCGCAAAATCCCCGCCCCCGGAAACTCCTTCTGTACCACTTCTTCCACCTGCTGCGTCCCTGCGCGGAAGCTGCGCAGAAAGGACGAACCACAGGACGGGCATCTGTCCGGTCTTCGGATCTCATATCCACAGTAATGACAGATAAGCCTGCCATCGTTGTGCAGAGAAAGAGACACATCACAATGTGGACATTTCAGCACCTGACCGCATGCACGGCAGGACAGAAACCCCGCATACCCTCTTCTGTTCAGAAAGAGCATCATCTGTTCTCTATTCTCCAGTTTTTCTGCCATGGCAGCTTTCAGTCTTCTGCTCAGAATGGAACGGTTTCCTTCCTGCAGTTCTGTTCGCATGTCTACCACCTGTACATCCGGCAGGCTGCATTGCCTCGCCCGCTGATCAATCGTAAACAGTGTATATTCTCCCTGTTCTGCCCGGTAATAGGCATCCACGGAAGGTGTCGCAGACCCCAGCATCACACGCGCACCTTCTATTTCCGCCCGCTTTATGGCTGTTTCCCTGGCATGGTATCTGGGAGTCGTTTCACTTTTATAAGTATCCTCATGTTCTTCGTCAATAATGATCATACCGAGATTCGGAAACGGGGTAAACAGGGCGGAGCGGGGACCGATCATCACATCGATCAGCCCCTCTCTGGCCCTCTGAAACTGATCATATCGTTCTCCCCTGGAAAGTCTGGAATGGATGATTGAAATCCTGTCACCAAATCTCTTATAGAAACGCATGACGGTCTGCCAGGTCAGGGCAATCTCAGGGATCAGAACGATTGCCTGCTGCCTGCACTCGATGGCGTGTGCAATCAGTTCCATGTAAATTTCCGTCTTTCCACTGCCGGTTACTCCATGAAGCAGGTACACGGGGTGTTCTTTCGTTTCCCATTCCCGTATAACCGCATCACAAACTGCCCGCTGCTGCGGATTGAGCTGCAGATGATATCCTACAGAGCCTTTTGCCTGGAGAGGATTCCGATAGACCGCCTTCCTGATCACCTCAAGGATCTGCTGCTCCTCCAGCGCCTTTACTGCCGCTGACGGCACATTCAGTTTGGCTGTAACAAGCTCCATGGGCAGTTCCTCTGTTTCCAGAAGAGCCTCCAGAAGCCTGGCTCTGGCTGTCTGATGCTTTTTTCTGTAAAATTCCAGCCTCTCCTGTCCCTTCGTCCTGTCAACAATCAGCCGTACACTCTTTTTTTCCCTGGGCCTGATCTTCTGTCTGACAGGAAGGACGGTCTTCAGTGCCTGAATCATCGTGGATCCATAATACTCTCTCATCCATCCGGCCAGTACGATAAGCCTGGACTCTACATGACTTACTTCTGTGACTATTTCAAGGAGCTCCTTCATCTTTTCAGGAGCGTATTCCGCCTGATCTGTGATTTCTATGACATAACCCCTGAGTGTCCGGCTGCCTTTTCCAAATGGAACCAGAACCACCATCCCTGTTTCAAGCTCCTCTCTCAGTTGCTCCGGGATCCGGTACTGAAAGCTGCGATCCAGCTTTTCATGGGTAATGTCTACGATAATATTTGCATAAAGCTTCTCCATACCGCCTACTGCCCGGCCGCTCTGTCCTCATCCAGTATCTCCTGGATCAGAACACGTTCATCCATCGGATATTTCTTTCCTTCGATCTCCTGGTAATCCTCATGGCCTTTTCCTGCCAGCACGATCACATCCCCGGGCTCACCATGATGAATGGCATAGGCGATCGCTTCTTTCCTGTCCGGTATTTTGATATATTTTCCTTCTGTCTTTTTCATTCCCGTCTCGATATCTGCCATAATATCCTCCGGCTTTTCAAACCGGGGATTATCAGAAGTGATGATCGTCAGATCCGCCAGTCTCCCAGACACTTCTCCCATCTCAAATCTTCTGGCTTTCGCCCGGTTTCCGCCGCAGCCGAACAGACATACCAGACGCTTCGGTTTATATTCTTTCAGAGTCGTCAGCAGGCTCTCAAGGCTCATGGCATTATGGGCATAGTCGATCATCAGGGTAAATTCGTCTGACACTCTGATCATCTCGATCCTTCCCTTTACTTTTGCCTTCTTCAGTGCTTCGATGATGTCTGATTCCTTTACGCCAAAATGTCTGCAGATAGCAATGGCGGTCAGGGAATTATAGACGCTGAATTTGCCCGGTATATCAATTTCCACATCCATGTCGAGAAGCCCTGCCACATGATAGTCAATGCCCAGATAGCCCGGGCCTGTCACCATATGGGCATTCTCCGCACGCAGATCTGCCTTCTCTGAAAATCCAAAGGTCTCCACCTGACAGGTATGGCCTTCCAGCACCTGTTCAAGATGCTCATCATCCGCATTGACGATTCCAAGCTTACACTGCCGGAATAACAGGCCCTTGCAGTGCATATAGTCCTCAAAGCTGTCATGCTCTGCAGGACCGATATGATCCGGCTGGATATTCGTAAAAATTCCAATCTCAAAAGGAATCCCTGCCGTCCGGTGAAGCATCAGTCCCTGCGAAGAAACTTCCATTACCACACAATCACAGTCCGCTTCCACCATCCGGTGGAAATATTCCTGAATCGTGCAGGATTCCGGTGTTGTGTTCTTTGCAGGAATGACTTCATCGCCGATGATCGCCTCAATCGTACCGATCAGCCCCACCTTATGTCCCGCAGACTCCAGAATAGACTTTACCATATAGGTAGTCGTCGTCTTTCCCTTCGTTCCGGTAATGCCGATGACCTTCAGCTTCTTAGCCGGATAATCATAATAAGCGGCAGAAATCAGCGCCATTGCATAGCGGCTGTCTTCCACCCTGATAACGGTAATGTCTTCCGGAGCTTCCACCCGCTTCTCTACTACCAGCACCTTTGCACCTTTTGCAATTACATCGGGCACATATTTATGGCCGTCAGACACGGCTCCCCTGATACAGATGAACAGGGAACCGTCACTTACCTTTCTTGAATCATTGATGACATCCTTAACATCCACATCAAGACTGCCATTTATACACTCATATTCCAATCTTTCCAGCAACTTAATCAGTTTCATGGTATGTTACCTCCATTTTGACAGTTCATACAGGCATCACATCTCATGCCGGATCCCGCCATTTTCGTTACTCTATAGAATAGCATACTTAATAGCAGTTTTCAAATAAAAGAAGTGATTTTAAGATTACAGTTCACACGTCTGTCAGTTCGAGGTGTTTTCTGTGAGTGTAGCGTAGCGAAAGTCACAGAAAATCCGAGAGTAGTAGCGCGATATGATGCAGAATGCATCATATCTGTGCGTCGCGAAGCGTGTTACTGGTCACGGAGTGAACAGTAACGTTCAGATTTAGGAGGAAAGATATGTTATTAACAAAAAGTGGAGGATTTCTGGGACCGATTGCAAATATTCTCGGATACATTATGAATGCAATTTTCAGTTTCTGCAGTATGCTGTCCCTGCCTAATATCGGTCTTTGTATCATTTTATTTACAATCATTATTTATCTGCTGCTGATGCCTCTTACGATCAAACAGCAGAAATTTTCAAAGCTTTCGGCAAAAATGAATCCTGAGCTTCAGGCGATTCAGAAGAAGTATAAAAACAAGCAGGATCAGGCTTCCATGATGAAAATGAATGAAGAGACGAAGGAAGTCTATGCGAAATATGGTGTTTCCCCGATGGGAAGCTGCCTGCAGCTGCTGATCCAGATGCCTATCCTGTTCGCACTCTACCGTGTGATCTGGAATATTCCGGCCTATGTAGGCGGTGTAAAAAATGCATTTATGCCTCTGGCAGAGAAGATTTTAACAATTCCGGGAAGTCAGGAGTACATGGCGAAATTTGCATCCTCCAATAATGTGAATTTCGAAAAGCTTGGATATACAGCAGATACGATCATTGACTGTCTTTATAAATTCAAACCGGCAAACTGGAGCGAAATGGCTTCAAATTCCATTTTTTCAGGAGTTTCGGATCTGGTGATAAGCACCCAGCAGGCTGCTGACCATATGAATTATTTCCTGGGAATTAATATTGCAAATTCACCGGCTTCCATGATGAAGGAAGTATTTTCACCGGGCAACTTTTCCATACTGATTCTGATCAGTGCGCTGGCCATTCCGGCACTGGCTGGTCTGACACAATGGCTGAATATGAAGCTGATGCCTACTGCAGAGTCAAATACCTCATCAGAAGAGGGAAGTATGGCAGCATCCATGAAGATGATGAATAACATTATGCCGTTAATGTCCGTATTCTTCTGTTTTACACTTCCTGTAGGTATGGGTATTTACTGGATCGCCGGTGCGGTAGTCAGAAGTATTCAGCAGGTCATGATAAACAGACATATTGACCATATGGATCTGGATGCACTGATTCAGAAGAATCTGGACAAAGAAAACAAAAAGCGTGAGAAGATGGGACTTCCTCCGAAAAAGGAGACAAACAAGGCGAAGACGGCAAACAGAAATATCAGCCATTCTTCTGCAAAGAAGCCGATGACAGAGGAAGAGAAGAAAAAACAGATAGAGAATTCAACAGAGTACTATAAAGCTCATTCAGAGGCAAAGCCCGGAAGTATTGCTGCAAAAGCCCGGATGGTTGAGCAGTTTAATGAGAAAAATAAAAGGAAATAGGAGGGTTTCACTATGGATTTTATCAGGGTTAAAGCAAAAACAGTGGAGGAAGCGCTTACAGAAGCAAGTATCCAGTTAGAAACCAGCAGTGATAATATTGAATATCACGTTATTGAAAAAGGGAGTACGGGTTTTTTCGGAATAGGAAGTAAGCCGGCTGTTATCGAGGCGAGAAAAAAAGAAGAATCAAGTATTGATAAGGAATTTGAAGAGCTTAAAAATGATTCGATCCGGACGGTTGAAAAGAAAGAAAAAGAGACGAAACAGAGAGAAGTCAGACAGAAAGAAACAAAACAGAAAGAAACGAAACAGAAAGAGACGAAGCAGAAAGAGACCAGACAGAAACAGTCCAAGCCTGTAAAACAACCGGATGCAGCAAATCGTGCCGCAAAGGAAGAAATCAAGAGTCCGGTGAAAGAAACCGTGGAACCGGTGAAACCTCTGGAAACGGTGAAGGAAAAAGAGCCGGTGAAAGAGCCTGTCAGGAAACCTCTGGCCGATAAGGAGGAGGTCATTAGCAGAACAGGAAAATTCCTTGAGGATATGTTTCAGGCAATGGGAATTGAGGTTAGTGTAAAAGCTGTTTTTGAAGATGATGATAATCTCAATATAGAGCTGTCCGGATCAGAAATGGGTATTCTGATAGGAAAGAGAGGGCAGACGCTCGATTCCATTCAGTATCTGACAAGCCTTGTGGCAAATAAGGGAAATTATGCTTATATCAGAGTAAAGGTTGATACAGAGGATTATCGTAGAAGAAGGAAAGAAACCCTGGAAAATCTGGCCAGAAATGTTGCTTCGAAAGTAAGAAGAACGAAAAAGACGGTATTTTTAGAGCCTATGAATCCATATGAGAGAAGAATTATTCATTCTGCTCTTCAGAATAATCCTTACGTAAGTACTCACAGTGAAGGTGAAGAGCCGTATCGTAAAGTTGTTGTTACATTAAAAAAGGGATAATAACTGTTCAGAGCATCAGTAGGGTTTGCGGCCCGCTGTAGGGAACAGTTGTATGATCTGAAAGAAGAGAAGAGGATGCTGCGGAGGTAACATCCTCTTTTACTCTTCCCGGCAAATTCGTAACGATTCAGAATTCATTTGCAAAACCGCCTCTTAGAGGATTTCCTCTTGCTTATGCATAGTTCTGAACAGTTACAGGAAATGGAGAGTTTCTATGAAAAGTGAAACAATTGCTGCGATTTCTACTGCTATGAATGATGCGGGAATCGGAATCATCCGCATCAGCGGTGAAGATGCCTTTGCCGTTGCCGACAGGATTTACCGTTCAAAGGGAGGTAAAAAAAGGCTTTCAGACCAGCCTACGCATACCATCCATTATGGTTATATTTATGATGGAGATGAAGTGGTGGATGAGGTTCTGATGATGCTGATGAGAGCACCAAGGAGCTTTACAGCAGAGGATACCATTGAGATAAACTGCCATGGAGGAATCGTGGCAATGAGAAGGATTCTGGAGACGGTGATAAAAAATGGAGCGCGGCCTGCAGAACCGGGAGAATTTACAAAAAGGGCCTTTCTGAATGGCAGAATCGATCTTTCGCAGGCGGAAGCTGTGATAGATGTCATTCATGCAAAGAATGAATATGCCTTGAAAAGCTCAATCTCACAGCTGAAAGGAAATGTTTACAGGGTAATAGAGGAACTGAGAAAAAAAATTCTTTATCAGATTGCGTTTATAGAATCGGCTCTGGATGATCCGGAGCATATCAGTCTTGATGATTATCCTGAAAGACTTCAGAAAGAAAATGAGGGGTGGATAACCAGGATAGAAAAGCTGATTACTTCCTCTGAAAATGGAAGAGTCATGACAGAAGGAATCCAGACGGTGATCGTTGGAAAGCCAAATGCGGGAAAATCCTCTCTTCTGAATCTGATTTTGGGAGAAGAGAGAGCAATTGTCACGGATATTGCCGGTACGACAAGAGATATTCTTCAGGAATCTGTGAATATCCATGGAATTACCTTAAATATTGTGGATACGGCAGGAATCAGGAATACGGATGATATAGTAGAGAAAATAGGGGTAGACAGGGCAAGAGAGTACGCAAAGGATGCGGATCTGATCATTTATGTGGCTGATGTATCCACAAAGCTTGATGAGAATGATGAGGAAATCATCCGTTTACTTCAGGATAAGAAGGCAATCGTCCTGTTGAATAAGTCAGATCTTGAAACGGTAACATCGAAAGAAATGATGGAAAAGAGACTGCCTGGAAAAAGAGTGATTTCTGTGTCAGCAAAAGAAAAGAAAGGCATCGAATTACTGGAGGATGCCTTAAAACAGATGTTTTTTGAGGGAAGATTATCCTTTAATGATGAGGTGTATATCACGAATATGCGTCACAAAGCGGCATTGATGGAGGCACTCGACAGCTTAAAACAGGTGGAAAGCAGTATAGAAATGCAGATGCCGGAGGATTTTTACTCCATTGATCTGATGGCGGCGTATGAGGCTCTTGGAAGGATTATCGGAGAAGCAGTGGGAGAAGATCTTGTAAATGAAATCTTTGGAAGATTTTGTATGGGAAAATAGAAAGGAAGAAAATGAAAGTACTGGAAGAGCAGGTGGATGCAGTCGTAGTAGGAGCCGGACATGCAGGCTGTGAAGCGGCACTGGCATGTGCCAGAATGGGGCTTTCGACGATTATTTTTACGGTAAATGTGGACAGTATCGCTATGATGCCCTGCAATCCTAATATTGGAGGAAGTTCGAAAGGCCATCTGGTAAGAGAAATTGATGCCCTTGGTGGTGAAATGGGCATCAATATTGATAAGACATTTATACAATCAAAAATGTTGAATAAATCAAAGGGTCCCGCAGTACATTCCCTGCGTGCCCAGGCGGATAAGGCAGAGTACAGCCGCAGTATGAGAGAGGTACTTGAGAATACAGACAATCTGCAGATCCGTCAGGCAGAGGTGACAGAAATACTTGCAGAGGATGGAAGAATTACGGGAGTAAAGACATATTCCGGCGCCATTTATCACTGTAAGGTATGCGTACTATGTACAGGAACGTATCTGAGAGCACGCTGCATCTATGGAGATGTGAGCAATGCTACAGGACCGAATGGTCTGCAGGCGGCAAATTATCTGACGGACTCTTTGAAAAAACATGGAATAGAAATGCAGCGTTTTAAGACGGGAACACCGGCAAGAATCGATAAGCGTTCGATTGATTTTTCAAAAATGGAGGAGCAGTACGGGGATGAGAGAGTAGTGCCATTTTCCTTTCTGACAGATCCCGAGAGCGTACAGATCGATCAGGCTTCCTGCTGGCTGACATATACAAATGAACATACCCATGAGATCATCAGGGAGAATCTTGACCGTTCGCCTCTATTCTCGGGAATGATCGAAGGAACAGGTCCGAGATACTGTCCTTCCATTGAAGATAAAGTGGTAAAATTTCCTGATAAAAACAGGCATCAGGTGTTTATCGAGCCGGAGGGTCTTCATACAAATGAAATGTATATCGGAGGCATGTCCAGTTCTCTTCCGGAGGATGTGCAATATCAGATGTACCGTTCGGTCCCCGGACTGGAAAATGCAAGAATCGTGAGAAACGCGTATGCGATTGAATATGATTGTATCAATCCCAGACAGCTGAAGGCCTCTCTGGAGTTTAAGGCAATCAGAGGACTGTTCAGCGGCGGGCAGTTTAATGGAAGCTCCGGTTATGAAGAGGCAGCTGCACAGGGACTGGTGGCAGGTATCAATGCCGCACTCTCTGTGAAGGGAAAGGAACCGATGATCCTGGACCGTTCAGAGTCTTATATCGGGGTATTGATCGATGATCTTGTAACAAAAGAGAATCATGAGCCATATCGAATGATGACTTCCCGATCGGAATACAGGCTTTTGCTGAGGCAGGATAATGCGGATCTGAGACTTACAGAGAAAGGGTATCAGGCAGGGCTGATTTCTGAAATGCGATATCAGGCATTACTCTTAAAGAAGAAACAGATCGAGGAGGAAATCAGGCGCGTTGATCATGAAAATATCGGTGCAAATGCGATGGTACAAAGTTTTCTGGAGGAACATGGCAGTACACCGCTAAAGACAGGAACGACGATTGGGGAACTGATCCGCAGACCGGAGCTGACGTATGATATGCTTGCCCCGATTGACGGGAACAGGCCGGAACTGTCGGAAAGCGTAAGAGAACAGGTAAATATTAATATTAAATATGAAGGATACATCAGGCGTCAATTAAAACAGGTGGAGCAGTTCAAAAAACTGGAGAAGAAAAAAATACCAGAGGATATCAATTATGATGAAATCGGGAGTCTGCGCATAGAAGCAGTTCAGAAGCTGAAGCTGTATGAGCCTGCATCCATAGGTCAGGCATCGAGGATTGCAGGAGTATCACCGGCTGATATATCTGTTTTACTGATATACCTTGAAAAAAGATAATGCCTCCGGCGGGAGCAGTGTGCCCGGTGGCACATGTTTTGCACCGACCGAAATGGAACGTAGATGCTAATGTCCGCTTTACCTGTGTAACTGTTCAGAGTCATGCAGATTTATGATATTTGCCGTGGGGAGGCTGCTCACCAGAGGAAAATGTCATAAATCTATAGGGCGAGAGCCCTGCATGAGCAAAAGGAAAGGCCATAATGGGCGATTTTGCGAATGGACTCTGAACAGTTACCTGCTTGTGGATACAGGAGGTTTGAATGTCAGAGAAGAATATATTAAGAGATGGATGTGAAGCATTTCATATTTCGCTGAATAAAGAGCAGGAAGAACAGTTTTTAAAATATTATGAGATTCTTATCGAATGGAATAAGGTTATGAATCTTACAGCAATCACAGATTATGATGAAGTGATGTTAAAACATTTTGTGGATAGTATTTCACTCTCTAACACGTTTGATCTATCATCAGTGAACTGTATGATTGATATTGGAACGGGAGCCGGATTTCCGGGTATTCCATTAAAAATTATTTATCCACATTTGAAGGTGGTGTTGCTGGACTCTTTGAACAAAAGGATCCGGTTTCTGAATGAAGTTGTGGATAACCTTGGTTTAAAAGACATTAGTGCAGTCCATGGAAGAGCAGAGGATTTTGCAAAGCAAAAGGATTACAGGGAAAACTTTGATCTGTGTGTTTCACGTGCAGTAGCTAATCTCTCGTCTCTGTCTGAATACTGTCTTCCTTATGTAAGAACAGGTGGTATGTTTGTTTCTTATAAGGCGGGGAATGTGGAAGAAGAGGCAGAGCAGGCAAAAAAGGCAATCTTTCTGCTTGGTGGAGAAAAGAAAGAGATTGTAAAGTTCAGATTGCCGGAAAGTGAGATTGAAAGATCTCTGGTGATGATCAAGAAGGTAAAAAATACGCCGGCAAAGTACCCGCGTAAAGCAGGACTGCCTGCGAAAGAACCATTAAGCTGATAAGACATTCGTTTTTAATTCTGTATGATTTCGTTGAATGGTTATTTTTGATAATGCCAGGGTCAAAAGGTCATGATTTTTATGCTTGCATGGCAGTGGATGAGAGACTTTATGATCCTGGCAGCATCATTTTGAGTCAATTAAAAAAAGGGAGGAATTTCATTTCTGAAATTCCTCCCTTTTTTTAATTGACTCAAAATATGGCAACTGTTTAGAAAAAGATGTTCATTTTTTCATAAAGCTCTTCAGGAACTTCTAACTGAGGAAGATATTTTGCATTACTGATTATTTCCGCCTCAATGGCAGGATTGAGTTCACAATAGTTTTTTAGAATCCTGTCAATATTTTCGCAATGTTTTCCTGCAGTAATAAATATGCTGTTGTTAATTTCAGAGAGCGCTTTGTTAATGTTAATGTTTAAGTACAGTCCATTCATACTGGCGAGCAGATATTTTCCACCGCTTCCACCAAGATGTGCAGACTCATAAAAGAAATCCGAATATTTTGAATTAAGATAAAAAGGATTGTAAAAATATTTTTCTGAAAAAAGATACTCTACATTTTCCTTTCTTGTCAGTAAGTGATAGACGGTGGTTCCTATAATAGGAAGTTCAAGAATAAATTTTCTTATTCTTGAATGATTGCCCGGTGCACAGGAGAGAAAGCAGGGATCTTCGGGATTTATCAGCATGATTTTATTAAACAGTTCAGGAGTATTATGACAGGCCATAATAATATAAGAACCTGTGAGGCCGGTAGCCGCTACATCAGTTTTCCCTCCGATTACATTTTTGATAAAGTCAGATATCAGCTGCACATAGATAAAATTCGTATACGTGATGTTTGGCTTGTCCGAACGGCCGCATCCTAAAAGATCCAGGGTGTAGACGGTGTGTCTGACTGAGAGCTTTCTTACCAGCTGGCTCCACTCATAGGATGAAGAGCAGGGATTCGTATCATGAAGCAGTAGAAGAGGAGTTCCACTGCCGGATTTTGTATAATAAATGTTTCCAAATCTCCATGTATAGTAATTTCCATTGTGTTTGTTTAAAAGACCGTGTACGGTGGAGGTGGCTGTAATAAAGCGGTTTGATAAATGAAGAACTCCAACAGCCATTGAGGACAAAATTACAGTTGTCATTGCTTTGTTTTTCATACTTGAAATCCTCCTGATGAAAATGTATTACTTTTGGTAAAACGCAGGCCAAAGATTCGTCTGCTGTTCTGAATGCTTACTATATATTAGTAACAGTTCAGAGTCCATTCGCAAAATCGCCTCTGCGAGGCTTTCCTTTTGCTCATGTATGGCTCTCGCCATATAGATTTATAAAATTTGCCTTAGGTGAGCAAGCTCCCCACGGCAAATATTTATAAATCTGCATGACTCTGAACTGTTACATATATTATAATCCAAAAAGGAAAGAGATACAATAAATAAAATGAAATTCAGTTGTCGTTGTCACAATGTTTGTTACTATTTACAAGTCAGCCAATTCGAGGTGTTTTCTGTGAATGTAGTGAAGGAAGAGTCATAGAGAATTCGAAAGTAGCAGCGTGAGATTATGTAGTATGCATCTTACGTACATCAAGAAGTGTGTTACTGGTTACGGAGTGAATGGTAACAAGTGTTTCACGTGAAACATAACAATAATTCAGATGACAAAACTACAAAAGAAATGTTTCACGTGAAACATTTTCTGTAGAACGCCTCTGCGAGGCTTTTCTTTTGCTCATGCAGGGCTCTCGCCCTATAGATTTATAAAGTATGCCTTAGGTAAGCAAGCTCTCCACGGCATACTTTATAAATCTACATGGCTCTGAACAGTTACAAATGGTAATAAAAAGTTGTTTCACGTGAAACATTTTTATAGATTAATCATTAAAAGAGTGGTATAATCAAGAAAGCTAAGAGAAATAGTAAAGATACATGCAATGATAAGGGGGATAGAAATGGGAAGAACGATAGTTATTGCAAATCAGAAGGGTGGGGTAGGAAAAACAACTACGGCAATTAATTTGTCGGCTTCCCTTGCAGAACAGGGGAAGAAAGTACTGATCATTGATATGGATCCGCAGGGAAACACCACCAGTGGTCTGGGAATTGAAAAAGATGAAAAAGAATGTACCGTTTATGAACTGCTTTTGGGGGAATGTTCAATTAGAGATTGTTTTACAGACAGTGTTTGTGAAAACCTGACAGTTGTTCCGTCGAATATTAATCTGGCGGCGGCCGAAATTGAACTGATTGGAACAGAAGGAAAAGAGTTTATTCTGAGAGACGAAGTGTTATCTATTAAGGAACAGTTTGATTTCATTTTGATCGATTGTCCACCATCCTTAAATATCCTGACGATTAATGCGATGTGTGCGGGGGACACGATACTTGTTCCGATACAGTGTGAATATTATGCATTGGAAGGACTGACACAGTTAATGCATACGATTGATCTGGTAAAGGGGAGGTTGAATCCTGATCTGGAGATTGAAGGAGTCGTCTTTACCATGTATGATGCAAGAACCAATCTTTCACTCGAAGTAGTTGAAAATGTTAAAAGCAATCTGAATCAGAATATTTACAAAACAATTATCCCAAGGAATGTAAGACTGGCAGAAGCACCAAGCTACGGAATGCCAATTACAAAATATGATGCGAGATCGACAGGGGCAGAAAGCTATAAAATGCTGGCGGAGGAAGTAATACATAGAGGAGAAGAAGAATGGTAGCGAGAAAGGGTGGATTAGGAAAGGGTCTTGGGAAAGGTCTGGATGCACTGATTCCAGAGGAGAGTTCCAGAAAAACAACAGTCAAACCCCAAAAAGAGGTAGTTGTTGAAAAAGTAGTAAAAAAAGAAGAAGTTATGGTGAAAATTTCCGATATTGAGCCTAACAGAGAACAGCCCCGGAAAAATTTCGATGAAGATTCATTACTGGAGCTGGCAGAATCCATTAAGCAGTTTGGTGTGATCCAGCCTTTGATCGTACAGAAGAAGGGCGATTATTATGAAATCATTGCAGGGGAGAGAAGATGGAGAGCTGCAAAGCTGGCGGGTCTGAAAGAAGTTCCTGTGATTGTTAAAAAGTATACGGAACAGGAAATTGTCGAAATATCGTTGATTGAAAATATTCAAAGAGAAAACCTGAATCCCATTGAAGAAGCGCAGGCATATAAGAGACTTTTGACAGAATTTAACCTGAAGCAGGATGAGGTGGCGGAGAGGGTATCAAAGAGCAGGACAGCCGTAACGAATTCTATGAGACTACTGAAGCTGGATGAAAAGGTTCAGCAAATGGTGATCGATGATATGATCTCAAGCGGACATGCAAGAGCACTGCTTGCTATAGAAGATAAAGAGCTTCAGGCCACACTTGCGGTCAGAATCTTTGATGAAAAACTCAGTGTACGTGAAGTAGAAAGACTGGTAAGAAACTTACAGGCGAAAGAGCCTGAAAAGAAAAAAGAACAGAAAAACAACAGCTTCATTTATAAAGATATTGAGGAAAAAATCAAATCAATTCTTGGAACAAAGGTAAACGTGATTCATAAGGATAATAACAAAGGAAAAATAGAAATCGAGTATTATTCCAATGAAGAGCTGGAAAGATTAATGGAGTTGTTTGAAACATTACAGGGGAGGTAAGAATGGAAAGCAGTATCTTAGATGCAATCGGAATTGATCCCGGCATTATACTGATCATTGTACTTGCTGTCATGATTTTCATGATCATTTACATGGTGAAGCTTTCTTTTAAAATGACAAGATTCCTCAATAAATATAAAACCTTTATGAGAGGAAAAGATGGGGTTTCACTTGAAAAATCATTTATCAGAAGCTTTAATGAACTGGACAAGCTGATCGAATCCAATAGAAACCATATGGAAGAAATCCGACGGATCAAGGAAGTACAGGGAGTCACTCTTAATAAAACGGCTATTGTAAAGTATGATGCATTTAAAGAGATGGGTGGAAAACTGAGCTTTGCACTGGCAATGCTTGATTCAGAAAACAGCGGATTTGTAATGAATGCGATTCACAGTCGTGAGGGCTGCTATACGTACATTAAGGAAATTGTAAAGGGAGAATCGTATATTGTACTGGGAGAGGAGGAGAAGGAAGCTCTTCGCCAGGCAGTGAATATGCACAATGATTAAGAATCATGGTGGACATTTTTCATGCATAGCACTTTAAGTTATGAGCATGCAGCAAAGAGAAAGGTAAGTGACCGTTTTACATAACAGTTACTACAGAAATTATGAAAATCACATGAAAAACAGGGCAAGATAAAAATAATAAAGCTGATTTCCAGAAGAATAGTTAAAGCACTGTGTGCAGAGTAATTCAAAAATCAGTTTTGAAATCTAAATCAAAGTTTAAGAAAGAGAGAGGAAAAAGAAATGTTAGATATTAAATTTGTACGTGAAAATCCGGAAGTTGTAAAACAGAACATCAGAAACAAATTTCAGGACGCGAAGCTTCCGTTAGTTGACGAAGTGCTGGAGCTGGATGCGGAAAACAGGAAAATCAAGCAGGAAGTAGAAGCACTGCGTGCAGATAGAAATAAGCTGTCAAAACAGATTGGGGCTCTGATGGGACAGGGAAAAAGAGAAGAAGCAGAAGAAGTAAAGGCGAAGGTTGCTGCACAGGCAGATCGTGTCAATGAGCTTTCAGAAAGAGAAAAAGAAGTAGAAGAAAAATTAAAAAGAAATATGATGGCAATTCCAAACATCATCGATCCTTCGGTTCCTATCGGTAAGGATGATTCAGAAAATGTTGAGCTTGAAAGATTTGGAGAGCCGGTTGTTCCTGATTTTGAAATCCCCTATCATACAGAAATTATGGAAAGATTTGATGGGATTGATCTGGAAAGCGCAAGAAAGGTTGCCGGAAACGGATTCTATTATCTGATGGGAGATATTGCGAGACTTCATTCAGCCGTGATTGCTTATGCAAGAGATTTTATGATCAATCGCGGATTTACCTACTGTGTACCGCCATTTATGATCCGCAGCAATGTTGTGACAGGTGTTATGAGTTTTGCGGAAATGGATGCTATGATGTATAAGATTGAGGGAGAGGATCTGTATCTGATCGGTACCAGTGAGCATTCCATGATCGGTAAATTTATTGACACACTGATTCCGGAGGAGACACTTCCGAAGACACTCACAAGCTATTCTCCATGCTTCCGTAAAGAAAAAGGAGCACATGGAATCGAAGAGAGAGGTGTGTACCGTATCCATCAGTTTGAAAAGCAGGAAATGATCGTCGTATGTAAACCGGAGGACAGCATGATGTGGTATGATAAGCTGTGGCAGAATACCGTTGATCTGTTCCGCTCTCTAGATATCCCGGTGCGGACACTGGAATGCTGCTCCGGCGATCTGGCAGATCTGAAGGTGAAGTCGGTAGACGTTGAAGCATGGTCACCGAGACAGAAGAAGTATTTTGAAGTGGGAAGCTGCTCCAATCTGGGAGATGCACAGGCAAGACGTCTTAAAATCCGTGTAAATGGAGAAAATGGAAAATATTTTGCGCATACATTAAATAATACCGTCGTTGCACCGCCGAGAATGCTGATTGCATTCCTGGAGAACAATCTGAATGCAGATGGAAGTGTTACTATTCCGGAAGTGCTTCAGCCATATATGGGCGGAATGAAAGTGATGATGCCTAAGAAATAAGTCAAAAGGCAGGTGAAGAAATGCATAGCTATTTACGGGCGATAGGTTTCAGTAGTATAAAGGATGGAAGCGATATCAGGGATCTGATTCAGGATGTTTTTTATGAGTATGATGTAAGAAATGTTTCGAAAGAGGATAAAGGGCTCGCTTTTGTGGAATACTCCAAATCTTTTGGACCGGATATGGGGATAACCGTCTGCGGAATGCTGGATCGGGAAGGGTTCCATCAGGAATACTATTTTCCCTATCTGAACGGCAGCGGAATTACCACCACAGATGAGATTGTTGTTGAAAAGCGCGGGGGAAATGAATCATTTTCCGGTATATGTGAAGATATCAGGGTAGGGGTGTCACTCATTTTCTATCTGCAGAATGCTGCAAAGTACAAAAGAGAAAATATTATGGGAAATCTGTTGAACCAGAATATCAGTGCCACAATCTCAGGGCTTTCACTTCAGGGAAAAATACTGCTCCCCGTATGCAGAAATGAAAATCTGACACATTCCGACAGAGAGGCTGCCAGAAAAAGAAGCCGTCTGATTGCGGAAGCACGGCAGGGAAATGAGGAGGCAATCGAAAGTCTGACTCTTGAAGATATTGATATGTATACGACAATTACCAGAAGAATCCAGCAGGAGGATGTATTCAGCATTGTAGAAACATACTTCATGCCATACGGCGCAGAGTGCGATCAGTACCATATCATGGGTGAGATTAAGAGTATCCAGAAAGTTGAGAATGATTATACGAAAGAAAAGATTTATAAGATGAACCTGGACTGCAATGACCTGAATTTTGATATCTGTATCAATAAGAAAGATCTTCTGGGCGAGCCCGAAGTGGGAAGACGATTTAAAGGAGTCGTCTGGCTGCAGGGATGTGTAAATTTCCCGGAAAATTAAAAGAAAGTACTTGCGGAAGCAGGTATAGATATGTTAAAATAAGATTTGTTCTGAAAAGATACCGGAACAGTCACGACTGTTCCGGTATGACAGGTCCTGTTAGTTTAACGGATAAAACAAGCGCCTCCTAAGTCTTGACAACGCTTATCGCTTTTACTACTATAAAAAAATGAGTAGCAGTTCGATTTGAGCAGGAGACGCATAAAATTGACAACGTAGTCATCGCCAAACAGGCGATAACAACATCGTCAATCAAAGTGAAATAACAGCGGGTTACGGTCATGAAAACAGACCTTAATCATATATAAGAAAAGTCGGTGAAATGGCAAAAAACCTTGATTTTAAGCCAAAAAACCGATGCCTGTTCCTTTAGTTAAATGGATATAACAAGTGCCTCCTAAGAAGGAGCCGCGGCTTTCCCCTGAGGGAAAACAGAAAAAAGAACTTGGAGTTCGAATCAATTCTGGAAGAGAAAAAATTAACAACGAAGCTTTCCCCATTTTGGCGGATGCTCTACTGTTAATAAAATGAATAATCTGATGATATCCAGCTAATCAAAATTAGCTGAAAATCATAAAACGGTTACCGAACCAAAGTGGCAAAAACCCAGTGTTTAAGCCAAAAATCGGTAATGTCCTCTTAGTTTAACGGATAAAACAAGCGCCTCCTAAGGTTACGTTACAACGCTCACCTTGGAAAAACCTAAGTTGGGAGCTGAGTCCGATAATTACGGAGGCTGACAAAAAAATTAAATACGTCCCAATAGCTCAGTTGGATAGAGCACACGCCTCCTAAGGAAGGGGCTTGACTGCGACCTTTGAGTTTAGAAAAAATGACTCAGTAGTTCGAATTGAGCAGGGAGCGTTTGAAAATAGCTTGCCACCAAAGGGTAGCGTTTCATTGTCAAAGGATGATACAATTCGTCCGGAAGGCATTAAACAATAGAATAACCGGATCCCGATCCGGAACTTGTGAAGGGCTGAAAAAGCCTGTAAATAAGCCGAAAATCGGGCATGTCGTCATAGCTCAGCTGGATAGAGCACTCGCCTCCTAAGGAAGGAGTTTGACTGCGACCTTTGAGTTTAGAAAAAATGACTCAGTAGTTCGAATTGAGCAGG
>OGON01000490.1_pt1 | contig 32166 bp, 27 predicted proteins | sample 1552671 | NCBI WGS metagenome assembly OGON01 (sample SAMEA2580136, study PRJEB22360) | human gut metagenome | biome: human gut; feature: human-associated habitat; material: faeces | place: Denmark | collected 2008/2010 | reverse complement strand
GGTTCACGATCTCGCGCTCAAGCAGGTAGTCGGCCGCCTTGATGATGCGGTCCTCTTCGCCTTCGGGCAGCACGATCGTTTTCTTGTTCGCCTTGGCGCGGCCGAGCAGGCTGTACTGGAAGGCGTACGAGGTGATAGGGAAGTCGATCTCGACGTTGATGGCCCGCAGGACCTCTTCGGTCGGCACGTTCGCCTGGAAGGCGGCGAGCGCCGCATCGGCCTGCGACGCCTCGGTGAACGGGATCTGGGGGATCGTCCACACCGGCAGCCCGAAGTCCGCGAGCGTGTCCTTGACCGAGACGGAGTGGCGCGGCTCGCAGCCCGTCACGAAGATGCCCAGCACCTTGTTGCCGGCGGCCTCCATGCCTTCGATGGAGAGACGGACGGTGTCCTTGAGCTCGTCAGGCCAACGGTCGATGGTGCACACGGCGAGGAAGACGCCGGCCTGCAGGTCGGCGGCGATGTTCGCGTTGAACTCGTAGGCGGTTGGGTCGTTGACGTGTGACTTGTCGGTGCCGACGATGAGCGCCGCGTCCGCGCGGGACACGTTCATCGCGTCGTTGAACGCCGCGACGATGTCGCCGCGGGAGCCTTCCTTGTCCTTGCGCACCTGGTGAATGTCCAGTCCGGTGGACAGCGCGACGCCGAGGCCGGCGTTGGAGGCGTTCAGCAGGATGGGGGTGAAGTGGTCGTGATTGGAGACCGCGGGGCGGAACACGGTGGTCTTGAATTTGGTGGTCAGCGCCTTGAGCACGCCGTATGCCACGACGTTGCGTCCGTTTGCGCCTTCAGGACTTGCGATGTAGATGTTCGTTGTTGTCACGTTTGTCTCCTCGTCGGGGATGGTACTGCTCGTGTGACCGCCTTGTTTCACACTTACTGACATTGTAGTACCCGATCGTTCGCTGCCGGGCGTTGACATGTCGGTAAACGCGGCCGGGACGGTTCGACCGGGCGCGTGGTGACGATGTAGTCGTTGCACCCGTATCCGTCCGTCGGAGACGATGTGCTCGATGTCGTGGGGGTAGCCTGCGATGGGGTAGTGCAGGTAGCAGGTGATGCCGAGCTGGTCGAGGCGCCGACGATAGGCGTCCGCGGCCGGCTGCCCCGCGTACTGGGTGAGCACGACGGAGCCGACGTGGAATCCGCGCGAGCGGAAGATGTCGATGAGTCGTAGCACGTCCTCGTCGTACGTGATGCCGAGGTCGCCGCGCATCTTGGACTTCTCGATGTGGTTGGCGTTGATGGCGATGACGATCTCCACGTCGTCGGCGAGGCTTTTGAGCATGCGGAATTTGGAATCCGGCTCGAAGCCGGGCAGCACGCGTGACGCGTGATAGTCATCGAACAGCTTGCCGCCGAACTCCAGATAGAGCTTGCCGCCGAACTGCGCGATGCGCTTTCGAATGTTGGCGGCCTGCAGCTCGATATATTTCTTGTTGTCGAATCCCTGTCGCATGTGCAGTGAGAGTCCCGTCCGAACGGAGCGCTGTACCTGCAGATTATACCGGGTTCTTTACGAGGACCACCCCTCCCAGTCGCGAAGCGGCTGGGGTCTTACAAGAATCTACGAGTGAAATTCGGCGATGTGTGCGGTAGCATGGCGCGGGAAGCGAAGGCGTACAAGGGTACGTCGAGCTTCCCGTAACGCAGCTAACGCACACATCGTCGAAGTCCACCGGTGAATTGGAATAACGTGTGTGGCCTCTAGGCGCACCGAAGGAAGCTGTACAAAGGTACCGCGACTGAGGAGCAACGACGAGGACACTCCGTTATTCCAAATTCACTCCCATTCGCCCTCTGAAACCGTGACCTAAACGATTTTGTATAGACCGTTTAGCTCCGATTATCAGGATTACTTAGATTATCCAAGAATTACGGTGTATCATAATTCCTGTTGTCATTTTGTTGTCACGCTGACAAGGATATTATACTTAATTACACCACATAAATCAAGTGGTTATTGCCATTCTGTATCTGTCATTGTTAATTCGCCCTCAGCGGTCATTCTGCCAATCGTAGCGAGTGACAAACTTTCATCTTGGGTGAGTGAATGCTTTTCGGTAATTTTCGCTTGCGTATCATAATACAAACAGAAACGATGAGAAATAACATACACAAAATCAAATAAGTTTGCAGACTCGTCAAGCAGTTCGGTAATCCACTCAGATAAGTGATTTTCTGCATAAGAGGTTGGAATTTCGGGCAAAAGTATGGCAAGTCCCATCCTCTTAAAATTTGATCGGTACTGCTGAATTTTTTTTCGTCTTTCTTCGTATGCTTTCTTGAAAAAAGCGTTTCTCTCCGTCGGTAGTTCCGGAGGTAGATATCGCAACCTTTTCATCTTTAAGAGGGACAAAGAAATATCCGCTTGATTTGATGATATTTTTGCGTTTTTCTATATCCTTAGGTTTACCCTGATTTAATTCGGAAAAGGCGCGAGATACTTTCATATCATCTTCTTTTACAGCGGCGGTAACCTCAATTCCCGTACTATTTGCACTGTCTTGAAGATCGGGAGCTTCGCCTGTAATCATTGTATCAAACTTTGAAGGATACAAGTAACGCAAAGTGGCAAGCACCCTATATTCCTGAGAATGTTTAAGAGTGTTTGGTTTAACCGCAGAGGAATATTTTTTACCTTTAACTAAGTCTGTATTTATCTTCATAATTATTCAACCGGAGGAATAGGTGGCATAACAACAAACATTGATTTTAATTCATCAATAGTGCCTGCCTTACCCCACTCAGACATTCCATTTTTCCATACCAAACTATCAGCATTGAACTGACCTGAAGTAGCCATTTGTTGCAATACATTTAAATCAAAAAGGTCCGGTTGCTTGCCCGTTCACCGCAATGTGATATGCAACAACAGGAACGGGTGGAGGTGTTGCTCCGCTCGGTGTGGTTTGATTAATACCAGCCATTGAGTTGTTCATAATTCCGGCAATATTATGACTGACAGCACCGCCGAGAGCCATTCCCGCCATCATAGCGGCAGGATTAAGCCCTGCGCTGCCGTTTCCTAAATCAACTCCACCTGCACCGTTTTCACCCATATGTCCCAGGGCCTCAGCACCGGCAATACCGACTTCAGCCTGTTTTTCAACCCGAAACGCACCAATATTGGCAGATTGAGTTTGCTTATGCATAGCATATTGTCCCTCTTCACGCTGAATACGTAATCTTCCTACATAGTCAGCGGTTTCGGCCTTAACTTTAGTTGTGCATTTATGTAATTCTCCGTCATAAACGGTTTTTCTTTGTTCTTTTGCACCATTTTGCGATGCATCTACCGCATTACCACAACTGGCGCAGAATTTTGCTCCCTCCGCAAGTTCTTGCCCGCAGTTAATGCAAAAAGCCATATTGCACACCTCCACAGAATAATTTCAAAACGCAAAAACTGTCATTTTTTCAAATGAGGGCATTCTAGACAAGCGGATTTGTTTTCATCCCATAAGCTACATTTCTTCCTGATCCTACCACAGAATCTCAGCGATGCGCTGGTAGAGGCGTTCAAGGACCGGCTGAAGAACGACTAAATCCGAGAAAACAAAAAGAGCTATCTGACTTTTCTAACAGAAATCAGATAGCTCTTTATTCTTGAATAATCTAAAATGTTGTCATTTTGTTGTCACGGGGCAATTCCGTAACCCAAAAGTCCAGCCTTTTCAAGGCTTTTTGGCCTTTCGGGTGTTCTGGGGCAAAGCTCATTTTAACCAAAGGGGCAAAAATCACTTTCCCGGCATCACTCAGCTCATCAACAATAAAATCGGAATTTTATTGACAAAATCTCTTGATTTTTCAAGGTTTTCTTCGATTCTGGGCGTAAAAAATGACCTCAAAGGATTGCTCCTTCAAGGTCATTCGAGAATATCAAATTTTACCGATGGTTAAAAATTGGTGTTGCCCAAAAACAACAGGTATTATTCCCACTCGTTGCCGAGAACCACAACTTAACGCTTTTTGTTTATAAATTGTGTGTCGTAGTTTTCGTATTATTCTGATAATCCATATTATACTGCCTGTACGACGAGAATTTATCAATATCTTATCAGGTGCGATAAAACCGATGGTTGCAAGAAAAGAATAATTGCCACCGGATTGGTTTTGTCAAATGTATTATAGCACAAAGTGATATACCTTGCAATAACTTTTTTGATTTTTTACACGCATATTTTTTGTTAATCGTGTAAAAATAGTTGTAAATTTTATCGATTAATGCTATACTATAATCACGCAAATAATAGAAAATGCGTGCAGAAAGTCGGTGAACTATTGAATAAATACGAAATAGCAATTGATGTTTTTAATAAAGTCGGAAACATTGCGAAGACAGCAGACTTTGTTGCCGTCGGACTGAAAAACTATGATGTTGTTTCCCTTTGCAATCAAGGTTATATAGAGCGTATTCGCAATGGCTTTTACAAACTGCCTAACGCTGAAGAACCAAAAGAAGAAGCTCTGATTTCTAAACTCCTGCCGCAAGGGATTGTTTGTGTGGAGTCTGCTCTGTTTTATTATGGGTACAGCGACTTTGCTCCTCGTGAATGGACAGTTGCAGTCCCCCGTTCCTTTTCAAGAGCAATCAAAGCAATGCAGGAAGTCCCTGTCAAAGCTTATTATGTTCAAAACGAGTTTTACCATTACGGTGCTACCGTAGGTGACTTTAATGGTGTTGAATTAAAAGTTTATGACCGAGAGCGAACAATCTGTGATTGCTTTAAGTATCGTTCAAAGCTTGATAATGAAATATTCAACAAAGCAATCAATGCTTATGTAGCAGATCCGAAAAAGAATCTTGCAAATCTTTCTAAATACGCAAAGGATATGGGCATTTATACAAAACTTATGAATGTAATGGAGGTGCTGCTCAATGGCTGATATTGCCGCATCCGTGCTTGCACGACTGAAAAATAAGGCTGCCGAAAACGGAAGAAGCTATCAGCTTTGTTTGCAGCTCTTTTGTCAGGAAGAATTTTTGCGCCGTTTGGAAAAATCCCAATATGCGGAAAATCTTGTCCTTAAAGGTGGTTTGTTTATTTACTCTGTTACCGACTTTGACAGCAGAGTAACGGTAGATGTTGATTTTCTTCTTCGGAGAGTACCGAATACTCCCGAACAGCTAAAGTCTGTACTGGAAGAAATCATATCTACGCCTACCGGAAATGATTTTATTACCTTTGAAATTAAAGATATTGCGCCCATTGCGGTTGCTAAAAAATACGCCGGTATCGGAGCTTCTATTGTGGCCTGTATTAAAAATACACGAACGCCGTTTAGTATAGACTTCGGTGTGGGTGATGTTATCGTGCCGAAACAGGAAAAGCGAAAAATCCCGACACAGCTTGACGACTTCGCTGCGCCGGTGGTAAATACATATTCTCTTGAAACGACGATTGCAGAGAAAATAGACGCAATCCTCAGTCTGATGGAATTTTCCAGCCGAATGAAGGACTATTATGACATTTACTATCTTGCCAATAAGTTTGATTTTGACGGCAAGGTACTCACTGAGGCGCTGAAGAAAACTTTTGAAAATCGTGGACACGCCTTTACGATTGAACAGTTTGAACAGGTTATGAGCTTTGCAGACGATTCTGCTATGCAGAAGAAGTGGAAAGCATTCTGTCGGAAGATTGATACGAAAACTGATGATTTCAGCACAGTGCTTAGAACGATTAAGGTGTTTTTGACAGAACCGTTTACAGCGGCGGTCAAAGGTGAAGAATTTTCTGAAAAATGGTCTGCCGCTAATAGCGAATGGATGTAATTAGGAGGACGATAAAATGGAGTGTAAAGACATTTTAAATTTAATAGCTATAATTGTAATTCCTATAGTTGCCGTCTTGATTGGACAACATTTGCAAAATAGAGCAGAAATAAGAAAAGATAAAATGCACATTTTCAAGGTACTTATGACTTCTCGAATATATGGTTGGACACAGGAAAGTGTGCATTGCCTTAATATTATTGATATTGTATTTTCAGATGATAAAAAAGTCCGTAATGCCTGGAAAGATTTATATGACAAATATTGTGTTAAAGACCCAGATGAAGTACAACTCAAAAAAATCCAGAACGCTCAATATAAATTATTGGAAACAATAGCAAAATCTTTGGGATATAAGGATAAGGTTACTTGGGAAACCATTCAAAATCCATATATTCCAGATGGAATGTTACGGCAACATCAGGAACAAGCAGCATCTCGACAAGCATATAATGATCTTTTGCAAAATATGCAGCATATGATACCCAAAAATAATAAGGTGGATGAAAACAATGAGCACTAATATATCAAAACAAAAGCGTGAGGATTTGCTGAATAAAGTCAAAGAAATCCGAGCCTTTATTTCTGCTGCACCGCAGGATGAGAACACTGGCAATCTACTTTCCTATCTTTCTGATTTAGAGAAAGATGTAAACGGGAAAAAATACGGACTTGTATTCGAGGAACACCGTGAGGAAATCGACGATGTACTTGATACCCATACACCGGTACTGACCGAAAAAAAAGACTTGTTCATCGACAACGGCGGACAAATGAATTTTCTAATCGAAGGTGACAACCTTGCTTCTCTTAAATTACTTGAGAAGACGCATAAAGGTAAAATTGACCTTATTTACATAGATCCTCCGTATAATCGTGGTATAAATGACTTCAAGTATGACGATGATTTTATCGTTAAAACAGATGGTTATATACACTCCAAATGGCTCTCTTTCATTAAAGAAAGACTTGTGATTGCAAGAAAACTTTTGTCTGATGCGGGCGCTATCTTCATTAGTATTGATGATAATGAACAAGCAAATTTAAAACTACTATGTGATTTTATATTTGGTGAAAATAACTTTGCAGGAATGATTCCCTGGAGAAAAAGAACAGCAAAGACTGATGTTCCGTTTGGAATTTCTCAAGACTATGAGTGGATTATGATATATGCAAAAAGCAACCAATTTAATGCCTTTACAAAACGAGAAAATCAAAGAAAGTATTATTCAACTCCTGATATACCCGGGCGTGATTGGCGTATTCACGATTTAACAAAACAGACTACAGCAACGGAAAGACCTAATAGTTTTTTTACAATAGTAGACCCCAAGAATGGAAACCAATATCCTGCAAATCCAAACAGAACTTGGGCAATAACAAGTGATACTTTTCAAGAATATTTAAAAGAAAATAAAATTGTTTTTCCAGGTGACTATGATTTTCTGAAAATCACAAAACCACAGTTAAGATACTTTAGAGACGAAGATGAGGCTAAAGCACTAAAGAAAACAGGAAGTGTCACAGGTATTTCTGCAACAACTACTCAACTTCCATCTGAAGTTGGTATGACAAAAGAAGGTACTGCGGATTTAGGAAAACTATTCTCAAAAAAAGTTTTCCCATATCCCAAGCCAGTCGAATTAATTAAACATTTGATACAAATCGGTACGGTAAATAAAGAAAACGCCCTGATTTTGGACTTTTTTGCTGGTAGCGGCACAACAGCACAAGCGCTACTTCGAACGAATGCACAAAACGAAAATAGCAATCGTCGTTTTATCCTTTGTACCAACAACGAAAACAATATTTGCCGTGATGTTACATATGAGCGTATCAAGCGTGTGATTGACAAAGAGGGATATTCTGCAAGTCTTAAATATTATAAGGTTGACTATATTCCCATCTCCGATCGTATGTATTACGAATATGCGGACGAGTTGTTAAAGCATGTCCGTGAACTTGTTGAGCTTGAAAACGGTGTAAATTTCACGAGTAATGCCGAAATTGCTATTGTACTGACCGAAGAAGAACTTGACGATTTTATGACGAATATCAAAGCTTATGGCAAGTGCCGCAAGTTGTATATGGGGCACGATCTGTTGCCTGATGAGGAGCAAGAACAATCTCTTGCTGATCACGGCATTGAGATCAACATTATTCCTGATTACTACTATCAGGATTTACAGGAGGGGTAAACTGTGCAACTGAAAAATTTTCAATTGTCGGCTGTAAAATCGCTTTTTGAGGCGATGGATAAGTCTGCCCGTGACATTATCCTGAAAAGCCCTACGGGTAGCGGTAAAACCATTATTCTCACCTATTTTATGCACCAATATGCGCAGTCATATCGCAATACCGTGTTTGTATGGCTTACGCCCGGCAAAGGTAATTTAGAGGAGCAGAGCAAGGAAAAGATGGATAAGTATATCCACGCAGCTCAGACAAAGCTGCTCTCCGATGTGATGACGGGAGGCTTTGAAGAAAATGATAACTGTTTCATCAACTGGGAAAAATTGACGAAAAAGGGCAACAACGCTCTCAAAGATAGCGAACGCACCAACTTTTTGGAGCATATTGAACACGCTCTGAATGCCGGTTTGCATTTTATCGTCATTGTGGACGAAAGCCATCAGAATAACACGGTGAAGGCAGATGAAATCATCCAGTATTTCCATACGGATAAAATCATCCGTTGCTCCGCCACTCCGAAAGGCATCAAAAATGCGGAAATCATAGAAATTCCTGAAGCAGATGTTATTGCTGAGGGACTTATCAAGAAAATGCTTATAATTAATGAGGATTTTCCTCAGCATATGGAAATGGAGAACGCTACCAACTACCTGTTGGAACAGGCTTATGCCAAGCAGCGTAAAATCCGTGCGGAGTTTCTTTCCGACGGAAAGGACATAAATCCTTTGATCGTGGTGCAGATTCCAAACAAATCAGAGAAATTGCAGGACGATGTAGAACGCTGGTTTGAAACGCAAGGTGTAACCTATGAAAACGGTCAGCTTGCTGCGTGGCTCTCTGATATGCACGAAAACTTGGAAGGCATCGAAGAAATCAATGCTCCCTCTGTTGCTGTTATTATCAAGCAAGCTGTTGCCACGGGCTGGGACTGTCCGAGAGCCGCCATTTTGGTAAAGCTCCGTGACAATATGGATGAAACCTTTGAAATTCAGACCATTGGGCGTATTCGCCGTATGCCGGAGGCACACCACTACGGCAAAGATTTGTTGGATAGCTGTTATCTTTACACTTTCGATGAAAAATTCACCGCTGGTGTCAAGCTCAGCCTCGGCAAAGGGGCTTTGGAAGCAGCTACGCTGTTCCTTAAAAATGAGTATAAAGGCATCACCCTGACCTCCGAACAGAGAACGATGGTGACAGATCACCGCAATCCGAAAAAAGCTCTGCTCTCTGTAGCAAAGTATTTTGAAGAAAAATTCAAGACCGGCTCGAATAAGGCGGAGAACAAGACACGCTTGCAGACGGCTGGTTTTGAATTTAGTGCCGATATTCTGCGTCACACCCTTTCAGGTGAAACTGCAACCTTGGATTTTGCTTCAGCAGATATGAATACGGTCATCATTACCGAAAAGCTGAATACCCACGATCACGGTCATATGTACCATCAGAAGGTAGGTAAAATCGGTATGGAAATCGGAATGGAATACAGCTATATGAATACCATCATTCGTAAGCTGTTTGATCGCAATTTTACATACAGCCGTAAAATTCTAGCAATGGAGCCACGAGAAGTCTATGCCTTTGTAATTAATAATGCTGATTTACTGCGCCATACGGTGCGTGAAGCAATGGCAACTGAACTCGAACAACTTACCCTCGATATTAATCAAATATCCAAGGTGCCGTTCCGAATCCCACAGTCCTGCCTGTTTACCTATGATGGTACAGCAAAAACACAGTTAGAAATGAAGAAAAATGTATATCAGGGCTACCTTTCCTCTGCGGAAGTTCGCTCCTCTTCAGAACGCAAATTTGAGAAATTCTGCGAAAAGTGCGATGCCGTGGAATGGGTATATAAAAATGGTGATAAAGGCAATGAGTATTTGTCCATCGTATATGCGGACAATTCGGACAAGCAGAAAAATTTTTATCCCGACTATATAATCAGCGTAAACGGTGAAGTTTGGATTGTGGAGACCAAGGGCGGCTTTGATCGCAGTGGCAATAGCCAAGATATTGACATTTTCACGCCCAAAAAATTCACTGTGCTGAAAGATTATTTGGAACGCTACAGCTTAAAGGGTGGCATTGTCCGTTATGACGAAAAAAGTGAAGAACTGTGCATTTGTATGGACAGCTATTCCGAGGACATTAACAGCGATAGTTGGGTTGTGTTAAGTGATATTTTGAAGTGAGGTGAAAGTCTTGAAGATAACTGACCACAAGGTGTTAACCGAGTTTTTTCCTGCAAAAGTTCAATTTTTCAGAATAGATCCTGAAGATATTGCAGCAACATTATCAGATATTTTGCGTACTCTTATGGACTTGTCTTGGCTCAGTAAATTCGATCAAGACTTTGAACAGAAAGCATTTACCTTCCGTGCAAAGAAAACTATTGATGATATTAAAGAAAAGTTTGACAAATGCGTTGATGACAGTATCAGCAAAGATGCCGGCGAGTATGTGGTATCTGAATTAGCCAGAGAAACTATGGTATCAAAATTGGACTATTTAGATATCCCTCTTGATGAACTTGTTGGCAAAAAGCGCTCTGGAAATCCTGGGTTTGATTTTCACTCACAAAACAAAATTACGGATACGGTTATTTTCGGTGAAGCAAAATATGTTGCCACTACAACAGCATATTCATCGGCATTACCACAAATCGTCGATTTTATCAGAGATGGAAAAGATGTTGAGGATCTTCCTGAATTAAAACCGTTCTGTACAACATCGGCTTTGCAAAGGGCAGCCGATGGAAGAAAGGGATTTTCTGCTGCGTTTTCAGCAAAATCTACAAGCACAGATAGAATAATTGCTAATATCTCGAAACGCCCAGATTTTCAATCGTTACTTCAATATGAAGAACTTATTTTGGTGGCGGTGGACTTATGAATACTGTTTTAGAAAAGGGCAATATCATTGCCAAAATACGAAAAGGGGAAAATTTAGAGGAGATTATCAACTATGTCAAATCTGAGATTTACAAAAATGGTCCCAATAGCTCTGTGGTTTTGGAGATAGTGTCATATTTTAAATTATTCCAACCAGAGTTTTTCAAAAAGGACGAGCAAGAGATCATTGCCACGATGGGGCTGTTTTTCAAAAATCCCAAAATCGAAAGCCTCACAGGATCAGTCTTTGAGATGTATCATCAACAACTCAAGGACGAATTTGGCAATGACTACACACCAATGCAGGCAGATATTCTTAAGAAGATTCGAGATTTACAATACTTCAGTTTTTCGGCACCGACAAGTACGGGAAAATCTTTTGTATTTCGACATCTTATTTCTGAATGTTCCAATGATGTAATCGTTATCGTTCCTTCAAGAGCACTCATTAACGAGTACTACGACCGATTGAACAACCTTGTAGACACAAAAGCTGTAAATATCCTGACTTTTGTTGATAGAATTAATACAAAACACATTCACAGAAATATTTTCATACTGACACCTGAGCGTGCAAAAGAGCTGTTCAAAAATAAAGATTGGCTAAAAATTGATTTGATTTTGTTTGATGAAGCCCAACTCAGCGATGAACAATCGGTGCGAGGTCTCTATTTTGATAGTATTGTGAGGCGAGCACTAAAATATTTTCCTGATGCAAAATTTGTTTTTGCACATCCTTTCATAGAAAATCCTGAAGCGCAATTGCAGAAGAACGGTATCGAAACCATTGATACAACGGCAACATACAGCAATTATGAATTAAAAAATGTAGGACAGATTTTTTATACCCATGACACCACGAGCCAAAAATTCTATCATTTCGGGAGTGATTCTACAACGCTGGGAAAACGCAAGCTGGAAGCAAACTTTGATCCCATTGAATCAGCACTAAAAAAGGGTGGTAGTGTACTGATCTATGTACCAAAGTCACATATTTACAGCAAGCAGATATATATTCAATTCCAAAAGTATATTTCTATGTGCCAACCAATTGATGATCCTATTGCAATAAAAATGATAGATGAGCTAAAGGAGTATATTGGTGCTTCAACAACTGATAAGTTGTTTTATAACTCTGATATGCTGGAAAAACTGAGATGCGGGATTGTGGTTCATCACGGTTCAATGCCATTGACAGCCCGTTTGATATTAGAGCATTTTACGCAGCAGGGATTCTGTAAAATCTGTTTTGCTACTTCTACACTGGAGCAGGGAATTAATATGCCATTTGATGTGGTTTATCTTGACCGCTTCGAGGAGAGTAAAACACTGTCTGTCAAAAATCTGATTGGTAGAGCCGGTCGCTCTACCAACAAACCAGTATTTGATTTTGGTAGCGTCATTTTGCGACCAAATGCAATGAGCAGATTTCGAAAAGTATACCGTAAGAAAAATACTCTTTCGTCAAAATCTCGATTAGATACCACAGACGATAAAATTGATGAAAAATATGAGGAATACAAAGAAGCAATCAAAACAGGGGAATTTTCTGACGAGTATAATCTTACAAATAAAGATCTTGAAAAATTAAAATCAGATAGCGTTACTACGGTAGTCCCTACATTATTAGATATGATGTTTACTGATGCAGGGTTTGTGTTGCCTAATACAGTCGCAAAAGAGGTTTATGAGGACTTTCAGTGCTTATACAAGCAGTACTTAGGTCGAGAACTAACGGCAGCAGAAAAATTCGTTTTTGATTCCGCTATCAAAATAATGATCTGGAAAGTGCACGGCAAAACATTTAGTAAGATTTGCCAAGAGAGATATGCTTATGTTTCCAATGTTGCCCAACGACGATCATTATCACAAGCAGGTCAACAAGATCGTGCCGATAGCCTAACAGTTCGATATATTGCAGGTTATAATGATATTCCTGATAAAGAATTGCGTACTTACCCTTTATTTCCTGCTGAAACAAAGGGTAAGGATGTCGATTACGACCGTATTGTTTATGATACATATGATTTTCTCGATAAACTTATAGGGTTTAAGCTTAGTGATTTGTTCTATGCGATTTTCCATCAGTATTATCTTGCGTATCAAGACGATCGTGCTGAGAGGTTAGCAAAGTACATCAAATATGGAACAGAAGATTCAACTGAAATATGGATGTTACGATATGGATTTTCTTTCGAAGAAATTGAATGGTTGAAGCCTTGTGTTGAAAGCATTGATCAAACGGAAATTAAATTTAACGAAAAAACCGAAAATCTCAGCGATGTTCAGAAAAGTAGTATTTCAAAATTCATTTTTTAAAACTACATAAGTTTTGATAGCTTCTCACAATATGTATTTGAACTCAACACAACGACGGCAGAGATTTCTCTCTGTCGCCGCCGTAATTATACCGTAAAAATAAGTTCTGAATTTACAATTTCCATTGCTCTATTACGAATATTATTCATCTTCTGCACCCACAGCATTTGATTTTCAGCCTTAAGCTTTTCCGTTACATTTTCTTTTTCCGCCAGTTGTTTTACCAGCCGGGAAAACATTTCCTCTGCCTGTTCGTCAATATCAGCAAGGTAACTGTTCAGCTTGCAGGAAGTCAGCAGATTCGCATAAAGAGTCCTTTTATGCTCCTTAATATACCTCAGGTGCCGCTGTCCCCACACGCCTACTGGTTTCTGTTCTTCTTCGGGCAGTGAGAGGCAAGGGAGATAATAATCTCCCTGCATCTCATAACTCCCGCCCATTTCTTCAAAAATCGTCTTTGTCATTTTGTTTTCCTACCTTTCATAATCTTTTTTTCTAAAGCGTTTTTCACGCTCTTGTGACTGTATTTTTGGTGCAGGAATTGGCTCATAATAAATGCTCTTTTCCTGCTTTTTAAACCTTTCAAGGATACCGTCTATTAATTCTTTGACCGCCTTTGGAGCAGCTTTTAGTGCTTCAAGATACGGTCTGCACTTTTCCGTCAGTTCAGATAAGGCAGTTTTAAGCCGTGAAACTTCCGACTGTAATGACCATATCTGTCTCGTGAGATACCGATTTTCTTCCTGCAATTTCTTTGCTTCAGACACTGCTGAGTAGCTTTGTTTTGCAAGGGTTGTCAGCTTCTCGTAGTCATCAGCCGACACGGTATATTTGCCCGTAAACGACTTTTTGCCTGAATTGTCAATCTCATTAAAGGTCATAAAGGCATTGTGATTTTCTTCGTACCGTACCTGTTCTCCAGCGATTTTTTCTTGAAGATGTGATAGTTTCTCTTTGTCTTTCTTGATTTTAAATTCAAGTGAAGCTAAGTTTTCAGCAGTACTTCCACGCTCTCCACGGCTGAATCCGTTAAAGCCTGCTTCCTGCATATGTTCATAAAACTTGTCCTGCAATATGCTGTAGGAAGCGTGATAGACTTGCTTTCCCTTGCTGTTGAGAATCGGATTTCCGTTTTCATCAAGAGCCTTTTCAGACTTCCATTTCTTTGAATGACTCACTTGATGAATGACCTCTTTCACCTTTCCAACCAGTTCAGGATCTTTACATCGTTTCGTCCAGCGCACCTCTTTATCCACCACCGGCAGTGCCATAATATGCAGATGGTAGTGGTAAATTGGTCTGCCGTACTTTTCAGTCATTGCTGTATTCAGTTCGTCAGCGTGCATTACAGCAGATACAATATTGTCTTTACCGTAAAGTTTTTCTGCAAAATGGAAAGCTTCTTCATAGAATCGGCAGGCATATTCATAGCCGCCGTTCTGTTCAAAATAGTCGGTATTTACATCCATAATCATCTCGTCAAATACTGTCGCATCGGGTTTTAAACCTTTCAGCGATACCGTTCCTGCGGCTATCATTTTGTCAAGATGTTCATTATATGTCAGCTCTCCACAGCTCTTAAAACTTACATTCATAGGAGTGCGGGAGAGGTCAACATTCATATTTTCGTAGCTGTCATTTTTACGCTCAATGTGTCGCTCAAACTTGCCAACCATCGCTCTTGTACGGGTTTCGATACGGGCGACACTGAAGTTTTGTTTCGCCATTTTCTCACTCCTTTCCGCAGGTATATTTTCGGGGAGCCGCAGTTACACAACTTTTTCAAAGTGTGTAACCCACTATGACACTTTCAGCACTTCGGCTGCAAAGATGTCGTGGGCTCTCCGAGGGGGATGTGGGGCGTTGCCCCGTTGTCTGTGGACAACTCCCCAGCAAGGGCTGTCCTTTGAAAAGGACACCCTGCACCCCGTCTAAACTTTATACTGTTACTTCCCGAAGAAGGAACATTGCAAGGTTGCAGATGTGCCTGCCTTTGCAATGTTGCAACCTTGAATAGCTTCACTCTGTCTTTTCGGGAAGATGCCAGTACCACTGACTGCCCTCTTTAATCGATTGGACATTCAGTGATTTCTTTGCTTCGTCCAGTACACGCTTTGAGATACCCATTGCCTGTGCTTTCTTCACCAATTCTTTCTGCGGGTATTTGCCCTTTGAAAGATATTCGAGTATTAAGTTTTCAGCCTGCTCTGATTTCTTTTCCTTCGGAATACCGCTTAACAGATCATCGACCGAGATATCGTAATGACCAAGCCAGCTGAATCCGTTTTCCTTGTCCAGTTCAAAGGCGATTGCTTCACCTTCGGGTGCAAGGGAAGACTTGTCCTGTACCATCACTCTGACCTGCGGATTGTCTTTTATCCTGCCGACAATCAAAACGCTCCTTGCCGAAGCCTGAAAGTCAATGGAGCCAAGTCCACGGTAAGAAGATTTATTTCCGCTTCCCTTATTCATATGACCGACAAGCAAAATGGCACAGTCATATTTTTCTGCGATTCGTCCAAGCTGTGCCATCACATTACGGACTTCATTAGCGTTGTTCATATTGATATTAGCGCCGACATACGCCTGAATCGGATCAAGGATTACCACCCTTGCACCGACTTCTATAATTGCTTTTTCAATTCGTTCATCCAGCATACTGAGTGCAGCTTCCGATTCATCTATGACTTTGATTTGAGTACAGTCTGCTTCAGCCGCTTCTAATCTCGGCTTGATGGTATCTTCCAGTCCATCCTCGGCAGTTTGATAGATGATCTTGACAGTCTCACGCTCGGTATTGTCATAGGGCAGTGCCTCTCCTTTTGAGAGAAGTGCTGCCAGTCTTAACGCCAAAGTTGTTTTGCCCTCGCCGGGATCGCCCTGAATAATTGTGATTTTTCCGTATGGGATATATGGATACCAGAGCCAGTTTACTTCCTTGCTCTGTACTTCATCCATACTGATAATTTTAAGTTCAGCCATTCATACCACCGCCTTTCAAAATAAAAGTGTTGATTTTCAAGTGATATGTGGTTATACTATTAACAGATACATTGAGTGACTGCCTTTCATCTGCGCCAACAGGTGATGTTCGGGCGGTCATTTCTTTTTTATTCTCCATTCGCACTCTCTCCTTTCAGTCCGTGCATTGTAAAGGTGATAAGGTCAATGGTGTCGAGCAGTTCCGTTTGGACATTCTCACCTGCCGCAATACGCTGTAATTCTTCAAGGATAAATGCCATCTGCGTTTTCAGTGCCTTATAAAGTCTCGGATTTGGCTGAACCACTACCTCACGCCCCATACACTTGCGGTAACAGTACTCCTGCTTCGGCAGTCCCGAAAGAGCAACGGCTCTGTTCAGTTCTTCCTGTTCTTCGGGTGATACTCGAAATCCTACGGTAATACTGCGGAAACGATTGTGGCGGTCTACATTTTTTGCTGACATATCATCACACTCCTTTATTCATAAAATCAAGTTTAACTGCCATTTCCTTTTGTTTTGACGGGAACAGATGAGCATAGCGGTAAGTGATTTCTATGCTTTCGTGTCCCACTCGGTCAGCAATGGCAACGGCGGAAAACCCCATATCAATTAAAAGACTGATATGACTGTGGCGAAGATCGTGGATACGGATACGCTTTACCCCGGCTTCTTTTGCGCCTCTTTCCATCTCGTGGTGCAGATAGCTTTTGGTAACGGTAAAAACACGGTCTTTCTTTTTCAGCCCGTACTGCATACCGAAAAATTCCTGCATTTCGGTACAGAGAAAATCAGGTATTTGCACAGTACGGTTGCTTTTCTTTGTTTTCGGTGAGGTGATTACATCCTGACCTTTCAAACGCTGATAAGTCTTGCTGATTTTTACCGTTCCTTTTTCAAAGTCAAAATCGGCAGGGGTAAGAGCAAGCAATTCACCCTCACGGATACCTGTCCAATAAAGCATTTGAAATGCGTAGTAGGAAAGCGGTTTATCCATCATCACTTCGGAAAACTTTTGATATTCTTCCTTCGTCCAAAACAGCATTTCCTTTCGTTCCTCACTGCCCATATTTCCTGCTTTTGAGGCGGGATTGCTGCGCAAGTCATAAAATCTGACTGCATAGTTAAAGATGGCTGAAAGCTGATTGTGCAAAGTCTTAAGATAAGATGATGAGTAGGGCTTGTTTTCTTCATTGCGGTAAGCCAGCATTTCATTCTGCCACGCTCTCACATCTTTGGTGGTAATCTCGTTGATTTTGCGGTCTTTAAAGTACGGCAGAATTTTCTGCTGAATAATGTTCTCTTTGGTCTGCCAAGTGCTTTCCTTTAATCGTGGCTGCTGTTCTCTGCAATAAATTTCAACGAAGGCAGAAAAGGGCATATCCAAATCTCCTGAGCTTTGCTGCTGAAATTTCTGTTCCCAGTCCTGTGCTTCTCGTTTTGTGGCAAAGCCACGCTTGCACTTTGGTTTGCGCTCGCCTTTCCAGTCGGTATACTGCGTCATCACATACCAAGTGCCGTTGTCTTTATTCTTGTAAACGGGCATTAATCATCTCTCCTTTCTGCTCCGTAAATTCTTTCACTAAAATACTGTCGGCTGACACGCCCTGCAACCGTAATAAATCCCTTTGCACTCAGTTCATCGTTGAGCTGTCGGATAATCTTGTAGGCGTAAGCCTTTGATACATCAAGTTCCTCTGCAACTTCATCTGCTCGCATAAAAGTTTTATCTGTCATAAAATCACCTCCTTATAAAAATAGTCCTCCTTATTTCGTGTCGGAATACTTTCTGACCGCCTTCCGATTTGCCCGGGCGGGTACGCCATTACCGTGATGTACGACGGTTATTAAATTTTCACAGACTTAACGCTATTAGTTTAAGTATGTATCATTATTATACTAAGCATATTCCGTAAAGTCAAGTGGTTTTTGAGAAAATATTAAACTTTTTTGTTTTTGTAGCCTTGACACACACTAAGCGTATCTGTATAATATATATTATCAACAGCTCGTTAGGAGGAAGCACAATGGCAATCGGTGAGAGAATCCGTTTCTTTAGAAATTTAAGGGGTATGACTCAAAAATGGCTCGGTCAGGCTGTGGGCTTTCCGCAAAAAACTGCTGACATTCGTATGGCACAGTATGAATCAGGATCAAGAACACCGAAAGAAGATTTGGTAAAGTCTCTTGCAGGTGTACTTGAGGTTTCGCCTTTGGCACTCAGAATTCCCGATATTGACAGTGAGCTCGGCTTTATACATACTCTTTTTGCCGTTGAGGATTTGCACGGCGTAAGAGTGGAAAAGAACGAAAACGAAGTACATATCGTCTTTGACGGTAATAAGCCGAATGTTGACCGCTCTGTTTTCCAAATACTTGCCGCTTGGGCAGAACAAGCTGAAAAATACAGAAACGGCGAGATTTCCAAAGAGCAATACGATGAATGGCGATATACTTATCCCGAAAAAGATACCACGCAGCACTTTGCGAAAGTTCCGTCACAGGAACTCAGCGATGCCCTTGTAGAAGCCTTTAAGGATAAACTGAAATAACCCTGCAAACGACAAAAACCCCGTACTGACTTTATTCCGTCAGTACGGGGTTTAATGTTAATATGGTGTTTTTTGTGAGCCATAAGAAATTACTCTTTACCCACAAACCACTTGATACATCCGATAAAGGTGTTCAAGTGTAATCTTATCAAAATTTTATCAACGAGGGTTTTGAAATCCTGCAAACCCGCATTATTACTGGGTTTTCAGAGTTTTTCAATTTATTCCCACTCAATAGTTGCTGGAGGCTTACTAGTAATATCGTAAACAACTCTGTTTACATGCTTAACCTCATTGATAATTCTACTGGAAATTTTTCCAAGAACATCATAAGGAATGTGTGCCCAGTCAGCTGTCATAAAATCGCTTGTTGTTACAGCACGAAGTGCGATTGTACTATCATAGGTTCTTCCGTCGCCCATAACACCAACGCTCTTAATATTCGTAAGAACTGCAAAATATTGATTAATATCCTTATCAAGTCCTGCGTTTGCTATTTCTTCACGCATAATTGCATCTGCATCTTTGAGAATATCAAGCTTTTCATCTGTAATTTCTCCAAGAACTCGAATAGCAAGACCTGGACCTGGGAATGGTTGACGCCATACAAGGAAAGATGGAATAAGGAGCTCAAGACCAGCTTTACGAACCTCATCTTTAAAGAGATAACGCAAAGGCTCAATAATTCCCTCAAAATTAACATCTTCAGGAAGTCCGCCGACATTGTGGTGGCTCTTAATTACAGCAGCCTCACCTACACCGCTCTCAACAACATCAGGATAAATTGTTCCTTGGCAAAGATAATCCATCTTTCCAAGCTCGTTTGCTTTTTCTTCAAATACACGAATAAACTCTTCGCCGATAATTTTCCTCTTGCGTTCAGGGTCAGAAACACCTTCAAGCTTTTTGAGGAATCTATCCTTGCAGTTTACTCGAATAAGGTTCATATCAAACTGCTCTCTGAATACCTTTTCAACTTGGTCACCCTCGTCCTTGCGAAGAAGTCCGTGGTCAACAAAGATACAATTAAGATTCTTTCCAATAGCCTTGTGTACAAGAACAGCTGCTACTGAGGAATCAACTCCGCCTGATAATGCACAGAGCACTTTTTTATCACCAATAGTTTCTTTAAGATGCTGAATAGTATCATTAACAAATGAACTCATCTTCCAATCGCCCTTGCAAGCACAAGCATTATAGAGGAAGTTCTTAAGATAAGTCATACCCTCTTTTGTATGTTGAACCTCTGGGTGGAACTGCATAGCATAAAATTTATTTGTTCTGTCTTCCATAGCAGCAACAGGGCAATCGTCTGTACGAGCAATAATCTTAAAGCCCTCAGGAGTTTTAGAGATATAGTCTGTATGGCTCATCCAGCAGATGTTTTCATCACTTGCATTTTGGAAAAGTACACTTGTATTATCGAATAAAACATTTGTGTTGCCATATTCTTTTACGAGTGAAGTGCTAACTTCTCCGCCAAGCATATTAGCCATAAGCTGAGCACCATAGCAAATACCAAGAACAGGTATACCAAGCTCAAAGAGCTCAGGGTCACACTTAGGAGCTTTTTCAGCATAAACACTATTAGGACCACCAGAGAAAATAATTCCCTTATAGTTGCCCTGCTTAATCTCCTCAGCAGAAATTCTATATGGCTTAATCTCACAATAAACATTAAGCTCACGAACTCTTCTTGCGATAAGCTGGCTATACTGACCTCCGAAGTCGAGAATCAGAACCGCTTCATTTTTAATTTCCATCATTTTCACCTCAAAAACTTATTCAACTGTTACAGACTTTGCGAGATTCCTCGGCTTATCAATATCACAGCCCTTTAAAGAAGCGACATAATAAGCGAAAAGCTGCAACGGAATTACTGCCAAGGATGGCAACATAATATCACAGGTCTTTGGTATATAAAAAGCAAAATCCACGCTTTTTTCAATTTCGGGGTGGTTTTCACAGGTAAGTCCAAGAACAACCGCACCTCTGGATTTAACCTCAACGACATTACTCATAGTTTTCTCAAAAAGATTTTCGTGTGTTGCGAGAGCAACTACAAGTGTACCATCTTCTATAAGAGAAATAGTTCCATGCTTCAGTTCACCAGCTGCATATGCCTCCGAATGAATATAAGAGATTTCCTTTAGCTTGAGCGAGCCCTCGAGAGAAAGAGCATAATCAAGATTTCTGCCAATAAAGAATATATCTCTGTTATCAAATTGCTGTGATGCAAAATACTGAATATCTTCTTTATTTTTAAGAATCTGCTCTATTTTATCTGGAATAAGTCTAAGCTCAGAAAGATATTTTTTATATTCTGTTTCGGAAATTGTTCCAAGAATATCTCCAAAATAGATTGTAAGGAGATAGACAACTGCAAGCTGTGTACTATAAGCTTTTGTTGTGGCAACAGCAATTTCTGGACCTGCCCATGTATAAACAACATCATCAGATTCGTTTGCAATAGCGCTTCCAACAACATTTACGATAGAAAGAATATAAGCACCATAACTCTTTGCCTCTCTGAGTGCTGCAAGAGTGTCAGCTGTTTCACCAGACTGACTTATTACTATCACAAGGGTTTTATCATCGACAATCGGATTTCTATAACGGAATTCCGAAGCAACATCAACCTCAACAGGAATTCTCAATGTCTGTTCAAATACATATTTTGCGACAACGCCTACATGATATGCAGAACCACAAGCAACTATACAAATCTTTTTAAAGCTTTTAAACTGTTCAGGTGTAAGGTTTATTTCATCAAAGACAATTCTATTATCTTTGATTCTTGGATTTATAGTATCACGGAAAGCCTTCGGCTGTTCCATAATTTCTTTAAACATAAATGTTTCATAACCGCCCTTTTCAGCAGCAGAAATGTCCCAGTTTATATGCTGAACTTCTTTTTTAACTTCGTCTTTATCAGTGTTGATAATCTTGACATCTGAACTTGTAATAATAGCAATTTCATCTGCATCAAGACGATAAATATCTCTTGTCTTTTCAAGAATTGCAGGAATATCACTTGCAATGTAGTTTTCATTCTTGCCAAGTCCGATAATGAGTGGACTTTCTTTTCTTACTGCAATAATCTGATCGGGATTATCAAGACAAATTATGCCAAGGGCATATGAACCATTAACCTTAGAAAGAACCTTGATAACAGTATCAATAATATCTCCAGTATAATAATAATCCAAAAGCTGTGCTATAACCTCTGTATCCGTTTCAGAGTAAAATTTTACTCCTCTGCGAATAAGATGGTCTTTAAGCTTAATATAATTTTCTATTATTCCGTTGTGAACAACAGCAAATTTACCTGAATCGCTCAGATGAGGGTGTGAATTTGCATCTGATGGTTCGCCGTGAGTAGCCCATCTTGTATGGCCTATACCAACTGTACCTTTAACAGCTTTGCCACCATCAATCATATCACTAAGAATTTTCAGCTTGCCCTTTGCCTTAAAAACATTGAGTTTTTCTCCGTCATAAACACAGACACCTGCTGAATCGTAACCACGATATTCAAGCTTTTCAAGTCCACTTAAAAGGTTAGGAGCCGCTTGTTCATAGCCTATGTATCCAACTATACCACACAAAATAATCCCTCCGGTCTTATCTTAGAATGATGTCCTCACGCTTAGGTCCATTAGAAATCATCTTGAAAGGAACACCGACTGCCTTCTCAGCAAATTCGATATACTTTCTGCAATTTTCAGGAAGCTTATCATATTCCTTAATTCCACGAATATCGCACTTCCAGCCAGGAAGAACCTCAATAATAGGCTTGCATCTCTTAAGCTTTGTTGTTGATGGGAAGTAATCAATTCTTTCGCCGTCAAGCTCATAAGCAACAACAACAGGAATCTCATCAAGATAACCAAGAGCGTCAATAACTGTGAAAGCAACCTGTGTTGCACCCTGAACCTTACAACCATAACGAGTTGCAACGAGGTCAAGCCAGCCAACTCTTCTTGGACGACCTGTTGTTGCACCATATTCTCCCTTATCTCCGCCACGCTTACGAAGTTCCTCTGCTTCTTCTTCATCATGAATTTCGCTTACAAATTCGCCTGCACCAACAGAGCTTGAGTATGCCTTAACAACTGTAACAATTTCTTTAATCTCATATGGAGGAATACCGCCTGCACCAACAGCACCATAGCCAGCGATTGTATTTGAGGAAGTAACCATTGGATAGATACCAAAATCAGTATCCTTAAGTGTGCCAAGCTGTCCCTCAAGAAGAATGTTCTTTCCAGCCTTAACAGCGTCATTAACGATGTCAAATGTTGAAGCAACATAAGGCTCAAGCATTTCTTTATATTCCATAAGCTTATTGAAAATCTCGTCAACACTAAGCTCTTCTTTGTGATAGAGGTTCTTAATAGTTAAATTCTTAACCTCAAGAATTCTTTCAAGCTTCTTTCTTAATGAGTCAGTATCATCATAAAGCTCATTTACCTGAAAACCAATTTTAGCAAATTTATCAGAATAGAAAGGAGCAATACCAGACTTAGTAGAGCCAAAGCTTTCTTTTGAAAGTCTTTCCTCCTCATAGCAATCGAAAAGAATATGATAAGGCATTACGATTTGAGCTCTGTCAGATACCAGTATATGCACATTCTTTACACCTTGTTCCTCAAGGCTCTTAAGTTCGTTGATAAAATTATCAACATTAAGTGCAACACCGTTTCCGATAATATTTGTGATATTATCATAGAAAACACCACTTGGAAGCTGATGAAGAGCGAAACGGCCATAGTTATTTATGATAGTGTGTCCTGCGTTGCTTCCTCCCTGAAAACGGATAACCATATCCGAGTTTGCTGCAAGCACATCAGTTATCTTGCCCTTGCCTTCATCTCCCCAGTTTGCACCAACAATAGCTTTTACCATAATTAAAATCCAACCTTTCATTTTTTGTCGTTAAGGAGCGGAGTGCCTCCGCTGTCAATTTGTGTAATTGATTTTGCTTTGCAAAACCTATTAGCAAATTGTAGAGGCGAACTGTACTCGCCCGTTTAATATTTCATCATTCGCATCTTAGCCATATGCCGACACCCATATGCTTATAAAAACAGTTTTAGAGATATGCACAAAATAGTACATATCTCTTGCACTGTAAGTATTTTTTTATACGTTAATTTCAACCTCTTCAACAGCAATATTCTCATATTCTGCTAAAACAGGTGCTACAACATCATTGAGAAAATCTTCTGTTTGCTGAGGTGCTCTGCCAACATAGTTTTCTGGCTTGAGATGCTCCTCAAGCTCCTCTAAGGTTACACCAAAGATAGGGTCTTTTGCAATCTTCTCAAAGAGATGATTTTCCTTACCCTCTGCCTTAATTTCGTAGCCAGTTTCAACAGAAAGTTCACGAATACGCTCATGAAGTTCCTGACGGTCACCGCCACGCTTTACTGCGTCCATCATAATATTCTCAGTTGCCATAAATGGTAATTCAGAACGCAGACGCTTTTCTATAACCTTATCATAAACTACAAGTCCGTCACTCACATTAAGATACAAGTTAAGAACTGCATCAATAGCAAGGAAGCCCTCAGGTATGCTCAATCTCTTATTAGCTGAGTCATCGAGAGTTCTCTCGAACCACTGTGTAGCTGCTGTAATATATGGATTAAGTACATCAACCATAACATATCTTGAAAGTGACGCTATACGCTCTGAACGCATAGGATTTCTCTTATATGCCATAGCTGAAGAACCAATCTGATTTTTCTCGAATGGCTCTTCAATCTCTTTAAGATGCTGAAGAAGTCTTATATCATTAGAGAATTTTGTAGCACTCTGTGCAATTCCTGCAAGAACATTCAAGATTTGGCTATCAAGCTTTCTAGAATATGTCTGTCCTGAAACAGCAAAGCAAGATTCATAGCCAAGCTTTGCAGCAATTCTTCTGTCAAGCTCACGACACTTTTCGTGGTCGCCCTCAAAAAGCTCAAGGAAGCTTGCCTGTGTACCTGTTGTACCCTTGCAGCCAAGAAGCTTTGCCTTAGAAAGCTGGTACCTTACATCTTCGAGGTCCATAAGAAGGTCCTGAATCCAAAGTGTAGCACGCTTACCTACTGTGGTAGGCTGTGCCGGCTGAAAATGTGTGAATGCAAGTGTAGGAAGGTTCTTATATTTTCTTGCAAAGTCAGAAAGCGTGCGGATAACTCCGACAAGCTTTTTCTCAACTATACGCAAAGCCTCTGTCATAATGATAACATCTGTATTGTCACCAACATAGCAAGAGGTTGCTCCGAGATGAATAATTCCCTTTGCATTCGGGCATTGTACACCATATGCATAAACATGTGACATAACATCGTGACGAACTAACTTTTCTCTTTCTTCTGCAACATCATAGTTTATGTCATCAGCGTGTGCTTTAAGCTCGTCAATCTGCTCCTGTGTAATAGGAAGTCCAAGCTCCATTTCAGATTCTGCAAGAGCAATCCAAAGCTTTCTCCATGTTCTGAATTTCTTATCAGGAGAAAAAAGATATTTCATTTCCTTATCGGCATATCTTGACGAAAGAGGAGATTCATAGGTATCTTTAGCCATAATCTTAAATTCCTTTCATCTTAAAAATACTGAAATCGGCAAATTATTGCTTATCCTTGACAAGCTTCTTGTCAAAGTCAACTCCGCCTCTTTCCTTACCTTCAAGTAATTTTTGAGGTATTTCTGTTGGGTATTTTCCAGTAAAGCAAGCAGTACAAATACCATTTGCTTTATTCAAAAGCATCTGTGAAAGCTTATCCGCTGGCAAATATCCAAGAGAATCCGCTCCACTGATTTTGCAAATCTCATCAACAGTATGTTTGCAGGCAATAAGCTCGCCCTTAGACGGAATATCTGTTCCGTAATAGCAAGGCCAAGTAAATGGCGGTGAACTTATGCGGAGGTGAACCTCCTTAGCACCTGCTTTTCTAAGCATAGTTACTATTCTATCGCAGGTTGTGCCACGAACGATAGAATCATCTATCATAACAACTCTCTTACCCTTAACACTTGTAAGAAGTGGATTAAGTTTAAGACGAACGCTCTTTGCACGCTCCTGCTGTGTCGGCTTAATAAATGTTCTGCCGATATAGTTATTCTTAACGATTCCCTTTTCATAAGGGATTCCCGATTCTTCACTATAACCAATAGCAGCATCTATTCCCGATTCAGGAACACCAATAACCAAATCAGCGTCAACTGGGAACTCTCTTGCAAGGATTCTTCCAGCCTCTTTACGAGATTCGTAAACGCCAATTCCATCAATTATAGAGTCTGTTCTTGCGAAATAAATATACTCAAAAACGCAAAGAGATTTCTTGCTTTCCTTAGGGCAGTTATCTTTGATTGAGGTAATGCCTCTATCATCAACAACAACAATTTCGCCAGGCTCAATATCTCTTACAAATTCTGCACCCGCAGCATCTAATGCACAAGATTCAGAAGCGAAAACATAAGAGCCTTCAAGCTTACCCATACATAGCGGTCTGAAGCCATGAGGGTCACGAGCCGCAATTAGCTTTCTTGGACTCATAACCAATAGTGAATATGAGCCATCAAGCTGTTTCATAGCCGCACTTACGGCAGCCTCAACAGAATGTGAATGAACACGCTCTCTTGCAATCAAATAAGCGATTACTTCAGAGTCGATTGTTGTCTGAAAAATTGCCCCTCGATGCTCAAGCTCTTTACGAATCTCAACAGCATTAGTAAGGTTGCCGTTATGAGCGATAGCAAGAACACCCTTAACATATCTCATTACAAGCGGTTGAGCGTTTTCAGGAACGCTTCCGCCTGCGGTTGAATATCTGACATGAGCAACGGACATCTGACCTTCAAGTGAAGCTAAGGTTTCCTTAGAAAATACTTCGCTTACAAGTCCCATATCCTTATGATAGCTGATTACGCCTCTGTCGTTAACGGCAATTCCGCAACTCTCCTGACCTCTGTGCTGTAAAGCAAGAAGTCCATTATATGAAGCATAAGCTGGGTTTATAGCACCATCACTATATACTCCGAAAACACCACATTCTTCATGCAGCTCCTCGGAGAAACAGTCTGAAAATTTGCTGCTGTCCAAAAGGTTTCACCGTCCTGTTAGCATTATAAAATTGTTTATAAAAAGATTATGCAAGGCCAATTCTTTTCATCATCTCAGCATAAGCTTCTTCTACGCCGCCCATATCTCTGCGGAAACGGTCCTTGTCGAGTTTCTCGTGTGTCTTAATATCCCAGAAACGGCAAGTATCAGGAGAAATCTCGTCAGCAAGTATAATCTTATCGTGGAACTTGCCAAACTCAAGCTTAAAGTCGATAAGCTCAACGCCTACGCCTGCAAAGAATTCCTTCATATAGTCGTTTACTTTATAAGCCATATCGCTGATAACATCAATTTCTTCCTGAGTTGCGATACCGCAAGCGATAGCCTGTGAATTGTTAATCATAGGGTCGCCAAGCTCGTCATTCTTATATGAAAACTCAAGGATTGGGCATTTAAGCTCCATACCTTCCTCAAGGCCGAGCTTCTTTGCGAGGCTGCCTGCTGCCTTGTTACGGATAATAACCTCGAGAGGAACGATAGAAACCTTCTTAACGATAGTTTCTCTATCGCTGATTTCCTTTACGAAATGTGTTTCGATGCCTTTTTCTGCAAGAAGCTTGAACATAAAGTTAGACATCTTATTATTAACTACGCCCTTACCTCTGATTGTGCCTTTTTTAAGACCATTAAAAGCAGTAGCGTCGTCCTTATATTCTACCATACAGTAATCAGGGTCGTCCATTGCGTAAACCTTTTTTGCCTTGCCTTCGTAAATAAGCTCTTTCTTTTCCATATTCAAAGTCCTCCAAACTTAAATTGACAAAATAAAAAAATCATACGCATATATTATACTTCATTTCGACGATTTAAGCAAGAGCCAGAAAGACGATTTATTTTTTCTATGATTTTGCATAATTTTTTCAAAAAATTTCATATTTGCTCATATTATCATCAAAAATTTATGCTTTTACGGTGTCTTTTTGAATGATTTACTATAATTTTTGCCAAAAATGCAGTACTATTTGTGTATAAGTTGACAAAATTTTATTAGTTTATTATATTTTTACAATTTTTGTTTGATTTATGGAAAATTATATGATAAAATATGCAAGGTATTAAGGAAGATATCCATACAAATTTGTTTTATTTCAAATATCTAAGTGATTTTTCTTCTGAAAATACTTGCAAATCAATCTTCAATATAAGGAAGTGGCTTCAATGTCATATGTAAGTGAACAACTTGAAAAAATTAAGGCCAAGAACCCTGCTCAACCTGAATTTATTCAGGCAGTAACTGAGGTTCTTAACTCTCTCGAACCAGTTTTCGAGCAGAATCCTAAGTATCAGGAAAACGCTATTATCGAAAGAATTACAGAGCCTGAAAGACAACTCATGTTTAGAGTTGCTTGGGTTGACGATAACGGTAAGACACAGGTAAACCGTGGCTTCCGTATCCAGTTCAACAGTGCTATTGGTCCTTATAAGGGTGGTCTAAGACTTCACCCATCAGTAAACCTTGGTATCATTAAGTTCCTCGGTTTCGAGCAGATTTTCAAGAACTCCCTCACAGGTCTTCCAATCGGCGGCGGCAAGGGTGGTTCTGACTTCGACCCTAAGGGTAAGAGCGACCGTGAAATCATGGCTTTCTGCCAAAGCTTTATGACTGAGCTTTATAGACACATTGGTGCTGATACTGATGTTCCTGCTGGTGACATTGGTGTTGGTGCTCGTGAAATCGGCTACCTCTTTGGTCAGTATAAGAGAATCCGCAATGTTTATGAAGGTGTTCTCACAGGTAAGGGACTTAACTATGGTGGTTCTCTTGCAAGAACAGAGGCAACAGGCTACGGTCTTCTCTATCTCACAAAAGAAATGCTCAAGCAAAACAACATGGATATTGCTGGTAAGACAGTTTGTATCTCTGGTGCTGGTAATGTTGCTATCTATGCTACACAGAAGGCACAGCAGATGGGTGCTAATGTTGTTACTCTTGCTGATTCAACAGGCTGGGTATACGACAAGGACGGCATTGATGTTGCTGCTGTTAAGGAAATCAAGGAAGTTAAGCGTGCAAGACTTTCTGAGTATACAAAGTATCGTCCAAATGCAGAATATCACGAGGGCAAATTCCTTTGGACAATTCCTTGCGATGTTGCTCTTCCATGTGCAACACAGAACGAGCTTGATGTTGAGGGTGCACAGAACCTTATCAAAAACGGCGTAAAGGCTGTTGCTGAAGGTGCTAATATGCCTACAACACTTGAAGCTACAAAGATGTTCCAAGAGAATGGTGTTCTCTTTGCTCCAGGTAAGGCTGCTAATGCAGGTGGTGTTGCTACTTCTGCACTTGAAATGTCACAAAATAGTCAAAGACTTTCTTGGACATTTGAAGAAGTTGACGCTAAGCTCGAGGGCATTATGGTTAATATCTTTACAAATATCGCTGCTGCTGCTGAAAAGTATGGTCATAAGGGCGATTATGTAATGGGTGCTAACATTGCAGGCTTCGAGAAGGTTGCAGATACTATGATTGCACAGGGTGTATATTAATAGAACAGCAAACCTAATAAACTAAATTACTCCTATCCCTTTCTATAAAACTACAATCCCCGGATATTGTTTGGCATAAGCACCAACAATATTCGGGGCATTTTTTATAATCATACATAATTTAACTAAGTATCATAGGTTTTAATAGCAATATTCTTAATTTCACTTACCCTTTAAGTAGTGAATTTAGCTTATCACTTTTTTACTAAAAATCCCCTTTTTTTCAAATTTATGCATATATAATATAACTGTGAATTTGTTGCAAAGAGCAGTAATTTATTGTATAATATATAAATAAATTTATAAAAAGGTGTGTACAGATATGCTCCTCCGAAGCTGGGACAGGCTTCCCAAAAATATGAAAAATGATGATGTAAGAAAATATTATGATATACTTTCCAAAAAGACGGCAAGTCTGCTTTTTAAGCGTATACTTGATTTTATTCTTGCTTTAATTATGTTGATTGTGCTTTCACCTATTTTTTTGATTGTTGCGATTTGGGTTAAATGCGATTCAAAGGGCAGCGTTTTTTTTCGGCAAGAAAGAGTCACCCGTTATGGAAAGATTTTTCATATCATAAAATTTAGAACAATGGTTCAAAATGCTGAAGCTATTGGTTCACAGGTTACCGTTGACCACGATTCTCGTGTTACTCGTGCAGGGCATTTCTTGCGAAAAACAAGGCTTGATGAATTACCGCAGCTCTTTAACATTCTATCAGGAAGTATGAGCTTTGTTGGCACAAGGCCTGAAGTTATGAAATATGTCAAGTGTTATACGCCTGAAATGATGGCGACCCTCCTACTCCCTGCTGGAGTAACTTCTCTTACGAGCATAAAATTTAAAGATGAAGAAAAGCTTTTGAAAGATGCTGATGATGCAGACAAGGTTTATGTAGAAGATGTTCTCCCCTTAAAGATGAAAATAAATCTTGAATACACAGAAAAATTCAATATTTTTTTCGATTTAAAAGTTATGTTTATGACGGTTATCGCCGTACTCAAGTAATACGACTGGTGGTGTATACCTATAATGAATATCACAAAAAAGGAAATAACAGCCTTGCTCATGAATACCTCTGCTATAAGATTTTCATTACTTTGTCTGCTGTTTTTCGGTTCTGTTTGTGTGATAGATGCTGCCTGCTATTTTTTAGCCACTCCAATATATGTATGGGCAGGAATCGTTTTATACATAAAGCTTATAAAAGAAATGAAATTAAGAAAAATCAAGCACTTACCAATAATAACTCTATTCATTGCCTCAGGACTTATTTCTGTTGCAGTAAACTTTGCATATAACATACATGAAAATCTTTTTATGATTTATTATGTTATTCTCTGCTTCTTTCTGTTTTATGGATTATATGCTGAAAAAACTCACGAGGCTGCAAAAAGAGAAATGACCTTCTTCTTTAAGTTTTTTCTTTCATCAACAACCATACTTATGACCATAAGTATCGTAATACTCCTATTCTCTAAAAAAGGCTTTATGTTTATGGATTATTACATAAGCATAAAGGATAATCGCTTTGTCGGCATATTCACAAATGCCAATCTTTTGGCGTTTTATGCTGTTATCGGTGTTATCTTCTGCCATATACTTTATTTAAGGCACAAGGCTGTTTCTAAATTTACCTTTAGAGTAAGTCTTTACTATGGAATATGTCTTTTTATAAACTTAGTTTCACTCTTTCTCTCTGACTCAAACGGTTCACTTGTATTCATAATAATCTATGTTTGTTTTATAGCATTCTATAAAATTTTCAGAAACAGTGATACCGTAAGAACATTTAATTTTATGTTCAGAATAATTTCATTAATTCTTGCCTGTGTGATATTTGCCTTTTCATTTTTAACCATAAGGTCTTTTGCTCAAGAAGGCTTTGCCACATTACTTGAATCTGAAAGAAAATTTTCAGAAAGCCAAAGTGTAGAAGTAACAAGCACAATTCCAAAATCCGAAAATTCCAAAATTCCAGAAAGCAAATCTTCCCAGTCGGAAAGTGCTTCAAAATCAAGTGAAACCTCAAAAGCTGATAACAATAAATATCTTCCAAGTGACAATACCCATACAGAAAACATTTTCAGAGATAAAAAGACAACAACCTTTACCCATGAAAATAAAAATATCGACAGCGGAAGAATTCCACTCCTTAAACAAGCAATAAAACTTTTTTTACTCTACCCTATCTTTGGAGTTGCTCCAAGAAATATTGTTCTATATGGCGAAAAGTATCTCGGTGGATTAAAATATTCCGATTTCCACAATGGTTTCGTAACTATACTTGTAAGCTTTGGAGTTGTAGGCTTTACTTTCTTTATAATCTTTGCAGTAAAGATTGCAAAAAGTATGCTCATCTGCATTTTCAAAAAACGCAACAAAAATGATACTGAGCGTGAGATGTTGCCTTGTCTGCTTGCATTTTTGGCGGCATATTGTGTTTACTCAATGTTTGAAATTACACTTCTGCTTGATGTATCTTTTAAGGTACTTATCTTCTGGCTTATTCTTGGCTATGCAATGAGCTATCTCAATCATTATGAAATGAGCGATTATCGAGGCAGACTGAATAGTTCAACATTCTTCCCAGGCTTTGTAAGCAAAATCCAATCAGCATATAAAGATAATTCAGATAAGCAAAGCGATACGCAAAAAAATGAAGATAAAGAAAATTCCAATTAGTTACCGAGCGAGCGAACAAAGTTCGCCCCTAAAGTTAGTTAGCAAATTTCTCAAGACACTTAAAAGTTTTGCACAAGCTTTTTCAAAAGCTTGCGGTTTCCAAAGGCAGAGCCTTTGGTCGCTCTCCGCAGAGAGCGAAATACTTTATGTTCC
>OGON01000452.1_pt1 | contig 33157 bp, 16 predicted proteins | sample 1552671 | NCBI WGS metagenome assembly OGON01 (sample SAMEA2580136, study PRJEB22360) | human gut metagenome | biome: human gut; feature: human-associated habitat; material: faeces | place: Denmark | collected 2008/2010 | reverse complement strand
CATCATCAGATGCCGGCCGAAGAACAGCGAAGCGGTGGCCATGCGCTCTGGTGCGAGGCTGTCCTGCTCGCCACCATGAACCTTATTACTGTAAAAAGTTGACTCAAAATGCTCAGTTTGTCCGTGAGACGGTAGGTTTCCACGGACAAGTTGCCACAAAAAAAATGCAAAGGATACATTTCCGTACAAATCATTCCGCACGGGTAACAGGCCAGCGGAGGGTCTTTTTCAGGGTGAGCGGCAGGGTTGTGACAATGGTGGAGGCGTCACGGTTCAGCTGGAGGGTGTATGTGCCCTCCTGGCTCACGAATGCAGAGAGGGATTCGTCAAAGGATGCCAGGTCGTAGGCTGAGAAGGTGAGCTCGAGGGTTGCCGAAGAGCCGGGAGAAAGCACAGGGGTCTTGGCAAAGGCCTTCAGCTCCCGCACAGGCTTGTACAGCTCCGATTCCGGGGCGGAGGCATAGAGCTGCACCACATCCCTGCCCGGGCGGTCACCCGTGTTGGTCACCCTGAGGGTCACGCGAAAGTCATTGCCCTTGCGGGTGAGGGCTGCATCAGACCACTCGAAGGAAGTGTAACTCAGGCCGAAACCGAAAGGGAAGGATATCTTTTCAGGGGCTTTGGTGCAGAAATAGCGGTAGCCGACATCAACTCCCTCAAGGTATTCCGTCCAGCCAAGATTGCGGATTTTCCTCTCTGGTGCATCATATTCCCAGTCACTCCTTTTTGAGGTGTAGTCAAAAGGATAGTTCTCGGAGGAAAGGTGGTCACGGTAATCCAGAGGGAAAGTCATAGGGAGTCTTCCCGAAGGGTTCACCTGAGCGGAAAGGACTGCCGCAGTGGCATTTCCAAGTTCCTGACCCGGGAGCCAGTTCACGAGGATCGCATCAGGAAGGTCCTTCCAGGACGCCGTCTCGACCACTCCGCAGACATTCAGCACCACAACAACCTTTCTGCCGCGTGAATGGAAGGCGGTACAGGTCCTGCGCAGAAGGTCCAGTTCATCTTCGTGAAGGTAGAAATCCCTGGTGTAGCGGTCATTGTACTCCCCGCTCAGACGGCCGAAAGAGATGACTGCAATGTCGCTGTCAGCCGCACGCATCCCCAGAAATGCATCGCTGAGGAAAGCCTCGGCAGGGAAGGTTCTGTCACCAAGATGCTTGCGGGAATTTTCCTCTCCGAGCAAAGCCTCGGAATAGTCCATATACCTTCTGTAAACCGCATCAGTCTTCGGATTCAGGATGAAGCCGGCATTCCGCAGGCCCTCGTCCAGATTCACCTTGTAGGACGAGTTCACGAAACCCGCACCGATTCCGGCCACGATTCCGTCGTAGGCGTTCACTCCCAAAAGGGAGACATTGGCACCCTCAGCCAGAGGCAATGCCCCGTCTTCATTTTTCAGAAGGACAATGCCGTCTGAGGCAGCTGAGGCACTGACCTTGGCATTCTGCTTAAGCGAAGGGGCATCCGAATAGGCATATTTCCTGAAATGAGGGGTCTTGAGCACATATTCCAGCACCCTGCCGGCACAGATGTCAAGGTCCTCCACGGCAAGCGCCCCCGAGCGGACCGCAGCAATGATTTCATCCACCTGAGCCTGTTCTCCCGGCATCAGCAGGTCATTCCCGGCGTGAATCTGGGCTGGGGTGTCCCTCTTGCCGAACCAGTCGGAGACCACAATGCCCATGTAGCCCCAGTCCTTCCGAAGAACATCCGTCAGAAGGAAGCGGCTTTCCATAGAATAGATGCCGTTGACACGGTTGTAGGAAGACATCACGCTCCACGGATTCCCCTCCTTGACCGCAATCTCGAAACTCTTGAGATAAATCTCCCTCAGAGCCCTCTGAGGCACGACAGCATTGTTCTGGATACGGCAGGATTCCTGGTTGTTCGCCGCGAAATGCTTTGCGGAGGTCCCCACGCCGCAGGACTGTATGCCCCGGATCATTGCCGCAGCACATTTTCCGCTGAGCACCGGATCTTCGGAATAGTACTCGAAGTTCCTGCCGCACATTGGATTGCGGTGGATGTTCAGTCCCGGTCCGAGGATGACGTCACAGCCATACTCCAGAACTTCATTTCCCATTGCCCTGCCGCAGGCCTCGATTAAGTCGGTGTCCCATGTAGCAGCCAGCATCGTCCCCACAGGAAAAGCCGTGCACCAGTATGTCCTGTCATCATCTTTCCTGTGAGGGTCAATGCGCAGTCCGGCAGGGCCGTCAGCCATCACGGTGTGCGGTATGCCGTACTTGTCGAAAGCCTCTGTGATTCCCGCAGCACCGGCAACCATCGCGAAGGTCTTTCCTCCGACAGTTCCATCACCGGCATATCCGGCAGACCATGTTCCGCAGACCAGGGAGGCCTTTTCCTCAAGGCTCATAGCCTTCACTATGTTTTTCACGGGGTCTTTACCCAGACGAGGCGTCTTCTGCGCGAGGGAAGGTACGACATTGAGCGACAGTGCCGCGAATGCGGCAAGTAGTATTTTATATCCTTTCATATACGGTATATTTTATATTCATATATATTATCAAAATTCAGAAACCCTGTAGGTGAGATATGTTATTTCCGTAGAGTCGACGGCGCTTATGCTGAAATCGGGACTTTCTTCAAGGAAATATGTACTCAGGTGGATGGATGTCGAGCCGTCGCTTGTGAAATCGGAGTCGATGTGGCTGCCCATCCTGATGTGAAGGGTTCCCTTGAAGGCGATTCTCAGGCTGGCTCCCGAAAGGAAAAGTTCCGGCAGGCGTTTCTTTTTGAGTTTCAAGGGTTCACCGGGTTCCAGGGAAACACTATTCTCAAGAGAAATGTTGCAGAGATTGCCGTGGCGTATTTCATTGATGTCCCAACCGGAAGCGGAGAAATCGAAGCCGAGGGAAAACAGGCGGGCGGAGGTCTCCGGGGATTCGTAGCAACCTGCAAAACCGGCATAACAGCCGTGGGAATGTGCTCCGGCAGCAATCTGCCTCAACTGTTCGTCAGAAAATGCGCTGACATTTCCCATACAGTACATATACGGTGCTCCCACATACCGGCATTGCTCCACCACTTCCCCAACGGTGGGAAAGGACTTGTACTCCATTATCATTCCCTTGTGCCCGAGGTTTCTGCGACCGCCGTAGAGGATGTAGTCATCGCCCATAATGCTGCGGATTATTTCCAGGGAGGTTTCATCCACATACTGAATCAAAGGGGCAACCCCACAACTGCGACATTCGAGGAGAAATTCTTCGAGGGATGTGATCGGGGTGCGGTATTGCGGATCTGATGAACGGTAGCGGTACTTTGTGCGCAGGTTGTCGAAAGGAGTCTGGCTGATGACCACCTCGGGAGCGAAATTGCCTTCAAGGTCTTCAACCTGGTAACCCAGCATACCCCTGTAGCCGTGAATGACAAGGTACTTGCCGGGGGTAGCCGTAGGGTGGAGATTCGCCTCGACATAGCGGAAGCCCAGCCGGGCGGCAATTCTGACGTCAAAGACGCTCTGACAGGGAATCAGAGGGTTGCTGTCCTTGTAGATCGTGTCGATGAAAAGATGGCTGTAATAGGGGTGGCCAAAGCGGAAGAGCGGGTCAGTCCAACGGCTGGAGAACCCGTCGGGCGTGGACGGCTGAGCAACGGATGTCCCCGGAAAAAGAACCAGGGACAACAGCAGCAGAGCGCACAGGCGTAGTCGCGGGAACGGGAGCATAGAGTCAAAGAATGTCCGGTTCTTCCCAGATTCTGTCCTCAGTGCATCTGACAATCAGGCTGAGAGGACCGCAGGCAACACGGAAATCACCTTTCTCAAGACGCCATCTGCCGTCCTGGCCCACAAAGGCAAGGTCGGAGGCTTTGACGCTGAGAGTAACCTTCTGAGTTTGCCCAGGTTCGACGGCAACCTTGTCGAATGCCCTGAGACGACGCACGTCAGGGACCTCGCTCGCGTACATATCACTTGTGAAAAGCAGCACCGCCTCCTTCCCGGCACGGTTTCCGACATTTTTCACATCGACCGTGAATGTCAGGACATCATCCGATGAGAACTCCGTCCTGTCGCAACAGAGGGATGAATATTCAAATGAAGTGTAGCTCAATCCCTCACCGAACTGCCACTGGGAATCCATCTTCGCGTCATAGTTGTACTCCCCTTCCATAGTGGCCACATTCTCGGATACCTTGTAGTCGTACGGAGCATATCCGGCCGTGTACTTCGGCCAGGTGAAAGGAAGTTTTCCGCTGAAGTTCACATCTCCGGCGACAAGGGAGGCGAAAGCATCTCCGCCATAATTTCCCGGGAGCATCATTGCCACAACCGCGTCGGAAAGCGGCTCAATTTCACGGATGACCCGCGGACGGCCTCCACTGTAGGCCAGTACAACAGGTTTTCCGGTGCGTGAAAGCACCCTGACCAGTTCCTGCTGGTTTGCAGAGAGGTTCAGGTCCTTCCAGTTTCCGGGTGTCTCGCAGTAACTTCTTTCTCCAACGCAGGCAACAATGACATCCGCTCCGGAAGCAGCCCTGAGCAGGGTCTTGAAATCAGGCTCGCCTTCTTCGTACCAGTTGTCCCCCTTTTCAGGAGCATACTCCAGGCCCGGACACCAGGTCACCTGACCGGGGAAACGACCGGAAAGAGCCTCGTAAATCGTGCTGTAATCCTTTGAGTGGGCATCAGATGCATCTCCCTGCCAGGTGTAGGACCAGCCACCGTTCAGACAGCGCATAGAGTTGGAATTCGGGCCGCAGACAAGGATTCTTTCAGTGCCCTTCAGAGGCAGCACACCGTTGTTCTTCAGCAGGACCTCGCTCTCAAGGGCTGCTGCAAGGGCATTGGATGAGAATGCCTCACAAGCGAAGTCAGTGTAGCAGTCAGTGTCCCATACCGGATTCTCGAAAAGACCAAGGCGCATTTTCAGCCTCAGAACGCGACGCACTGCATCATCGATTCTGTCCATACCCACTGCCCCCTCTTCAACAAGTTCCTTCAGGTCAATGCAGAATTTCCAGGTGGAAGGTACCATTGCCATATCGATACCGGCATTGATTGCCAGCCTGACGGCATCCTTCTCGCTTGTGGCAATTCTGTCGCGGTAGTAGAGATTGTTGATGTCATTCCAGTCCGTCACTATCAGCCCATCCCAGGCAAGATTTTCCTTCAGCCAGACTGTCAGGAGCTTGTGGTTGGCATGGAAAGGTACTCCGTTGTTGGAGGAGGAGTTCACCATCAGGGAAAGGGCTCCGTTTCTGATGCATTGTTTGAAAGGTTCGAAATATTTTTCCCTGAGTTCGGAATCACTGACCTTCGAAGGGGTCCTGTCCTGTCCGGACACAGGGACTCCATATGCCATATAATGCTTGATGCAGGCCGCTATGTGGTTGCCGTCCACATTGCCGGGGTCATCTCCCTGAAGTCCGTGCACCGTCGCCTTTGCCAGTTCGGCGTTGAGATAGGTATCCTCTCCGAAACTCTCCCACATCCTGGGCCAGAGAGGTTCGCGGCCAAGGTCCATCACCGGAGAGAAAGTCCAGGGTACCAAAGCGGCTCGGGTCTCGTAGGCCGTAACCCGGCCCATATCCTCGGCATATCCTCTGCTGAAAGTCGCCGCAAGATTGATTTCCTGCGGGAAAAGGGTTGCTCCCGCTATGTAGGAGGCACCGTGAATCTGGTCCAGGCCGTAGAGGCACGGAATTCCGATTTCCTTCAGGGATTTTTCCTGGATTTCGGAGATGATGCGGACATATTTTTCCTTCCGGGGCGCGCTGTTGCCGATGACATTGAGAATTGAGCCGACCTTGTATTTTCCGAAGACGGTGTCCATCAGTTCGGGCACAAGGTGTTCCCTTTCCTCGTCCATTATCACCCCGATTGTCAGCTGTGTCATCTGACCAATCTTCTCCTCGAGGGTCATCTTCCCTAAAATTGCTTCAATTCTTTTTTCCACTGCACTGTCACAGGGGAGAGCCGGTTCAACGGCAGTGCCGCAACCTGAAATTGTTCCGAGCGTCACTCCGGCCACGGCAATAGTTTTCAATCTGTTCATTGTAATAATCAATTATTCAACAACAAGGTTGTCAATGTTTCCTTTGATGACGACAGAGGAATCCGGGGTGGCAAAATCCACTTTGCCGTCTGGGGAAGGATTGCCGATTCCCCGGAAGGGGCTTGCAAAAAGAGCTTTGCCGTTCCTCTTCAAATGACTGAGTTTCAACCCGTCAATCCTGTTGTGGAAAGTCCTGGCTTCAAAAACCGAAGCGGCAGTTCCGTCATCATCGATGCAAATATAGGAAAGTTCCACGTCAGACATCACACAACCCGGAACCGAATTTTCATCCTGTGCAATCACGATTGCCCTCGAACAGGATCTGAGATGGTCGAAATAAAGGTTTTTCGCCACTATGGACTGCATCTGCGGTGGTCTGCCTTCCTTCCATTCCGGAGATTTGATCTGATGGATGGCGAAAGCACCGCGGACATCGTCCTTCTGTGCAATTGTGTTGTGTTCCAGGAATATGCAGGAAGACACCGTGCAATTCCTGATTGCTCCGGATGAAACCGTCTCATTTCCAGCCTCGGGGCCAATCACCACACCTCTGGCAAAATCAGCCCAAATGAGGCAGCCTTCAATTTGTATGTTTTCAAGGTCGGACATAGGCTTTGCATTGTGCCTGACCTTCAGGGTAATGCAGTCATCGTAGCAGCGGATAAAGCAGTCTTTCAGGAGCACTTCCCGGGAGCAGACCACATCTATCCCGTCTCCGTTCAGAATCCAGTTGACCAGGTTGATATTCTCGATTCTGACATCGGACATATTGTAAACGGAAACCGTCCAGCTAGGGGAATCTATAATGGTAACATCCTCTATGACAAGATTCCTCCTTCCCGGACTGCGGTCCTTGTTGCACTCAATCAGTAGTTCGCCGCTGGCCCACTGGGTACCTGTGTGAGGGAGTTCCGCTCCGGTGATGATGCCGTGGCCTGCGATTCTGCAGTCATTGCCCTGAATCTCGACAGCAGCATAAAGTACTGCACCATAGTCCACATACAGGGTTTGTCCCTGCTTGAGAACCACCTTCCCTTCGCGATGTTCACCAGGACCGTAGTAAATCACGGAAGGGTCGTCCGAAGAAGGTTTCTCCCTGTCGGGGATGTTGCAAATCAGGAATAGGTTCGTTGCACGGTCGTCGTCAAATTCGACCGAAATCTTTCTGTGTGAATATTCATCAACCAAAAATTCAACCGTGTGGTTGTCAACTACTTCCGGAACAATACCGTAATGAGTTGGCCTGATGCGAACATCTGAAAAGGCATCCCTGCGACTTACCCTGACTCTGAGAGGAAAGTCCCCGGGACATTCCACAAGTGCTATGGCCATCGTGTCTCTTAGTGCCTTGGAATTGTTCCAGTCATTCCAGATTTCCGGGTGATGAGCCGCAGAATCGGAACACAGGGCTTTATATACCGTTACGGGAACAAAGCCGTCTCCGCGGTCAACTTCGACGACATAGTCGGTCCCACGGCCGGAGGCCGCGGACAAAGCTAAGGGCAGAAGCAGGAGAATGGTCAGAATCTTCCTCATAGGTTTTTCCAATGGTCCGGTTCTACATAAGGGAAATATTCAACCATGGAAGAATCCGTCCCCACGAAAAGGGAGTCCACACCCAGAGGAGTGCCTGATTCAAAACGGGAGGCTTTCACAAGAACGGGCTCAGTCACCTCGAAAGGCTTCTCGTAGAGAGGAGAGGAAGAGCAAGGGGTGCTTCCGTCGGTTGTGTAACGGATTTCCGACGGATATTTTTCACATTCCAGGCTGACCAGGGCGCTTCCCGATGATGCCACGGAACTGATGTCAATCCTGTCTGAGAGAGGATAGCAGTTCAGACCCATTGAACGGAGAGAGACAACGTGAGCATTCATCCTGCGTTTGAATGAGTCCCAGTCACGCAGATGTGACGGTGTCCAGCCAAGTTCCGCAACTGCAAGAAGACGAGGAAAGACCATATATTCCAGATGCTGACAGTCATCGATGAACTCGCTCCAGGCACAGCCCTGGACTCCCAGAAGATTGCCGGCAGCCTCCTCTGAGCTAATCCATTCGATTTCCCTGTCGATTTTGTGCCCCAGAATGAGTTCCTCATTGAAAAGGGCCTTCTGCGGAGTGTCGGCAAGAGGTTCCATAAGGTAAACCTTTCTGATAGGAGAATAACCTACCATTGCCCGGAGCTGAGTCTGGGGAGTGTCCTGATACCAGTCGAAATAGAGGGCTGCCCCTGGGGTGAATATTACCTTCTGGCCCTTGTTCGCTGCCTGTGAGACATATTCCTGACCACGGTAGGAGTAAACCACCGATTCAGGATAGAGTTCGTTTTTGCTGATTTCGTCCCAGCCGCACATTATCTTTCCCTTCGAGTGGAGATAGTCCTCAATCCTGTCAATCATATAGCATTGGAGTTCATCGTAGTCCTGGATGCCCTCCCGTTCCATCAGGGCACGGCATTTCGGGCAGAGAGGCCATTCCTTCTTGCGGGCCTCGTCTCCTCCGATGTGGATGTAGTCAGAAGGAAAGACCTCCATTATCTCGTCAAGGACATTTTCAAAAAATTCGTAGGTCTGCGGATTTCCGGCACAGAATTCACCGCTTGTGTAGGCCCTACCCTTGCAGCACAACTCCGGATGGGAGATGAAAACTGCATCGGAATGTGCCGGGAATTCGATTTCGGGGATTACCTCGATGTGGTTCGCAGCGGCATATTCTACTATTTCCCGAAGTTCATCCTTGGTGTAATAACCGCCATAGGCATTCGGAGTACCCTCGTCAAGATAATGTCTGTCCTGCTTGTCCCACCACTCGATCCAACTTTTCTGCGTGCGGAAGGAACCTTTGGCTGTAAGCTCAGGGTAACGGTCGAGTTTCACTCTCCATCCACCGTTGTCTGTCAGATGAAGGTGAAAGTAATTCATCTTGTAGCGGGCCATCTGGTCCAGCAGAAGGAAAATTTCCTCCTTAGGAAAAAAATGTCTCGAAACATCCAGATGGAATCCCCGGTAAGGAAAGCGGGGAGCATCTTCAATCCTGACACAAGGCAGACCCTTGTCCGTCAGTATCTGCAGCAGGGTCTGGACAGCGTAGAAAGCTCCGTCCTCATCTGAACAGTTCACAGTGATTTTCCGTCTTCCGACAGTCAGCCTGTAGCCCTCGGCTGGGATTGACTTGTCATCGACAAAGTTGACACAGGTCATCGGATTCGCACGGAATTCAGCGCTGTCCGTGCGGAACCATCCGCCGGATAGCGAGATTGCGCCCGGCTGCGGGACAATTGACAGGTCCTCCTGACTGGGAGAAGAGCAACAGACGGCGCAAAGGTAGGCCGCCGCGGCCATCATCAACTTTTTCATATTGTTTAATATTCAATTTCTATATTATCACCGCTGACCAGCCATTGGGAAGTGTTCTGAATCAACGTCCCATTGTAGGTTACATTCTTGATTTCCAAGCCTTTGATGGTGTTTCCATTTGAGACCACCGTAGAGATTCCGCACCCTGTGTCCGAAAGGATGGATATGTTCGAAAACTTCACCCTTTCCATCAGGCAGCCTCCCTGCGATGGTTTCTGCCAGACTGAAACAGGCCGGCCGTTCGGACGGATGTTGTCAATGACGATGTCCTGGAAGCTGATGTCTGAAATAGTGCCGGATGTGGTACCGCCCGAAGGATACTGGCTGATGCACAGACCTCCACGGTCGTCATTGGAGTAATTGGTGTTTTTTGTCGGATAATCAAGCACGGTGCAGTTCGAAACAAGCACATCGTGGATGCATCCGGTCTGTGTTGAGCCGCTTTCCGGACCAACGACGATGCCACCGGCAAAGTCAGCCCAGATGAGGTTGTCCTGAATGGTGATGTTTTTGGTATCATCAAGGGAAAGATGATTGACCTTCAGGGTAATGCAGTCATCATAAGTCCTGATGAAGCAGCCCCGGATTACGGCATCGCTGACGGAACACAAATCGATTCCGTCCCCGTTCAGAATCCAGCAGATTATGTTCGTGTTCTCGATTCGGACATTGTCAGTGCGGTAAATCGAAAAAGTCCAGCTCGGAGAATCGACGACGGTTATGCCCTCTACCGTGAAACCGTTGCGGGTGCCGGTTTTTGTAGCATTGGTTTCAATCAACTGGTAGCCGCTGGCATATCTGTCTCCAGTGTGGGGGAGACGTGCTCCTGAGAGCACTCCCCTGCCCTTGATGGCCGTGTTGTCACCGACCGAATTGATTTTGGCATAGACGACGGCCCCCTCGTCTATGTAAAGTGTCTGGTTGTCCCTCAGGGTAATCCACTGCGGATTCCAAACTCCGGGACCGTAGTAGATGACATTTGAAGGGAGATTTTCGGGGTCAGGTCTGTCCGGATCCGGTTTCTCGGGCAGGACCATCAGATTGTGGAAACGGTCCCCGTCATATTCAATGGAGAACTTCCTGGCCTGCCAGGAAGGTATGGTGAGTTCGATCGTGTTGGCATCCACGGCCACCGGAACGATTCCCGAGAGGGTCGGGCGCACATTCACGCTTGAGTAGGATCCGCTGAGTTTCTTCACCCTGATTGTCACGGGAGAATCAAAATCTGCGGTAAAATTCACGAAACTGGCAGTGTCGCGCAGTCTCTTGGAATTGTCCCAGTCATTCCAGATCTGGGTGTGATGGTTCGGAGCATCCGACACAAGGGCATCGTGCACAAAGGCCTCCTTCCATTGTCCGTCGCCCTGAAGAACGCTCACGCTGTAATGAATATTCTTTTTGAGGACTTCCTTCAGTTGGACCGTCTTTCCCCAGACTACAGGCTGTGCAGAGTCTGCGGAAGACATTTTCACCCAGCAGGCGAGAAGTCCGTCAGTCTCGAATCTGGAGAAATCCAGTTCAAGGGAGAGACTGCATCCCATGACAAGAGGTTTGGTGAGAGATATGTCAATCCTGTCGGTTTCCAGGCCGTCAATCTTCAGGTCCACCGGCAGAATCCAGTCACCATCCCCACACATCGGCATCAGGAAAGACCCTGTCTCAGGCGTTTCTCCTGTCACCTCAAAGGTCTTCGACCAGCCACCGTCCTTTGCCGAGGGAGTCCATCCCGGCAGGGAAATCCTGTCCGCAAGGCCTGAGATTGTCGTCCTGGCAGAGACAAAAGTCTGAGGAGCACCCGTGACAGTCATAGTGAACGACGGAGTAAAAAGAGTCAGAGGCACTGCCGAAGCATAGGCTTGAGAAGACTTTCCGTCCCAATGCCACAGCCCCGGCAAATCCGAGGCCGTGTCCTTGGGATAGAAAAAGTAGGATGACAGAGGAAGTCCCTCCGTCCTTGCCCCTATGACAAATTTTTCCATCCTGTCTGAAGCTATGACATTCATCCTCTCCCCGGAAGTGAGCACCGTGGCTGGTCGTTTGGAAGATCCCTCGGCCACATCCACGCAGTCTTCACCCTTGAAAGAATAGACTATGCAGTCCCAGTCCTCCATCTCCTGAGGCATTCCTTCGACCGAAACCTCGAAAGAACCGTCAGGAATCTCTGAAGAGGGAACTTCAGACCGCCTGCAGGCGGCAAGAGAAAGTCCTGCCGCTGCAAGCATAAGAAAATATCTGCCTGTTCGGAGCATAATGGTTCAGAAATTATTTCGCCTCGAATGCAATGACATATTTGGACATCTGACCTTCCTGTCCGGCTACTACTTTACCATCGATGACGATTGTAGGCTGGAATGAATCTGCCTGATAGTTGTCACCACCGACATAGTAAACATCGGTCCAGCCGAGGTCTGCAAGGACGTATGCACCCTGCATAATGGTCATAGTCTTGTCGTTGATGGTTGCAAGGCCGAGTTTGTTGTCGATTGTGCGGCCGATGAAGCAGCGTGACCTTTGGCCATTGAAGCCCTGTCCGAGGACCTCGGTGTCACCGTCGTTTGCCATAGCGTCTGCAAAGCGGACCTTGTAGCCGTCAACAACGAGTGCAGGGTTGAAATATGCGGCGCCTGTAACGGCCCAGTCCTCACCTTCAACCTTGAAGTCATCCCTGAAAGGAGCGTATGACGTGTCATCAAGTTTGGTTCCATAGTCGAAACCGAAGTCGGAAGCCTTCCTGAAGTCACCAAGGACGTGGAAGATGTCTGCACTAGGGTCAGGGGTGATACGCTTCATGCCCATCTTGCCATTTGAGTCAAAGCCGAAGCAAAGACCGTGGGACGTTCCTTTGGCCTTCACGCCTGTCCACCAGGAAGCGGATGCCTTGGAAAGGATCTGTCCTTCGGATTTCACCCAGCAGGTCCAGGCAGCAGGACAGCCGCTCATTGTAATCAGGGAATTTACACTTTCAGCTGATTTTCCGGAAGAAACGGCAGTCGCATCGGAGATGATCTTGCCCTTGTAGTCACGCTCGTTGAAAGTAACGATAGTGAAATCGCAGGTATTCATATCAACCATTGCCTTGCTGGCATCATAGTCTCCCAGAAGACCCATTTTTGCAATCTGGTCCTCATAGCCGGTGTTCTCCCACCAAGCCTGTGTCTCGGCTCCGGTGTTAGGTGCAGGTACCTGTTTCTTCAGAGCTTTGGAATTGAGGACTGTCAAAGAAGGAATCTTTGCCCTCTGTGCATCGGTGGTAGTCTCCTCGAAGCCCCAGGCTTTCGGATCGCCAAGAACAGCGGAATAGTCGATGCTGACAGGGAATTTCTTTGTTGTGGTACCAACTGTGATGGAAATTTCTGCAGGACCTTCTGAAAGGTCAACGGTTGGATTTTCCACCTTGGCTCCCTCCATCAATGCCCCTTCACCGAAGACAAGGGTAACCTTGCTGCGGTCCATTCCGGCTGCGTAAGTGATGACGAATGCCTTTGTAGCCACATTGTAATTCACTGCATATCCGCCTTCCACTGACACTTTTGAACCGTCAGCCACAGGAAGGGCATTTGAAGTGATGGTCACGACATACTTGACTTTCTTTCCATTAGGGTCGGTGAAGTAGATGTTCGGGTCGGTGCTTACATCATAGTTGTCCGGATCCGCAGGGAAAACGAGTTTCCATCCGTCATTCACATTGAGGATGAGCTTTGCTGCAGAGAAGTTCTCGGCAGTAGTGAAGCGGAAGGAAACGGTGTTGTCAACGACAACGCCTTCAACTGTCTCTCCGTCAACTTCAAGGGAAATTGCATCGAAAGGTTTGTCAGAATAGACAGGACCTTCAGGAGTTTTTTCCGTACAGGAAGCGAGCATTCCAAGCGTAATCACGCAAAGAGCGCTCAGGAACAAATTTTTGAGTTTCATAAAAATTTGAATTAGAAGTGTTGTTAATATTGTGTCTGTAAAATTGCCCTACCATCCGGGATTGACCTGGAGATTGGAGTTTTTGTATCTTTCATAATCGGAATAAGGGTAGAGATAGTACTTGTCATCCCATTTCCTTGTCTGTACAAGGTTCTTTGTGTAAGCCACTGTCCCGCTCGCCTCATCCTTCACGAGAGAAAGACCGTAGATTTGGGTATCCCCGCACTGGAGTTTCCATCTTCTTGTGTCCCAGAAACGATGATTCTCAAAGGCGAACTCGACGCGGTTTTCTTTCTGAACGGTCTTCAGGAAATCAGTCGTCGCACCCACCAGACCGACACCTGCCCTTGCACGGACGGCATTCAGGGCTTCCAGCGGAGACATAGTGTAGTTCACCTGTCCCAGACTTCCCTTGAAAGAGGCATCACCTGTCGCAAGGTAAAGGGCCTCGGCGTAAATCAGGTACATTTCCGCAAATCGGATGATGGGATAGATGTGAGGGTATGAAATCGAATTTCCAGTCACGAACGAGGTCTCCTCTATGAGGTTCTTGCGCAGGTAGTAGGAAGTCGGGGTCGCACCTTTCTTCGGAAGTGCGTTCTGTCCGCCCTCCCACATTTCCAGAGGTTTACCCTTAAACATCGAGCCGTTGACATAGAAAGTCTCTGCAAAACGCGGGTCTCTCTTTGACGGGTCGAGTGCGATGGCACGGTGAGCAGGATTGTCCCAGTCGAAAGGAGTACCGTCCAGCAGGTCGAATGCCTCGGCAAGGTTCTGCGACGGGCAAGCTCCTGAATTTCCGCCCTCCACTCCCATTGGGAAATTGGAACTTTCAAGACCGTTGCTTGCAGAACGGATGATTCCGAATATGTAACCCTTTGCATTGAAGTTGTTGATCTTCTGTTCTTTGACAAGGGAATACCAACCACTGTCAATGACCTCTTTGGCTGCTGCCGCAGCTTTTTCATAGCGGGTTTTGTCTCCGGTCGGATTGTGAAGCGGACTGGCATCGTAGAGAAGCACCCTCGCCTTGAAGGCCATTGCCGCTCCCCTTGTGATTCTGTTTGTCCTTCCTGTGACAAATTCCGCATAGCTCACCGGGAGTTTCGGTGTAATCTCATCCAGTTCTCCTACAATCCACTCTGTCACAGTGTGAAAATCCGAAGGAACCATTTCATTGACCTTTGCCGGATCGGCGCTATGATCCATCAGGACGATGTCACCGTAGCGTCGCATCAGTTCAAAATGGTACCAGGCACGCAGGAAACGGACTTCGTAGGGATAGTTTTTCAACTGCTGCATCCTGTCCTTGTAATCTTCCAGGTACTGCGTCTGAGGGAAATCGTCAGGTGCATTCTCAAGGAAATAGTTGGCCTGTGCTATACCTGCATAGTAATGAGAGAAGCGGTCGTTGATTGTGTTGCGGGGACTCCAGGTCCCGTCATAATAGGTTTTGATGCCATTGCTTTCCCACGCATACACAGCATCGTCGGTGGCGCTGCTCTGGGTTGACCACAGCCATTCGGTGTCAACATCAAGATAGCTGTAAACGTGGGAGCAGACTTTCTTCACGTTTTCAAAACAACTGAACTGATAGTCGGTGGTCTGGTAGGTATTTTCCGTCTGTTCGAGAAAATCGCAGGAACCCAGGCCGGCAATCAGGGCTGCCGAAAGAGCCATATATTTCATTATATTTTTCATATGACGAGAATTAGAATGTGAATTTCAGTCCGAAGGAGAATGACCTCACGGAAGGATAACCAAGGGATATGGACTCAGGGTCGAAAATCTTGATTCTGTCAACAGAGAAAAGATTCAGTCCCCGGAAGAAAATGGAAATCTCACGGAATTTCGCCCTCATCAATGCCTCTGACTGGAATCCGTAGTAAACATAGACCGAGCGGAGCTTGAACCAGTCGGACTTTTCAACCCAGAAATCACTTCCTCCCTGGAAGTTGTTCCCGTTGCTCAGGGTGGTCAGACGCGGATAGCGGGCATTCTGGTTTTCCGGTGTCCAGCGGTTGTTGTAATAGTGCATCGAGATGTTCTTGTCATCATTGTAGAGCGGCCAGTAAATTGACCCGGTTGTGAGCTGGGCATACTGGTTGATGCGTCCGTCGAAAGTGGCCTCGAAACCCAGACCCTTCCATTTGAATCCCAACTGGATACCGTAAACGGCTGAAGGAAGGGTGTGGTATTGATCCATATACTGCTTGTCATTCACGTCAATCACGCCATCCCCGCTGATGTCCTTGTAGCGGATGTCTCCCGGTTTCACTCCTTTTCCGTCGAGGGTGCTGTGAGGGTATTTCGGAAGCAGATTGCCCTTGGAATCGAAATCGGAAGTGCTGTAGAGGCCGTCGCTGGTATAGAGTGTCAAGGCCGTGATGGAGTGACCGGTCCGGTACATATAGGAGTAAGGATGGTATTCCTCACCCATTTCAAGAATCTTGTCCTTAGTGTAGGAAATGCAGCCGCCTATGTGCCAGGAGAAATCTCCGACCGTCTGGCTCCAGCTTGCGGAAAGTTCGCCTCCCCAGTTCAGGGTCTCTCCGTTGAAAATGTACGGAGCGCCGAGGCCGAGCAATGAGGAATATACTCCGGAGGATGACACCTTCAGATGTTTCCTGTGGTTGCGGAAGGCATCAATGCTTACCTCAAGACCTCCGAAGGCCCGAAGATCGATTCCTACATTGGCCTTGAAGTCCGTTTCCGGGAGAGCCCCGTAAGAAGGGTAGGAGCCCTGCATCATTCCGGATTCGGACGAGCCGACCATTGCAACAAATCCACTGCCACCGCCGTTGTTCGGAGTGTCCAGACCATAACCCAGCCTTGCATCGTAACCGGTGATTCCATAGCTTGCGCGAAGCTTCAGAAGGTCGAGTCCGGAAGCATCCTTGAGGAAAGACTCGTTCGAGATGATCCAGGCTGCGGAAACGGCAGGATAGAAACGATATTTCTTTCCTTTCTCGAGGAAAGCACTGCCTGAGCAGGTCGCCACTACATCCACGAGATATCTGTGGTCGTAGTCATATCCTGCCCTGAGGATGAAATCATTGTAGGAATACACATTGCACTTTCCCCTGTTCTTCCATCTGTCCATCGACCAGATGAAAGAAGCCTTCACGCCATTCTTGCCGAAGGTCCTGTCGTAGTCAGCCATTGACGTTACGGAGAAATTGTTGTTGACATTGCTTCCGCCTGCAAGAGCAGATGAGAAGGACAGGTCGGTGTCATTGCCGTATTCGGACCAGTTGAGTTTCTGAACGTCTCCATTATCGTCCCGGCCGTAGGTCATCTTTGCATACTTGTAGGTCTTTGACCTGTTGTCATTGATCACCGCACTGTTGTCGAATGCGCCCTTGAGTGTCAGGGAGAGTCCCTGTGTCAGCATCGACAGGTCCTGGATGATCGAGATATCAGCAAGAAGGGTTCTCTGGAGAGAAACCGAATATCCGCTCTGGGTGTAGGTCGAAAGAGGATTCGCAAAGAGTTCCGACCGTGCCCAGAGACCGTCCTCGGACTTGAGAGGGAAAGCGATTGCCGGAGTGGTGTAGATTCCCGAGACATAGGTTCCCGCGTAAGGCTGCTGTGTCTGAGAGAGACGACCCATCATATTGATCCTGATTCGGGTGGTCCTTGTCATTTCCGATTCAAGGTTGGTCCTGAGTTTGAGACAGGAATTCTGGAACTGGGTGCTGTAGCCGTCATTCATCCTTGTGTTGTTGAACAGGCCATCGTAGCCGTTGTAGTTGGCGAGCACATAGTAGCGGAAGCGTTTCTCCTTTCCCTCCAGGGAAACGTTCAGGTCGTGGACGAATGCCGTCTTCCTGAGAACTTCCTTCTGCCAGTCCACCGAAGGGAAGAGGGAACTGCCCTGTGCGATTCCCTTAAGGTCGGCAGCCGTGTATCTCGGCTGAAGGCCGTCATTGGCAAGTGCCTCATTAACTGCATTGGCATAGGTAAGGCCGTCCGCCATCTGAGGCATTGCAAACGGGGTCTGGACGCCGAAACTGTATTCGGCATTGATTCTCATTCCCGGAGTATGTCCCCTCTTGGTCGTGATGACAATCACTCCGTCCGCTCCCCTGTTTCCGTAGATTGCGATTGCGGCGGCATCCTTGAGAACCGTGATGTTCTCTACCTCTTCTGCTCCGATGAACGCCGGAGATCTCTCGACACCGTCAACTATGTACATCACATTGTTGCCCGAGAAGGAGCCCCTTCCCCTGACAAACATTGCCTGTCCGTTGTCCGGAAGATTTCCTCCGCTTGTCACATTCACTCCGGGAAGCATTCCGGCTATGCTTGCAAGTGCCTGTCTTCCACGGACAATCTGAAGGGCCTGTACCCCTATGATGGAAGCGCTGACTGTTGAAAGGTCCGTGCTGACAGACTTGTCGTAACCCAGGAAAAGGACGGTGTCCCTGATCGGGTTTATTTCTCGTGCAAAGGAGAGTGAGGCTGACAGCAACAGGAGAGCCAGGGTAATGTATATCTGTTTTTTCATCATTTCAATATTTTCAAGTTACTACCATCCCGGGTTCTGGACCAGTCCATATCCCTTGTTGATCTCATCGGACGGGAACGCGCTCAGGAACCATTTCGGACTGAATTTATCCTGCCAGATTCTGCCCTGGTCCATCTTTGACGGGTCTGAATAGGTGAGAACAAGGTTGCCCTCCTCGAAAGAACCACTCTTGCGGGTTATCTGGATTCCGTAGAGAAGCTTGCGCATCAGGTCCTCCCTCTTCCAAAAAGCGATGTCGAACCAGCGGACTTCTTCGAAACAGAACTCCCTCGCCCTTTCATCTAAAATCTCCTCGCGAAGGTATTTGTCACCTTGGAGGCTGCATTCAGGATAGTCCGGAAGGGCTTGCCCCGAATGAAGCTTGGCGGCATTCGGAAGGGTCATTTCCGGAAGGCCCACCCTTGTGCGGGTCTTGTTGAGCCAGGAAAGGGCTTCCTCGGAACGGCCAAGCTCGTTCAGAGCCTCAGCGTACATCAGATAGAGTTCAGGAAGACGGATATAGGCCGAATTGGTGGCCTTGTTGAGGAACTCGTCATTGTAATCCCAAAGGAACTTCCTGATAATAAAGCCCGTGGCACATTTCGGATTGGCTGAACTTCCGTGTTCCAGACCGTCAATCCAGGTCTCGGCACAACGTGTCCTGTAACGGTCACCGGCTATCAGCACCGTCTCGTAAAGACGAGGGTCCTTCCCCGTGAAAGGATTGTTGTAAACCGTTCCGTCGTGACCGTGGTCGGAAAGCCATTTTCTGTAATCGGAAGGTGTGCCGTCGGCAGCGGTAAACATATCCACGAAATTCAGGGTCACGCAGCCTCCGCCATATCCCCTTCCTGCCTGTCCCTGGTCGGTCAGACCGAAATAAAACCTGTGATAGGTATTGGAGTAGGTCGGTATGGCCCTACCGGTGTGTATGATGATTTCCGGGGATTCCCTATCAGCGTAGCAGGTGCTGAAAGCCTGACGGTAGCCCTCGGCGTCATTTGTCTGAGGCATCACCATCCTGTAGGCATCACCGTTTTCCGTGTTCTTCTTGAAGAAATCCTCACAGGCATCAGCCACGGCCTGCCAGTTCTCCTGCGTGTAGGAACCGAGCCAGGTCATCAGTCCGGGATCCTCCTTCACGGAAGCTTTGTTGGCTGCCGTCGGTTCCTGTGCCTGAAGGTAAGGAGTCGATGCATTGAACAGCGGACGGGCCGCAAGTTGAAGCACCCTTGCCTTCAGTGCGAGTGCTCCGGCAGCGGTCATTCTTCCGTTGTCCGCATCTGCGACAGTCCACGGAAGCTCTTTCGCTGCCTGATCGCACATATTCACAATAAAATCCACACACTGTCTTACCGTTTTGCGGGAATAGTCCGCAGTCATTTCATTTTCCGGGGTGGCATAGTCATCCAGAATCGGCACTCCTCCGAAATGACGGAGCATCTCGTGCATCTGAAGGGCTATGATCATCCTTGCCTCACCTTTACGAACTTTTTTCTCCTCATCAGTCATATCGGGGACTCTGTCCACATTGTTGATGAAAATCCACGCGCGCCTGATTCCTGTCCAGGCGCCTTCCTGATCCGGATGGAATCCGAATTTTCCGTACCCCTCATTCTCCGCCTCGGCATTGTAGGTGCCTGCATAGTAGGTCTTGATAACACCTCCCCAGGTACAGTGGCTCTGCATCAGGTCGGTCATTGTGTCAAGATTGTCCCAGCCAATCTTGTTCCCTCCGTTCTGAAACTCGTAATTTCCGTTGTTGGAATGAACTGTCAGACAGGTACGGAGCGAGGCGTATGCACCGATGAGTTCTCTCTCGGCATACAACTTCGACGAAAAGATCTGCTCAAGGGTCATATCCGCTCCAGGCGCCTTCTCGAGAAAGGCGTTGCCGAATTTGAGGTCGCTGCAGGAAGAAGCGGCAAAGAGCGCGGCAGCAGCCATTATATTTGTAAATATCTTTTTCATCATCAGAACGTTATATTAATGCCGAAGTTGAAAATCCTGTTGTTTGGATAGGTGTAGGTCCCGTCTCCGGTGCTGCCTTCGGGGTCAATGTCATACTGCTCGAGTTCAGAGAACAGGGTCAGAAGGTTGTAACCGCTCAGGAAGACTTTGAAAGATGAGATTCCGGCTTTCCCGAGGGCCTTGTCCTTGAATGTGTAGGCGACCTCGGCCGTCTTGAGCCTCAGATAGGAACCGTCCATCAGCCAGAGGTCGGAATCTCTGGTGTACTGGGTCTTGTTCACGAATGTAAGTCTCGGGAAACGGGCATTGTCCATATTCTCCTCGGTCCACCTGCCGTCAGCCAGATAGGTCAGAAGGCTTCGGGAGTTCTGGGTTCCGAAAGGAGTGCGGTACTCGCCCGAAAGCACCCTCGATGCGTGCAGGGCCCCGGTCCACTGCATAGAAACCGACAATCCCTTCCAGCTGAGTCCCGCCACAAGACCGAAGACATAGTCAGGACGGGCGGAGTAACCGTAAAAGGTACAGTCGTTCCCGTCAATCTTCCCGTCATTGTTCAAATCCTTGAACAGAGGGTCACCCGGTTTGTTTGTTCCGGGCTGCTCCGGAAGAAGGTACCTGCCTTCGTCGTCTTTAAGCAGATTTCCGTCGGAGTCGAAATCGGACGGACGGTAGAACCTGTCGAACACAAGACCGTAGCTCTGTCCGGTAGGGCGTCCCGTCTGGGCCATATACCACTCGTTCGGAGTCACCTCATCCATAAAGATGATCTTGTTTTTGGAATATGACATATTCGCAGTTATCCAGTAGCCTACCTTGCGACTCGGGCGCGTGTCCTTCCATCCCAGAGAGAGTTCATATCCCCAGTTGTCCACAATTCCCAGGTTCATAAGAGGGAGCTTGTAGTCTGTCACCGACGGGGATGTCTTCCTTTTGGAGAGAATGTCCTTACGGTGTTCAAAGAAGAGATCACCGTTGAAAGACAGGCGGTTGTCAAACATTTTCAAATCGATTCCATAATTCTGCTTGTAGGCCTTCTCCCAGGTCACGTCCTCATTGCCCTGGCGGCTCTCGACCGCATCCCGCAGCATCCCGATGGTCGGATTGATGCCGAACTGCCAACTGCCATAGGCTCCATCACCAACAGCACTGTGGTTGCCGTTCCAGCCTCCAAGGTAGAGGAAACGCTCTCCGGAATATTTGTCATTGCCGACAATTCCGTACGAAGCCCTGATTTTCAGGAAATCAATCACCTCAGCCTTGCTCATCCACTTCTCGGACGAAACCACCCATCCGGCCGAAACGGAAGGGAAGAAACCGTAACGCTTGCCTGGAAGGAAGTTCTCGGAACCGTTGTAGCCGGCATTGAGGTCAAGCATATATTTCTGTTTATAGGAATATGTGGCCCTCCAGACATATCCCACATATCCCGTTGGTATGTCGGAATATGAGGAAGGATAATATTTCTTGCTCTGGTTGTAGAGGAAGAGACCCGAGACAGCGTGGTCTCCGAAAGTGCGGTTGTAATTGATTGATCCCTCGAGATACCAGTCCCTGGCACGGCCGGAAGAAGTCTCGGAATAGGAAAGAGGCTCTTTGAGGTTGCTGATGCCCTCGGTCCGGTAAACGATAGTGTTGTCAAAACGAGGGTCGGAAATATCCATTCCGGGCTGTGTGACTGAGCCCTTGTAAATCGGAATCCAGGTACTGTCGGTACCCGTCGGAGAACGGAGGATTGTCACGCTGTGGGTAGTGTTGTAGGCTCCCTTGACCTGTGCGCTCAAGCCCTTTGTGACAAAATCGAGATTCTGATCGATAGCCAGGTCGAGATTCAGGACATTCTGGTTAGTGGTGTAAAGACCCCAGTTGTAGTAATAGTCATAAGGAGACTTGGTTTCTCCGATCGGGATGTAGGGATTGAAGCCGTTCTGGATGAGTTTCCCGTCCACGAAACCCGGACTCGAGAATGGCACGCACCACATCACGGTCCTCCAGAGGTCCTCGTTCTGCGGTTCCTTGCGGCTGCCCAGACGGCCTCCGATGTTGAGTTTGAGCAAGGTCGTATTCGTGAGGTTCACATCCACATTGGTCCTGTAGTTGAACCTGTCGTAGCGGAAGTTCGAATTGAAGGTCTCATAATTCTGCTTCAGGACACCGTCCTGGTGCAGATAGCCCAATGAAACAAAGTAGCGGAATCTTTTCCCGCCACCGGACATGGTGACATTGTGCTGTGTCTGCCAGGAGAAATCCTTGAAGATTTCCTTCTGCCAGTTGACATTCGGGAACATTATCGGCTCGTCGCCCTGGCGGAATCTCTCGGTCACATAGTCGGAGAAGATGAGGTTCTTGTCGGAGACACCATCAGATTTCTGGGCTTCGGTGAAGAGGGTCGCGTAGTTGTAGCTGTCCACACAGGTAAGCTTGCGCAACGCCTGGGTCAGGCCAAACTGACTTGAGACCGAAATGCTCATCTTTTCTTCGGTGCCTCGCCTTGTGGTCACGAGGATGACTCCATTGGCGCCACGAACTCCGAACACTGCCGTCGAAGAGGCATCTTTCAGAACTGTGATACTCTCGATTTCATTCGGGTCCATCTGGAAAAACGACCTCTCGACTCCGTCCACCAGAATGAGAGGGCTGGAAGCCGTGTTGGACAGCGAACCGGTTCCACGCACGAAAATTTGAGGGTCATCCGCACCCGGCTGTCCGGAAGTCTGGACGGTGGAAATTCCGGTGACGGCTCCGGCAAGAGCGCTTGCTGCACTTCCCGCTGGAGATTTCAGAAGTTCGCTCGTGCCGATTGAAGTGATGGCTCCGGTGATGGAGAGCTTACTCTGTTTTCCGTAGGCGATGACCTGAACTTCATCAAGAGTATGGACATCCGGCACGAGAGCAATTTTGCCCATCGATGCGGCAGCCTTGACTTCAAGAGTTACATATCCCATCAGAGAAATCTCAAGGACCGAACCGGCAGGTGCCCTGAGGCTGAACCGGCCGTCTAAATCAGTGATGACGTGGTCTGTTGAAGACTTGGCTTTCAAGAGCACGACCGCTCCGATGAGAGGTTCCCCTGTCGAGGAATCCACGACCGTTCCGGTTGCCGTCACGGTCTGGGCGGATGCATTGAAAGAGCCAGTGATAATGACCAGTGCTGATAGAATAATCAGCAGTGAGGCTTTGCAAAATCCGTTTGACATTAGCTTTGCTATTAACAAGGTTTTCGCAAAATTAACTCACAACGAACTATGCAGGGTCGAAAATTGTTCACAAAAACTCCACTTGTCAGAGAACCTGCCCTCGAATGCTGTCCAGATAGGCTTTCGGCGTCATCCCATACTTCTTCTTGAAGCAGGCGGAGAAATATTTCGGGTCGTTGAATCCGACTGAAAAAGCAATGTCGGAAATCCTCACTTCATCCTTGTTTTCGGTCAATGCCTTGTAGGCGACGGTCATCCTGACATTGTTGATGAATGCTCCCGGCGACATCCCTGTAAGGGCCTTGAGTTTCTCCGTCAGGACAGTCTTGGATGTTCCCATTGAAGAGACGAACTCCGGAAGGTCGAAATCACAGTCCTTGTAGTGGGCATTTACGCAGTCAATGGCTCTTCTCAGGAAAGTCTCATCCATTGAAGTGTACTCCATATTGTCCACATCCAGGACAATCTGCTTCCGGAAGTCGGCCCCCTTCCGTTCAATCTTCCTCAGACACTCGACAATCTGGGCATAGAGAAGTTTCATCGAGAACGGCTTGCAGACATACCCGTCGGTTCCAGCCTGCCAGCCTTCAATCTGGCTTTCCTCGGCACTTTTTGCGGTCAGAAGGATGACAGGGATGTGACAGTATTCAAACCTGGACTTGATTGTCCTGCACAGTTCCAGTCCGTCCATCTGAGGCATCATCACGTCGGATACGACGAGCGAGACATCCGAATGTTCCAGGATTTCCAGAGCTTCCTTCCCGTCCCCTGCCGTCAGCACATTGAAATGCTCCGCAAGCATACTCTTCACCAGATAGCAGAGTTCCTGATTGTCATCCACAAAAAGAATGGTGTAGTCATTCGACAGTCCCTCGGGACGCTCCAGAACCACTGTCGCAGTATTCAGGACAGGACAACTGTCCTGGGAGGTGTCCTTTCCGATTTCATCCTCCTCATAGGCCTCCTCCGAGATCGGCAGCCGGACAGAGAATACATTGCCTTGTTCCGGACTGCTTGACACAGTGATTTCACCTTTGTGAAGAGTGACAAGGTCCTTGACCAGAGACAATCCTATGCCTGTTCCGATGGTGTTGTGCTTTCTGTAGTCACCTTCGTAGAATCTCTTGAAAAGCCCCTTGATGGTCTTCTCGGACATAGTATCCCCCGTGTTCACCACGTCAATCATCACCATCCCGTCGGCCAGGGATGAAACCTTCACGCTTATGTCCCCGCCCTTCGGAGTGTATTTCGCGGCATTTGAAAGCAGGTTGTACACTATTTTGTCAACCTTGTCCGTGTCATACCAGCCCTCGATCTGGTCCGGGGAACTCGTGAAGGAAAGGTTCTGGGACTTGCCGGCAATCAGAGGGCTGAAAGCCTCCACACAAGAAGATATGAACTTCGTGAGATTTCCCCTGGAGACGGACAGTTTCAGATTCCCGCTCTCGACTTTTCTGAACTCGAGCATCTGCTGAAGGAGTCTGGTCAGCCTGGTTGTGTTGACAGACAGAACTTTGGGCAGGTCCGGATTCCATTTTCCGACTGTCAGGCTCTCCACCGATGCATTGATGATGCTCAGAGGGGTCATCAGTTCGTGGGTGACATTGGTGTAGAACTGGAGTTTCAGGTGATTGAGTTCCTCAGCCTTCTGTTTCTCCATCCTGCTGAGCCTCACAAGTTCACGCGCCTTGATGCGATCATAGGTGTATCTCCAGATTCCGTAGGCCAGAGCAGCAAAGACTAGCAGATATGCCATAATAGCCCAGGATGACAGGAGAGGATGGCGCAACACCTTGATTCTCAGGATGCGCTCGTGAGTCTTGTCCCTTCCGAGGGTCTTCAGGCGGAAGACATAGTTCCCCGGCGGTACGTTTTCATAACTTGCAGTGTGTCTCCCCTCGGCATCAATCACCTCTTTCCGGTCATACCCTTCGAGGATGTAGGAATATATGTCCTGCTTTCCGGCGCCCTTGTTCAGAAGGGCGAAACTTATTGAAAACGAATGCACCGTGTGGTCTATCCTGACCAGGTCGGCATAGTTGATATCCTTTTCGCAGACTTTCCTGCGCTGTTTTGGGGACATCGACCTCAAAGAAGTCTCTCCGAGACGGAAGTCAGTCAGGCAGAGATTCTCCCTCACGGGGAAAGACGGGGTCTGGCAGCGCAGCGGGAAATAGACGATTCCCTTGGAAGAACCGGCGGCAACCGTCCCGTCAGGCAGATTCACAAGAGTGCTGGTATTGAATGACATCGAAGCATCGTGATCCGAGAGTGAAATATAGTCCACGTCTCCGATTCTGTCACCTTCGGAGTATGTGAAGGAGACAGCGGCATCGGAAGTGGTCACCCACAGTCGGGAAGTGATGTCTGAGGACATTCCTGTAATACCTTTATTATATAGGGCGGAGATATTGTTGATCTGACTGAACTCCCCTTTCTTCCTGTCGTAGAGATACAGCCCGTCAAAAGAGGACCCTGCCCAGACATTCGAGGCCGGATCCACTAAAAGACAGGAAACATTGTCAGACTCTCCAAGGGACCATCTGACCAGACTGCCGTCGGAAGGGGAAAGACGATACACTCCGTTGTAGTTGGTAGCAATCCAGACTGAGCCGTCACGAGCCGACTTGAGGTCGGTCACAATCACATCCGAAAGAGGGTCCAGGGCAGCATCCGGCAGATAATCCGCAATTGAAAAAACCTTATTCCCGGGTGTCATCACGAAAACGCCTTTCCTTGTTCCGATCCAGAGGTTCGATGCATTGTCTTCAGCGATTGCAGTCACTCCCAGATGAGAAAAATCGGGATATTCCTCAGAAATAACCCTCCGGGCACCGCTTCGGGAGGACGGGTCCAGAAGCCATAGCCCCTGACTGTAAGTCCCGAAACAGATTTCCGAAGTACTGCGTCTGCGCGATATTACATCAACGGACGAAGTGTAGGGGAAATCCCTGAAAGCCGGATATTTCTCGTAAGAGAGGAAACTGCCGTCAAAGGGGTCGTAAAGCACCATTCCGAAACCTATGATTCCAAGCCAGAGACGACCGTCAGGCATCGGGAATATACTGCGTACAGAATTGGTCCTGAGAGACTTCCTGATGTTTTCAAGGGCATCGGTCCTGAAGTCGGCATCGGGATTTTCCACCTTGAAGACCCCTCCGCAGAACATACTCAGCCAGATATTCCCGTCATCTGTCCTGAGGATTGAACTTACCTCGTTGTAAGGCAGGTCGTGACCGGGTTCTCCCGGAGCGTAGTTGACGAAAGAGAGAGGATCCGAAATGTCTTCGAGAATGCTCAGGCCGCTTCTTGAAGCCACCATCAGTCTTCCCTCGGAATCCTGTCCGATGTCGTAGATTACATCATCCAGAAGGGATCCGGCCTCCGGCGTGTTGGAATAGACGGTGCAGGATAGATTCCCGGGGCCGTGTGGAGCATCGATCCGGAGCAGTCCCTTTCCCCAAGTGCCGACCCAGAGGCGGCCTTTGAGGTCCTTGTAGGCCACATTCGACCAGTAAAGACGATCTTCTGAATATTTACGGAATGAGAATGTCTTCGTGTCATATCTGTAAAGCCCGTGCTCACAGCTGCACACCCAGAGATATCCCTCCGCATCCTCGCAGATTGAGGACACCCATTCAATGGAATTGCCATCCATCAGGATTGGGGTGAATTCACCTGTGGAAGCCTCGATGTGCCACAGTCCGGAACTTCCCCCTACCCATACATCCCTCCCGTTGGAGCAGCAAATGTCCGAGGCATTGAGCGTTCCCATCCGTGGGTCTGGTCCTGCAAAGGAAATCTGACCATTGTTCTTGTCCAGGGTGTAAACGCCTTTTTCCGATGCAATCCAGAGCTTGTTTCCCTCCGATTCGCAAACCACGTTTATGTGGCAGTCAAACTTCTCCCCATCCGATTCATTCATTCCAAACACCACCGTCGAAGACCCGTCATACCTGACAAGGCCGCTGTAGGTCGGAATCCAGACATATCCTTCACTGTCACTAAACAGCACCCTTACCGCATTGGTAGGCAAGAGCTTGGATGGAATACTCCGGAAAGAAAGAACCTCGGAGGAGAAGGCATTGATGCAAGGCAGGACAGTCAGTGCCACAGTCAGCAGGGCTCGCAGGAGATTCATTGCAGATATCCGTTTCATAAGCAGAGGAAGCGTGTTTTTATAAAAATATTCCGTTTTTAATCGGCTAAGGTAGAAAATTTTCCGAAATATCTCCTTTTGTTCCGTGAGCCAAATGGAAACACAGCATAATTCAGTATTTTTGTCATTCTGAATTTTTGTCATCTAAATAATTCATCTCTTATGAAACGTATAAAACTGATAACCGTCATCCTTCTCATCCTGTTCTCCCTACTTGCCAAGGGAGAGGACAGAATCGGAGTACTTCAAATCAACGTCTGGCAGGAAGGTACGTGCGTCCCGGGAGGATTTGACGCCCTTGTGGACAATATCATCGAAAGCGGGGCCGATGTGGTCTTTATGCAGGAAATAAGGAATTACGGAGGCCGGAGGTTCATTCCTCGACTGATTGAGGCTCTCGCACTGAAGGGCGTGACATTCTACGGAGAGGACCCCACCTGTGACAGCGGAGTCATCAGCAGGTTCCCACTCGCGCAGGACGGGAGGAAATGGGAAGGCTGCGGGTCCGTTCAGAGAGTCAGAATCAATGCCGGAGGGCATCCGGTGGCACTATATTCCGCTCATCTGGACTATACGAACTATGCCTGCTACTATCCGAGGGGGTACGACGGGAACACCTGGAAGAAGTTACCTGCTCCCGAAACCTCAGTGGAGAAGATTCTGGAAATGAACCGGGCTTCCGGGAGGGACGACACCATCAGGGATTTCATCAGGCTCAGCAGAGCCGACATCGACGAGGGCATCGACGTGATTCTGGCAGGGGATTTCAACGAGCCGTCGCATCTGGACTGGACCGCGCAGACAGCCTCCCTTTGGGACCACAATGGAGCAGTCATCCCTTGGGATTGCTCCACAATGCTTTACGAAGGCGGTTTTGAGGATTCCTTCCGGGTGGTGAATCCTGACCCTGTGTCCTCCCCGGGCTTCACCTTCCCGAGCGACAACTCCGACTGTAACCCTATGAAACTGACCTGGGCCCATGAAAGCGACGAGAGGGACAGAATCGATTTCATCTATTACTACGGGGAAGGGTCCCTCAAACCTGTGGACAGCAAGGTATTCGGACCTGCAGGTTCGATTGTCCGGGGAAAAAGGACCGTGGAGGAGAATCATTCTGACATCATCCCCGTGACAGGCAAGTGGCCGACGGACCACAAGGCAGTCCTCACCACATTCGAGTTCGCCCCGGTGGCACGAATCCTCACTCCCTCCATCCCGACCATAGTGGACCGGGAGCACAACATCATCTGCGAAATCTGCCTGGAGTCGTTTTCCGGGAAGGACGTACTGGAGAGTGTCGGGGTCACCGTCTCGGGAATTGACCCATCGGCCATCCGGAATGCCAGGCTGATGTACACGGGAACCAGTTCTGCAATATACTCCCGGACCACATCCTACATACTTAAGGACCAGTTCCGCAGAATCGGCGCGGGGCAGGACACCTGGAGACATCCTGCCTTTGCTGTTCAGACAGCATCCTGCAAGGCGGGGAAAGACGGGAGAATCGTCCTGAAACCGGGGAAAAGCCTTGTCAGGGACAGAAATTATTTTTACCTGAGTCTTGAGGTGGACTCGCGGAAAGTGGACCTGAGCGGGACTTTCGGGGTGGCAGTGGAGTCCGTGGAACTCAGATGCCCGGTGCAGGACGGGAGCGGCTCTTTACTTCGTCAGGCCAGAATCGTGTCCGAAGGTTCCCTTGAGGGTCACAGGTTCGGAATCGCACTGCGCAACTACAAGGATGACAATGTCTTCTCCTACAGAATCCCTGGACTGGTCACCACTCCTAAAGGGACATTGATTGCAGTGTACGACATCAGGCACACCTCCGGGAACGACCTTCAGGACAACATTGACGTTGGTGCCAGCCGGAGTACCGACGGGGGACGGACCTGGGAGAAGATGCGAACAATCATCGATATGGGCGAATGGGGAGGACTTCCGCAGGGACAGAACGGTTGCGGAGATCCTTCAGTGCTTGTGGACAGCAACACAGGAACGATTTTCGTCTGCGCTCTGTGGACGCACGGCCTTGGCAACAGGCACGCATTCTCATTTGCCTCAGAAGGCTACGAACCGATTTCGACAGGACAGATGGTCCTGGTGAAAAGCACCGACGACGGAAAGACCTGGAGCAAGCCGGTCAACATCACCCGTCAGGTAAAGCGCCCCGATTGGAGGATAACCCTCCAGGGGCCGGGACGGGGAATCACGATGCAGGACGGGACTCTGGTTTTCCCGATGCAATGCCTTGACAGCAAAGGGATTCCAAGTTCAGGAATAATGTACAGCAAAGACGGGGGCGAAACCTGGCACTGCCACTCCAGAGCCTGTGAGCGCACCACCGAGGCCCAGGTCGCCGAGATTGCTCCGGGAGTACTGATGCTGAACTGCAGAAACGACCTTCGTCAGGGCAGGGTCGTCTGCGTGACTGATGACCTGGGGAAGACCTGGAAGACACACCCTTCATCAGGAAGCCTCGTGGAACCCGTCTGCATGGCGGGGCTGCTGAATATTCCGGCTTCCGAAAACATCTACGGAAGGGATATCCTCCTGTTTTCAAATCCGGTTTCCGCCCCTGGAAAAGGCAGGAACCACATCTGCATAAAGGCGAGCCTCGATGCCGGGATGACCTGGAATCCGCTTGACTGTCTGCTTCTGGACGAGGAGGAAGGCTGGGGATATTCCTGCCTCACCTCCATCGGAAATGACAAGGTGGGAATCCTCTATGAAGGCAGCACCTCGCACCTTGTCTTCCAGCAGGTCAGGCTGAGTGACATTGTGAAAAGCATTCCCGCTCCCTCAAGGCTGTCCGTCGGGGAAATCTACTCCGACGATATGATTTTCCAGAGGGACGTACCTCTTGAAATTTCAGGAAGGACTGCACCGGGTCTTGAAGTGAAGGTCACCCTGGGGCCATCGACAAGGAAATGCCGTTCGGCACGGGATGGAACATGGAAGGTCCGTATGCCGGCACTCAAGGCCGGGACAGGAATACCGTTCACCGTGACTGACGGACGGGACACCCTGAGTTTCAGCAATGTGGCAGCCGGTGAGGTCTGGCTCTGCTCCGGGCAGTCGAATATGGCTTTTGAGTTGAAGGGAGCCGACACCTTCAGCAAGGAAGGACTGGATGACCCGATGCTGAGGTTCTACGATATGAAAAGTCATCTGAAAACCTGGGGGCTGGTCTGGAGCGAAGAGGATGCGGGGAAGGTTGCACAGGGAAAATTTTACGACAGGACACGGTGGAACTGCTCGTCAGAGAAGACTGCCGGGGAATTTTCAGCAGTGGGATATTACTTCGGCAAAATGCTCAGGGATAGTCTGAATGTACCTGTGGGGCTGATCTGCAATGCCGTCGGCGGGACGACCACCGAGTCATTCATCAGCCGCAGTGCTCTGGAGAAGGTTCTTCCGGGATTCTGTGACGGATGGCTTGAGGATGAATCCGTGATGGAATGGGCAAGGGGAAGAGCCCGGGAGAATATGTCAGCCTTCAAAGGAGGGTATATACAGCATCCTTTTATGCCGGCATATCTTTTTGAAAACGGCATCCGTCCACTGGAGAGATTTCCAATCAAAGGGGCAATCTGGTACCAGGGAGAGTCGAACGCAGAGAACATCCCGCAGCACGAAATCCTTTTCAGGACCCTTGTGGACTGCTGGAGGCAGACCTGGGATAATCCCGACATGCCTTTCTACTTTGTCCAGCTTTCAAGCATCGAACGTCCGACCTGGCCGGAGTTCCGCAACAGCCAGAGGCTGCTCTCGCTGGAGATTCCACATTGCGGGATGGCAGTCTCCTCAGACCTCGGTCACCCCACTGACGTGCATCCGAGGGCGAAGAAACCTGTGGGAGAACGACTTGCAAGGCTCGCACTGAGAAATGACTACGGGAAACAGGTCGAATGCCTCGCCCCAGCAGCCACCAAAGCCTTCCTGAATGACAGCGGGAATGTCACCGTACTTTTCGACAGGCCCATTTCCGTCCCGGGCACAATGCCCGTGCGCGGATTCAGGATTTGCCTCGAAGACGGGAGCGAAATCCCTGCATCGGCGGAGATTTCAGGATCTGACGCTGTGATTCTCTCCCGGGATGCAGGCAGACCCGACGCCGCAGCCGACAGCAAAAACACAAAGGCAGACAGCAGAACAGCCATCGTGAAGGTGAAATATGCCTGGAATCCCTGGACCGATGCGAACCTGACCGGGACCACAGGTCTCCCCGTCTCTACTTTCGATATTGAAATTGGTGAGTAATTAGGGATTGTCGTTTAATGTTTTCAATCTGAGCGAAGCAGCAGAAAATCCCTTCAATTTCTGCTTCCGACTCATCAAAAATTCAATTTTATATCTGTTTCCGGTCGTTTCGACCGGATTTTTTTGTCCGTTTTTCATGGCTAGGTGTCAATCCTCTTTTTGCGGAAATGCTCAACGCTGTGCCTGAGGAAGCGAGACGTGAAAGTGAGAGGTCTTTCGCGATTGCTGGACGAATAAAGGAAATTCTTCAGCGCAAAAGATGGAGCCAGGCAGATTTTGCAAAGGCGGCAGGAAAGAAAGAAGCTGAAATTTCCAAATGGATGAGCGGCACTCACAATTTTACAATCCGCACAATCTCATTCATCGAGACTGTGCTTGGTGAAGATGTCATTTCCATCAAGAGATACCATCGCCACGTCAGCGGATATGGCACAGCCGACGCTGACCGGACAGCCACCCTAAATGACCGCGGCAACCAGGCGGAATATCATTCTGTTGACTAACATTCTTTTATCCGCTTGGCATTGCCACCTTGCTGAGCGCAATATGTCCGTGAGATGGTAGGTTTCCACGGACAAATTATTGATTTTGAACAACTTGTCCGGTGAAAGTTGGGGTTTTCCGGACAAAATCACATTCTGTGAGATAACGATTAACAGGAATAGCAGAGGTGCTCACAAAAAAAGCGGTGCGTTACGAAGAATGGAACAACACAGAATTGGATTGAATCGAACAACCTGCATGTCGTGATTTGGTATATATTATTGAGTATCAAGAAGATATAGTAAAACAACCAAATGCAGGTTATGTAAAAAAGTGGGTAACCTGGCTTTCGCTTTATCTGCTAACTGGTTATGAATCAACACTTTCGTCCGTTGCACCAATTTCAGGTTGTTCGGTTTTTTTTCTCGGATCATGCCTTACGGAAACATTCATCTCCGGTTACAATCTCCAGTTATGTCTGACTGAAGTGGTCATGCCCAGCAACAAGAAGCCTCTTTACCGTTTTTCTTTCCTCACAGACAGCGCGGTTGGCCGTGTAGCGTAATTCATCAGGGAACCAAGGCATCATCAGATGCCGGGCCGGAGTTGGCGGGCAGGGTAGCCGTGCGGCGATGGAAAGCCCGCAGGCCCTGATCGCCCCCTTGAAAAGGGGGCGGGGGGACTGAGATAAGCAAGTCCTCACGGAGGCAACCTTGTTGCTGCGCCATTGACACGGTTATATGCTTTTACACTGTTGCCTGCTGTCTGGAGCCTGCGTTGCGGGTCATTTGTGTAGGAGGACACGGATGTTTTTTCGAGTAACCTGCATGTTGTGATTTGATGTATATTCTTGAGTGTCAAGGAGATATAATGAGCAACCAAATGCAGGTTATGTGAAAAAGTGGGTAACCTGGCTTTTGCTTTATCTACTAACTGGTTGTGAATCAATGCTTTCGTCTGTTGCGCCAATTTCAGGTTGTTCGGTTTTTCTCTCTGATCATGCCACATTTCCCGATTTCATTTCGCTTCCATAAAAGTTTACTTTTTTTGGTAAACTTTTTTCAGGACGACACATGGGGCGCAGCGCGTAAATCGCTGATTATTACCGCTTTAGCTGTTTTCAGAGTTGCGAAAATACCAACTCTGAAAATGCCTAAACGTCTGTTACTCAGTGGTTTACAGGTTGCGCGTGCTGTGTCGTCCGTGTTGTGGCGCTGGCAAGCCGAGCAGCGGCATGTAAGGGGGTAAAAACGAAATGTGATTAGTTGGAGATTGGAAGTAATTGAGAGTGT
>OGON01000446.1_pt1 | contig 33417 bp, 47 predicted proteins | sample 1552671 | NCBI WGS metagenome assembly OGON01 (sample SAMEA2580136, study PRJEB22360) | human gut metagenome | biome: human gut; feature: human-associated habitat; material: faeces | place: Denmark | collected 2008/2010 | reverse complement strand
ATGGTGAGCTGGCGGCTGCCGTCGTCAAAGTTCAGCGTGCAGCCCGTCAGGTTCTCTTTCGCGCCCATGTTCTCCGCGATAGCCTCGCTGACTGCGGTGGAAATCTCGGTGGCCTCCTGCTCGGGCAGAGCCATCTCGATCTCCGCCGTGGCCTTTTCGCCCTCCGTCAGGATATAGGCGTAGACCGTGGTGGCCCGCTTGAACGCCTCCCGAATGAGGAGCATCTGGCGGTTGGGGTCGTCGTCGTAAATGCTGTACCCGAAAGTGGCCGCCTCTGCGTCCGGGCTGGCGTTCGTCAGCTTAATGAACTTCTTGGCCGGGCCGTAGCTTGCCTTGGGGAGGGGGATAATCACGGTGCCCCGCGTGCCCGCGCTGATTACCGCCTGCTCTCTCCCACTCTCGAAGTTGATATACGTACCCGGTCGCGTCTTGCCTACCAGTTTGTCGAATCTGCCTCCGGCCATCTCACTTCACCTCTCTTTTCTTCCACGCCTCGATGTGCGCCCCCATTTCCTCGACGGTATACTTGCCCGTCATTCCATAGGTCGCCCCGGCGAACGTACTCGTCGATACTCCAAAGAGCTGACGGCAATTCTCCTGCAACTTCCCGACGGCATATTTCGGCGCGGCCCCGGTCTTTACCGTTGCCTGCTCGCCAGTGGCCGCCTTGCGTCTTGCTGCCATATCATAATCCTCCTTACTCCGGCTGGCCGCCGGACTGGTTTACTGGGACGGCGTACTTCTCCAGCGCCTCCGCGTATGCGTCCGAGATGGTTTTCCCTGACTTCATAAACACGTCCACGTTGAACGAGTGCGCCCTCTCCCTGTCTGCTGTGGTGTCGCTGTAGGGCCTGCGGCTCCGCCAGCTTATTGTGAGCTGCGCGGCCCCGTCGTCCAGCACCCTGAGCTGCGGGTCGTTTATCCTCACCCAGCTCCCCGCAATCTCGCTGCCGTCCTCCGCAATCAGCGGTACGAGGTTCCGCGCCGCCCGAATCGCCGTTATGACCGCGTGGCCGAGGCTGTACGCTCCCTGCCCTGTCTTGTGGAAAAGTTTGATAAACCAAACGTAATCCATGTAGTAGGTAAGGAACGTCTCTCCGCCCGTGTCAATCTCCGGCGTAGGGAAGTAGGCCGCCGGAACAGAGAAGTTCTGCGGCACATTCCAGTAGTACGGGGCCGGGCCTCCGGCCTTGTCCAGCACGTATTTGATGATGCTCGCCATCTCCTGCTCAAGCACCTGTTTCCACCTCCCTTATCCGCCGCCGAAATAGCTGTCCAGCCATTCTTGCAGCTTTGCTTCCAGCAGCTCCGGGTAAATCCTGTCGAGTATGCGCAGCGCGCTCTCCCAGTAGTGCTTGCCCTCTACCCAGTGCTGCTTCAACATCATTCCCGTCTCTGCCGACGGGTCGTAAATGAAGCGGTCGCCCTCCCAATACCCCGGCACCCAGCGTCTCGCCACGCCCTTGGTATTCGTCCAGTGCCCGTCATTCACATAGCTCGCGTAGTCCACGTTCGTCCCGACTTCCAGCGTCAGCCCGCCGTCAGTCAGCTCCCATACGTTGCCCTCCGCTCCTTTCTCGAAGCTGGCGAGGAGCTGCCTGCTGTCCAGCACTTGCCTCCTCACGATCTCGTCCTGCAAAATCCGCAGGAACTCGTTCCCCAGCCCCTCCAAGAACAGCTCAAACTCCTTGCGGAAATCCCCCTTGGCCGCCCGCTCCACGCTTCCAAAGAACGCCCGGAAATCGGACATATCTATCTCCACGTAGCTCATAGGTGCCTCTCCTCGTCAATCTTCTTGATATAGACGAACAGGTGGTGGTTCCGCACGTTGATGGGCTGCTCCGCCGTGTACTCGTGCCCGGTCGCGCAGTCCACGATTTTGTCGTTGAGCCGCACGTCGGTTCCGATGGGGAGCGTGAGCTTGATTTTCGCGTCCATCAGGTTCTCCGGGGCCGTCTGCGTAACTGTGATGCTCGCTGACCGCACCCCGAAATGGCAGCTCTGCCCGCTGATGTCCGGCTCCTCCGGGTAGGAGAACGAGGGGGAGGCCGGGAGGTTGTACCCCGGCGACTTCTCCCCCTCGACGACGTGGTAGATGTCGCACGTGTGGTTGAGTAGGTTCTCCAAGCTCATGCCCGCACCCCCCCTCAAAGCCGCCTCATGCGCAGCGTTATCCCCTTGCGCGGCTCCGCCACAACAAAGTCGTCCAGCAGGGCCGCGAGGTCTAAACCGTCCAAGCTGATTTGGCTCGTCTCGGAGGTGTAGCTGTAGTCGTCGAACGTCTCGGATTTTACTTCTTTCGCGGCGAGGACGGCGTTGTGGGCGTATGCCTCCGCCAGTATCAATACCGCCGTCTTAATGCTCGGTGGTATCTCCTTGTAGCTCTCAAAGGTGTTGTGCGTGTATGTGATTACATACTGCTCCGCCCTTGCGACGTCCACCGCGAGCCGCGTGTCGCTGCGCTTCTGCACCGACGGTATCTCGGAATAGTCCCTAACCTCCTGCGGTGTTACCCACGGTCTTTCCGCCATCGCGCCCACCGCCTTTACACTTCAAGGCGTACCGCTTTAACGAAAATATCCGCGCAGCCCTCGCCCGTCTCCTCTGCGGACAGCTTGGCCGTCAGGGTCACGTCCTTGTCGCCCACGGCGGCGTATGCGCCGTCCTTGGTGGTGAAGCCCACGGCGTTCAGCGCGACGGCATCGAGGTACTTCACCGCCTCCTCCTGATCGCCGGACACGTCCAGCGTCGCGCTGGCGAACGCGGTCTTGACATCAATGCCAAAGCCCACAATACGGAAGCCCGCCGGGAGCTTGACGGGGAGCTGCGTGCCCTCCGCTGCGTCGGTGTCCTTGTTCACGGTTCCGAGGTAGAACGTCTGCTCAATGCCGCAAACGCCTCTATCGAAAATTGCTACTTTCATCTGCTTTGCCCTCCTTTAGCTTTCCTGCAGGTCAATCATTGTGGGGCTGCCGTTGGAGTAGTCCCCCTCCGCCCACAAGATTGCGTTCACAAAATCGGCTTTCTTAAAGCCCTTGGTTTCGACCACCCCGACCTCCGGGGCAATCTCCTTTAGCTGCTCGAGCGTCATGTCCTCAAGCTGCTCCCGCGTGTATGGCTCCCTCTCGGGTTCCGGCTCCATCGGCTCCGGCTCGCCCGTCACCATGCGGAAATAGCCCGAGGCCACCGCCGCCCGGGCGATGGCCTCGTCCTCCACGAACACGTCCGGGTGTTCCTTTGTTGCCTTGACTGGGCCGTAGTAGGAGAGGGCCTTTACCAGTTTCAAATGGTAGCTCATGGCCGCCCTCCTCTCTTACTTCAAGCCCTTGATGATGGCGGTCGCGTCCAGCTCCTCGATGATGGGGTCGTAGTCGAGGTGGATAACGTAGAAACGCTTATCCTGCATGATGGCTTCCTTGCCCTCGGTGGTCTTGCGAATCTGCACGCTGTAGGTGTTCACCACAATCAGGTTCCGGGGGTCGGTCAGCAGGATAGTGCCGTCGTCGAGGGACGGGCACTCCACGGCCTGAATGCGGGCCGGGGCGGTGTAAATGCTGTCGGGCACCGCGCCGCCTGCGCCGATAACCTTGTTCAGCAGGAACAGCTCCCACTCCTGCGCCCGGCGGGGGGACATCAGCCAGCGCAGCCGACCATTGTTGTACTTGTTCGGAATCTGCGCCAGAGCCTTGTAGAACAGGTCAAGGCTCATTTCGCCCTCGCTGGAAGCGTCATAGACGTGGCCGCCGTTGGAAATCTGCTTAATCCAGCCGTCATTGATTTTCAGGAAATCGTAGTCGGCGGTGCCCTCGGCCACGTCCTCGTCGCCGTTGAGGTACAAGTCCTCCATGTCCACGCCGAGCTGGGTAGTCATAAGGTTGGTGACGATGTTCTCGAAGTTCTGGCCCTCGATATTCTCGCGCAGGGTCTCCTCGGTGATTTCCCAAGGCAGGCGTACAGCGGTGGTGCTGTACTCGATCTGGCTGGTTTTCACGCCAGCGCGGTAGTTGTCGTCCGTGTTCTCGGTCTTTTTGCGGACGATGCGGCGGTCAATGCCAATCTTGTCGATTTCGCCAGTCTTGGCGGTGCGCATCTCATGGCGCACGAGGCCGCCGAGGTTGGTGGCCTCAAAAGTCTGCTGGATGAATCGCCGGGCCTGTTCCGGGTTCAGCAGGCCAGAGGACAGGCTGCCCGTCTCAATGGCCGCTTTGCGAATGATGGTGCTGTTATCCATTGTCTGTTTTCCTCCTTATGTTTGGATTAGAGAATGCCGTGCAGATAGTGCTGCTCGCCTGCGGCCTTTTCGACGCCGCCGCCGAGGTTGCTGGGGAGGCCCCTGCTTTTCAGCACCGGGTCAACCGCCTTTGCTACCGCTGCGGTAATCATCTCCTGCACCTGCTCTGCGGTAACTGCCTCGTGCTGCGGCTCAAGGGCCTTTTCGACCGCCGCCTCTACCATAGCGTTGATGGCCTCGGGGGTAATCTCGTCAGCCTTGGAGACGCAGCCGCCTTTCTTCTTGGCCTCGGTCACGGTCTCCTTTTTCTTGGCCTCCTCCTCGGTTTCTTCCTCCTCGGGGGTCTTGGCTGCGGTGTTGGTGGCCTTGGCGAAAGCCGCCTCTACAGCCTTTTCCACAATCCCCTCAACTTCCTGTTTAGTCACTTGCTTTTCCTCCTTGTCTGCTTTCTTGGTGCCCTCCGGGTTGTTCTCACCCTCGCCGTCCTCCGGCTCCGGGTCGTCGAACTCCTTTAGGAACGCGCCCAAGCTCTCGTAGATGCCTTTCAGCGTCTCGCGGTTCTTGCCACTCATTTTCTTCCCGGCCTTTTCTACGGGCTGCCCGGTCTGAATGGTCTCGGTAATGCTCTCTCCGCCAGTGAGAATACTGGTGATAATCTGGCTGAACTCCTCAAGGCACTCGCGCACCTTGGTCTCGTCTGTCTCGTACAGGTAGCGGCCCGTGATGGGGTCGTATTTATATAAAATCTCCTCAAGGGAGTTAAAAGCGTTCCAAAAGAGCGTGCCCTTGCTGCGCTCCTCGTAAAGCTCCGCCATAGCCCCCTTTTCCACCACGTTCAGCCCCAACGCTTTCGCCAACTGTTTCAGCAGCCCTTTCTTCTCGCTGGTTTCCTGTTTGCTCACGTTCTCCAATTCAACGTCCTCCTCGCTGTAATTTCCGAGGCCGCCCATCGAGAGGCCTGTGATCTCGCCTTTCTCAATGCCCTCCCACACGCTCTCGTCTGCGACCTCTACGGTCATAAGCCATGTCCCTTTTTTGATTGTCTCGCCGTCGATGTCGAAATCCGCCTTGGCAATCCAGCTCTCCACGACGCTCGCGCCGTCCAGCGGCTCGAAGCTGTGTTGCAGGTCTACCTTGTTGCCGTTCTTGGCAAACCAGTAGGCCGCCTTGGTGATTTCCGCCTCGGTCATAAAATTGCCGTGGCTGTCCTCCGCCATCGGCTCGTAGACAATGCCCGTGACGTAATGGGTCTCCGCGTCCGCCTTGACAATCCTGCCATAGGTGGTGAACGCGGCCTTTCCTCCGTCCTCTTTCTTGATAAGGAACTGCCGCTTGTTGGCGGCCTTGTCCACGAGGCTGACGAATTGGATTTTCGCGTCCGTAATCTCGTAGGCTTTTTTCAAGCCTTTCATGCCCTCTCACCTCCTTTCACCGATTATCGGAAAATATAAAAAGCAGCGTCGCCGCTGCTTCTTACCGTGCATCATTTTCGTGGCCCCACGAAAATGGTCTGAACGGCCCGTGAGGGCCGCTGTTTGTCCGGGCGGGTATTTTCCCTCCCGCTCGCTCTCGGACGCTCCTGCGCCACGAGAGGAGGCAGGGGATGCTATTCCTCCTCTATCCCCGCTTTCGCCTTGTTCCTCGTGTCCAGCTCGCGCTCCCATTCGTCGTCCATCTCCTCGATGGCCTGCTGCTGTAGCCTCTGCCGTTCCTCGAGGGACAGGCCCAGCACCTCCGCGCTCACTACGGGCTGGGAGATGCAATGGCAGTTGATGCTTTCCTCCGGCGGGAGGCTGCTGTCGCGTGGGTACATCGGGTAGTAGGTTCCGCCCTTTATCCCGCGCAGCTCAAAGGGCTGGTCTTTCGGCACCCTCTGGCCGTCCATGTCCATGTGGTTCTTGCGCGGGTCGTTTCGGTAGGCCCCCGTGTGCTTCCACATCTTTTCCTCGACCGCCGGGCTTTGCATAAACGCCTCCTGCTGGGCGACGCTGTGCGCCCGCAGCACCTCCGTCACAGCCACGCGCCGGGCCTTGTAGTATTCGTCCCGTATGCCGCTGTCGAGAATGGAGCGGGTGAACTCCTGTATGCTGCTGCCGTCCCGCAGCCCCTTTTCGAGGATGGTCTCAATCTCCTTGTGGCTATTGAGCTGCATAATCTCGCCCAGTGACGCGCTCCACGTTCTCACCCATGCGGTCGTTTTCTTGGAAACCTGCTTTAGCTCGAGGTCTTTGTCCGTCTGCTGGATATAGTAGCCGATGAACTCGGGCATGAACTTCTCAAGTAGCTCCGTGAAAACGGTCGCCAGCTTGCTCATAAGCTCGTCGCTCAACTTCACCCCCGGCCAAACGTCCGCCGCAAACGCCTCAAGGTCTACCGCGCCTTTCGCCGCCTCGAGAATATAGTCGGTCTCGGACAGCAATGCGGCCGCAACCTGCTCCTCCATGTCCTCGAGGTAGTCCAGCGTCTTTTTCGGCTTGGCGTAGCCCTCTTCCTCGAGCGCGTCGGCCAGATCGCCGTCCGCCTTTTGGATGTATGCGTCAATGGCCTTGAGGAGTGGCCCGCATTTCATGCACATGGCTCACTCCCCCTTGTCCATCTTGAGCAGCAGGGCCTTGACCTCTTTCATCACGGCCACCACCGCGTCGTCATGCTGCGTCGCGGCTTTCTGTATCTGCCTCTGTAGGCTCATGGTAATGCCGCCGAGGTCGAACGTCGCCCCGCTCGCCTGCTGGTTCTTGTAGGACAGCGGAATGTCGCCCCACGCGGCCTCCTCCGGGTTCTCGGGGTAGTCCTCTGCGTCCTCTCCAAGGGCCTCGTAAACAATGCGCTTTGCCATGTTCGGCGTGAGGCCGCCCGCGCTGTTCGCTACGGTCAGCAGCTTTTGCAGGTCGTCCGGGTTGCTGATGTCCGGCTCAAGGAAATACGCCTCGACATACTGGAAGTGGTAGCCGTTCAATAGGCGGTTGTTGATGGCCCACGCAAGGCTCTTGCGCTCCGGCTGGAATACCTGCTCCTCCGTGACCTCCTGCGCTGTCTGCGCCGTGGCCCGGTTGAAATCGGTGGTGTAGCCCACGTACAGGTCGGGGAGCTGGAAAGCCGACTGCACCTTGCGGCGGTTGTTGTCCATATACTCTTGGAAAAGCTCGTCTTTTTGAAGTATGCTCGCAAGGTCTTTGACCTCAATCTCCGGCTTTTCCTGCTGGTCGAAGTCGGCCCGCGCATCTGTCGCCTCCGTCTCAAGGACGATGAAAGCGTGCTGCCCGGCCTCTCCCTTGATGTCGTTCATATACTGCTGTAGCTTCTCAAAGCTCTCGTCCGTAAGGGTGCCGCCCTTAACCATAATCATCAGCGGCGTGTGCCGCCCGTTGATGAAGTAGTTGTTATTCAGGCTCTCCGCCCTCCGGCTGCCGTCCACGCCGAGTACCTGCCCTATCCACCGTACCGTGCCGTATGGCTCCGTCCCGATGGCGAACTCCAACAGTTCGTTGGCTTGGTATTGCAGCTCAAGGGTCTCCCCGTCCTCAAGGTACTTGCCGTCCCGCATATCCATCACACGGGGGTCTCCGAACTCCTTGAAGTAGACGACCTTGCCGCCGATTTCCTGCTTGTACTTGCAGTACCGCTTTTTTCTCTCAACCTCCTGCCCGTGGTGCCAGTAGGTCGTGGTGATATACGGCTCAAGGGGGCGCGACTTCCATACGCTCTCCGTCTCCTTGACGAACTCGATCTGGACGACCTCGCCCGCGATGTTGCGGATAACCTCGAGGTAAGAGATGCCGTAGGTCTCCCGCGCCTCAATCAAGTCCTCGAACACTTCCTTGGTGTCCTGCTCGATGTTCAGCAGCTCGATAATCTCCTCCGCCCGCTTGAACTCTGCCGCCATCTCTGGCGTTTCCTCCGTGTCCTCGATGTAGCGCACGCCGATTCCAAAGCCCGCAATATTGTTCTTGTAGGCCCTGATGCACTGGGGTAGGATGGTGCTGTTCTCTACGAGCTTCGCCAGCCCTCTCATATCGTGCCGGGGGTTTATCCAGTCCCCCGCGTTGTATGCCTCCTGCTCCGTAACCTGTACGGGCGTGTCAGCCTTTTCAATGAGGCTCTGCTGCGCCTTAATGACGCGCACCTCCATGCTTGCCCGCTTGCTTTTAGCCACTCTTTCTCACCCCTCTCCTCTTTGGCGGTTTCACTGGCAGGCAAAGCAGCAGCACGCAGTCCGCCTCGTCCGGGGACGGCTGCCCGCGCTTCTTTACCGCGTCTTTGCTCTCAATCTTGATTTTGCTCGCCTCCGTCAGCGCGTACTTGCGCCCGGAAAGCTGCGCCACGAGGTCGTCGTCGTCCGGGAGTATCAGCTCCACGGGCTTTCGCTGCCCGTCCTCGTCGTATGGCTGTAACAGCTTCTTCACCACGGCCATCATGTACGTGGTGCTGTCGTGGTAATACTTGTGCTTTATCCTCTGGCCGAACTTCACCGGGTATATCTCAAGCCACCAGAAACGCTCCGGGTCGTTCCGCTTCACCTGCCGCAGGCGGTCTACCACGCCGCCGCCCACGCCGCCGTCGTCTATCTTGACGGGGATGGGGTCGTTTAGGTGGTATCTCTGCACGAGCTGTTCGCCCAGCAGGATAATGTCGTCTGCGGTTTTCATTGTGTCCTGCCCCTGCCGCTTCTTGTAGAACGTCACCTTTTCGTCTACCTTGTACCCGATTACCGTCTTGTCGTCGCCAAACCGGGCCACGTCGCACCCTATATGCACCAAATCCGGGTTTTTCCGTGGAGAAAACTCCGTCTGAATGGAGTTTTCGACGAGAGAAATCGGAATAAAAATATCATCCTCCTGTAACGGGAAGTCTCCGGCGACGCGAACTCTGAACACGTCGCTGTCCTCTCCGTACATTCGGATGATGGTGTCAATGAAGTCTTGCGATACCCGGGTGCTGTTCCTCCCGTCGATGTGGAACGTGGAGTAGCTGGCCCGGTTCTTGTTGTGGCTGTCGTAGAAAAAGCCCGTGAGCTGCGTCGGGTTCCCGCACATCAGGAGCCGCGCCCCCGGCGTGGAAAGCGCGCCCAGCACAGGCTCGAATATCGTGTCGTCCACGCCGCTGGCCTCGTCGATGATGTAAAGGACGTGTTCAGCGTGGAAGCCCTGTAGAGCGTCCGGCTTGCTGGCCGTTCGTGCCACCGCGAACCATTCCTCCGGATAGCCCCTCATGTAGAGCTTTTCCTTTGTCCATACCAGCTCATTGGCGAGGGACTTGTTGTTCCTTATCCACTTGCTGACCTCCGCCCACAAGATGTCGAATAGCTGGTGCTGCGTCGGTGCTGTGCAAGGGATTTTGGGGAATGGGTGCGTGCAGATGAACCAAATGACCGCCCACGCCTCCACCGCGCTCTTTCCTACGCCGTGGCCGCTTCGGACGGTTGTCATTGGGTTGGCCGCCACGCTGCGGAGTATCTTCGCCTGCTCCGGGTCGGGCCTCGCTCTTATCACGTCCTCGGTAAATTCTACCGGGTGGTCTGCGTAGTACAGTATCGCCTCCGCGTCAAGCATTGCCCTCCTCCTTTCGCTTCTGATACGCCGCTACGATGGTGTCCGCGAGCTGCGTGGGCGCGTCGCTGGCCCCCTTGCTGCTCTGCTCCTCGAACATACGGTTCAGCCGCTCGAGGTCGGTCGCCATTTTGATATACTCCTTAACGTCCTTTGGGGACATATCCTCGACTGACAAGCTGGCGAGGGCCTCCAGTGCTTTTTTCTGCACCTGCATGGCTATCTTGATATGGCGTTCCGTCATGTCCTTGCGGCCCTTGACGGCCTTGGCCCGCGCTTCTTTGTCCAGCTCATTCTCATAAGCCCGGACGCGCTCTTGCCAATCGTGGGCCACGCTCCAACGCTCCATCAGGGCCTTACTCTTGCCTAACTGCTGCCCGACGGCCCGCAAGCTGCGCTCCGGCCCCATGTCCCGGTACGCTGCAAATGCCTCAAATGCCTTTTCGCTCTCGCCCTTTTGACGCTCCCACGGCTTGTCAGTCCATTTTCCCATGTCCTCCTCTCCTTTATCGTTCTCTCGGCTCTGCCCCGACAATCCAAAAGAGAGCATTTTCCGTGTTGAGGTCATGCTCTATCAGATATTTCATGGTCTTGGCCTCGTACTGCGGGTGCAGCTTTACGCCTCCTATCCTCATTTTCTGCTGCTTCTCGTAGACGAAGCCGGGCGTATGGAAAAGGTCGTGGTAAATGAACTCCCGCTCCACGCCAAACCGCCGGAGCGTCGCCCTTACCTTTTCCTGTCGGTCGTATGCCGTGGATATGAGGTGGACGCGCTTGACTTTCTTCCCGTACTTCTCTATCCCGACGAGAACGCCGCTCGCCGTGATTCCGCTGCCGCAGGTGATGTAGAGGTCGTCCAGCTCGTCGGGAATGTTCTGCACCTGCTCGGCAACTGCGCCCAGCAGCACCTCTCCGTAGTCGTCGAGGTTTATCCCGTACTGGACGACGAACATTCTCGCGGCCTGCGCCAGTGCCTCCGCCTTTGCCTTGATCACGTTGTGCCTGCCGCTCTTGGCAAGCACCTCCACTCTGGCCCCGTAGCTCATTGCGAGCCTCGGCATACTCCCGGTGGCGAGCGACACCTGACTGGCCCCCCCGTATGCAACGACGCACGGTAGGCGGAAATGCCTTGCCGTGGCCGCCGTTATCGGGCCTTGCGGGGAGTGTATGGAACAGTAGGTGATTACGCCAGTCATGTCCGGCTTCCGCCTCAATGCGGCCTCTACCAGCATCATGCACTGACGCAGCTTCCCGCCGTTCACTTCTCCCGCCCCGAACGGGGTAAAGAGGTCGTCCCTCTTGAAGTACATTCCCGCTATCTCCTGTACGGGGGTGAGGTCATGCACCGTCATTCCTCTAATCCAAAGAGGCGCTTGTAATAGTCTGTCTTTCCCGAAAGCTCCTCCTGCATGAGGCCGTAGAAAGACTGGCTGTTGATTTTCTTGTTGATGCCCGCCACCTGATTCAGGCTTTGGAAGCACCCTCCCGTGCCTATCTGCTTCATCAGCTCCGTAGGCTCCGGGTTCTTCCCGTTCAGCAGCATACACAGGTTGTAGTCGTTCCCTTTGAAGCCCTCAAGCCCGTCGATGCCGCAGCACGTCATGCTGTCTCCCATCGCCCGCAGGCGGTTCTCCCCGGCGTAGAATTTGAGGCCGTGGCGGTGGCACTCCGCTCTGATCGCCTCGAAGTGCGGCCGCAGTACGTTCAGCGGGTAGCAATGGTCGCCCCCGATTTTCACCATGCCTTTTTTGGCCTTGTAGAACTTCATTCCCTCCACCACTACGCCGTAAACGCCTGCGGCGGCCAGCCGGGGGATATTCGCCATCACGTCCCTAAAGACCTCCGGCATATACGGCTGTATGCGGACGATTACCCGCTGCACTCTGCCCGCGAGCTTTTCCACGATTTTCAGCCGCTCCTCGTAGGGAGGTGTCCCCGGTTCGAGCGGGTCGTACTTGCTGCATACCATGCTAACCTGCACGACGCAGTTGCATTGCGCCAACAGGTCGAGGTATTCCGGGTCTACCACGAGCTTCCCCTTGGTGCTTACCACGAACGGGTACTTGGTCTCCGCCAGCAGCTTCAAGCACTCGTAGGAGGCGCGGATATTCTTCTCGATGGGCTGGAATGGGTCGCTCATGCCGCCCCAGTGGATGGGGATATTCCAGTCGCACCATGCTGTCTCCCGGCCCCGCTTTCCCTCGATGAACGAACGCAGGGCCTCCACGGTTTCGTCCCTCTGTATCTTTGCGATGTTCTGCTTCTTTTGGGCGAAGCAGTATTTACACCCGTGGCTGCACCCCTTGTAGGTGTCGAAGCGCACAGGGAGGTTACACAAGATAACCTGTGTCCCACATTTGCAGCCCATCAAATCTCCCCCTTTGCTTTCTGTATGATGGTCTCCACAAGGGCCTCTTTCCCGTAGTCCTTGACGTAGGCTTTCAGCTCCTCTTGGTCGGCCTTGTCGAATGTCAGGCTCACGTTGAACAGCTCCTCGATGGCCCGCAGCTCCTCGTCCACGGTGTCGCCGTCAATCAGGCTGTCGATGTCGTTGGTGAGGCTGTCGATTTCCTGCTGGTTGAAGCCCGTGAGCGTCGCGTCATCTCCCAGCTCCGCCAGCAGCGCGCCCAGCTTCTCCTCGTCCCATCCGCCCTCGATTTTGTTGAGGGCCACGTTGAGCTGCCGCTCCTGCATCGGGTCGAGGTCTACCACCGATACGTCCACTTCGGTCTCTCCCTCGTTCTCGAGGACGGTGAGCCTCTGGTGGCCGCCCACCACGTTGTTTGTCCGCTTATTCCATATCACCGGGATAAGCAGGCCGTAGGTGGTAATGCTGCGCCGGAGGTTTTCATACTCCGGGTCGCCGGGGATAAGGTCTATCCGGGGGTTGTAGGTCGCCCGGTTGAGGTCGCTGATTCTCTTTCGCTCTATCTGCATTACAGCACCCCCTTAACCTTGTTGATAATCGCCGTCGCCAGCTCCACCTTGGCGTTCTCCTTGGTTTTCATGTACTCCTCTACCGTCTCCCGCGCTCCCGCCGGGAGGCTGAACGTCATGGTAAATGTGCTGCGCTCTTTCCCGTCGTCGTAGCCGGAAAAGTCCTCCTCCATGAGGTCTTTGATGTGGTCGTACTGCATCAGGAGGCTTTGCAGCTCCCAGTCCTCGAATCCCGTCAAATCCATCGCCCCGGCCTCGTCCAGCTCTTGAAGCAGGTCGGCCAGCTTTCCGATGTCCCAGCGGCCCTTGACTTTATTCAGTAGGACGTTGAGGATTTTCTCGTCCCGCTCGTCGAGGTCAACGACGACGGCCTCTATCTCCTCCGCGCCCTTTTCCAGCAGTACCTTGAGGCGTTGGTGGCCGCCAACGACGCGCCCGGTGCGCTCGTTCCAAATAATCGGCTCCACGTAGCCGAACTCCTCTATGCTCCGGCGCAGTTTTTGGTATTCTGCGTCCTCCGGCTGCAAATCCCTCCGGGGGTTGTAGCCTGCTGGCTTTAGCTGCGCCGCTTTCAGCGTCCGTATTTCCACTTTCCTCTCCTTTCTGCCCTTTTTCGGGGCGGATATTCCCTAAAAAAATACGCCACCCGTTGGAAATCCCAAACAGGCGGCGTTTTCTCTCCGTGATTTTACAGCATACATTTTACCACTTCCATGAGTGAATTGTAAATGCCTGCTTTGTGCCCCGGATAGCGTCACAGCCGTTCGATGCCGCCCACGCCAAAGAACAGGGCCGTTAAATCCGCCGCGCACACGTCAATATCCTTGTAGACTGTCCTCTTATCGATGTGTTCCTGCTTGGCGATCTGCTCCGCCGTGGTGTAGTTTTCGGAGAGGTAAAGTCCCTCCAACACGCGCCAGTGCCTTTTGTCGTCCTGTCGGTTCGACCGCTCGCACATCACCTCGTAGCATTCCAGCATTTTGTTCACGTGGGTCATAATGATGCGGGTGGCGAGGTAGTTCTTCTGTATGCTCTCCACGAATATCTCCTCGTCCGCCGGGCGGCCCATGCTGCGCATGATGTCCTCAAAACTCACGTCGGCCTCCGCCGCGTCCTCGATGCTGAATATCGCGTTATCATAATAGGCGTTGAGCCGCCTGTAGTTGCGGAGCAGCAGCTTGGTATTCTGGTACTTCCAGTCGTATTGTTTCTTTCGGTAGGCCCTGCGCTCCCGCTCCACCGCTTTCACGGCGGCCTTTGCTCCAACCTCCGCCCCTGCTGCCGCGCCAATGGTTACTCCGAGATTGACGGCTGCCTGTAGCTTTTCGTCCAGCTCTCTCATACTGGCCTCGATTGCTGCCGTGACCGCCGCCTCGATAAGGGCCTTTGCTTCTTCTTTACTCGTCATAGAGATAACTCCCTCCTTTTGGTTTTCTGGTGTTGGGAGTTACCTCCCGCTCCGCTCTTTAGGGCCAACCCCAGTAGTCCGGGTCGTCCTTGTGTTTCTGCCATTCCGGGTCGTTCTTCCTCTTTTCGATGGCCCGTACCCAAGGAATGACTATGGCTATCGCCGCCAGCAGGCTTATCCCCGCCGCAATCAGGTACTCCATGCCTCCGCCTCCCCTCAAAGGAATTGCAGTATGCCGCCTATGTACCTGACCTTGTACTCCTGCACGTCCTCCGGCTTTATGTACTTCCTGCCGTACCGCGCTTTCATGTCCCGAAACACCTCCCAAGGTATTCGGAAAAACTGCTGAAAGCCGAACGATACCAGCACGAAGCACTCCGCGCCGAGGGCTGCGTGGCGGTTGAGCTGCTTCTCTTGCTCTGCGCTCACCACGCTCTGCTGCAGGCGGCCCCCGTCTGTGTGTTTTGCCTCGAATACAATGGCGCGCCCGCCCTTGAGCGTCCCCTTGTAATCCGGCTGGGCCTGTTTGGTGTAGCAGGCAAGGAACTGCCCCCGGCTGTTTGGGCGGCCCAGCGGCTTCATCGGCTCCGGGGTCTTTGTGACCTCCGCCGCCCCCGTGAGGCGGTAATGCCTGCACGCGGCCTCAATCATCTCCTCCCATATCTCCCCGGCGGCCCGGCTGCGCCTGCCCGCTACAACGGCCCTGTAATGCGCTGCGTCCATCACATCAGCCCCATTTCCGTGGCGAGCTGCGCCACCTTGTAGGCGGTCGCGCTCTTGATGCCCTTGCACTTGCCCTCTGCAAGGGCCGTGACGAGCATCTTTACTGCCGAGGTGTCTCCGATAGGCCCAGCCGCCTCCGCGCCATCCTGCGCCACGCTGGGGCCGCTGGCTACCAGTTCTGTATCTGCTGCCCGGTGGAACTCCTCGACGAGCTGCTTGTCGGTCATGTTCCGCAGCCGCACCGCCTCCTTGTGGAGGGCCAGCTCCTCCGGGGTGTAGCTGCGCTTTCTCTTTCTACTCATGGTTTCTCCTCCTGTCTTTGGCATTCCGGGCAAATGTCCTCCCACGCCTCTCCGCGCTTTTCCCGTTTCCAGCCCGCTTGTTTCCGCAGCCGCTCCGCCTCGTCGTAGGTTTTCCCCGTTGGTGAGTGCGCCCCGCATCTGTCGCAAATGAAGCGGTACCCCGAGCTTGCCTTGAGGTCTGAAAGGAACAGTACGGAAAAGAGCGCAATCCACCATCTGTCAAAGCGCATCGCAAGCAGCACCCAAAGAGCTACGCAGGTTATGTTTTTTATCAACCACGCCCATATCATATAGATGTTCACGCCCTGCCTCCTTACCGCTTGTATGTGTGGTGCCTGCCGTCCGGCCCGGTGAGCGTGATGGAGGCGGGCATCCCGCTCGCGTCCTGCGTGTAAGGCAGATAGCGGGCCTTTACGATGTGTAATTCTTTCTGGTGTCCCTTTTCGCACCTCGCACATTCCTCTTTGCTCTTGAACTGCGTCCCGCAGACCTCGCACTGGAATAATTCGAGCTTTTTCACCCCTGCGCCTCCTCTTTCTCGACCGCCCGCAAGATTTTGACCGCCTCCCGCAGAGCCTCCGCGTCGTGCTTGAAAATGCTGTCCGGGTCGTCCGGCGGTATCAGGCTCTCCCGGTCGTCGATTTGGTCGAGTAGGCTGCTGATTATTTCCTCGATTTTCATGGCCGCTCCTCCTATGTCCGCGTGTAGTGGCATTGCTCGGCGGGCTGCTTCATCTCCTGCAAAATCCTGTCGAACTCCTCCCGCGTCATGTTGTTCGGGTAAAAATAGTTCTCTACCCATTCAAAGGGCCGGAGGTAATTTTTCAGCACGTTCTCGGCCTCTGCTTTGGCCTTTTCCATGCAGAGTTTGATGTAATCCTCCTCCGTCATGTTGTAGTCTGTCACGCAGTCTACGATGTCGGAGTGCCTGCAAAAAAGGCCGTTCGGTTGCCTTGCGATAAAACCTGCCATATCTGCGCCTCCTCTCTCCCCGGAGCTTTCGCTCCGGGGAGGTTTTCTGTGATGTTGGATTAGATGTCAAAGCCCGGCGCGAAGCCATACGACCAGTTCGCGTTGTCGTCGTTCGCGCCGCCGTCCGTGTTCACATAGCAGGAGTAGTTGCCGCCCGCCGCCCTGACGGAGCGGAGCCAGTAGGGGTACGTTCCCTCGTCCCCGCACTCTTTCACGCGGTCGCGCTCGCGCTTGAAGATGGGGAGCTGGAAACTATCGTCGAGGTCTTTCCAGTAGCCCTCCTCCGAGGGGCCGAACACGTCCGTCGCGGAAAGCAGCCACATCAGGTCTGCGTATTCAATCCGCTCGCCGTCGATTTCCTCCACCATCTTGCGGGGCTTGAAGATGGCCCGCCACTCCTGCGCAATGTGGGGGAGAATATCAACAAGGACGTGCGCCCTGCCCTTGCTCTTGTAGTAGCCGCCCTTGTTGGTGGCCTCGTCGTTCATGGCCGCCTCGTCCCAGCAATCCTTGAACACAAACCGGGCCGTATTCGGGTTGCTGTACGCGCAAACGACGGTGACGCTCCCGCCTGTGTCCAGTGGAATATCAATCTCGTCGTAGGGGGAAATCAGCTCGTCTACGTTGCCCTCCTCGACGGCGGTTTTGAAGTCCTCCGGGCTGATGCCCTCGCTCACCACCATGCGGAAATTGCAGATTCCGGGGATAGCGTTGTTCTGCTGCGGAGGTACAACAAGCTCTTTGCCCTCCTCTCCCTCGATGAACAGCTCTCCGGCCTCTGGTCTGACCTTGCCCTCGCGTAACTTCTCCAAGAGCTGGTTTGCAAGGGTGTCCGCGCCGTATTCCAGCCCTGTGACCTCGATTCTGGTCTCCTCGGTGATCTCGTCCACTGTCTCGGTGTACTTGATTCTTACGTCTGCCATGATGGTCTCCTCCTATCGGTATTCTTTTCCAGTGTCTTTGTCCTTGAGCGTAATGCGCCCTACTACCTCAAATCCGGCCAGCTCCGCCGTCTGCTTCATCACCGGGATAAGCCTGCTGATTACCGCGAGGCGTTCTGCGACCTCCTGCTGCCGCTGCTCCTTGCGGATATTATTCATGGCCTCTCCGGGCGTGGGGTCGCTGTAGCCCTCCGCGTTCTTATACATGGGTCTCCCTCCTTACGTCGCAGGTTGAAGAGCCTCCGCCGCTGCGTCCATTGCTGCCTCGGTCATTTCTGCCCGCTCGCTCTCAAGCCGCCCGGCCAGTCGCTTCACCTTTTCGTCCACGGCCCGCTGCACGTCCTTGCGGTTCCCGTAGAACATGAGGAGCTGGGTGAGCATGATGATAACGTCCGCCATCTCCTCCGAGATGTTGCTCATGGCCTTGTCGTAGCTGGGCTTATCCTTGGCCCGGTGCCGCTTGACGATGGCCTTTGTCAGCTCGGACATCTCCTCGATTGCCATTTCCTCCTGCGCCCGGGAGCCGTAGGTGTCGATGGCCTGCTGCAGCACCTCCGGCCGCATGGTGGTCGGGAGGGCGTGCGTCTCGTAGGCTTTCAGCCACTCCCGAAGCTCCGCCGCACCCCATGCCGTTTGGTAGAACAGGGCGATAACTCCGTCCCAGTCGTCCGTCCCGTACTGTAGGTTGTCCGCGAGGATTTCGTCGAGCGTTTCGCCGTCAAGCTCCTCCATTTCCTGTGTGAGGCCGTCCTCTCCGGCGTGCTTCTCGTAAATCTCCCGCACGAGGTCGAGGAGAGGGATTTCCCGCTCGAAGTCCCTGTACCATGCCTCTCTGTCCTTGACGAACATCATGTTATGGGCCAGTTCCCACGCGGCCATGTCGCTGGTGTCGTCGCAAATTTTCCGTAACTCCATGTTGCTGCCCTCCTCATTCTCCGATGGTGACGTAGGCGTTGCCGCGCTTGTTCAGTTGCAGGTCTACCGGGTTCCCGCATTTCAGGCACGGGAAGTCGAAAACCTCCTCCGATACGTTCGTCTTGTACTTGAACACGCTGCCGCACTTGCATTTCAGGAACACGGGTTTCAGGTCGCGCAGCTCTGTCCTGTACCCGCACTCGCATTTCGAGTAGGAGGTCGGTGTCTTTGCGCAAAATCCCCGGAGTTTTCCACACTTTTCACACTTGACGAGTAGAAAACCTTTGTAGAGCTGCGGCTCCTCCGAGAGGTCTGGCACGGCGTTGATTTTCCCGTCGTCCGGCACGGTCTCCTGCGTGGCCTTAACGTCCACGGCCCCGAAATTGCCGAACATACGCTCAACGCGGCTCTGCGGCTTGGGTTTAGGCTCCGGGGCCTTGGGCGGCTCCTGCGCCACGCTGGGAGGCGTGGTGGCGGGTTCCTGCGGTTCCTCCCCGGCGGCGTACTGGATGGCCCGCTGCATGAGGTCTGATACCCTCTCCGGCGGAATATCGAAATTCATCTCGCCAAACGGCGTTCTCATTGTGAGCTTCACAGTGTCTCCCTCCTGTCTATGTATTCCAAGGCTCTTTCGGAGGGCCTTGTCTATGTTGTTGATTTCCTGCCGCGTGACGCGGCCAATGCGCCGTTGGAGCCTGCTCTTGCTCACTGTCACGATCTGCTCGCAAAGGGCGACTGACGGTTTCGGTGCCGAGCCGATGAAAACGTGCGTAGGCAGTCCGACCTTTTTCCGGGTCGTCAGGTAGACGACCTCGACGATGGGCGCAAATCTGTTCCCGATGTCGTTGCTCACGACAACTGCCGGGCGGTTTGCCGACTGCTCGCTGCCTACGGCTGCGCCCCCTACGACGAAATAGATGTCGCCCCGCTTTATTCCCTCCATCGTCCGCACAATGCGCCCCACTCCTTTCTGTGGATAAGGTGAACAATCTCTCTGATTTCTTTCGCCATTTTCGGGTCGTATATGCGGTAATGGAACGCTGCGGACACCTCCCTGCGGTTTCCGTGGAAATCCATAAATCCATGTTCTTCAATGGAACCGAAGTAGTTCTCCTCCTCTGGCTCTGTGAACGTGTGTTGCCGTTCGCAAATTTCCTTGAGCATTTCAAACGGGTCGTCATAGAAGCCGTTGAATTTGAAATACCTCCCGCCGTTGGAAATGAGGAATGCTTTCCGCTCCTCGTTCTCGCGGAGCTTCCAAGGGTCGTCCGGCTCCCTGCGGTTGAACATGAAGTATTCCTTTCCGTCCTTTACCATGTAGGTCGGGTACATAAAGCATTGACCTGTAAATGGGCTGTCGTCGAAGTAGCTCTCTTTTTCGATAATTTCAATCATTGCACGCCCTCCGCCTCCAATTCAGCCGCGAAAAGGGCCTCCGCCAGCTCCTTGAGCATCGCGTCGATGTCCTCCGCGTCCTTTACCAGTTCGCGGGTGGACGGGACGCCTCTCGTCCCGCTGCGCCGGGCAGAAATCCACATTTCGATGTGTTCGTCTTGGTCGAAGTGGGCCGCGTACTCCTTGACGTTCTCGACGAAGTTCTCCGCGCCCACGGTGATGATGAAGTCCTCCCCGGCGGGGGAATACTTCTCAAGCTCAATATTCCCGTCGCCGTCGTCGGTGTAGCTCCATCCCAGCCGCTCCAAAATCTCTCCGTAGGTCTCTTTCATGGCTCTGTGTCCTCCATCTCGAACAGGCTGCACTGGTTCTTGGCCTCCTCTTTGGCGCGTGCCTCCTGCCGTATTTTCCGCAGGCAGCAGCTCCCGTAGCCGTCCCTTATGGCCTGTGCGCTTGTAAGGAGGCCGCCGCATCGCTTGCACCGTCTGGCCGGGATTTGGAACACCTCGTTATCCTGCTGCTCGCTCATGTCCGTCCCTCCTCAGTCTGGTAGGTCGATGTTTACCACGATGGCCTTTATCCACGGGAGCGAATTGTACGCGCCGACAGCCTCCTCGTCGCTCATGGCCTCGAAGTCGTCGTAGCATACCTGCCCGTCGGTCAGGGTCTCCTCCACCTCGTAGAAATCGTCCTCCTCCCGGAAGTGAATCCGCTCCTCCCCGATGAAATACTCCTCGATGGAGCTGCTGCCCCACGCGCCCATCCAGCGGCTATATCCGTCGTCTTGAACAATCTCGCTATCAACCATCGCCACGACGGGCAGCTCCGGGTTTTCCTGCATGAGCTTGAAAAGCTCCTCGCGGTTCTTGCGTTCTCTGTCTGTAATCATACCTGCGGCCCTCCCGTCCTCGCGTCCGCCCACGCCATCGTCATTACCGTGCTGGTCTCCCGTAGGCGGCTGATGATCGCCACGATTTTGGTGTTGTCGAAGCCTTTGGGGGTAAGCGCGTTCGCCAGCGCGTCGGCGTTGTAGTTGGTCGTCACGATGGTCGGCTTCATATCCTCGTATCGGTCGTTGAGTATGGAGTAGAGGGTGCTCATGCTCCAATCGCTGCACTGTTCCTTGCCGAGGTCGTCTATAATCAGCAGGTCTACCCGCTTGTAGACGGAAAGCACCTCATGCTCCCGCGCCCCCTCGCTGTCGAACGACTTCTTGATGTCCATAAGCAGGTCGCTCGAGGTCTTGCATATTACGGGAATCCCCTCGCCAATGAGCTGCAACGCAATGGCCGCCGCGAGGTGGGTCTTGCCCGTCCCGTTTGTCCCCTCTATGTAGAGGCCGTCGCCCTTGGCCCGGTGGTACGCGAAGTTGTCCGCGTACTCCTTGGCGATGGCGTAGTTCTTCTTGCGGCCCGGCGTGTCGCATCGGAAATTGGCGAAAGTCCGCTGCTGGAATCGCTTCTTGATACCGCTCCGGCCCAGCAGCCGCTCAATGCGCTGCTGCATGGCCTTTCGGCGCTCCTGCTCCTCCTCTGCGGCTTTCTCCATCGCTTTCTTCCTGTCGTACTCCTCCCAATAGGCTTTTGCCTGCGGGCAGTCACAGCGGGGGAGAAAGGGCTGCCAGATAAAAACCTCGCCGCCCATCACAATGCCCTGCGGCTGAATCTCTTTCCCGCAAAACTCGCACTTGCCCGCCGGGGGCGGGTCTTTCCTCCACCGCAGCCCCCGCTCCCGCGCCTGCTGTGGGGTAACGAGGTTACTCGGTTCCTTTGAAGCCTCCCGAGGGCTTGAAGCCTCCGGGGTTGCTCCCATTCCCGCTATTGTTTCCCCTATCCGTGTAAGGGCCATAGCTGCCGCCTCCTTTGTCTGCGTAGTTGCCGTCTATGACCTTTGCCATGTTGCTGTCCTTAATCAGCCAGTCAAAAGTCGCCTGCCAGTTCCTGTCGTTCTTTCCCTTGAGGAAGCTGCTGGCCTCCGCCCGCTGGAACAGCTCTCGAAAGCTGTCCACCGTGTAGCCGTTCGCCATCCTCGCCTTGATTGCCTTTTTCCGGGCCTCCGAAAGGCTGCGCACCTTGGGGAACGATGTGCAAATCTCGTTGTAGAGGTCTCTGATCTCCTCGTACACCCCCCGCGCCTTTTGCTCGCCCGCCGGGGCCGCGTCCGATTTTCTCGGCCTGCCCCGCTTGCGGGGCTTCTCCTCCGGCTCCGGCTCGTCCGCCGGGTCTTGGTCTGCCTGTTCCTCCTCCGGGGTCGTGAACGGCTTTGACGGGGCCGACACGGTTCTCTTTGAGTAAACGTCCTGTAGGTTGTCCACAAGGCTCTGGCACCAAATGACCTTGCGCTCCTGCCAAAGCTCCAAGTCGATGTTCCCCCGCAGGGCGAGCATATCCAGTATCGCGTCCGCCTGCTCCTCCGTGACCTTTGTGAGGGCTACGAGGTACATCTTGTCCGCAGGCTGGGAGCAGTCGTAGTAGTGGCCCTCGCTCCGGCCCAGCAGCTCAAGCAGCTTAAACCAAAAGGCGTACCCATCGTTCCCCCAGCCCTGCTCAAGGATGAACTTTGTCCGGCTGTCCGTGCTGACGAAGTGTGGGAAGTAATCTACCGTCTGTTTCCTTGGTCGTCCCAACGACCGCACCTCCTTTTCGGGTGTTTCCGGGGAGAAAACTCCCCGGATTTCCCCGTGAATTACTCGTAAATGACCTTGCTGCCCTCCGGCGTTTTCACCACGTCCACGCTCTGCGGGAATCTCGACTTCATGGCCGGGTCGTGGGTGATCGCCATTACCTTGAGGTCGCCGTACCGCTGCTGGATGGCCTCGAGCGCGTCGCAATATGCCTGCACGCCGGGGGCATCGAGGAACGGGGGTTCGTCAATGAACAGGAAGCCAAGCTGCACCCCCGCCTTGCTGCTCTTAATTTCCGAGAGCGCGAGGATAACCGAGAGGGCCGCCTTGACGCGCTCGCCGCCGCTCCTGCTCATGTACGGGAGCCGCCCGGTGTCGCTGTCGTTGATGATGATGTCGAGGGTCGTGACCTCTTTCTTGCTGTTGGATTTCAGCACCTTTTCCGTCACGAACTCCACGCTCATGCGCCCCTGCGACATCTGGCCGAGGATATTGGTAGCCGTCGCCTCAAATACCGGGATAATGCTGCGGATGATGTTGTGGGGAATGCCGTCCTGCGAGAACGCCTTTTTCAGTTCCTCGTACCCGGCGGCCTTGCCACCCAGCTCGTTCATCTGCTCTTGCAGCTCCGCCGCCTGCTTGCGGGCGAGACGAATCTGCCCGAGCTTTGCCTGTAATCCGCCGATACGGAGGGAAAGCTCCTGCGCCTGCTGCTGAACAGCCTTGACCTCTGCCTCCGCCGCGTCCACCTGCGCCTGCAATTCCTCTCTGCCGACCGTCTTGCTCTGCTCGTCGGCCAGCTCTGCGCGGGCCTCCCGGATTTCCTCCTCGATTTCTGTCAGTTCGGAGCCGAGTTCCAAAATCCGCTGGGCTGCCGCCGCTTTCTGCTCCCGCGCCACGGGAAGCTGTTTCTCCTTGTCCAGCCAGCGACTCTCCGTCAAGAGCGTCCGCTGCAGCTCGTCGTAGTCCCGGCTGTAGGCCGCCGCCTGTTCGAGCTGCTGCTCGACCGCTGCCAGCTCCTCCCGGCCTTTTGCTACGGTGGCCTCTGCGTCCGACACAGACTTCTCAAGCTCCGCCGCCCGCTCTTCCAACAGGGCCAGCTCGCTCCGCTGCGCCTCAAGGTTGTTATAATCCCGTTCGGCGGCCTCGAGGAGCCGCAGAGAGGCCCGCAGCGCGTCGATTTCCTCCGGGACGTGTTTCTTATCGTCAAAAGCCTGCTGCGCCGCAGAGAGCGCGTCTGCGTTCGTCTGGCGGAGCTTCCCGCGTTCCTCCTCAAGGGAGGCGAGCGCAGCCTCCTCTCCCGGCAGCGCGTCTCTGGCCGCCAGCGCGTCCGCGAGGAACTTGCACGTGGCGTTTTCCGGGGCCGGGCACCCGCTGTCTTTCAGCAGCTCTACCTTTTCCTTGAGTGAAGCAATCCGCCCCTCGAGGCGCGTCTTGGCCTCCCGGTAGTCACGTTCCGTGCGCTCCGCCTCCGTCTGCCATGTTGTGAGGTTATCCCTCGCCGCCGTGAACTCCGGCAAGAGCTTTTCCAGCTCTGCAAGCTGCGCGGTGGCTGCCTCATACTGCTGGTGCTTCTCGGTCAGCTCTGCGGCTCGCTCGATGGCCTGTGCCAACGGCCCAATCTTCATCAGCGTGAGGGCCGCCTTTTTCTGGCGCGTGTCCTTTGCCGCACTCTCCGCCAGTGTGATCGCGCTCTCAATCTGCTGTTTCCGGGTGGCAAGGCTGTCATAGGCCGCCTTGCCCTTAATCAGCTCTTTTTCCCGTTCCAGCAAGGTCTTGTAATGCGCCACACCTGCGGTAATCTCCGGCTCCGCCGCGAGGATGGTCTCTGCGGCTGTGATGGTCGCCACCTGCGCGGTCTTGCTGGCCTCCTTGGAGGCCTGCTGCGCCGTGAGGGTGGTAATCTTGCTGTTGAGCTTCATCACCCGCGCCGCCGCCTCGAGCTGCGTGTTGAGCTTGACCTCGAGGGTGTCCACCTCTGCCGTCTTGCTCTCTGCTTGTTCCAGCAGCCCCTTGCGCTGCGCCTCCGCCGCCTCGATTTCAGCGGCCAGCTCCTCGCTGTCCGGCAGCCCCGCCGTCAGGGTGTCCGCCTTGTCCGCCAGCGAGCGGATGGTGCGGTTGGTGTCGGTGGCCCGGTTCGCCGCCAGCTCCTCCATGTCCCCGTAAATCCCCAGCCCCAAAATGCTGCCGAGGATATTCATGCGGGCCTCCTTGTCCGCCTGCAGGAATAGGCCGTACTGGTCTTGCATGATAAGGGCGCAGGCTTTCAGCGTCAGGCTGTCCATGCCGATGATGTTGATAATTTCCTGCTGGGTGTCCTTGAACTTCTCTTTGCTGCGGTCTACCCATTCGCCCTCGACGTACTCCGCGATGTTCAGCGTCGCCTTGCCGCTTTTCTGCCGGGTGCGGGTGACGCGGTAGAGGCGGTCGCCCAGCTTGAACGTGAACTTGATGGCCCCGCTCCGGGCCTCCGGGTCGTTGCAAATCCAGCCTGTCAGCTCGCCCTCTCGCGGCTCCTCGTAGAGCGCGTCCAGCATAGCGTCCATGAACAGGCTGCTCTTACCCACGCCGTTGCTGCCGTTGATGGTGCAGAAACGGATACCGTCAAAGCTGAATTTTTCCTCACGGTAGTTGCGGTAGTTCTTTACCTCAATCTCCACCGGGACGAACAGCCCCGTGTGCCGCTCCTGCGTGGCCTTTTCCGTGGCCTCCGCAATCAGGGGCCGAGCCAGCTCGACCAGCTCGCCAATGCGCTCCGGCGTGAACTCCTTTTCGGCCAAGTAGTCCGTGAGGTTGCTCTCCGGGGTGCCGTCTGCGTCCATGCTCCGGCGGTCTACGGTGATGGTGATTTTCTGCGGTGTAATCTCCTGTACCCAAAAGGCTCCGGCGGCGTAGAGCATATTCTCGAATAAAGCGTGGTTAAATGCCTTGTTGTGCTCGTCGGTGCAGTCGTAAAGGACGCGGACGATTTTTCCATTGAGATCGTCTGCCCGGTCGAGGAAGTCTGCAACCTCCAATTTGCCCGTCGTAATCCCGGCCACGTCCTCGTCGTTGAGCCGGATTGTCTTGTGCTGCCGGGTGGGGAGCTGGTGGAACGTGGAATTGACCTCGCCGCTGCCGTCGATGTCGTGAATCCAGTAGCCGCGCTCCTGTCCCTCGTCGTTGAAATTGAGCTGGGAGATGGCCCCGCAGTAGAACGTGTTCTTGCACCCCTCGAGCTGCTGCGGGCGGTGGATATGCCCGAAGCACACGAGGTCGAAGTCTGCCGCCGCCAGCGTGTCAGGGTAGACAACCGGCTCGAACTGGCTGAAAAAAGCCGTCTGCCCGCTCTCCATGTTGCAGCCCGTGATGGTGTAGTGCGATACCAGCACCGCCGGGGTGCCTGCCTCGCACTGTGCCTTGAGGCCGATAATCATGTCCGCGATAGCCTTGGTGAATACCTCGTTTTCCTCCTCCTTTGAGAGGCCGGGGTGCTGCGCCCGGTAATACCCCCGGTCGAATCCGGGGAGACAAGCGACCTGCACCCAGCCGTATGCTCCGCTGAAAACTTCCACCACCTGCGGCTCCGTGATGATTTTCACCTCGCCGTCGCCCTCGAACGCGGTCTTGAGCATTTCAAATTGCTGCTCGCTGTCGTGGTTCGGCGTGCCCCGCATAACCACCACCGGGCAAATGGCCGAAAGCTCCCGCAGGAACTTCACCGCCGTCTGCTGCTCTTTGAGGCCCCGGTCACTCCAAACTCGTGCCTGATGGAAAATATCTCCCGCGATTACCGCGATGCCGGGCTGCTGCTCCTTGGCCCCCTCCACGAGCGCGTCGAGGCACTTGCAGATGTCGAGGAATCTCGCGTTCTCCCCGTTCTTCTCCGGGCCGGGGAAATTTCCGATATGGAGGTCGCCGGTATGTAAAATCTTCATCGCCATTACTGATTGCCTCCTTCCCCTGCGAAGTGGAACACTTCAACAATCGTTCCATCGTCTGCCGCAATCAATCGGCCCTTTCCGGCTGTGCCGAAAAGTCCGTAAGCGCACCAGTTGCACCCGTCCGGGTTCCCTTTTTCTTTGTCCGGCGGCCCTGCGTGGCGGTATCTCCCAATGCACTCCTGATAAGCGGAATTAGGCCCGTCGCCTCCTGCCTCCATAAACTCGCCTACGGAATACTCTTTCCCACACATAGGACAAACAAAGCGCCATTGTTTCACATCGGCCCCAAAAAGCCGTCTCCCCTCATCCAGCCAGTCTTTTACGGGGGTGGGCGAACGGTCGGTTTTGAGCGTCGCGCCGCTGTGGAGTTTGTATTCGCACATTACTGATTACCCCCCATCTTGCGCTGGCAGTTCATACAGAGCGTGCGCCCGAACTGCTCCTGACTGTACTTCACCACGCCGTTGCTGCATTTCGCCCCACACTCGGAGCAGATGGTCGGGTCGTAGTCCGGCGCGGCCTCTGCCGCCGCCTGCTGCCGCTGCTGCGTCTGCCTCGGGTGCTCCTCCGGCATATCGCGGTAGGCGGCGTTCTCCGGCTCCGTAATCGGCTGGCCGGGGGTCTCGTACTCCATGCCCTCCTCCACGTCGTCCTCGATGAAGATGGCCCGCCTTGCCTCCGAGACGTGGCCGCCGTAAATCTCCTGCGCCGAGGAAAAGAAGTGCTTGACGGCCTCCTGCTTCACCAGTTCGTTGTCGAGGTTCGGGACGAGATAGGCCACCACGAACGGCTTGCGAAGCTCCTCGAGGGTGTAAGTGCCCTTGATGTGCATGGCCGCCCGGAGCGCCCGGTTGATAGCCTTGGTCTCGCACATCTCCGAGCGGAACTTCAAGAACTCCTTGCGCTGGTTGTCGCTCATGCCGTCCGTAACGTCCTGCACGATGATTTCCTTGTGGGCTACGATTTCGATGTTCTCCCCGGTAAGCTGGGGGACGGAAATGCGGGCCTCGAACTTCACGTCTTTGTTCGGGCAGGCCCCGCAATTCACCGGGCGGCCAATGCCCTTGTTGACCTCCGCGCACTTTTGGCAGGTTGACGGCACGACAGGCCGGGTGTTCAAAATCTTAATGCCCGCCGCCCGCATGAGCTTGTTGAGGCCCTTTTTCGTGAGCGCCCACCCTGCGGGCTTTGCCGGGTGGTGCTGCCCGTCCCGGCCCGTCCATTCCCGCGTGGCCTTTTCCTGCTCGTAGATTTCCTTGTCCGCTGGGTTGGTGGAAATCTGCACCACGTTCATCACGGGCTTGTGGATGTCGGCAATCTCTGCCACCGTCTGCATTGGCACGAGCAAATTAAAACGCTCCGCCGGGTACTGCTGTGTGATTTGCAGGGCGTTGTGTCCGCTGCCCGTTGTCGCTAAACTGTTTGCCATGTAAATTCCTCCTATTGCATTCTCTTGGGTTCTGTGATACAATAGGGACACTGGTTAGGGATGGCTCGCGCCTCATGGCGTGGGCTGTCCTTTTTTTATCCCCATTTGCTCTATGTACCTGTAGGCTTCCCAAAGGTCTTGTGTGAGCTTCGAGAAGCGATTTCCCTTGACGGCCTCCGCGATAAGCTGCGCCAGATACCACGGCTCCCGCCTCGCTCCGTCTGCGTCTCCCTCCCGCTCGATGATTCTCTCGAGCTTATGCTCCGCGTAAGCTCTGGCACCGTCCCACTCGGACGGCGTTATCTGTGAGCCGAGGTATTGCTCCGCCTGCTGCTGTAATGTCTCCTCCGTTCTGATCGCCTCCTCTCCCTGCCGTGCTGCGGCTATCCTCCGGCCCCTCCTTGCAGTCGCAAGCCTCTCCGAAATCGAGGTGCGCCCCGCAGTCAGGGTAAATGTTGAACTTCATCCGTGTTTTCCCTCCTCGAAAATCTTGTCGCATACCTGCTTGTGGATGATGAAAAACGCTCCGCAGAACAGAATGCCAATCAAAAGCCATTCGCCGCCGACCGCGCTGTATCCGCGTAGCTTGTGCGCCAGCGGAATTAAAATCGCTGCGACCGCTCCCGCCTGCAGGCCCGCCGCCAGCAGCTCCGCCGTGAATACCACCGTCCAAGCCGCCGCCCGGCGGAGGCTTTGTCTGCGCCGTTTCCTGCGCCGCACTTCCTGTCTCGTCATGTCGTCCGCCTCCTAACGGTAAAATCTGTGGTTTCCCTCTTGGAACAGGTACTCGAGGTTCCTGCTGTGCCAGCTATCGCTTTCGCAGCTCTCGAAGTACAAGGCCCCTTGGCTCTCGTCCCATCCCATACTCACGAGGCGCAGCGCCTCCCGGCAACTCTCGTCCGGCTCCGTCGTGTAATACCTGCCGCCCGGCTCCGTGACGGAAAACTGCCTCGGCTGGAATATGACTTCCTCGATGGTGTTGGGGAACTCGTCGCTCCATACCCGGTTTAGGACTACAAGAATTACCAGTGCCTTTCCCTCGACGCTCTCGCCCTCTGCCTCGGCCATCGCAATTTTCATAAGCAGCTCCGCGTCCTCCGCGCCCCAGTCCCGGCTTCCAATCAGGCTCTCGTATGTATTTTCCTCCGGGGCCTCCGTCGCCTCTGGCGCGGTCTCCGGCTCCGGCGTGGCCTCCGGGCGGGTGGTGATCGCCGGAGCCGCTGTTGCTACCACCTGCGGCTCATAAACCGCTCCCGGTAGGCTGGGCGCTGGCGCAGGGGTTCCTTGTGCTATCGTGCTGAACGCCGCCCCCGCCAGCATAACCGCCGTTGCCATCGTGACAACAATCGGCGGGTATTTCCGTATCTTGCTCCTGTTCATAAACTCCGGCTGCGGCTGCTGCGTTGAATTGCCTCTGCGCCTGCTGTGCGATACGCTGTAAAAGCCACTCGACCTCGCTGGCCGTCTTTTTGCAGTAGTTGTCAGCTATCCGTATTCGGGTATTCCCGATGTGGAAATCCCTGACAACATTCGCCGCAACCATCTCGCACCTCCCTAATCGAATTTTCCGAGCCTCGCCGCCTTTTCCAGCACGGCGAGGTTTTCGTCTGCCCTCCGGCGGAACTCGAGGAGCTTTTTCTGTACCTCCTCCAGCGTGGCCCACTCCCCAGCCGTTACCTCTCCGTCCTCCATGATGAGAGATAGCTGCTTTGTGACCTCCTCCATCTCGTAGACCGAGTTTTGGAGCCGTATCAAGGCCCGCTCTGCGGGCATTTCGGGTATCTCCCGGCAATCCTTTCCAAGCGGGCACTCATTCACGCAGTACCAAGACCGCAGCTCCGGCTCGTTGTATGCGTCTGCCATCAGCGCGACCACGATGTTCGGCGGCCTCGTGATGTCCAGCTCGTACTTCTTGAGGCTGTCCTCCGTCACTCCGGGGAGGTATTCAATGGCCCCTGCCCTTGTCAAGAGCTTTTCGTTGTACTTTGCCGCCCGCATTCGGGCCTCGTAGTACCGGTTGCCTACGGCTTTTGTAGCCTGCCTTGACATTTATTTTCGCCCCCTCTCGCGGTAGAATTATTACAGGTTCAGACAAGAGACTTGACGCGAACGGCGACGCTCTTTCGCCTCTTTTTGCCCGTTGTGCCCCATTTTGGGGCGTTTCGGGGTAAAAAAATTTACTTCCGGCCCACGGGCATGGTGTTGTCGAAAATGTCGTCGCCGTAGTAGTTCAGCACTCGCTTAATCCGCAGCGCGAGCCGCAACGCGGGCTGCTTGTCTCCTGTCTCGATCTGCGCGTAGTGGCTGCGGCTCGTTCCCACCGCAGCACTGAACGTCTGCTGGGTGTAGCCGTTCGATTTCCGCAACTGCTGCAACTTCGCTCTCATGTTCTCGCTCCTTTCCTTGCGTGTGTCCCGTTTTGGGGTTCTGTAGAGCATTATAGTCCCTTTTTGGGGCAAAGTCAACCAATTTTAAGAACTTTTTTCGCAACCTCTTGATAATTGCCGATTTTAGGGGCAATTACTACACAAAACGGGGCAAAAATGCTATGATTAAATTTAACCGTGGAGGTGCTGTCTATGCAAAACTTTTCCAATCGCCTGATTTCCCTGCGCAAAGAGCGCGGCCTTACCCAAGAGGACTTGGCGAGGCTCATTCACAAAAAGCGTTCCACCGTCTCCGGGTACGAAACGGAGGGCAAGGAGCCTGACCTCGATACCGTCTGCTGGCTGGCCGATTACTTCGGCGTGTCCACCGACTACCTGTTGGGCTACTCCGACGAGCGCAACCACGTCGAGCAGGTCTTTTTCAACGACAAGGTGAACTTTGAGCGGCATTTCAAGAATATGCCCGCCGAGCTGCGCCCGGTCGTCTCCAAGTGCTTCGATAGCTTCTACCTGCTGCTGTCCCGCGATATGCAGCTCGCCCGGCCTGAACGCCTCCGGGTTTACGAGGAGCTGCTTCACACGCTCCAAACCCAGCGCGCCGACATCCGCAAGGCAATCGAGGCCTCCGGCGGGGCCGTTACCGACCCCGTTGCTCTGTCTGACCTCATGGCTATGCAGAGCCAGCTCAAAAACTCCGTGGCCGCTCTGCTGGATAAGCTCATGCAGGCAGATATGGAAATCGCGTTTAACGTCAAGAGAGACGAAGATGCCGCGTTCAAAAGCGGGTCGGCAATGTGATCTACGTGGACTTTCGCCCCTCCCGGTGAGGGGCGTTTCCTTTGGAGGTGAATCCCTATGCACAATTACCCACCCCTGTCCTCCGCCGAGGAGTACTGTATGTACCTCCGCAAGTCCCGCGTAGACATCGAGGCCGAGGCCCACGGCGAGGGCGAAACGCTGGCCCGCCACGAAAAGCTCCTGCTTGAAGTCGCCCGGCGCGACCGGCTCAACGTCACCCAAATTTACCGGGAGGTCGTCTCCGGCGAGACCATCGCCTCCCGGCCCGTCATTCAGCACGTTCTCCAAGAGGTCGAGCAAGGCCGCTGGGCTGGCGTGCTCGTCGTCGAGGTGGAGCGTCTTGCCCGTGGCGACACCATCGACCAGGGTATCATGGCGCAGACGTTCAAGTATTCCGGCACCAAAATCGTCACCCCGCTCAAGGTCTACGACCCCAACAACGAGTACGACGAGGAGTATTTCGAGTTCGGTCTGTTCATGTCCCGCCGGGAGTATAAAACAATAAACCGCCGCTTGCAGCGGGGCCGCCTTGCTGCCGCAAAAGAGGGCAAGTGGGTCTCCGGCGTGGCCCCCTACGGATACGAGAAAATCCGCGTGCCGAACGATAAGGGCTGGACGCTGCGCCCGGTCGAGGCAGAGGCCGATATTGTCCGCTTCATCTTCCGGCTCTACACCTCCGGCGAGGAGGGGGAAAGCGGCGAGGTGAAAAAGCTGGGGACGTACTCGCTCGCCGTGCGCCTCGACCGCATGGGTGTTACCCCTCCGGGCGGCGCGCCGTGTTGGAGCAGCACCACGATTCAGTCAATCCTCGAAAACCCCGTCTACATTGGCAAAATCCGCTGGAACGTCCACAAGACGAAAAAGCGCGTTATCGGCAGCTCCGTCCGGGTCGAGCACTACACCGCCCCCGAGGAGGAGCAGGTCTTTGTTGAAGGTCTGCACCCGGCCATCGTGGACGAGGCTGTTTTCCTCGCGGCCCAAGAGCTGATTTCCCGGAAAGGGCCTCCGCCCGTCCAAGCTGCCAACACTGTCACCAATCCTCTGGCCGGGGTGCTTGTCTGCGGCAAATGCGGCCGCAGTATCGTCCTCCGGCCAAACGCCTACGGTGGGCTGCTTATGTGCCCCAACCGCGCTTGCAATAACGTCGGCTCCAAGTACGACATCGTGGAGGAGCGGCTGCTGCAAGCCCTCTCCCAATGGCTGGACGATTACCGCCTCGAATGGTCTGACCGCCCTCCCTCCGAGGAGCAGGCCCTCATGGAGCTGAAAGCCAAGTCTATCCGCAAGGCTCAGTCCGAGGTGGAGACGCTTCAACGCCAGCTCGAGCGTACCCATGACCTCTTGGAGCAGGGGGTCTACGATACCGAGATGTTCCTTTCCCGTTCCCGGTCTATCACCGGGCGTATCAATGCCGCTCAAGATAGCATTGCCTCACTTACCTCCGAGCTGGCCGAGGAGGAGGCCCGCTCCGCCTCCCGGCGGAATATCATTCCCAAGGTCGAAAAGCTGCTGGAAGTCTACTCCGTGCTCCCCTCCGCGCAGGCCAAGAATGATATGCTCAAGGGCGTGCTGGAAAAGGTCGAGTACACCAAACTCCATCGCTCCGGCCGCAACGGGCCGTTCGACAACTTCGAGCTGCTGCTGTACCCCAAACTGCCGCCCTCCGGCCTCAGGGAATAACGGAAATAATTTAAAGCCGTCCATTTCGGGCGGCTTTTCTTTGTGATAACCTTGCAGGCGTGATAAGAGAAGAGGTATTGACAGAACCGGCAGAAGATATAAAGGTGAAAGAAGCGCCTGTAAGTAAGCCAGAAGAATATCCAATACATAAAAAATCGGTGAATAAGCCTAAACCCGTTGTTAAGCAAGCTGGTGGTCTTGGAAATATGGTAAAAAAGACTTTCAAGCCAATCGTTGATTTTCCTAAGCGTCATCCAATACTAATCGAAATAGTCAAAGCAGCGGGCATAATAGGATTGGCAACCACCGTAGATGCAGTAGCAAAAAGAGAACGCTCTGGTTCCATCAATAGCTCTAGTGATTACAGTTATACGCCATCACGAAGCGGAAACAACACTTTTGATGATAACTATACTGAAGTATCACTTGATGATGTGGATACTGATTCTTCAGTAGAACGTTCGTCCCCTGAAGAGCATATGGTTAAAGGACATGGGCAACATTATCATTTTAAAGATGGTAGTGTAAGGTTAAAGGAAAAAGCCCCATATCAACGTGGCGGTAATAAAGACAAATAACAATAACAAAAAGCGGTCGGAGTTACTCGTCAGGTAACTCCGACCGTTTTATTTTTCTTCTTATTCCTCTTCGTCCCTGGCCCAGTGATAGGCGCAGCGGACGGCCTTATTCCAGCCCTTGATGCGCTTGGCCCGTTCCTCTTCGGGAATGGAGGGCAGGAAGGTGCGGTCTACCGACCAGTTCTGGATGACCTCCTCGGTGGAGCCCCAGTAGCCCACGGCCAGCCCGGCCAGATAGGCCGCGCCCAGCGCCGTCGTTTCCACGCAGCGGGGACGCTTGACTTCGAGGTCGCTGATGTCCGCCATGGTCTGCATGAGGTAGTTGTTGGCCGACGCGCCGCCGTCCACCCGGAGAGACTTCATGGCGATGCCGGAGTCTGCCGCCATGGCGCGGAGGACGTCGTTGACCTGATAGCAGATGCTGTCCAGCGTGGCGCGGATGATGTGGTACTTGTTGCAGCCCCGGGTGAGGCCCACGATGGTGCCGCGGGCGTACTGGTCCCAGTGGGGGGCGCCCAGGCCGGTGAACGCGGGCACAACGTAACAGCCGTTCGTGTCCTTGACCTTCTGGGCCATGTACTCGCTGTCGCGGGCGTCCTCCAGCAGATGCAGCTCGTCCCGCAGCCACTG
>OGON01000445.1_pt1 | contig 33426 bp, 27 predicted proteins | sample 1552671 | NCBI WGS metagenome assembly OGON01 (sample SAMEA2580136, study PRJEB22360) | human gut metagenome | biome: human gut; feature: human-associated habitat; material: faeces | place: Denmark | collected 2008/2010 | reverse complement strand
TTTTTATATGTATTTTTCTCCAAGGATTCCACACATCTTGTGATTGTATCTGCTGCTTTGTATACTGGTATCACAATACTGACTTTTTTATTTGTTTCCATAGACTTCTCTCAGCAAATGTGCATATAAAGTTTCTTGTCCATCTGCTGTTTCCTTCTTTAAATCAATTTTATAAGTTAATTTATGAATGATATTCCGCTTTCGTCGGATATGTTTTATGCCTGGCAACATAGCAGTGTGCTGAAAGGGCCTTTGTTCCTGCCGGTCTATTACAGTAACCTGCTTGCTGTTTTTAATAAAAACGAACACAAGGAGGTCATTCATCTGGCCGGACGTGATATTGATTTTACATTTAAGAACAGCCATAACGGGTTGCATAACTTCTCTTTCAATCTCGAATCCGGACAGCTTGTTGCCATTATGGGCGGGAGCGGGGTCGGGAAGTCGACATTGTTGGGAATCATGAACGGTAATATTCGTCCCGATAAGGGAATGATCACCGTGAATGGCCATCCGCTCGACTCTCCGGATGCACGCCAATTGATCGGTTTTGTTCCTCAGGATGATTTGCTGATAGAGGAGTTGACCGTTTATCAGAACCTTTTGTATACGGCACGACTCTGTTTCGCGCGTTTGACGGACGAGGAGATTGGGCAACGTGTGGAAAAGGTTTTGAAGGAGTTGGACTTGGAAGAGATAAAGGGGCTCGAAGTCGGTTCCCCTATTCGTAAGACGATTAGTGGAGGTCAGCGAAAGCGTTTGAATATCGCCCTCGAACTGATACGTGAGCCGGCTATCCTGTATCTTGACGAGCCGACATCGGGATTGTCGTCTTCCGATTCCGAAAAAGTAATCATGCTCCTGAAGGAACAGACTCACCGGGGTAAATTGGTGGTGGTGAACATACATCAGCCTTCGTCCGAAATCTATAAGTTGTTTGACTGCCTGTGGCTACTTGACCGAGGAGGCTATCCGATCTATGACGGGAACCCGATAGAGGCAATCACCTATTTCAAGCAGGCGGCCAAGTATACTGATCCGGATATCAGCGTGTGCAGTGTCTGTGGTAATGTGAATCCCGAATTGATTTTGAATATCATTGACTCTAAGAAGATCGACGACTCTGGAAACCAAACGAATATCCGAAAGTTCACACCGGAGGAATGGCATGCCGAATATCTTGCTTCCCGTCCCGCTTTTTCGCCTGTCGAGGAGGAAGCATTACCGAAGAACCAGCAGAAGAAACCTTCCTGGTTCAAACAATTCCTGATCTTCCTGGAAAGAAATATACGTACGAAGCTGACGAATAAGCAATATCTGGCTATCACGCTATTGGAAGCCCCTTTGCTTGCGCTGATCGTCGCCCTTCTGACCCGCTATATGGACGGGGATGAATATACGTTGCTTGCCAACAAGAATTTCGTGTCTTATATCTTCATGTCAGTCATTGTTGTCTCCTTTATGGGATTGAGCATCAGTGCCGAGGAGATTGTAAAGGACCGGACGATCCTGAAGCGCGAACATTTCCTTCGGTTGAGCCGGAGCAGCTATCTGACATCCAAGATGGTGTATCTATTGGCTGTGTCGGGGCTGCAATCGCTTTTGTTCATCGGGGTGGGGAATACCATTATCGGAGTGGGAAGCGAGATGTTCGGCACGTGGTGGAGTATTCTGTGGGCAACGTCGTTCCTGGCGAATCTGACCGGGCTGATCCTTTCGCAGACGATGAGCTCGGTTGTTGCGATCTATATCACGATCCCGCTTCTGTTGATCCCACAGATATTGCTTTGCGGCTTGGTCATCAAGTTTGACGATCTCAATACACGGGCTTCGGATGAGAACATCGTGCCGTTGATCGGCGAGGTGATCCCTTCGCGCTGGGCTTTTGAAGCGTTGATGGTGGAGCAGTTCTGCGACAACGCTTATAACCGTCCTTATTTCCCGATTGAGAAAGAAAAGTATCTGGCGCAATATTACGAGAACGTTCATTTACCGGAGGTGCGCAGCTTGGTAGAACAGATTGCGCTAAAAGATGATCCCGATAAGCGGAAAACGGTCGAGAACGAGCTGGCCGTATTGAGCCGTGCAGCCCGTATCGCTCCCCGCATGGAGGGAGAGGGATATCTGGCATATCTGGACAAAGTGGATGCCGCTTTGCACGAACGGGCGCACAACTTCACTGCCTATCTCGATCAAATCCAGCAGGAACGCGGCCGGAAAGAAGGGACCGGGCAACTGATGAAGATGAAGAAAGCCCATCATAATATGGCAATAGAAGACCTGGTTATGGGGACTGGAGGACGTCATCTATATAAGGAAGCGAACCATCGTATCTACCCAGCGATCGGGCAAGTTTATGTGGAGCCTGACAACCGTTTCGGACGTGCCGCTTTCTACAGCCATGAAAAAAATTGGGCCGGATATCATATTTCTACTTATAAATTTAATTTATTGGTTATAGGTTTCTTTGCATTATTGTCGATTATCGCTATATTCGCAGAGTTTCCGGGACGTTTCTTGAAACGGAACGAATTTTAAGACTCGAAATAATAAATTATTAAATTATACAATATGAAAAAGAGTGTATTAAGCATGCTCGCCGTAGCAGCATTAGTGTTTGGAATGACTTCCTGCAACGGAGCCAAGAAAACAAGCGAAGAAGCTGAAAAGACTGAAGAAGCTGCTGTTATAGCAGGTAAGGCTCCGAAAGATCTGTTGACTGAGGAGTTGAAACAAGAGACAATTCAATTGTTGAAGGATATGCCGGATTCTGATATTCCTTATCGTCTTTCTACAGGTGAAGTAAAAGTAAATGTGGGTGATATCAAGTATATGATGCCGGTTGGCAAGGCTGCTGAATTGAGCACACCGACACAGAAAGCCCGTGCATTGGGTATGTATATGGCTGATTATAACGTATTGAAAGCGATCGGTAAGCCGACAGCCGAAGTGGAAGGCGTAATAGCCAAGTTGGCTACAGACCTGAATGTGTCGTTTGTTTTGGATATCCTGAAAGAACAGGCTCCGAAAGATGCAACTAAAGAACAATTGCAGGCTTTCTTGAACGCACAGGAAGACAAGATCATCGAAAAGATGGCTGCTGAAAACAAAGTAGATGCCGAAGTTGAAATGTTAGGTGCTGCTTCTGCCGAATATGCTTGTTTAATTGCCAATCCGACATTGGTTGTAGAAGGTGATGCTACTTCTGCCGGTCTTTCAACAAATATGGAAAAACGTGTCAGCATGTTGGAAGAGGTGGTTGCCGATTTGGCTGCTTACTATCCTGATTTGAAACAGTTAGGCGAAACGATTGCTCCGCTGAAAGAAAAAGTCGCTTCTATCCAGAGCGCTCGTGCTGCTAATGCCGAGATCATGGGAATCCGCGATGCTTTGCTGAAGTAAGCAAGATTTCTATACATAAAAAAGATAAGTATCCCGGCTTCCTATTGGAGGCTGGGGTATTTATTTTTTGGGGGAATCCATTTTCATGAGTTGGTAACTCGTGCGTTTAATTTGGTCAATTCATTTTCGTCACCCTTTGTAACTGATCGAAAGCAATGTAATATCGTCCGATTGGACAGCACCGACGACAAATTCGCCAACCGTCTCGGTTATCTTTTCCACAACCTCTTTCGGGTTCTTTCCGGCAAGTGTCCGGCAGTTTTCGAGCAGCCGTTGTTCGCTGTATAATTCATGCTTCGTATTCATCGCTTCTGTTACTCCATCGGTATAGAGAAAGAGATTGTCGCCGGGTGACATCTTCAGTTCCTTTTCGTGATAACTGGCATCGTTGATCGCCCCCAATATCATGTCGCCAGTGGACGGTACTTTGGAAACGGAACCGTCTTTTTTCATCAGGATAGGCGGGTTGTGCCCTGCATTACTGTAGGTGACGGTGCCTGTATGGATATTCAGGATACCGTAGAATACGGTCACGAACATGTCGTTTACGCTTTCTTGGCAGAGAATGTTGTTGGAACGTTGCATACACATGGAAGCCGAGTTTTCGGTCAGTGCGATGGCACGTATCACAGTCCGGCTGATAGCCATGAAGATTGCGGCGGGAACACCTTTGCCCGACACATCGGCAATGACGAAGCCCAAGCGGTCCTGGTCGATGCGGAAGAAATCATAAAAATCCCCTCCTACATATTTGGCTGCGTTCATATAGGCATACAAGTCGAACGATTTCAACTCCGGAAACGGAGGGAATGTCTTGGGCAGGATTGTTTGCTGGATTTCCTGGGCGACATGCAGGTCGTTCTGGATGGATTCCAATTGTGTGTGTTCCCTTTGTGCCTGCTTGATGAAAGCGATCTGCTCGGCTGCCTTTTCAATGGTTCGTTCGAGGTCTTCGAGATTGATTGGCTTGGTCGTGAAGTCGAAGGCTCCCTGATTCATGGCACTACGAATATTCTCCATATCGCCGTAGGCCGATACCATAATGCATTTTAGCGCAGGGTTACGCATCTCGTTAATCTTTGTGAGTAACGTAAGTCCGTCCATTTCCGGCATGTTGATATCGCTCAGGATCACGTCGAAGTCCGGCATGGCAAGCAGCATTTGGAGTGCTTCCAGTCCGTTGTGGGCGAAATGGAATTCGTATTCACCTTTCTTTATTTTGCGCCGGAAATATTGAGTCAGCAATATTTCCAGGTCAAGTTCGTCGTCTACACTTAATATTTTTATAGCCATAGTAGCGTTGTTTCTCTGATTATTTAATCGGAATGGTGATTGTGAAACGGGTGAATTCGTTCGGCTCCGATTCCATCTCGATCGTTCCGTTATGTTTTTGTTCGATGATCGACTTGGTGATAGAGAGGCCGAGACCGGTTCCTTCTCCGACCGGTTTGGTGGTGAAGAACGGCGTATAAAGTTTCTCTTTGACCTCCTTCGTGATTCCCGGGCCGTTGTCTTCGATAACCAACCGTACCCGGTCGCTGTCTTTTGCCAGTCTTACCTTGATGGTCGGACTATAAGGATTTTCAGCGACACCTTTGGATTTGCTGAAGACAGCATAACAGGCGTTGTTCATCAGGTTGAGAACAGCGCGGCTGAAGTCCTGCGGGATTACTTTGACCAACGGGAGTGTATTGTCGTATTCTTCTATGATGGTAACATTGAAGCTCTTGTTATTGGCGCGGACAGCATGGTAGGAAAGCCATACATATTCTTTTGTCAGCTGGCAGAGGTCGGTCGCTATATATTCATCGTCTTTGCCGCGGGAATAGAGCAGGATGCCTCGGACGATACTTGATGCCCGGTTGCCGTTTTCCTCGATCTTGCACATGTTGCTTTTGAGGTCGTCCATGATTTCCCTAATCTCCTCGTCCACCTCGGCAGAGAGCTTGCTTTCCAGTTCGTCCAATACGTCTTCCATATCTTGCAGCAACTTACATGATAGTTTGCTGAAGTTGATCACGAAGTTGAGCGGGTTCTGTATCTCATGTGCGATACCTGCGCTCAACAGTCCGAGTGAAGCCATCTTTTCCTGTTGGCTGATCTGTTTTCTCAGACGTTCTAACTCTTTCATACTGTCCTCATTCATTGTTGTTGCTTTTTTGATAAATAGGAATCGTAATCATAAACTCGGTAAAGTTATCCTTTTCACTTTTTACGATGATGGACCCTTGGTGGTTCAGGATGACTTCACGACAGAGGTACAAACCGACACCCGCAGCCTCGGCAGTGGGCTTCGTGGTGAAGAATGGTTCGAATATCTTGGCTTTGATGTTGTCCTCGATGCCGATGCCGTTATCGCGGATGCTGAGAAAAATTGTCCCGTTCAGTCTCTTTTCTACGTGTATGTTGATGATTGGCGTGAAGTCCTTTTTCTGTAACTTTTTCAGCAATGCGTAAAGGCTGTTCTTGAGTAGGTTGAGCATCACTTTGTTCATCTGCTCAATGTTGATCTCTGCGGTCGTGGGTTCTGCCGGACAGTCGAGTTCTATCTGTATCTGCTTATTCTCAATGTCTTCTTTGAACTGCTTGCGGATCACGTCTACGTTCACTTTGCAGAGGTTGCAGATGTCCGTTGGAGTGACGTCGCCGTGACGGTCTTTTAACAATTCTTCCATTGCTTTGACGATCCGGACAGTGTTGCAGCCGTGTTCGTTTATCTTCTGCAAGTTGCTGTTGATCATATCGAGAATCTCGATGCTGTCGGCGTAGTTCTCTTTTGACATGATCGCCTGCTGGTCCGTAATGTTTTCTTTCAAGTCTTTGATCAGATTGGCGGAAAGGCCGGCAAAGTTGTTGATGTAGTTGATCGGGTTCAGGATGCGGTCGACCAACCCTTGCGTCAATTGTCCGACAGTAGCCAGTTTTTCCTTGCGGACCAGTTCGTCCTGTGCTTTCGCCAGAGCGTCGAGGGCGTCGGATAGTTTCTTGGATTCATTCAGCACTTGGTCGCGCTGGATACGGAGTTCGATTGTTCGCTCTTCTACCACTTTGGCGAGATACTCTTTCTGTTTCAGTTGTTTGCGCAGTTTCGATTTGTAGATATACAGGATGATTTGAATAACGATCAGGCAGGTGATCCATCCTCCCCAGTCGTAATACATCGACAGGATAATCAAGATCCAGTCGGCCAATACGAGCTTCTCTATGATTTGCAGCTTTACTTTGAGCGCTGCTATATCTCTAATGTCGAAGTCTGCCATATCAACAAATGTCTTTTGCCATTGTGAGTATATTTTTCCCGGCTGAACGACTATAGCTGACTTCCGTCATCAGTTGCTTGACCAGATAAATTCCGAGGCCGCCTGTCGGGCGTTCTTCCAATGAGAGAGTAAGGTCCGGCTCCTGTCTTTCGAGAGGGTTGAAACTGATGCCGGTATCGGTTATGACGATTGTCAGCCGTTTGTTCTCGTAGCTCATGTCGATACGGATGTCCTGGTCTTTTTTGTCGGGATAGGCATACTGGATGACGTTGGTCACGGCTTCTTCGAGTGCCAGTTTGATTTGCATCGACTGTAGTTCTCCCAGTTCATAAGTACCGGCTTGCTGGTCCAGAAACGCGTATAGACGGGTTAGCTGTTTCAGCTCATTCTTTATATGTAGCGTATTTGTCATCTGCCGGAATAAAGATACTTGTTATTCGATCGTGAGGATGTGAGAGAATCCGGTGATATTCAGGATTTCCATAATCTCATTCTGAATATTCTTCAGCCGGAAAGAGCCTCCTTTGTTCTTCATCCCTTTTTGCAGTGTAAGGAGCAGGCGGAGTCCGGCACTGCTGATGTAGGTCAGTTCCGCACCGTCGAGCACTACCGTTTGCGCTTCCCCCTGCAGGATGGGAGCGATCTCTTTTTCAAGATCGACGGAGGTTAACGTATCCAATTGTCCGGAAAGATTGATGACTGTTTCTTTCCCGTTTTCTATTGTTATCTTCATAATCTGTTCCTATTCTGATTTTTCGTTCAAGCAAAAGTATAGATAATCCATTACGTGAGCAAGTTATTGTATAAAAAAGGTTGTGCCTGTATTTGACACAACCCCTTTTGGTTTAAATCTTCGGTAACTCCCAAGGTGTCCTGTATTCCTTGCATAAATATTTGTCTGCTTCTGCGTCATGGAAACTCTTTCCGTCCCAAGTCAGTTTCTTGCCGGTACGGTAGGCGATGTTGCCTAATTGGGAGAACTTGGCGATATGGGCGCCGATTTCGATACTGGCATTACAGTTGCGGTTGCGCGATTTGATACATTCCAGATGGTTCTTGACATGCAGGTTCAAACCGCCTTCACCATATGCTTTCTTCAATGGAACCGCTTCCATGCGGGCTTTGCCGCTTACCTTTTCGGGGATTACTTCCCAGCCACTGCGATCGACAACCAGTGTTCCGTTTTCTCCGACAAATCCCAGGCCGTGATTGCGCCCGTAAGCTCCGTCGTCGATACCGATTGCATGATCCCACATGACGGTGAAGTCATCGAATGTATAAATTGTTTGAAGCAAGTCCGGTGTTTCGCAGGCGTCATCCGGATATCCGAATTTGCCTCCCGAAGCCATGATAGAGTTGGGGGCTGTAACGTTCATTCCATATAGTGCATAGTCGAGTAGATGCACACCCCAATCAGTCATCAGTCCGCCGGCATAATCCCAAAACCAGCGGAAGGTGAAATGGAAACGGTTACGGTTGAACGGACGTTTGGGAGCCGGACCCAGCCACATGTCATAGTCGATTCCTGCGGGAACGGGTTCGTCCGGTTTGACCGGGATGGAAGGACACCAACCTTGATACGAGAACACGCGGACGGTACGTATCTTGCCTAATTGCCCGCTGTGTACGAATGCCATGGCATCCTGCCAGTGCGGATCACTGCGTTGCCATTGTCCTACCTGTACAACCCGGTTGTATTTCTCGGCGGCGCGAACCATAATGTTACATTCTTCAATGCTGTTGCCTAACGGCTTTTCGCAATAAACATCCTTACCGGCTTCACAGGCGGCTACCATCTGCAGGCAGTGCCAATGGTCGGGTGTACCGACAATGACAACGTCGATATCTTTGTTATCGATCAGTTTCCGCCAGTCTTTATATAGGTTTTTAACTTTCTTGCCTGTGATTTTTTGAGTTTCAGCCGCGCGACTGTTGAGAACTTCGTCGTCGATGTCGCATAATGCGATACACTCGACTTCCGGATTCCGGAGGAAGGCTTGTAGGTCTGAAAATCCCATTCCTTTACAGCCAATTAGTCCGACGCGTATTTTGTCGTTCGCTCCTACACTTCCAGGAGTCGCGTTGATAAAGAATGGACTCATGGAAAGTCCGGCTCCTAATAAGGTCGCTTGCCGGATAAAATCTCTGCGTGTTGTCATGGTCTTATGAATTAGATATTATAAGTTGTTGAGCCAAATGTATAAATAATAGGTGAGCGATACAATAAAAACTGTGATAAAAATATAAATACGGTGGCTTTTTGGGAAAAGGAGCGTATTTTTGTATCCGGTTTGCTTTTTAAGGAAAACCTATTATTTGTAAAACAGACATAAGATGATTAGAGTAACTTATTTTATTGTATGCCTTTTGCTGGGAATTACGCTGGTTTCGTGTATTCGTGACGAAGCGTTGAATGCAGAAGCGGATATATTGACTTGTACAGTGCCGGGAGATATCTTGAAACGTGATCCAATTATAGAAAATAATAAGGTAGTATTGATGGTAACGGCCGATGCCGATTTGACACATCAGGCACCTGAATTTACATTGACTCCCGGTGCAACCATTTCTCCGGCCAGCGGGACCGAACGTGACTTTACGACTCCGCAATTTTATACGGTAACTTCTGAAGATGGAAATTGGAAGAAAGAATATCAAGTTACTTATATTATTGCCGGAATTAGCTCGGAATATCATTTTGAGAATGTAAAGGATTACAAGAGTTCGCTTTTGAAATATGTTTATAATATTTTCTATGAGAATGATTCTGAGGGAAAATGGGTAATGGATTGGGCCAGTGGAAATACCGGTTTTGCTTTGACTGGTGCAGGTACGGAAGATCCGGCATCATTTCCGACTTCTTCTTATGCGGAAGGAAAAATGGGCAAATGCGTAAAGTTGGAAACAAAGTCGACAGGGGATTTCGGTTCGAAGTTGGGTATGCCTATTGCTGCCGGTAATCTTTTTATGGGTACGTTTAGTGTAGGGAACGCATTGACCGACCCATTGAAAGCAACAATGTTCGGAGTTCCGTTCGAGCATATACCGACCTACTTGAAGGGGTATTATAAGTATAAGGCAGGTGAAGTTTATAAAGATGAGAATGGAAATATTGTAAAAGATAAAAAGGATACGTGGGATATTTATGCAATCTTTTACGAGACAGATGAAAAGACAAAAACATTGGATGCAACGAACCGTTTTGATCATCCTAATTTGATATCCATAGCTCGCATTGATGAGAAAGACCGGAAGGAAACGGATGAGTGGACGGAGTTTTATTTGCCATTTGTGACAAAGACTGGAAAAACTGTAGATAAAGATAAACTGAAAGCTGGTAAATATAATGTGGCTATTGTCTTTTCTTCCAGTATTGAAGGGGATTATTTCAGAGGTGCTGTCGGCAGTACATTGCATATCGATGAAGTGGAACTGATTCATGCAGCAGATTAAAAAAGATTATTGTGATGAGAAAGAATATTGTATCAATTTGTGTACTGGCCTTGCTGCTGGTAACGTTTTCGGTTTTTGGACAAGAAGACCGGAATAAGGGAATTATCAATTCTGCATTGATCGGTTTGGAGTATGAGGTAAAAGCCGGCTTTAACATAGGGGGAACGGCTCCGATACCATTGCCCGTTGAGATTCGTGATATAACGGGGTATAATCCTACTATGGCTGTTGCGATAGAGGGGAATGTGACAAAGTGGTTCGATCAAGAAAAAAAATGGGGAATGAGAATCGGTATTCGTTTGGATAGCAAAGGGATGAAAACGAATGCCAATGTGAAAAATTATGGAATGGAAATCATCGGTGAAGGGGGGGAACGCATAAAAGGAAATTGGACTGGATATGTGAAGACTAATGTAAAGAATACATATCTGTCTTTTCCGGTTTTGGCTACTCATCAGTTTAATCGTCGCTTCAGTATGAATCTGGGACCGTATTTTGCCTATATGTTGGAGGGTGATTTTTCCGGAAACGTGTATGATGGTTATTTGCGCGAAGGTGATCCTACCGGTAATAAGGTCGTTTTTGCCGATGGAAAAAATGCCCCTTATGACTTCTCGAAAAACCTTCGCCGCTTCCAATGGGGTGCGCAGTTAGGTGCCGAATGGCGTGCTTTTAAGCATTTGAATGTCTATGCAGACCTGACTTGGGGATTGAATGATATCTTTCAGAAAGATTTCGATACAATTACTTTCGCCATGTATCCGATTTACCTGAACGTCGGTTTCGGCTACGCTTTCTGATACAAACGTATTTTGATATATCGTTATGGCTTTCCTGATTCATAATTATGAAATGGAAAGCCATAATTTTTTTAATAAACGACATCTTTTCTATAGGGCAATCACACCAAAAGAACCCTTTTTTCTACCTTCTTTCCTCTATTGTCATTTTGATACCTTAATCAGGAAATTTGCTATCAAATAGAATGTTAAAAAATATTACCCGCAAGAATGATTTCCAAAAGAGGCCCTATTCATTCAAATTAGATGGGATAGATGTGTTGTTTTGATATTTAATACCTATATTTGTCCGAATAATTTTTTAGTCCAATATATTTTGAATTACCATGAAAGAAAACACTAAGAAGGGTGTAACCCGTCGAGAGTTTCTCGGCCTTTCCGCTCTTGGATTGGCAAGTTTGACTATCCTGCCCAGCTGGGCTGTAAATGGGGTGCGTATCGCACCGAGTGATCGTGTCGTTTTAGGGTTTGTCGGATTAGGGCAACAAGGTTTATCCGATTTTAAGAGTTTCTCTACTTGTCCTGGGGTGCAGGTCGCTGCCTGTTGTGACGTGGATTCCTTGAAACGTGAACGTTTCAAACGTCGTGTCGAGGCTTGGCAGAAGTCTCTGAATGTAGCTCCCCGTTGCGATATGTATGAATTTTATGAAGATGTGCTGGACCGTAAGGATATCGACGTGATTGAAGTGGCAACACCTGACCACTGGCATGCATTGGTTGCTATCCATGCTTGTCAGAGCGGTAAGGATGTTTATTGCCAGAAGCCGTTGGCTTATACGATTACGGAAGGTCTGGCTGTTGCTCGTGCCGTACGCGATAATAATCGGGTTTTTCAGATCGGTAGCCAGCAGCGTTCGAGTAAGGAGTTTCAGGATGCGATTGCGTTGGTTCGTGCCGGTAAGATCGGCCATATCGAAAAGATATACGCCCGTGTCGGCGAACCCCCCAAGCCATTGGACTTGCCGGAAATGGATGTCCCCGGTAATCTGAATTTCAATCAGTGGATGGGACCGTTGAACGATCCGAAGATTCATTATCATCCTGATCTTTGTCCTCCTATCTCTCTTGAACCCGAACAGAACGAGAAGTTGTGGGGGGCATGGCGCTGGTATCAGGAAACCGGAAACGGATATACAGCCGATTGGGGGGCTCATATGTTCGATATTGCACAGGCGGCCATCGGTATGGACGGCTCCGGTCCAGTAGAGTTTATCCCGAAAGGATATGAAGGCACAGAATATGCGACGATGAAATATGCTAATGGTATCGTGATGACCGAACAACCTTATCGTGAAGATAATGCCAACGCGCAAGGTATCAAGTTTATCGGCGATAAGGGGTGGTTGAAAGTCGCTCGCGGTTATATCGAATGTTCCGATCCTTCCTTGTTGCCGAAAGAGGAAAAGAAAGTCGGGAAGGGAGAATATGAAGTAAGCTCTCCGCATATGCAGAACTTTATCGATTGCGTTCGTTCACGCCGGAATCCGATTGCTCCGGTTGAAGTCGGTTGTAGTACGAATACGCTTTGCTGCTTGCAAAACATTGCCCGTGAACTGGGACGTCCTGTTCATTGGGATCCGGCAACGTTGAGCTTTAATGGCGATAGGGAAGCCGAATCACATCGTTTGTACTGGTACGAATACAGAAATCCGTACAAATTGCCGTATTATGACAAATAAGAAAGGTAAGAGGTAAAGGAAAGTCCCGGAATAAAGTTTCGGGACTTTTTTATATATTTTTTAGTCCGGATAGTGATTATTCCGTTCGCTCTGTTTAATTTTGCCAAATCCAGACAAAAAACATAATGTATCATGAAAACTAATCAACTATTTCTTTTGACAGGTTTGGTAGCCGTAACTCTTCCTGCCTGTGTCCAAAAGGACAAAAAAGGGGTGTCGGAGAAGCCTATGAATATTCTCTATATCATGTGCGATGATCATTCTTATCAGACAGTTAGTGCTTACGATCATCGTTTTATCGAAACTCCGAATATCGACCGGATTGCTAATGAAGGCGTACGGTTTACGAACAGTTTCGTCGCCAACTCTTTAAGCGGTCCCAGTCGTGCCTGTTTGCTGACGGGCAAGCATAGCCATAAGAATGGCTTTACCGACAATACGAAACGTTTTGACGGCAGCCAGCAGACATTCCCGAAGTTGTTGCAACAAGCCGGCTATCAGACTGCAGTTGTAGGGAAATGGCATCTGACATCCGATCCTACCGGTTTCGATTACTGGAATATCTTGATCGGACAGGGGGATTATTATAATCCGTACTTTATCGATAACGGAGAGAAAAAGCAGATCGAAGGCTATGCTACGAACATCACGACGGATTTAGCTTTGGACTGGCTGGATAACAAACGTGATAAGAATAAACCTTTCTGTCTCTTGCTCCACCACAAAGCGCCCCATCGTACCTGGATGCCGGATACCTGTGATTTGGATTTGTATGAAGATGTCGTTTACCCGGTTCCCGAAACATTTTATGACAAATATGAAGGGCGTATTGCCGCATCCGAACAGGAAATGAATATTATCAAGGATATGGATCTCGTCTATGACTTGAAGATGGCAGATAAGGAAAATGAGATCCATACGACTACCGGCCTTGAAGAAAATGGCCGTAATTTATATAACCGGATGACTCCGGCTCAAAAGGCAGCTTGGGACAAACATTATGATCCTATTATTAAGAAATTCAAGGAACAGAAGTTGACGGGGAAGGCGTTGGCTGAATGGAAATACCAACAGTACATGCACGATTATATGCGTGTGATCCATTCCGTAGACCGTAATGTGGGGCGTGTGTTGGATTATATGGAGAAAAGCGGTTTATTGGAAAATACTATTATCGTTTATACTTCCGACCAGGGATTCTATATGGGTGAACATGGCTGGTTCGACAAACGTTTCATGTATGAAGAATCTTTCCGTACACCGATGTTGGTTCGTTTTCCCGGCGGTGTTAAAGGCGACATCCCCGAAATGGTCCAGAATATCGACCATGCAGCGACTTTCCTTCAAGTGGCGGGCGTCCCTGTTCCCGAAGATATCCAGGGTGATTCTTATTTGCCTTTGTTGAAAGGTGAAAAGCCGAAAGATTGGCGTACTTCTTTATATTATCATTTTTACGAGTATCCGGCGGAACACGCAGTAAAACGTCATTATGGTGTTCGTACCGACCGCTATAAATTAATCCATTTCTATAATGATATCGATGTGTGGGAACTTTATGATCTGCAAAACGATCCGATGGAAATGCATAATATCTATAATGAACCGGGCAATGAAGCCTTGATCGACAGTCTGAAAACCGAACTGAATAAATTGCAGGAACAGTACGACGATCCGATTGAAACGGAGTTGGCAACTGCGAAGAAATAAGATAGAAATAACAAAAAAGGCATTCAGAAATGAATGCCTTTTTTGTTATTTACCATAAGGTTGTGGAGCATATCGGACTCGAACCGATCACCTACAGACTGCCAGTCTGTCGCTCTAGCCAGATGAGCTAATGCCCCGTCTTGTTAATTCATGTGCAAATATAAGGCTTTTCTTGATATATGCGCTATCTTTGTATAAGAAATTTCAAGAGAAAGGAAAGAAGATGATAGTTTATAATACGACTTTTCATATCCATAAGGATATCGTGGATGAGTGTCTGGAATATTTGAAGAATAGTTATATACCGAAAGCCTCCGAGAGCGGTATCCTTTATAGTCCTTATTTGAGACGGATCTTGGATTCGCGGAATGAGGAAGGTGAAAGTTTTTCCGTACAGTTTCATACGAGGGATATCGATTCGTTGAATGAGTGGGTGCGTAAGGAAGGCGGAGCCTTGCAGCAAGATTTGATAGGACGTTATAAAGAGAAAATCGCAGGATTCTCTACCCTGTTGGAAGATATAGAATTGCCTAAATGATCAAGGACCGTATTATATTAGGCATAGACCCCGGTACGATCGTGATGGGATACGGAATCTTGAAGATCGAGGGAAATAAGCCGATGCTGGAAGCTATGGGAATCCTGCAATTGAATAAGTATGAGGATCATTACCTCCGTCTGCGTAAGATATTCGAACGGGTCTTGGCCTTGATCGATCAATACCATCCGGATGAGTTGGCTATCGAGGCGCCTTTCTTCGGGAAGAACGTACAGAGTATGTTGAAACTCGGAAGGGCACAAGGAGTAGCGATGGCGGCGGCTTTAGAGCGGGATATCCCGATCTTCGAGTACGCCCCTCTAAAAATCAAGCTCTCGATCACGGGGAATGGAAATGCGGCGAAAGAACAAGTGGCCGGCATGCTACAACGCTATCTGAAGATACCGGATGAGTCTATGCTTCCGCAATTGGACGCTACGGATGGGTTGGCGGCGGCTGTTTGTTATTATTTCCAAACCAATAATCCGGTCTCGGAAAAGAAGTATACGGGATGGAAGGATTTTATCGCTAAGAACCCCGGGAAAGTCCGCTGATATGAGCTTAAAAAACATAGTTATGAAATTCTCAAACCATAACTAAGGTTCAAAGAATTCATAACTATGTTTTTATTTAGCCTAAACTGACCTTATTCTTATACGATACCTTGCGCCATCATAGCTTTCGCTACTTTCATGAAGCCTGCGATATTAGCGCCTTTTACATAATTGATATATTCGCCATCTTTACCGTGAGCTACGCATTGTTCGTGGATTGCGCTCATGATCTGATGTAATTTAGCGTCTACCTCGGCGGCGGTCCATGAGATATGCATAGCGTTCTGAGTCATCTCTAATCCGGAAGTAGCTACACCACCGGCGTTGACAGCCTTACCCGGAGCGAATAATTGCTTATGCTCGATGAACAAGTCTACAGCCTCAGCCGTACAACCCATGTTAGAAACCTCAGCTACGCACAAAGTCTTGTTCTCGATCAACTTACGAGCGTCAGCCTCGTTCAACTCATTCTGGGTAGCGCATGGCAAGGCTATATCTACTTTTTGTTCCCAAGGTTTCTTGCCGGGATAGAAGGTAGAGCCCGGGAATTCGTCTGCGTAAGGAGCTACGATATCATTTCCGGAATTACGCAATTCCAACATATAGTCGATCTTCTCGCCGGAGATACCCGCCGGATCATAGATATATCCGTCAGGACCGGAGATAGTAACCACTTTAGCGCCCAACTCGGTTGCCTTTGTAGCGGCACCCCAAGCCACGTTGCCGAAACCGGAGATGGCGACCGTCTTGTCCTTGATATCGATTCCGTGAGTCTCCAGCATTTGATGTACGAAATAAAGAGCGCCGAAGCCGGTAGCTTCCGGACGAAGGATAGAACCTCCGAACTCCATGCCCTTACCCGTGAACGTACCTGTGTTCTCGCGAGCCAATTTCTTGTACATACCGTACATATAACCAACCTCACGGCCACCTACGCCTATATCGCCAGCCGGAACATCCCTGTCCGGACCAAGATTACGCCATAATTCAAGAATAAACGCTTGGCAGAAACGCATGATCTCGGCATCGCTCTTTCCTCTCGGAGCGAAATCGGAACCACCTTTGCCACCACCCATCGGAAGGGTTGTCAAAGCGTTTTTAAATGTTTGCTCGAATCCTAAGAATTTCAAGATAGACAAGTTAACGGACGGGTGGAAACGGATGCCTCCCTTGTACGGGCCGATTGCGTTGTTGAACTGAACACGGTATCCCAAATTAACTTGTATCTCACCTTTATCATCTACCCAAGGCACACGGAAAGTGAAAATACGTTCCGGCTCAACTAGGCGTTCAATGATTTTCGCTTTCTCAAATTCCGGATGTTGGTTGTACACTTCCTCAATTGATAAAAGCACTTCTTTTACTGCTTGCAAATACTCCTTTTCTCCCGGATGTTTTGCCTCTAGCGCTGATAAAATAACTTCAGTCTTCATAGCATTTATATTCTTTAAAAGGATAACATTCTGTTGGCAAATGTAGGTAATTCTTTGGAATGACCAAGAGTTTCGCTTACTTTTTATCAGTGAAAACCTAAAAATCTTCAGTTAGAGTCAGAATGCGTACTTTCATGTTTCAATAGTTATTATTTTTCCTTACATTTGACTCGAATAATTCTATCAGAATCTATTATGAGCGGTATACCGAACTTAAAAGACTTGGTGTTCAGAGACACCCCGTTTGCCAATCTAATGAATAAGCGTATATATAATGTATTGCTTATCGCTACGAAATATGATTCCTTCATGCTGGAAGATGACGGGCGTGTAGATGAGCAGATATTTAACGAATATACTTCCTTAAGCCTCCGTTACCCACCCCGGTTTACGCAGGTGACTACCGAGGAGGAGGCTTTGAATGAGTTGAAGAACCGGAACTTCGAATTGATCATTTGCATGCCGAATATGGATAACCGGGATATATTCGCTGCGGCGAGCGAGATAAAGGTGCATTATCCGAATATCCCGATCGTTGTATTGACTCCTTTCTCGAAAGAGGTGTCTAAGCGGATCGCCAACGAGGATCTGAGCGCTATCGATTATGTGTTCAGCTGGTTGGGTAACTCGGAGTTGTTACTGGCGATTATCAAGTTGATCGAGGATAAGATGAACGCTCCGGACGATACGGCCAGCGTGGGCGTACAGATCATCTTGTTGGTGGAGGATTCCATTCGTTTCTATTCGTCCGCTTTGCCTCATTTATATAAGTTCGTGCTGGAGCAGAGCCAAATGTTCGCGAAGGAGGCGTTGAACGATCACCAGCGTACGTTGCGTATGCGGGGTCGTCCGAAGATCAAATTGGCCCGGAATTACGAGGAGGCGGTACGTATTTTTGATCAGTATCGGGATAATATGTTGGGTATTATCTCGGATATGAGTTTTATGCACAATGGCGTGAAAGATCCGTATGCCGGTTATAAGTTCGGACAGTATGTACGGAAAACGGGTTTGATCATTCCTTTCGTGCTGGAATCTTCGGAGGCCAGCAACCATGTGTACGCGAAGGAACTGAACGCCTCGTTTATCGATAAGAATTCCAAGAGTTACCCGCAGGATTTGAAAAAGAAGATCATGCAGCGTTTCGGCTTCGGCGATTTCGTGATCCTGAATCCGCATACGAAAGAGGAGATCATGCGCATCAAGGATTTGAAAGACCTTCAAAAGAAAGTCTTCCAGATTCCCGACGATTCGTTGGTTTACCATCTCTCCCGGAATCATTTCTCCCGTTTCTTTTATTCCCGTGCCATGTTTCCGCCCGCCGAGGTTTTGAAGCATGTGGACGTGAGTGACTATAAGGATATGGATGAGGCTCGGAAATTGATTTTCGACTTGATCGTGCAATATCGCCGGATGAAGAACACGGGTGTCGTGGCGGTTTATCAGAAGGATCGTTTTGATGAGTATAGTAATTTTGCCCGTATCGGTGACGGTTCGCTGGGAGGTAAGGGTAGAGGTCTTGCCTTTATCGGTGCGATGGTGAAGCGATACCCTAAGCTGGAGAGTGATAATTTTGCCGTGAATATCCCGAAGACGGTCGTGATCTGTACCGATATCTTCGACGAGTTCATGGAGACGAACGAGTTGTATCCGGTAGCGCTGGGCGATGCGGACGACGAGACGATCCTCCGGTATTTCTTGCGGGCCAGCTTGCCCTCCCGTTTAATCGAGGACTTGATGGCTTTCTTCGATGTGGTGAAAAGCCCGATCGCCGTGCGTTCCTCCAGCCTGCTGGAAGATTCGCATTATCAACCTTTCGCCGGGATCTATTCTACGTATATGGTACCTAAGATCGAGGAGAAATACGATATGCTCCGTACGGTGAGCGACGCTATCAAGGCGGTGTATGCCTCTGTCTTTTATAAGGACAGTAAGGCGTATATGACGGCTACCTCGAACTTGATCGATCAGGAGAAGATGGCTATCGTCTTGCAAGAAGTGGTGGGCTCCCGTTATAATGATCATTTCTATCCGACGATGTCGGGCGTGGCCCGTTCCTTGAATTTCTATCCGATCGGTAACGAGAAGGCGGAAGATGGGATCGCGAATATCGCCTTGGGATTGGGTAAGTATATCGTCGACGGCGGGCAAACCTTGCGTTTCTCTCCCCGACATCCCCATAGTATCTTGCAGATGAGTACGATGGATTTCGCTCTTAGGGAAACGCAGACTCGTTTCTATGCCTTGGATTTGAAGAATATGGCGGAGGCTTTCTCGGTGGATGATGCCTTTAACTTGGTGAAGCTGGGTTTGAAGGACGCTGACGCTGAAGGTTCCTTGAAATATATTGTCTCTACATACGATCCGTACGATCAGATTATCCGTGACGGTTATTATCCGGGCGGTCGTAAGATCCTTTCTTTCGTGAATATCCTACAGCATGACGTATTCCCGCTGGCGGATACGTTGGATCAGATCTTACGGATCGGGCAGCAGGAAATGGGTCGTCCGGTCGAGATTGAGTTCGCTGTCAACATGGACCCTTCGGATCATACAAGGGCGACTTTCTATCTGTTGCAAATCCGTCCGATCGTAGATAATAAAGAGATTATGGACGAGGATCTGAGCTTGGTGAAGAACGAGGAAACCATCCTTTCTTCTACCAGTGTTTTGGGGCATGGTATCGTTGGCGACGTACAGGATATTATCTATGTGAAGACGGGCGCTTTTAATTCATCCAATAATCAGTTGATCGCTTATGAGATCGAGAAGATGAACCGTTCGTTCACCGATCAGGAGAAAGGATACGTATTAGTCGGCCCCGGCCGATGGGGGAGCAGCGACTCTTGGTTGGGTATTCCGGTGAAATGGCCGCATATCAGTAACGCACGGGTGATCGTGGAGTGCGGATTGGAGAATTATCGGGTAGACCCGAGTCAAGGTACCCATTTCTTCCAGAACCTGACTTCGTTCGGAGTGGGCTATTTTACGGTTAATCCATTTAAGGGAGATGGTTGGTTCGATGAGGCGTTCTTGAATGCGCAACCTGCCGTAGAGGAGACGGAATATCTTCGTCATGTACGTTTTGATGCTCCGATTACGATTAAGATGGATGGGAAGAAAAGTCTTGGCGTGGTATTGAAACCATAAAAAGATAGCGTTTCAAGAGAAGATAGTTGTTTGTGGATTTGCGAGACGAGCCGGTAAGACGGGGCTCGCGAATCCATTTTTTATTTCAAGTGGAAAGTGGCAAGAACCGCTTTGTGGTCGGTAGGCCAGATTCCAAGGGGAGTCATGATCGGGTCGGAGGTCTCTTCCGTCTCTCTTTGCCCACGGAGGATGTCACCTTTCGGACCGATGATACATACATCTGTAAGCGTTAATCCCTCGAATGGAGCGTAATGGATGAAATCGATGCGATCTCTATCGTCCGCTTTCGGCGACCAAACTAATTTCTCTAAAGCGATATCCTTACAGTCCGCCGGGCAGGTAAGTCCCGGATGAGTTACAGGGTTCGGGAAGATCTCACGGTACGTATCTTTGAAGCCGTCTTTCTCCAGCATGACGGATACGTGCCAAGGAACAACCAATCCTTGGTGGTCTCTCATCTCTTTGGTCGCCTCGGTCCAGTCCAGATGGGAAGGCTCGTTAAAGTCCCCTCCGAGGATAACGATCCGTCCAGCTTCCCGATCCTTTTTCGCCTCTTTTAGGAAGCAAGCGATAGCGTCGTCACGGACAGATTGTTCGTTCAACCATAGGAGTGTATCCAGATTGGTGACAGGAGGTTCCTCGTCCCATGTATTTCCGTCGTATCCACGGGCATCGTAATAAGCGCAATTGCGATAATCCAGATGGGCGGTGTAAAGAGCTACCTCGGTATCGCCGATGTGGGTAATGGCCTTGTACATACTACCCCTGTCATCGTTCAAGGGATAGACGGTCGTGCTATCTGTGATCGGGTAGCGGCTTAACAGACCGGAATCCTCGGTGTAGAAAGAATAGTACGTTTGTCCTCTTTGCTGCAACGCTTCCACGATCCGGTCGCAAAAACGGGTCTGATGATAATTACGTACCTCGCTTAACGTAACGAAATCAGCGTTACTTCTTACGATCTCGTCAGCGATAGCGTCAAAGCCTCCTTTTACGACAGCGCCTTCCTGCCAGATGTTGAATTGAAGAACCTTGAAAGTCTTCTCTTGCTGGCAAGAGCTGAGGCCCAGCGCGATCAACAAGAGTAAGTAGATAAAACTAGTTTTTTTCATGTGTGAAATATTTTGTTAGATGTTTTGTCGTAGCCATTCCTCGGCGGCGGCCAAGGTTTCCGGCTTGCCGATATCCAATAGTTTTAGGTTATCCGCCATATAAGCCCTGATATCGGTTTTGGCGCAAATAGCCAGATAGAAGTTAATGATAGAGAACTTTCCGGTCCATTCTTCCATCAGCTCCAATATCTTGGGCGAGAGTACGTGGATTCCGCTAAAGGCGTACTCGTTGTGTTGATCCGGGTCAAAATAGGGATAGTAAGATTTTACCTCGCCGGTCTCATGATTACGCCAACCACACAGTCTATTCTCCTTATTAAATAATAGATAACGTGAGGTATTGCGCTGGCTGACGAGTAAGGTAGCCAACGGGTTCGTTTGTACATGGGTATCGTATAGTTTCTTGAGATCCACGTTCGATAAGATATCGACATTATGTATCAAGAAAGGCTCGTTCCCGCATAAAAGAGAAGTGGCCTTCTTGATTCCTCCTCCCGTATCCAGCAGATAATCGCTCTCGTCCGAGATTTCGATCCGGACACCGAAGTTGTTGTTCGCCTCCAGAAAATCCACGATCTGGTTGCCTAAATGGTGGATATTGATCACGATCTGGTCGAAACCGGAGGATTTCAGTTTCAGTATGACGTGTTCTAGCATCGGTTTGCCCCCGATAGGTATAAGCGCTTTTGGCGTGTGATCGGTTAACGGCTTCAGTCTGGAACCAGTACCGGCCGCGAAAATCATAGCTTTCATAATGTAGGGTTAAAGAGTTGTTCTATATTTTGTTCTCTATGTACTAAATGTACTTTTACTCCGAACTTGGTGTTAAGATGTTCCGCCAGATGCTGTGCGGAATAGACCGAACGGTGCTGTCCTCCCGTACATCCGAAACAAATCATCAAATTGGTGAATCCACGATCCATATATCGTTTTACCGAGGCGTCTACGATATGGTAGACATGCTCGAGGAAGTTCGTGATCTCCCCGTCATCCTCCAAGAACTGGATCACTGGCTCATCCAAACCGGTGAAATGGTTGTAACGCTCGTATTTACCGGGGTTATTTATCGCACGGCAATCGAATACGAATCCACCTCCGTTCCCGCTAGGGTCGTTCGGGATTCCTTTTTTATAGGCGAAGCTCATGACCTTTACTTCCAGCATATGTTTCTGGATATCGTCCGTGAATTGTTTCAACCCGGTAAGCTCACGAAGGACGGAGCATAAATAGGGATATTCCGGATAGTCATTCTTCAATAACTGCCGCAGGTTCTCGATTGCGAACGGGACGCTTTGGATGAAATGGGGTTTTTTCTCGAAATATCCCCGGAAACCATAAGCCCCCAATACCTGCAAGGTCCTAAACAGGACGAAATGGCGCAGCTGGCTATGGAAGTAAGCCTCGTCTACCGGGATATATTTACGTAGGGCCGTGATATAATCCGATAGTAATTCATTCCTCAGATCCTCCGGATATTTCGCTTTCGCCTGCCAAAGGAAGGAAGCCACGTCGTAATAAACCGGGCCTTTTCGTCCACCTTGAAAATCAATAAACCAAGGCTCTCCGTCCTTTACCATAACATTGCGTGACTGGAAATCACGGTATAGGAACGTGGCGGATGAACTGCGTAACAATACGTCGCTCATCTTCAAGAAATCATCTTCCAGACGGTTTTCTTGAAACTCCATCCCGGTAGCCTTTAAGAAACAGTACTTGAAATAATTCAAGTCCCAAAGGATAGACCGTTGGTTGAACTCGGCTTGCGGATGGCAATACGAGAAATCGAAACCGTCGGACCCCAAGAACTGGATGTCGGGGAGTTTGGTGATCGTCTTGTGTAATAAACGGCGTTCCTCCTCGTCGAATACACTGCTTTTACGGCCTTTCTCGATGGCGTTGAAAAGAAGCGTATCTCCTAAATCTTCTTGGATATAAAATGAATGGTCGTCCGAGCTGGCATATACTTGCGGTACGGGTAAGCCCTTCCCCCGGAAATGTTTTGCCATATAGATAAAAGCCTCGTTCTCCTCAATAGAAGTGCCACTAACTCCAATCAACGTCTCAGGACCTTTTATCCTGAAATACCGGCGGTTAGAGCCGGATGACGGTAACTCCGTTATTTCCTCTGCCGGTGATCCGGTATATGATTGGTATAGCTTCCTAAGTTCTTCTGTTATCATACTTATCGATTTACGGCACTAAGATACCGCTTTTTAATTGAAAATTAAGAATTGAAAATTGAAAATTGGGACTTCGTCGGAAATAAGAAAGGGGAATAGCCTCTCAAAGCCTATCCCCCTCGCTTATATGATCATCAATCGCTCCTCTCTAACTAATTTTCAATTCTCAATTCTTAATTTTCAATTACCTAGAGTATTCCTTGTGCCATCATAGCCTTAGCTACCTTCATGAAGCCGGCTACGTTGGCGCCTTTCACGTAGTTTACGTAACCATCCTCTTGCTTTCCGTATTTTACGCATTGCTCGTGGATGTTTTCCATGATGCTTTGAAGTTTCTGGTCTACTTCCTCGCTGCTCCAGCTTAACTTCTGTGCGTTCTGAGTCATCTCAAGACCGGAAACGGATACACCACCTGCGTTAGCGGCCTTACCCGGAGCGTAAAGGATCTTGGCCTCAAGGAATGCGTCGATAGCTTCTGGTGTAGAAGGCATGTTAGCACCCTCGGATACGGCGAAGCAACCGTTGGCCAATAAAGTCTTGGCATCGTCGCCGTTCAACTCATTCTGGGTTGCGCTCGGCATAGCGATGTCGCATTTCTCTCCCCAAGGACGAGCGCCTTGTACATATTTGCATCCGTATTGCTCCGCGTATTCACGGATACGGCCACGATACAAGTTCTTCAACTCCATGATATAATCCAGTTTCTCACGGTCGATACCATCCGGATCATAGATATAACCGTCGGAATCAGACATCGTGACAACTTTCGCTCCAAGACTGATTAATTTCTCTACCGTATATTGAGCCACGTTTCCGGAACCTGATACACAAACTACCTTGTCCTTGATATCAATGTTGCGGGTTTTCAGCATCTGCAACAAGAAATATACGTTTCCGTAACCTGTAGCTTCCGGACGGATCAAGGAACCTCCGAACTCGATACCCTTACCCGTGAATGTGCCCGTATTCTCACGAGCCAATTTCTTGTACATTCCATACATATAAGCCACCTCACGTCCGCCTACACCGATATCGCCGGCGGGAACATCCGTGTCCGGACCGATATGGTGCCATAACTCAAGGATGAAGGCTTGGCAGAAACGCATGATCTCAGCGTTTGACTTTCCTCTCGGGCTAAAGTCGGAACCTCCTTTACCACCACCCATCGGCAATGTAGTCAGTGAATTTTTAAACGTTTGCTCAAAAGCCAAGAACTTAAGGATCGATTGGTTTACGGAAGCGTGGAAACGGATACCGCCTTTGTACGGGCCGATAGCGTTGTTGTGCTGGATACGGTAACCCATGTTCGTCTGGATTTGTCCCTTATCGTCCATCCAAGTTACACGGAAAGAGAAAATGCGATCGGGGATACAAAGGCGCTCGATCAAGTTGCTTTTCTCAAATTCCGGATGCTCGTTGTAAGCTTCCTCGATAGTCCCTAAAACCTCTGATACTGCTTGATGATATTCCGGTTCGTTCGGAAATCTTCTTTTCAAGTTGTCTAAAACTTCACTTGCCTTCATGACTGAATTTTATATTTAGAATGTTATACCATTTTGTTATCCGTACGCCGTTTGTTTAACGACGTGGCAAAGGTAAGCTAATTTTTGACACTAGCAAATAATTGAAAGAGAAAATGCGTAAAAAATATCATTTAGATATATTAAGTTTGAAAAAACGACGAAATGTTATTCATCTCTATGCTTGAAACTCTTATAGATCGGAACGAACACAATGATAGCGGAGGCTACAAGGGCAAATATGACGTCGAAATTGATCGTTTCGCTGTATACAAGCAGCATGTAGCATAAGACACCCCATAGTAAGGTGATACATACGGCTTGACTATTTGTTATCTTTCTGCGTGCCATTGATTACATTTGTTTAGTTTGAGGAAATAAGCGATCCGAAGTAAATCACCAAAGCCAAAAAGACAGCTATGATGACGAATAGGATCATGATTTGTTTCTCTAAGGGATATTTTCGTAGAAAAGGGATATGACGTGCGAATCCGGCGACTTGTTCTACCGGTTCCGCTTGCTCGTCTTCCCGGGGTAGGTCGTAACCGCCTTCCTCCATGATCTTCATGGCTCGGGGAACGTCGCTTTCCAGAATCTCCACCCGTGCGCCGCCTACGTCTACGTAACCGGCCATGATCTGGCTGCTTAACTCATTGCGGAGATAACATTCTATCCCTTCCGACCTCAACAGGGCCATCAGCGGTTGGGCATCCGCCGGATAGGTGAACCGGGCTATTTCTACGATCTTGTCCATGGTATTTGTTTTTCTGCAAATGTAAGTAGACAATCACGAATTAACCGTGTTTTTTATTGTAATTTACTTTTTTTATACGTGAAAATATGAAACAGTATGATTTAGCGGAGGGTATGCGGATGTATATAGCCCGATTGAGAGAGCAAGGACGTTATTCGTCCGCCAAGAGTTATCAAGATGCCTTGAATTCATTCCTGCGTTTTTGTGGGCAGGAGGTGATTCCTTATACCCGTATCGACCGGGAAATGCTTTTGAGGTATCAAGACTATTTGCGGGACCGGGAATGCTCGTGGAATACGGTGTCTACCTATATGCGTAGGATTCGCCGTGTGTATGGGTTGGCGATGGAGAATGGGGAGGCTCCTTTTTCCCGTTATTTGTTCAAGGGAATTTTCATGGGAGTGAAAAGCAAACAGAAGAAGGCGTTGCCTACGGAATCCTTGCGTTTGTTGATGACCGCTCCGTTGGATGATTCGGGGCTGCGGAAAACACAGCGGGCATTGTGTTTGATGTTCTTGTTTTGCGGTATGGCGTTTGTCGATTTCGCTCATTTGAAAAAGAGTGATATCCGGAATGGTGTCTTGAGGTATAACCGCCAGAAGACGGGTACACCGATGTTGGTCGAGATACAGCCTGTGGCCAAGGAGTTGTTGGCTGCGTTAATGACCGACACGCTTAGGGATTCTCCTTATCTATTCACTTTCTTGAGTGGGACGAAAACGGGTGAAGAGGCCTTCCGGGAATATACCTCTGCCTTGGCTGATTTCAACAGTTCCTTGAAGGAACTGGCAAATGCCTGTGGTGTGACGGAAATGGTTACCTCGTACTCAATCCGTCACTCTTTCGCTACGACCTTGAAGGAACAGGGTGTACCGATCGAGATGATCAGCGAATTGCTGGGACACCAATCAATCAAGACGACGCAAATCTATTTGAAGAGCTTCTCTTTGGATAAGATGTCTGCGGTGAACAAGGCTTGCTTCGAGAGCATATATAATAATGTATCAAAGGTGGGGTAGGCGATCGGCTACTTGGGAAGTAGCGTAATCTTCCACGCCGCAAATTTAGTAAAAAACACCGAATAACAAACAATTTTTAGGCTTTGTGTAAGCTTTGTTTGTTTTCTGAATTTATCTTTCCTCGATTTTTCGTTTCTATTCGTGGTGTATGGGCACGACAATGGAGACGAAACGACCTCATATTTCCTGCATCATCACGTCTCCAAAAAAAATCGTACGAACATCGTGTAGAGACGGGGCGTGTCCCGTCTCATCCCCTCAAATGGGTATTTTAAATTACTGCCAGACGGTGGGAGACGGAGCACGCTCCGTCTCTACAACTGGGTAATAATCATTTCCTATCTTTTACGCTACTTCCCAAGTAGCCGATCTTCCACGTCCCGATAGAAGAGATATTGACATGGTTTCTATTGCTTTAAAATTTTCGGGAATAGAAAACGATATTTGATTTAAGTATTAGATTATCAGTGTGTTAATAGAATACGCTGATATGGCATTGAAGTATCTATGGGTCATGATCTTCCCCCTTTACCATTGCGTGATGTCCACACCGTAAGATGGTATGTGTTATCTCTTCCCGCTTGTCACAAAGGTCCAGCCAAAGGTTTGCGGAAGGAGTTAGATCGCAGGGTGCGTTTGGGCGAGCCTACGTTCGATTTTTTCGCCCCCTCTTTCGTGGAGATGCATCGCCGTGAGGGGCGTTTGGTGGAGACTCACCGTCCGTTACTCTACAATTATGTGTTTATCCGCTCTTCTGTGTATGAGATCTTCCGTTTGAAACGAGATTTTCCCTTGTATAATTTCCTGCCTAGCGTGGATGGCCGTGGCTCATATCCTTTTGTCTCCGATCGTGAGATGGAAAACTTGCGTTGGGTGGCCCGTTCTTACTCGGATGAGCTTCCGGTGTATGTGCCGGAAGCGGGTTATTTGCGTAAAGGTGACCGGATACGCATCACGGATGGTCGTTTCAAAGGTGTTGAGGCAAGTGTAGTAATACAGCCCGGTGTTGGCGAGCGGGAGGTAATGGTATGCGTGGACAACTGGATGTGGGTTCCTTTATTGCGTGTTCAGCCGGGCGAGTATGAGGTGATCAGCTTGGCCGAGGAAGGCAAGCATGTATATACCCGTTTGGACAATTCCCGGATACAAAATGGTCTTCATGAGGCGTTGGGCCGTCATTGGGGGGATGGTGGCGTTACGGCTATAGATCGTGAGCTGGCGACCGAGACCTTGCGTGCCTATGGAGAGTTACAGTTGGATTCTGCCGTGATGCGGTGCAAGCTCTATTCCCTCTTGTTGCCCGCCTATACGATACTAGGGGACGAGGAGCGGCAAAAGTCGTTGATCGGAACGATCGTCTCGTTCTTACCCTTGATTCGTGCGGAACAGTCGTTGGCATTATTACTACTTACGCTTTATGGTTGTACGGATAGCAGTATCTATTATTATCGTGCGCACGAGTTGATCGATCCGTGGAGCCGGGAATCCTCCCCGAAGAAGAGTAAATTATTCTTGATCCGTCGGTTAGCCGACTACGACCGCTGGCTAAAACACGTGGGAATTGAAAATTAAAAATTCAAAACATGCCTTCTCTTCCTTCTGGCATACGCTTGGTTACGTTACTAAACGAGCATCTGAGCGAGATCATGGATCGTGAGCGCACGAACCGTACCTCGATCCATTTATATTGTACGGGTCCTTATTGGGTGGCTTTCGAGCGTTCTGCCTATCAGTTGTGTCTCACCTTCCCGGATAGCGAGATCACGCCGCTGCGCCTGTTCGCCTACCCGTTCCCGATCGTGATGGTGTCCGTGACGGATCGCTCGTTGCGTTCGTACGCCCGTAAACATATTTTGAGGCAGGACGAGACGGATTACGTGGTGCTGACCGTCCCCGAATCCTCCTTGACTGACTACCGAAGATGGCATGCCGGTGAGGTGGAGGGCTTGCCCCAGCTGACATGAACCAAAAATTTTATTCATGATGAACCTTTTTTCTAAACTCTCAACGTGGTATTTCTCAAGGAAAGCGTTGCCGTATTGGAGCATTATCCTGTTGGATTGCTTGGTGATCCTGTTTTCAGGCTTGCTGGTATATGCCTTGAATAACGGGATCTTCGCCACGATGGGCATCTTTTGGCACCTGTCGCTCACGTGGGGTGTTTGCCTAGTGCCTTATCTGGTGGGCTTTAGGCTGTTCCGTACGTATTCGGGCATCATTCGTTACTCTTCCTTCGTGGATTTGCAACGGGTGGGCTTCGCCGTGCTGTTCGGTGTGGTTTGCGTGGTGACCTTCCAAGAGTTTACGGATTTTTCGCCTTACTTGGTGTATATCCGTAAACGAGACCTTGTGCTATCCTCCCTGCTGGCGATGAGCTTGATGTGGGCGATGCGTGTGTTCGTGAAGTATTTCTACGTGACGACCTTTCGCCAGTCGAAGGCTGAGCGTGCCTTTATCTTCGGCGTGAAGCAGGGCGGTATCAGTTTGGCGAAGAGCATCCAGAACCAAGATCCCGCACAGTACGTGCTGGCAGGCTTCGTCTCGGAGGCCGGGAACATGCAGAATCGTATATTGATGGGAGTGCGTGTGTACCCTTTCGATGAGGAGCTGATCGATGCGATGCGCCGGGAGCGGGCGACGATCCTTTTCGTCTCCCCCTTGAAGAGCGACTCCATCCGGGAACAGCCGGATATGGTGGCCCGTTTGGCGGAGGCGGGGATCAAGATCTACGTGACCCCGGCGGCACAAGAATGGGATGGCAGGAGCGATTTGACACATACACAACTCCGGAAGGTTGAGATCGAGGATCTGCTTCCCCGGGAAAAGATAGAGATAGACATGGAGGCGGTGGGCCGCTTGCTTCGTGGTCAACGCATCCTGATAACGGGAGCCGCCGGCAGCATCGGTGGCGAGATGGTGCGCCAGATCGCCTCGTTCACTCCGGATCGCTTGATCTTGGTAGATCAGGCGGAGACCCCCTTGCACGACATCCGCTTGATGATGGCGAGGGATTGGCGGGATATCAACGCCTATACCTTGGTGGCGGACATCGCTAACAAGTCTCGCATGGAGGAGATCTTCTCGGAGCATCGCCCCGCCTACGTGTTCCATGCGGCGGCTTATAAGCACGTTCCGATGATGGATGATAATCCTTGCGAGAGTGTGGGTAACAACGTGGACGGTACCCGTGTGATCGCCGACTTGGCCGTGAAGTATGGCACGAGGAAGTTCGTGATGATCTCCACGGACAAGGCGGTGAATCCTACGAACGTGATGGGTTGCTCGAAACGTATCTGCGAGATTTACGTGCAGAGCCTCGACAAAGCGATCAAGGAGGGCCATGTGGAAGGCGTGACGCAGTTCGTTACGACCCGCTTCGGCAACGTGCTGGGTTCTAACGGCTCCGTGATCCCATTGTTCCGTGAACAGATTGCCAAGGGCGGTCCCGTGACAGTGACGCATCCGGATATCATCCGTTTCTTCATGCTGATCCCGGAGGCCTGCCGGTTGGTATTGGAGGCGGGTACGATGGGTAACGGTGGGGAGATCTTCGTCTTCGACATGGGCAAACCCGTGCGTATCATCGACTTGGCGAAACGTATGATTCAGCTTTCGGGCGCCAAGAACGTAGAGGTCCGGTTTACGGGTCTTCGTGCCGGCGAGAAGCTGTACGAGGAGGTACTGAACGACGAGGAGATCACGCTGCCTACCTTCCATCCGAAGATCAAGATCGCCAAGGTACGGGAGTACGATTATGATACGGTTTGCCAAGATATAGATGAACTCGTCGGCCTAGGCCGCTCGAGGGACGATATGGCCATCGTGGGCAAGATGAAGGCGATCGTCCCCGAGTTCAAAAGCCGGCACTCCAAGTACGAGGTCTTGGATAAGGCGTTAGAAAGCGCAAGCACTGATGCCTAAGGCCCCGGCGATGGTGGTGGCTATGGCGATGACTACTTTGATGATTACGCTCCAAACGTTGGTTTTCTTCTTTTCACTCATTTAAATTTGTTTTATAAGGTTGATAATACGAAGTCTGTATCAATGAGCACGCCGAAGCGTGCCCCGTTATATCTCATCCGGGCTCTCGCTGTCCGAGGAGCCGTTCTTACCGGAGATATCCACTGTTGTCTTACCGGCCTTCTGGGCCTTGATGACGGCGGCTTGGGCGGCCCGGGTGGGGACGAGGTTGAACTTGAGGCCTTGGAAGATGACTTGAAGTTCCTCGCCGGGGACGAACTGGATGTTCACCCCCTTGATATAGTCGGAGGTGAACAGGTCGGCACTCGGCGCTCCCCCGGAATTGATCTGGAGGCGGAAGGCACCCAGATCGCCGAAATTCACCTGCTTACCGGCTTTCAGACCTTCCAGCATGCACTCGGTGGTGGCGATGAGCACGGCCGAAACGTCGGCTTGGTGCACTGTGCATTTACTCGCTATCAGGGTAGATAGCTCTTTTAGACTGAGCTCGCCGTTGGTTTGCGCCTTGGCGTAGGCTTTCTTGGGTTCCTCTTTTTTCAACGGGTTGCCCATCATGGCAATGGAATAGTTTAATGACATAATCGTAAGATATTTTAAGTGATACATAAAGAACTTGGGGGATGATGAGTTGAGTCCTCACGCTTGATGACTTGGCTTTTCGTGCTCCTTGATTTAAGTCTTCAGTTTGAAAGACTTAAGTCAATTAGGCGACTTTTCTTTATCGATAACCTGACAGCGAAGATTGCCGGGTACGTAAGAGATATGGATCCATCGGGCGCCGGGCTCTAGAATGAGCTGAGTGAACTCGAGTCCGCACAGCTCGTGCGTCTCTTGTATCAGTCGGAACAAGAGGCGATGATCATCTGGAGAGCCGGCTATCAGGTCGGCGGCGCAACCGAGGAGGTGGTGACTGTGCTTGGCTCCCCCGATAAGGATGTTCAATTCGGGGCAGCGATAGCCGCTACTGATGACGATGGGGCTGCCCCAGACCCGCCGTAGCGGGTCTAGTAGCATTTCCACTAGGATCGTGACCATCCTCCGGGCCACCGGGGTGAGGCTGTTGTCGATCCCGTCTCGCCGGGCCGTGGCGGAGTCTTCAAACTCTTGATAATTAAAGTAGCGCATAGGGGACAAGGTTGATGTTTTTGTTTCTGTAGCAAAGATACGATAGGCGGAAAGCCCGGATATACCATTTGTTTCCACCTATTCGCTCTAGGAGAAGAATTTTAGGGTTCCCCTAAAAAATCATAGAATATCTGTACTTGCTTCGGCGTGATGGAGCGGTCTTTCGAGTGATAACCATGACGGATAAGGGCCTCTTTCAGTCCTTTCACGTCACGGATATATCGGTTCAACTTATGCAAAGCGTTCGAAGGGGTGCCTGTCAGGCAATATTGACGGGCGAGATCTATTTTTTTCATCTGTATTGAATTTTAAAATGACTATAGGAGGGTTTCAAGTTTCAAGGTTTCATGAACCCTCTTTCCTCACACACACGTACGTACGTTATAAGGGTTTCAAGTAAATTCCTTTATGCTCGCCATGCAGGAGGGCTCCGGAGTCGCATAGTCGGCGTAGCCATGTCTTGGCGGTGTTCTTGGGGATGTTGGCATGCTCGGCGGCCTCCATCCATTGGACGGTGGTGAACTCGTCCGGCATGGAGCTGAGCAGACTGTCCTTTTCCGAGAGGCCTCGGCTGGTGATCTCGCCGGTAGGCAGGAATGAGAGGATATGGGTGGCGTGGAGGTAGAGCGGCTCCGCCATTGTCAGAAGGGCGGCGAAGTCATCGTCGGTGATATGGAGTTCCCAGCCTCCAATGATCTTGTCCTTTAGGTTGTCGCTGTTGATGCCTTGGGCCGGCAGCAGTAATTCCGGTTGTTCCAAGGCACGAAGCATGGCTACCACCTCCATGAAACGTACGAGGTTGATGGCGAGGCGTACCACGGAACTGTTCATCTCCTGCCCGTTGGATTGCCGGGCACGCAGGAAAAGACGTACGAAGCTGTCGTTGAAAGCGGCTTGTTGCCGCTCGTCGAGGCGCAAGGTAATGGTACCCCGGCACTTGAGCTGATCGATCGTGGCCTTCCACTCGTAGCCCATCCGGTGGAATTCCTTCTCGGCGTCTACCTCGTCGACGGAGAATTGGTCGATCCATTCCCGGATCTGCGATTTGTAGTAGAAGACCTCACGGCTGAAGAGCCCGTTCTCGCCCGAGGGGATAAGCGGCGCTACCTGTCCGGGAGTACCCGAGAGCACCATCGAGAGGAAGGTGGAGTCGCATTCCCGGTATTCGTTATCGGTCCGTCGGTTGAACGAGAGCCCGGCATGGTCGAAAGCGTTACGGAGCGTATCGCTCCAATGCCCGTAATCACCCCCGATAGCGGTGGTGATGGTATCCGCCTCGGTCTCGAAAATGATACCGGTGCCGTCCGAATCGATGATATTTTGCAAGATACCCGTCCCGGTATTGTTGCCGGAGATGATAAACATACTGTTTTTAGGCATCTGGGGCATCTCCATCTTGGCTTTCTCCTTGCCTAAGGCATGATAGGCCGCCAAATCTTGGCGGTACTGTTTCATCGCTAGGTCCACTTGTTGGCGGATCTCCCGGTGGATAGGCTCGATAAACTTACGCAGCCACGCCATGATGCCCTTACCCGATGCGGGCGGAGCGATCACGAAGAGCTGGATACAGGGATAGATCCAATGCATCCCATAGAGGCAACGTACTGTCTTGCCCAAGGTGGCGCCTAGGGCGGTGAGAGCCGTGAGCAAAAGGATATCCCGCTGTTCGGCATTATCGGCGAAACCGAGGATGTCCCGTAGCAACGAGGGCCATGGATAGCCGGGTACCAGCCGTGGCAGGGGGGGGTAAGGCTCGCCG
>OGON01000440.1_pt1 | contig 33972 bp, 27 predicted proteins | sample 1552671 | NCBI WGS metagenome assembly OGON01 (sample SAMEA2580136, study PRJEB22360) | human gut metagenome | biome: human gut; feature: human-associated habitat; material: faeces | place: Denmark | collected 2008/2010 | reverse complement strand
TTTTCCGGACTTCGGGGCATTCGTCCGTGAAATGAAGGAGCAGGACATCCATTTAATACCCATTATCGATGCAGGTGTAAAGGTGGAAGAGGGCTATGAGGTTTATGAAGAGGGCGTGAGAAACGGCTATTTTTGCAAGAAAGAGGATGGCAGTAATTTCACATGTGCCGTATGGCCCGGTTACACGCATTTCCCGGATGTACTGAACAAAGAAGCCAGAGAATGGTTTGGAGATTATTATCATGTGCTGATCGATGAGGGAATTGAGGGATTCTGGAACGACATGAATGAACCTGCAATTTTCTATTCAGAAGAGGGCATGAAAGAGTTGAAAGAGCTTTGCGGAAAGTTTGCAGAAGAACCGGATGATCTGGATTCCTTCGGAAAACTGCAGAGCAAGGTCCTCTCTCTCGCAAACAGCCGGGAGGATTACGGACGTTTCTATCATCAGGTGGGGGGGCAGAGAATCTGTCACGAAAAAGTCCATAATCTGTTCGGCTACAATATGACCCGGGCAGCAGGCGAAGCCTTTGAACGAATCGCTCCGGATAAGCGCTTCCTGATGTTTTCCAGGTCTTCTTATATCGGAATGCACCGCTACGGCGGCATCTGGACCGGTGATAACCAGTCCTGGTGGTCACACCTGCTGTTAAATATCAAAATGATGCCTTCGCTGAACATGTGCGGTTTCCTCTACACAGGTGCAGATCTCGGAGGATTCGGATCAGATGTCACAAGAGATCTGCTGCTGCGCTGGCTGGAATTCGGAATCTTTACCCCTCTGATGAGAAACCATGCAGCTCTGGGTACAAGAGATCAGGAATGCTATCAGTTTGAAGATGTACAGGACTTTGCCCATGTGATCGGCGTCCGCTATCGCCTTGTGCCGTATCTGTATAGTACTTACATGAAGGCGGCATTAAACGATGATATGTATTTCAAACCACTCTCCTTTGTGTATCCGGAAGACCATATGGCTGCTCAGACAGAGGATCAGCTGATGATTGGCGACGAGATCATGATTGCTCCTGTATACACGCAGAACGCAGAAGGTCGTTACGTATATCTGCCCGAGGAAATGAAACTGATCAAGTTCCTCCCCGATCAGAAAATGGAAGAAACCGTTCTGGCAGCTGGCCACCATTATGTAAAGATCGCCCTGAACGAAGCAGCACTGTTCATCAGAAAAGGAAAATGTATCCCTCTCGCCGGGAGTGCTCCCTGCGTTGAGAAAATCGATACACAACATCTGGAGATGATCGGGTATCCGGGAGAATATCTTCTCTATGAAGATGACGGAGTCCATAAAGACTACGAGAAAAAAGAAAATTACAGGGTGCTGACAAAAGAATCCTGAATTAAAAATTCTGAATAAAGGATACCCGCCTATTTATGCTGATTTCTCCATTCTCTTGGAGAAATCCCGTAAATAGTCTTAAATGCACGTGAAAAATGAAGCTGATTTTCATATCCGACAGCAGAGCCGATTTCTGCAATGGATAAGGAGGTCAGCTTTAACAATTCTGTAGCTTTTACCATCCTGTAATTCATTAAGAATTCCTGCGGTGAGCGCCCTGTGGATTTTCTGAAAATTTTCCCGAAATAACTGCGATTGATTCCGCATACCGAAGCAATTTCTTCTATGGTAATGTTGTTCTGAAAGTTTTGCTCAATATAGTGTATCGCTTCTTTGATATAATAATCGCTCATTTTGCTGCTCTGGACGAGTCTGGTTGATTTCGAAGATCGGGTAAGATAATCCAGAAAAAGATAAAGATGTCCGATCTGGTGAAAGGGTGTTTCCTGTGCATGATGGACGATATATAACATTTCATTCATCATCTGTTCACGGAAATATTTGGAGTGAGAGCGATAGACAGGAGTATCCGTAGAAAGATCGGTTAAGTCAAGAAACTCTTTTACCTTCAGTCCGTCAAATTCAATCCATACATATTCCCAGGGAATCTTCTGATCGGCAATATAGGTACTGATCTGCCGGGGAAAAAGCATAAAGCCCTGTCCGCTTTTTATAGAGTAAGTCTGGGTTTCACCCCTCGAATTGTCTGCCATGAGTGTGCCGGTTCCTGAAATAATATAGTGAAAAAGATAATGATTTCTTGCTGCAGGCCCGAAAGAATGACCGGGGTCACATTGTTCATAACCATACTGGTACATACCCAGATCAATAAAATTCTCATGAGGAAATATGCTGAATAAAAGATTGCTCATTTTCGTCTCCTTCCTTAATATATAAAGAATTAATTAGAATACCATATCTTTTAAAACCCTCCGGGGGGATGGCACTTTGTTTTATACCAAAATGCGATATTATATAACAGTATACCACAAAAACAAGCATTGTGGTATAAAAAATAAAAAACACCGCTATTTTCAGGTAGCATAATGGTATGTTAAGATGGATATATCAAAAGTAGAACTTAAATTCATAATGGAAAGGAGCGGATTATATGTCAAAAAGAAAAATAGCCGTGAGATGGTTAATGCTTTTGGGAATTACAATAGGGGTGGTAAGTCTTACAGGATGTGAAGGGAAAACATCGGATGGTAAGACAGAGGTTGAAATGGTGTCTTATAAGCAGGAGGCTGTGGGAGTCTTTGAAGAAATAGCAGAGCGCTTCAATGAGACACACGATGACATTCACCTTACGATCAATTCACCAAATGAAGCTATGACTGTTTTGAAGACAAGATTTATCAGGGAGAATTATCCTGATATTGTTGGAATCGGCGGGGATGTCAATTATTCCAATTTCCTTGATGCAGATTTGTTTATGGATATTTCTGACTTAGAGGAAACAGGAATGGTAAAACAGTCCTATCTGGACATTGACAAGGAGCTGGAGTTTATTCCAAAGGATGGAATCTATGCATTGCCTTATGCAGCAAATGCGGCAGGAATTCTTTACAACAAGGATATGTTTGAGGAACACGGGTGGAAGATACCGGAAACCTGGGATGAGTTTATTGCACTGTGTGAAGAAATCGAAGACAGTGGTATCCAGCCTTTATATTCAGGATATAAGGACACATGGACATGTCTGGCACCCTGGAATGCACTGGCCGTTGGATTGTGTGAGTCTGACATCTGCAGTCAGGTAAATCGGGGGAATGCAACGTTTACGGAAGCCTATCGTGAGACAGCAGAGAAAGTAAAGGTATTGCTTGATTATGCAGAGCCAAATCCATACGCATATGGATACAATGATGCATGTACTGCTTTTGCAAGAGGTCAGTCGGCAATGTATCCGATTGGCAGCTATGCAATCTCTCAGATTAAGTCGGTAAACCCGACCATGAACATTGATTCCTTTACATTTCCGGCAAATGTGGCGGAAGAGGATAATGTTTTGAATTCCGGTGTTGATTTACAGTTCTGTGTGATGAAAAATTGTAAGAATAAAGAAGCTGTATATGAGGTACTTCGATTCCTGTATGAGGATGAAACCATTCAGACCTATCTGGACAGTCAGGGAGGTATTACCTGTAAAGAAGGTGATTTCAAAATTCCGTCTGAACTGGAAGGCATGAGAGCGTACATAGAAAATGATCGAATGGCTGATTACCAGGATCATCATTATCCAAGTGAGATGAGCGTGGATGCCATGATCCAGACGTATTTGCTGGATAACAGTGAAAATTCTCTGGATACCTTCCTTGAGCGTTTTGATACGGAATGGAAACGTTATAACAGAGACCTGATTCAGAAGGTACAGAAATATGAGCAGGAAAAGGAGGACGCAAAATGAAAAAGAAGATGACGAAGCGGGATAAAGTATTCTGGGCAATTATTATACCGGTACTGGTGTTGTTCTTCACCTTTAATACACTGCCGATGATCAAAGGTATCATATACAGCTTTACGAATTATAAAGGATACGGCTCCTATGACTATGTAGGTCTCAGAAATTATATTGACCTGTTTTCTGATGCCCGGGTGGGAAAGAGTTACCTGTTTACTTTTAAATATGCATTGGCAGGCACGATACTGGTAAATGTATTAAGTCTGATTATGGCACTTGGCTTAAACAGCAAAATACGGTTTAAGAGTGCACTCAGAGGTATATATTTTGTTCCCAATATCCTGGGCGGGCTGGTTATCGGTTATATTTTCAGTTTCTTATTTACCTATATTCTTCCGGTCGTTGGAAACACCTTTCATATCAGCTTTCTGCAGAACAGTATTCTTGCCAGTGAAAAGTATGCGTGGATCGGTGTTCTGATCGTGGGTGTATGGCAGGCTGTGGCTATGAATACCATCATCTATATTTCGGGACTTCAGACGGTTCCAGAGGAAGTTTATGAAGCAAGTATGCTGGACGGAGCAAGTAAATGGAAAGAATTCTGGAAGGTGACGCTGCCGCTTGTGATGCCTTTTGTAACGATTAATCTGGTATTGAGCACAAAGAATTTCCTGATGGTATTTGATCAGATCGTGTCATTGACAAAGGGTGGTCCTGCACAGAGTACGGAATCTATTTCTTACCTGATTTACAAAAATGGTATGGATGGCGGTCAGTTTGGATTTCAAAGTGCCAATGCAGTGCTTTTCTTCGTTGTGATTGTGGCGATTTCGATTTTCCAGATGACAATTATGAATAAAAAGGAGGAGCAGTTATGATGAAGAAAGAACAAAAAACAAACAAAAAACAAACTGGGTTTTGACAATCGTACTGGTTCTGGGTACAGTAACCGTATTCTTTCCGTTATATATGGCATTTATCATTGCCTTTAAGCAGCCAAGCGAGATGACAAATGATGTTGCCGGTGCATTGTCCTTTCCCGCCAGGTGGAGCTTTGATAACTTCAGGCAGGCCATGGTGGTCACAGATTTCTGGAGTTCATTAGGAAACAGTATCCTGATTACAGCGGTCACCATTATCCTTGCAATATTGATTCATTCGATAGCCGGATATGTGATTGGCAGAAGCATGGCAAAGAAAAAGAGTTTTCGTTTTATCTATCTGTACATAGTCAGTGGTATGTTTGTTCCGTTTTCTATATTGATGATGCCATTAGTAAAACAGACGGCGCAGATGGGACTTGGAAATCGTGTCGGAGTCATCTTGTTGTATCTTGTATTTTATATGCCAATGAATGTGCTGCTTTACACCGGATACTTAAAGAATATTCCGGTAGCGCTTGAAGAAGCCGCTGATATTGATGGAGCCAGTACATGGACAACCTATTGGAAAGTTGTTTTTCCAATGATGTCACCCATGCATGCTACGGTTGCAATCCTCACAGCACTTGGCACCTGGAATGATGTCATGACACCATTGGTTATTATGGCCGGAACGGGCAAGAACACATTGCCTCTGGCGCAGCTTAATTTCCAGACACAGTTCGGTACAAATTACAATCTTGCCTTTGCATCCTATATTCTGGCATTGATTCCAATTTTAATCTTCTATATTGTTTGTCAGAAGCAGATCTTAAATGGTGTTGCGAATGGAGCAGTAAAAGGATAAGATATCAAGAGGTCAAAGGGCCATACGTTCCGTGCGTCCATGGAATGCATGGCCTTGCCAGCTATGAGGCATAATTGAATCAAGGGCTCAAGAAAACAAGAAAGGAAATAAACGCATGGCTATTATAGTAAGAGAGGGTGTATTCCATCTGGAAACAGCAAACACGCTCTATCAGATGAAGATAGATGCTTTCGGAGTACTGACGCATTTATGGTATGGTGCGAAGACGGATGATTGTATGGATTATCTTCTGGATTATCCGGATGTTGGATTTTCCGGGAATATTTATGAAGCAGAGGAACAGAGAACCTATTCGCTGGATACGCTGCCGCAGGAATATGCTGCGTCCGGTGTGGGAGATTTTCGTGTACCTGCTATTTGTGTAACCCATGGGGATGGCAGCAGTGCCCTGGATCTCAGATATCAGGAGCATCACATTAAGAAGGGCAAGTACGGAATCCAGGGGCTCCCGGCGGTCTATGCAAAAGAAACGGAGGCAGAAACTCTGGAAATCACATTGAAGGATACCGCGTCTGAGGTAGAGGTCACACTGCTGTATGGAGTACTTGCGGATGAAGATGTCATTACAAGAAGTGTTGTTGTAAAAAATCAGGGAGAGACACCGATCGTTATTAATCGCATACATAGTTTATGTATGGATATTCCATATGGCGATTGGGAATGGGTGCATTTTCATGGAAGGCATACTATGGAGCGCCAGGCAGAAAGAGCACCATTGATCCATGGGATTCAGGAAAGCAGCAGTACCAGAGGAGCCTCCAGTCATCAGCAGAATCCGACTGTGCTGCTTTGCGAAAAAGGCTGTACGGAAACGACAGGTTTCTGTATCGGTGCAGCACTTATGTACAGCGGCGGGTTTCAGACACAGGTTGAGAAGGATCAGTTAGAGCAGGTGCGTATTGTCATGGGAATCAATCCGGATACGTTTTCCTGGATGCTGGATAAGGGAGAGTGTTTCCGTGCACCGGAAGTTATCCTGTCCTGTTCCGAACATGGTATGGGAGAGCTTTCACATCGTTTCCATCATGTGATTCGTAACCATGTGTGCAGAGGCAAATACAAATTATCCAGACGTCCGGTTCTGATTAATAATTGGGAGGCCACCTACTTTACATTTGATGAAGAAAAAATTGAAAGAATCGCAAAGCAGGCTTCCGAATTGGGTATCGATATGATGGTACTGGATGATGGATGGTTTGGAAAAAGGGATGATGATTTCTCCGGTCTTGGCGACTGGTTTGTAAATGAGGATAAGATGGGCGGCCCTATGGCTGATGTTGTCAAGAGGGTTAAGGCTCTCGGCATGAAGTTCGGTATCTGGATCGAGCCTGAGATGATCTCTGAGGACAGTGATCTTTACCGCGAGCATCCGGACTGGGCACTTATGATTCCGGGAAGAAATCCAGTGAGATCCAGAAATCAGCTGGTACTTGATTTTTCCAGAAAAGAAGTTGTAGACGGAATCTTTGGACAGATCAGTGCGGTATTGGATAATGCCAATATTGAGTACGTTAAATGGGACATGAATCGAAGTCTGATGGATGTATTTTCCGTAATGACCAAGGATCAGGGACGTGTAATGTATGATTATGTCCTGGGATTGTACGATTTTCTGGACCGTATGGTGAACCGTTATCCGGATCTTCTGATCGAGGGTTGCAGCGGCGGCGGCGGAAGATTTGACGCAGGCATGCTGTATTACACACCGCAGATCTGGTGCAGCGACAACTCTGATGCTATTGACAGGCTTCGGATCCAGTATGGCACTTCCTTCGGATATCCGGTATCGGCCATGGGAGCACATGTGTCTGCAGTGCCGAACCATCAGACAGGTAGAACCACTTCCCTTCAGACCAGAGGAACGGTAGCCATGGCAGGCAGTTTCGGGTATGAACTCGATCTGAATACATTAAGTCCAGAGGAAAAGGAAGAGGTTTCCAGACAGGTAAGGACATATAAGGAATACCAGGAGCTTATTTATAACGGCTTCTATTATCGATTAAGTGATCCATTTACTGAAAATCTTTCCGCCTGGGAATTTGTGTCGGAGGGACAGACGAAAGTTCTGGTTCAGGGCGTGGTATTTCGCGCAGCATCAAACACTTTACGCCAGAGAATCAGACTTACAGGACTTAAGAAAAATGCAAAATACCGGAATAGTCAGGATGGACGGATCTATACCGCAAAAGCACTTATGTCAGGCGGGCTTCTTCTGCCGGAAATAAAAGGGGATGACAGATCCTTTGAAATATATCTCGAGAGAGTCTGTGAGTGAAAGATCGACAGAGGTGCTGGAGAAGAATTGTTACAGAAATGGTATAAATGCCGACAGAGAGGAGAATCACATGACAAAAACACTGGAATCGATTTATCAGAATCGTTTTGAAAAACATTCAGATGAATTGAGATGGCTTTATATGGAGTTATACAATAATGATTCCATGTATGCAGAGCTTTGTGACAATATGCAGCGCTTTTACCTGGAAAGAAAAAGCACTCTGCGAAGAAGCGATGTTCAGAGAGAGAAAAATCCCGACTGGTATAAGGAAAATGATATGCTTGGCATGATGTTTTACATTGATAACTTTGCCGGCAATATGAAAGGTGTTCAGAAAAAGTTAGACTATATTGAGAAATGTAATGTAAATTATATTCATTTAATGCCTTTTCTGGATACGGTAGAAGGACGTTCCGATGGCGGTTACGCAGTCGCAGATTTCCGTAAGGTACAGGAAAAGCTTGGCACGATGGAAGACCTGGAAAAACTTACGGAGGCCTGCCATACAAAGAAGATCAATGTGTGTATGGATTTTGTCATGAATCATACCTCCGAAGACCATGAATGGGCGAAGCGTGCCCGTCAGGGTGAGGGAGAATATATGAGCAGATATTTCTTCTATGACAATGATGCCATTCCCAGGCAGTATGAACAAACCGTACCACAGGTGTTCCCGACGACTGCACCGGGAAATTTCACATGGCTGCCGGAATGCAGGCATCATGTATTAACTACATTCTATCCGTACCAGTGGGATTTAAATTATAAAAATCCCCGTGTATTCAATGAGATGATGTATAACTTCTTATTCCTTGCGAACAGGGGAATTGATATTATCAGAATCGATGCGGTTCCATACATCTGGAAAGAGCTTGGAACGCAGTGCCGTAATTTGCCTCAGGTACATACGATTGTCCGTATGATGCGTATCATTGGAGAAATTGTCTGCCCGGGTATTTTACTTCTTGGCGAAGTCGTTATGGAGCCGGAAAAGGTTGTTCCATACTTTGGAACTGTAGAAAAGCCGGAATGCCATATGCTCTACAATGTAACGACCATGGCAACTACCTGGCATACCGTTGCGACAAGAGATGTCAGCCTTTTAAAGAAGCAGCTGGACATTGTAAATGCCCTACCCAAAAACTATGTATTTCTGAACTATCTGCGATGCCATGATGATATCGGCTGGGGACTTGACTATGCGACACTTCGAAAAGAGGGTATAGAAGAAGTTCCGCATAAAAAATACTTAAACGATTATTTCAGAGGCTATACAGGAAGCAGTAACAGCCGCGCCGAGCTGTATAACGAAGATCCTGTGACTGGTGATGCACGACTCTGTGCAACAACAGCCTCCCTGTGCGGCATAGAACGGGCAGGCTTTGAAGGCAATGAGGCAATGATGGACAGTGCTATCCGATTAGATGTAATGCTTCATGCGTATATGTTCATGCAGTCCGGTATTCCGGTGCTGTACAGTGGTGATGAAATCGGTCAGATAAATGACTATACATACAAAAAGGATGTAAATAAAGTGCAGGATTCCAGGTATCTTCACAGAGGAGCATTTATCTGGGAAAATGCAGAAAAAATCAATGATCTGACAACTGTGGAAGGAAGAGTTTTCCAGGCGCTGGATAAACTGGAAACGATCCGTAAAACAGAAAAAGCATTTGTCAGCAATGCGGATACATGGACGATAGAAACTTATGAAAAAGAACTTCTATGTATTGGAAGATATTTTGAAGGTGATAAGCTGATCGGTATTTTTAACTTTAGTGAACATGACAAAACGGCATGGATCCATGAGGATGACGGAGAATATGAGGATTTGCTGACAGGAAGAAAAATGAAAGCCTGCGGGGTAGATGTTCCGGCTTATGGTTTTTATTATCTGAAAAAATGTAATAGTTTTGAATAGCATATTGCAGTATTTTTGTAGTAAGTCAGAAAAAAATATGTTATACTGGTTGCGAATCAAAAAGAGGACAAGGAGTGTGGGATTTTTAAACATGACGCACAGAATTTACAGAACATTTGCAGCCATATCCATACTTGCAGCCGGATTGTTGCTTTCTGGCTGCAGTTTAACATCAGATTCAGGAGTGCAGACAGAGACACCTGCGCAAGCTGCGAATACCGGCGAAGAAACTTCTGCGCATTCGGATAAGGATACCGTGAGCTTTCAGACGGTGACTCTGGAGGGTGAGACGGTGGATGAAAGCATATTTGCGGATGCGAAGCTTACCATGATCAATGTCTGGGCAACCTACTGTTCGCCCTGTATCAATGAAATGCCGGAGCTTGGTCAGATTGCGGAGGATTATGCGGATAAAGATTTTCAGATGGTAGGGATGATCAGTGACGTGCAGGAGGGCACTGATGTGACCGATGCAAAAGAACTGGTATCGGAGACAGGTGCTGACTATACGCATCTTTTGTTGAACCAGGAGGTATACGAGACATTTTTACAGGATGTTACGGCAGTTCCCACTACCTTTTTTGTGGATGAAGAAGGCAATCAGGTAGGTGAACGGTATGTTGGGGCAAAATCTGGAGAAGAATGGGTGGAAATCATTGAAGCGCTTTTGGAATAGCAGATGGATTGCTGTGTCAGGTATCGCACTGATGGCAGTGGGAATCTGGCGGGGGGATCTGTCCGTTATTTTACAGAAAGCAGTTCATATTTGTCTGGAGTGTATCGGAATTGGCTGAGAGAATAAGAAAACATCTGCGTCTGCTTGTGCAGGCGCTGTTTACTATTATTACAAATGGATATCTAAAAGGATTTGCTGATGGTGAAATATATCAGGGAAAATTAAAAGCACTGTGTGTTCCGGGGCTAAACTGCTACTCCTGCCCGGGAGCATTAGGCTCCTGTCCGCTGGGGGCACTGCAGGCAAGTCTGGCTCAGAAACATCTGCATATTCCATTTTTTGTGACCGGATTTTTGTTCTTTGCGGGAGCTTTGCTCGGCAGGTTTGTGTGCGGGTGGCTGTGCCCCTTTGGACTGGTCCAGGATTTGCTGTACCGGATTCCATTTCCGGGAAAGAGAAAGAAGCTTCCGGGGAATCGCTACCTGAAAAATGTGAAGTATGTGGTACTTTTCTTTTTTGTTCTGCTTCTTCCTGCTTTTTGGAAGGGAAGCTATGGAGTGGGAGTCCCCTGGTTCTGCAAGTATATCTGTCCTTCCGGGACTCTGCTGGGAGCCATTCCGCTGATGTCGGTAAATGAAGGACTGCGGGCTGCGGCAGGGATGCTGTTCCAATGGAAATTTATGATTCTGCTTTTGACCGTGCTCTTGTCGATGTATGTATTCCGGCCGTTTTGTCAGTATATTTGTCCTCTGGGGGCAATCTACGGTTTTTTTAATTCCATCTCACTGGTACATCTTGAAGTACATAAGGAGAGCTGTGTGAAATGCGGAAAATGTAAAAGAGTATGCCCCGTTGACATTTCCACCTGTGAGGAGCCAAATTCCAGTCAATGTATCCGATGTGGAAAATGTGTGCGGGAGTGTCCCGGGGAAGCGTTAAAATGGTCTGTGAAAAATCATGACGTTGGAACCCGTTAAACATGAGTAACAATAAAAGACTATGCAAAAGCAGTGCCTGCTTATGCATAGTCTTTTTGCTTGGAAATAAGCTGTAAAAATTGCCACCATAGTGGTGGCAACAAAGGAAAAAAACATATGTTATAATGAAAAAGCTGAAAAGATAGATTCTATGATAAACATTATCAGAAACAGCAGGAATATCACTGCGACACTTAGAATCAGTATTCCCAGACAACGGATGATCCGGTGCCTGCTCTTACATAAAGGTACGAAACGCTGTATATTGCAGTAGTTGAACCAGCAAAAGACGACAGAAAGCATGATGAATAAGCAGATGATCCGCTCGACCCAAAGCTGGGGAACCGTTACATCCTTTACTTCAAGCGAAAGAGACAGCCAGAAGAGGAACAGATAGATGGTTGATGCAGTCAGTGCTTTCCATGGAGTTTTTGTCCGGAAACCGGGTGGAAGGAAACCTTTCCATAGATCGGACCTGAACAATTTTGGTTTACCTGTACATGGAAAATAATGGGGGTTCATCCGGATCCGTGGGACTTCTTGTCGCAATATTGATGCTTGCAGGAGGGATTGTCTCAGTAGCAACGAGAAAGTCACAGGGAAAAGGCGGCAATATTGCACTTATGATTTTGTTCGGGTTAGCGGCGCTTATGGGATTCGCGGGATATGGAAATTACAGTGATCTTGTAATATGGGCATGCTGGTGCCTGATCAACGCAATACTTGCAGTTGTGGCTCTGATAAAAAGTAAAAAGGTGGAGTAGAAAACAGGGCGCTTCCGTTATGGAAGCGCCCTTGAATCACGTTCTCTGGTTTTCCGAAGTCAGCACATCTTCTCCATCAAATGCACAGCCGCATCGTCCCTTTTCTTTCACTTTATACAATGACTCATCTGCTCTTTTATAAAGAGTGTCTTCAAATCCTGCATTCGAAAAAGCAACGCCTACGCTGAGAGATACTTTTGGAAGTCCGTCAGCGCCTCTCTGGAGAATTTCATTGATATGATGGATTTTTTTACGGATCATAGGAATTGACTGCGGATAAATATCTGTCATAAGAGCAACGAACTCATCGCCGCCGATTCTTGCGATATAGTCCGAGGAGCGGAAGGAAGAAGATAACAGCTTTGCGATTTTTATTAAAATTGCATCACCGGTCTCATGTCCGTAATGATCATTTATTTCTTTAAAATGATCAACGTCGATCAGCAATAGTGCAAGTGGTGTGGAATTAATCTTTAATCCGGCACGCAGGTGTTCAAAAGCACCTCTGTTCAAAAGTCCGGTCAGTCCATCCTGTTCCGCTTTCTTTCGCAGCATAATTTCATTCGCGGCATTGATCTCATAAATATTATTGTAGGTAAAAGCCAGGTATTTGAATTCGTAGGAACCGATAATTTCAAGTGCCTTGTTTTCTTTAATGCATCGAATGTAGATCTGAAGCGGTCTGACGATCAAAACACTGATAAAGAAGAAAAGTATCACATTCATGAGGAACAGAATACTGAGCTGTACACGCTGCCTTGAAATCACCTCTTTGAGATCTTCGGCGTTTTGGGCATGTGCCTGACTCATATTGTCCAGAATATCAGTCAGACAGGAAGAGATATTGTCTTCAATCAGAGATTTCTGATAACGATATCCTGAGCCAAAGACCAGATCATGAGCTCTCTTTATTTTTCCGGCACGATCCAGAGAGAGATCCTGGCTTGTCAGCTCCAGCCTTCGGATTTCGTCCGGAAGATTATCCATATTGTAATCTTTTGCAACGGATACAAGTTTCATTGCGTATATTTCCCGTTTTTGCAGATCCTCCGCACATTTTGATATGGAATCTAAAAGAGAACATAAGTCTTCTCCGGGATGCAGCTCTTCCAGACTTTTTAATGCGTTATCACGTCTCATGTCCACGTTTGCCTCCTGAAAGTAGGCTTTCATGTAAGTAGTATCTGCAGTCACAGTATACAGCCATACCTGTTCTGAAAGATAATTCGATCCTTCTCTGACAAGTGCGGCATCCTTTTCACAGTTAATATAATTTTCGGTGGCATCGACAAGAGACTGATACTGCGTGGATATCCGAAGAGTATCATATAAAATAAATATGTATAAAATACAGGCCGCCAGAATCATGACATAATTTAATGTACGGATACTCATACCGGTCAGATTATTTGCGTCGGTGTTTTTCATGCTGCACCTCATTTGTGTTTTGACAATATACGCCAGAGCACTTTAGGTAAAGAGTCTGGCGTATACTGTAATATTAGTAGTTTTCAGCTTTGATCTGGAAATAGCTCTGCGGATGTGCACATACCGGGCAAACCTCCGGTGCCTTTTTACCAACACAGATATGTCCACAGTTGGAGCACTGCCAGATCACATCGCCTTCCCTGGAGAAGACAAGATCGCCCTGAATATTTGCCAGAAGCTTGCGGTATCTCTCTTCATGCTCCTTCTCGATCTTGGCAACTTCTTCGAACAGGTATGCAATATCGTCAAATCCTTCTTCCTTTGCTTCCTTTGCAAAGCCTGCATACATATCGGTCCATTCATAATTCTCACCATTTGCAGCATCTACGAGATTGTCGATCGTGGAACCGATTGCTCCGCCGTTCAGCAGCTTATACCATATCTTAGCATGCTCTTTTTCGTTTGCTGCTGTTTCTTCAAAAATGGAAGCGATCTGTACATACCCGTCCTTTTTTGCTTTGCTTGCAAAGTAGGTGTATTTGTTTCTGGCCTGTGATTCACCTGCAAAAGCAGTCATCAGATTCTGTTCCGTTTTTGTACCTTTTAATTCTTTCATTATATAGTAATCTCCTTTCATAAAACAATAATGATTACTGTTATTATAACATAAACGTGAAAACAGTCAAGAGAAAACAGAATAAATTTTACATATCAAAAAACCAGTCTTTTTCTTTTTTGACTTTTTTCTTACCGGCTCCGGAAGACCCCTGCCGATATGCATCTCTTTCGTGCTTCGCCGGTTTCTGAGGATCGTTTCTGTCATAACTCTCAGGCTTCTGATACCCGTCCCTGTCGTAGTACCCGGGCTCTGGATCATCCTTTCTTCTGTAATACGGAGGTTCCTGATACCCGTTTCTGTCGTAGTACCCATGCTCTGGAGCATCATTTCTGCCGTAATACGGCGGTTCCTGACAGTCATCCTGTGCGTAAGACGATCTGCGGTACTTCTTATGTATGCGCTGTTCAGGCTTCTGGAGGGATTCTCTGTCATAACGGTCATCGTAGTCGTAATCATCATAATGTGACTGCTTCCTTTGGAAGCTCTTCTTTGGTTTAAAAATGGTCTTTCTTCCGGTCCATCCGATGATGCGGACCAGAATGATTCCGAAGAAGATTCCTACGCTGTCTATGCATACGTCTTTTGCCGAAGGGCCACGTCCCATGACGAAGGACTGGTGGTATTCATCCCCGCAGGCAAAGCCTACGCAGATCAGCCCTGCTACCAGCATGAGCAGGATGCCGTGCATACCATAAACATATAATGGAAAGGACACGGCTATGGCAAGGGCAAAATATTCTGTCATATGTGCCAGTTTTCGGGTGATAAAGTCGATCTTTGTCGCCCATTCGCTGACCTGCCATTCCTCAAGATTTGCATCAAACACATAGTCGGCTGTTTCTACCATTTTATAGCTGACTTTGTAGCTGATTTGAGAGGATACATCACCCGGCTGGGCAGAGAAAGAAAAGATCATATACATCAGTAATAATGCCGGAACAAACGACAAAGGTTTCAATAATGTGCGAATCATAATGTGCCTCCTTACTTTAATTATCATAGCATTTTTCAGGGTATACTGTCCAGTGTCGTTTATGGAAAGTTTTCTATAATAATTTCAATAATTTCCAGAAAAAGCTTCTGAAAAGTCAATAAAAATGCTTGTTAAATTCTTATCAATATGATATGATGAAGACAATGAAATCGTTCGGCCATGTGTGTCTTTCATTAAAGCAGAGGAAGAGGGCACGGTTTCATACCAAACCAGAAAATGTAGAGAAGTAACCGCTTCAGACGGAAGATGCGTTGCCGCGGGGCAGCTTTTGGCAGGAAGCCGTTACGAACAGGGAAGAAAGGAGCACTATGAGCAGCAAAATTACTATTATTGGGGCCGGAAGCGTGGGGGCTACGATTGCGTATACGTTATCTACGCAGAATATCGCATCAGAGATCGTACTGATCGATATTAATAAACAGAAGGTCGAGGGAGAGGTGATGGATATTGTACAGGGAACCTGTTTCCGCGATCCGATCTCGATCATTGCAGGCGATTATGCGGACGCAAAGGGTTCCGATATCGTCATTATTACCTCCGGAATTGCCCGCAAGCCGGGACAGACGAGGATCGAGCTCACGCAGACAAATGTAAATATTCTTAAGAGCATTACACCGGAGATCGTAGCAGTAGCACCGGATGCGCTTTACGTCATCGTGAGCAATCCTGTGGATATCATGACCTATGTATTTACAAAGATTTCCGGACTGCCGGAGAGACAGGTGATCGGTTCCGGAACGATTCTGGATACGGCACGCCTTCGCTGCGGTCTGTCCGAGCATTTTAAGGTAGCACAGAAAAATATTCATGCGTATGTGTTTGGTGAGCATGGGGATACCTCCTTTATTCCGTGGACGGGTGCTTATATTTCCGGCGTGAGCGTGGATGAGTACTATCATCTGATGCAGACAATGGGACATTACGATATCGGTGAGCTGGATAAAGAGGGAATGCTGGAGTATGTGCAGAAGTCAGGCGGAAAGATCATTGCAAACAAAGGCGCTACCTTCTATGCGGTTTCTGCTTCTGTATGCAAGCTGTGCGGAATCCTTCAGGCTTCTTCTGATTCAATGGCAACGGTGTCATCTATGATGCATGGCGAGTATGGCATTGAAGATGTCTGCCTGAGCACACTGACTCTCGTGGGACCGAATGGTATCCGCGGTAAGGTACCGATGCGCATGAACCAGGCAGAGATCGCTCAGCTTCAGAAGAGTGCAGACGCTCTGAAGGCAGTGATCGCTCAGATCGAGCTGTAAAAGATCAGCAGCAAGAGTGAACAGCAGACCATGCGGGTCTGTGGACTGCTGTTCTGAATAGTTAACCTGAAACAATAGAAAGGACAACGGTAATGATGAAGTACAGTTATTATCCGGGGTGTACCCTGAGAACAAAGGCGAAAGACCTGGATGCTTATGCCAGAGCTTCAGCGAAGGCACTGGGATTCGAACTGGAAGAAATCGAAAACTGGCAGTGCTGCGGCGGTGTTTATCCGCTTGGCAGTGATGAGATTGCCACCAAGCTTTCTTCTGTCCGTGCCTTAAATGAAGCAAAGGAAAAGCAGCAGGATCTGGTTACGCTGTGCTCCGCCTGTCATCATGTGATCAAACGTGTCAACGATGACATGAAAAATGTGGAGGACATCCGTACCAGAGCAAATAATTACATGCAGCTGGAAGAGCCATATGCGGGAGAGACTACCGTACTCCATTTTCTGGAGGTTTTAAGAGACCGCGTAGGTTTTGATGTGCTGAAGGAAAAAGTGGTAAATCCTCTGACGGGAAAGAAGATCGGTGCCTACTATGGCTGCCTGCTCCTTCGCCCGGGAAAGATTCTGGAGTTTGACAACCCGGAGAACCCGAAGATTCTTGAGGATTTTATCCGTGCGATCGGCGCCGAGCCGGTGATCTATCCTTACCGGAACGAGTGCTGCGGCGGATATATCTCACTGAAAGAAAAAGACATGTCCAGAAATATGTGCGATAAGATCATGGACAGTGCAGAGGGCTTTGGAGCTGAGATGCTGATCACGGCCTGTCCGCTGTGTCTGTACAACCTGAACAAGAGCACGGAGAGCAGACTGCCGGTATATTACTTTACAGAACTGCTGGCAGAGGCTCTGGGCGTGAAAGAGGAGGTGGCGAAGGCATGAATACCCCGAAGAAGCAGGCTGAGCTGATCAAAGAAATCAGCGGAGTCAATCCTTTAAAATGTATGAAGTGCGGGAAGTGTTCTGCTACCTGTCCGGCTTACAATGAGATGGATATCAAGCCGCACCAGTTTGTATCTTATGTGATCAATGAGGATATTGAGGCTCTTGTAGAGTCCAGATCCCTGTGGAAATGCCTTTCCTGTTTTGCGTGTGTAGAACGCTGTCCGAGGGATGTGAAGCCGGGCAAGCTGATCGACGCAGCCAGACAGATCGTGGTACGCCAGAAGGGGCAGAACTATCTGAAGGCAGATGAGATTCCACAGCTTCTGGATCCGGAGCTTCCGCAGCAGCTTTTAGTCAGCGCATTCAGAAGATACAGGAGGTAGCAGGATGCAGAGAATAGGAGTATTTGTCTGCCACTGTGGAAGTAATATTGCCGCTACGGTAGATGTAAAGAAGGTTGCCGAGATGGCTCTCTTAGAGCCGGGTGTTGTTCATGCCGAGGATTACCAGTATATGTGTTCCGAGGCAGGACAGGACAGGATCATTTCGGCGATTAAAGAGAAGAATCTGACAGGAGTCGTTGTCTGTTCCTGTTCACCGCGTATGCATGAGGCCACATTCCGGAAGGCTGCAGAAAAAGCCGGCCTGAATCCATACATGGTGGAGATTGCAAATATACGTGAGCACTGTTCCTGGATCCACAAGGATATGGAAGAGGCGACAAAGAAAGCCGTGATCCTTGCCAGAGCAGCCATTGCAAAGGTAAATTTAAACACACCGCTGAAGCCGGGCGAGAGCCGTGTAACCAAGCGTGCGCTGGTAATCGGAGGCGGTATTGCCGGTATCCAGACAGCGCTGGATATCGCAGATGCGGGCTACGAAGTGGATATCGTGGAGAAGACACCGAGTATCGGAGGAAGAATGTCACAGCTTGACAAGACCTTCCCGACACTGGACTGTTCCGCGTGTATCCTGACACCGAAGATGGTGGAGGCTTCCGCACACGAGAAGATCAAGATCTATACATATAGCGAAGTGGAAAAGGTAAGCGGTTTCGTGGGAGATTTCACCGTGGATATCCGCAAGAAGGCAAGATACGTCGATATGGACAAATGTACCGGATGCGGTGTCTGCCAGGAAAAATGTCCGTCGAAGAAAGCGCCAAGCGAGTTTAACCGCGGCCTGAATACGAGAAGTGCTATTTACACTCCATTCGCACAGGCCATCCCGAATGTGCCGGTCATCGATCCGGAGTACTGTACGAAAATGAAGACAGGTAAATGTGGTGTCTGCTCGAAAGTATGTCAGGCAGGAGCGATCGATTATACACAGAAGGATGAGATCGTTACAGAAAAATACGGTGCGATCGTGGTTGCCACCGGATTTGATACGATCAAGCTGGATAACTATGATGAGTATGCCTACAGCCAGAGCAAGGATGTCATCACCTCCCTGGAGCTGGAGCGTATCATGAATGCGGCAGGTCCTACCAAAGGACATCTGGAGCGCCTCTCCGACGGAAAGGCTCCGAAGGAAATGGTATTTATCCAGTGCGTGGGAAGCCGCTGCTCCGATGACAGAGGAAAGCCCTACTGCTCCAAGATCTGCTGTATGTACACAGCAAAGCATGCGATGCTGATCCGCGATAAATATCCGGATGTGAACGTGACCGTATTCTATATCGATGTGCGTACACCGGGTAAGAACTTCGATGAGTTCTACCGCAGAGCAGTCGAGCAGTATGGTGTGAATTATATCAAGGGACAGGTAGGAAAGGTCATCCCGCAGCCGAACGGAAAGCTTCTGGTTCAGGGTTCCGACCTTCTGGACAATAAGCAGATCCTGAAGGAAGCGGATATGGTCGTTCTGGCAACTGCCATTGAGCCGAATCCGGATGTAAGAAAGATCGCTACCATGCTGACAGCCAGCATCGATACAAATAACTTCCTGACGGAAGCACATGCGAAGCTCCGTCCGGTAGAATCCCCGACAGCAGGTATTTTCCTGTCAGGTGTCTGCCAGGGACCGAAGGATATTCCTGAGACTGTAGCCCAGGCGTAAAAGCGATCGGACTGCTGGCCAAGGATAAGCTGCTGACGAATCCATGTACTGCACAGTCCGATGAGCTTCTCTGTAATGGATGCTCCGCCTGTGCCAATGTATGTCCTTATGGTGCGATCACTTATGAAGACAAACAGGTTAATGACCACGGAATCCGTGAGACACGCCGCGTAGCGGTAGTCAACAGCGCGCTGTGCCAGGGATGCGGTGCTTGTACCGTAACGTGTCCGTCCGGTGCAATGGATCTGCAGGGATTCTCGAACAGACAGATTCTAGCGGAGGTAGATGCAATATGTCGATAGAAGCAAAAGAAGAATTCAGACCGAAAATCGTAGCGTTCTGCTGTAACTGGTGCAGCTACGCAGGCGCTGATCTGGCAGGAAGCAGCCGTCTGGCTTATCCTGCGGACGTAAAGATTATCCGTGTTCCCTGTTCCTGCCGCGTGAATCCCATGTTTATTCTGCGGGCCTTTGAGAAGGGGGCAGATGGTGTGATCCTCTGCGGATGTCATCCGGGAGACTGCCATTACAGCACCGGAAACTATTATGCCAGAAGACGTATGACGCTTCTGTTCTCCATGCTGGATTACATCGGTGTGGAAAACGGACGTACCCGTGTCGAGTGGGTATCTGCGGCAGAGGGCGTGAAGTTCTCTACGACGATGAACGAGTTCGTTGAGAAGATCCGCTCCCTGGGCAAGAACGTAAGATTGGAGGATTTGAGATGCAGGAGCTAATCAACCGTGCAAAAGAACTGCTGGCTGACGGAACTGTCGCACGGGTTCTCGGCTGGAAGGCCGGAGACCTGCCCTACAATCCGGAACCGGCGTATTTTGAAAGCGTGGAGAGCCTTGATGATTTCGTATACAACGGATTCTGCGGGGCAAACCTCAGCAAATATATGATAGAGGCTTCCAAACTGGAGGGTAAGACCATGGTTTGTCTGAAGCCGTGCGATACATACAGCTTCAACCAGCTCATCAAGGAGCACCGTGTAGACCGTGACAAGGCATACATTGTCGGTGTGGGCTGTAAAGGAAAGCTGGACATTGAGAAGATCAGAAAACAGGGCATCAAAGGAATCGAGAGCATTTCCGGTGCAGAGATCACGGATGATGCAGATACGCTGACCATCCAGACGATCTACGGAGAAAAGACCTGCTCCTATGCGGATGCCATGCTGGAGAGATGCCATGTCTGCAAGGGCAAGGAGCACAGAATCTATGATGAGATTATCGGTGAGTCAAAGGATACGAATGACGCTGACCGTTTTGCAGAAGTGGCGCGCATCGAGGCGATGAAGCCGGAAGAGAAATTTGCCTTTTTCCAGAAGGAGTTAAGCAAATGTATCCGCTGTAACGCATGCCGCAACGTCTGTCCTGCATGCAGCTGCCGCAAGTGTGTCTTTGACAGCACCAAATTTGACAGCGCACAGAAGGCAAACGTAGATTCCTTCGAGGAAAAGATGTTCCACATCATCCGTGCGTTCCATGTGGCGGGAAGATGTACAGACTGCGGTGAGTGCAGCAGAGTATGTCCCCAGGGAATTCCTCTTCACCTGTTCAACCGGAAATTTATCAAGGATATCAATGAATTCTATGGTGAATTCCAGGCAGGAGAGGATATTGAAACAAAAGGACCGCTCACGGACTTCACCTTTGGTGATGTGGAGCCGAGCATCGTGGGAGAAAGGGGATAATGTATGTATAAGATAGCGAAAGAAAATCTGTCGGCATTATTCCGGCTGATTGCCGAATCCCAGGAATTGATCCTGCCGGTAAACAAGGCAGACCAGGTGAACTTTGGAGTCTGGAGCGAAGATGCACAGGTGGATCTTGACACCTTAAAGAGTGTTAAGTCACCGAAGGATGCCTTCTTCCCTCAGAGCGAGACTTTATATACCTGTGTAAAGGACGGAAAAAAGATCGAGATCGAGCCGGAAGCATTAAAGGAACAGAGCTTTGTGGTATTCGGCATGAAGGCCTGCGATATTCAGGGCGTAAAGGTACTGGATCAGGTATTTTTAGCTGACCCTGTGGATACCTTCTATGCAGCGAGAAGAGAGCACGGCACCATCGTGGCGCTGGCATGCCATGAGCCGGAGGAGAGCTGCTTCTGTAAGGTGTTTGGTATCGACTGTGCCGACCCGGTGGCCGACGTAGCTGCCTGGATGGTAGGAGATATGCTGTACTGGAAGGCACTTACCGAAAAGGGAGAGGCGCTGACGAAGGCTGTGGAAAGGCTGCTGACGGCTGCAGATGATGCAGACGAGAAGAAGGTAGAGGATGAGAAGGCAGCCATCCGCGGCCTCGTGGAGAAGCTTCCGTACTCCGGTCTTTCTCTCGAAGGCTGGAACGGTGATGTCCTTTCCGAAAAGTTTGATTCTCCTCTGTGGGAGGAACTGTATAAGCCATGTCTGGCATGCGGCACCTGTACCTTTGTGTGCCCGACCTGTCAGTGCTATGACATTAAGGATTACGACACCGGACACGGCGTGAAGCGTTATCGCTGCTGGGATTCCTGTATGTATTCTGACTTCACCATGATGGCTCATGGAAACAATCGTAACAGTCAGATGCAGAGATTCCGCCAGAGATTCATGCACAAGCTGGTATATTTCCCGGCAAATAATGACGGCATGTACTCCTGCGTGGGCTGCGGCCGCTGCGTGGAGAAATGTCCGGCATCCTTAAACATTGTAAAAGTCATTAAGTCCTTTCAGAAACAGGGAGGTGAAAAAGAATGAGTGAATGTACCTGTCATAAAAATTATACTTTAGATACGCTGATCCCGAAGGTTGGCGTGATCACAGACATCCGTCAGGAGACACCGGATGTAAAGACCTTCCGTGTAAATGCACCGGAGGGGGGAAAGCTCTTTGAGCATATGCCCGGACAGTGCGCCATGGTGTGCGCGCCGGGAGTCAGTGAAGGTATGTTTTCCATTACTTCATCACCCACCAACAAAGAGTATCAGGAATTCAGTATCAAAAAATGCGGAAGCCTTACCGACTATCTCCACAGTCTTCAGGTAGGAGATGAGATCACCGTCAGGGGACCTTACGGAAACCATTTCCCGGTGGAAGATAAACTCAAAGGAAAAAATCTTCTGTTCATCGCGGGTGGTATCGGTCTGGCGCCGCTGCGTTCCGTGATCAATTATGTACTGGATAACCGCGCAGACTACGGCACCGTAGATATCCTCTACGGATCCCGTTCCGCAGACGATCTGGTACAGTTGAAAGAAATCCAGGAGGTCTGGATGAAGACAGAGGGCGTAAACGTCTACCTGACCATTGACCGTGAGCAGGAAGGCTGGGACGGCCACGTGGGCTTTGTACCGACCTACTTAAAGGAGATCGGATTTGATACGAACAAAACCGCCCTGGTGTGCGGACCGCCCATCATGATCAAGTTCGTACTGGCAGGCCTGGAAGAAATGGGCTTCTCCAGAGACCAGGTCTACACCACCCTGGAGCTGCGCATGAAATGCGGTATCGGCAAATGCGGCCGCTGCAACATCGGTTCCAAATACGTCTGCAAAGACGGACCGGTATTCCGCTGCGACGAACTCGATGAGCTTCCGGCTGAGTATTGATAGGCATGAGCAGTGCGTCGAACGGCATAAACACACAGACAGATGCTTGCATATGGCTGAGTGTTTAGGACGTGCGACATAGGGCGAAGCCCTCAAGCGAGAAGGAGCGAAGCGGAATCGAGCTTGTGCACTGCGGGGTTTCGGTATTGATTAAAATTGAATAGTAATGACACATACGAAATAGAAAGGACTGGTACCTTAAAATGGAAAAAATGGTAAATGTATATTTTTTCGGTAAGAAATACAGCGTGCCGGCAGATCTGACGATCATGACCGCAATGGAATATGCGGGCTACACCCTCAAGAGAGGATGCGGATGCCGTCACGGCTTCTGCGGTGCGTGTGCCACAATCTACAGAATTAAGGGAAAGAATGAGCTGAAGACCTGTCTGGCATGTCAGACACAGGTAGAGGAAGGCATGTATGTAGCCAGCATTCCGTTCTTCCCGACAGATAAGAGAACCTACGATATCGAGGAGATCCGCCCGAATCAGCAGATTATGATGGAGCTGTATCCGGAAATCTACAGCTGTATCGGATGTAATGCATGTACAAAGGCATGTACCCAGGATCTGAACGTTATGCAGTATATCGCATATGCACAGAGAGGTGAATTTGAGAAGTGTGCAGAGGAATCCTTTGACTGTGTAAGTTGCGGCTGCTGTTCCGTTCGCTGCCCGGCTGAGATCTCTCATCCGATGGTAGGACTGCTGGCAAGGCGCCTGACAGGAAAATACATCGCACCTGAGACACAGCATCTGAAAAACCGTGTTGAGGAGATCAACAAGGGTGCATATGATGAGCTGATCGAGCAGATCATGCAGAAGCCGATCACAGAGATGCAGGAACTTTACAATACACGAGAGATCGAGAAATAAGGAGGGATAATCATGTTTACACCAGAAATGCTTGAGTCCGTAAAGAAGGTGGAAGCCACCAGGGATGAGCGTATGGGCATGGAACCCAGACGAATGACTGCTGATGAGAAAGATGCCCTTCTGAAACAGTACCATCCGGATTACAGAGAAGACGGATTTGTAGAGATTAAGATCGGACCGAACAAGGGTCAGAAGGTTCCGGCAGAGCTGGGACATCTGCTTCACTCCAACAGCCGTCTGCTGAACGAGAAGGTAGATTTAAACAAAGTGGATTATGATGTCGATGTGCTGGTTATCGGCGGCGGCGGTGCAGGCGCTTCAGCTGCCATCGAGGCAAATGAGGCGGGCGCAAATGTCATGATCGTGACAAAGCTGCGTATCGGTGATGCCAACACCATGATGGCTGAGGGCGGTATCCAGGCTGCTGACAAAGAGAACGACTCTCCGGTACAGCATTATCTGGATGCATTCGGCGGCGGACATTTTGCTGCAAGACCGGAGCTGCTCAGGAGACTTGTTATGGAAGCACCGGATGCGATCCAGTGGCTGAACAAACTGGGCGTAATGTTTGATAAGGATGCAGAAGGAAATATGGTGACCACACATGGCGGCGGTACCTCCAGAAAGAGAATGCATGCCTGCAAGGACTACTCCGGAGCAGAGATCATGCGTACCCTGCGCGATGAGGTGCTGAACCGTCAGATCCCTGTCGTAGAGTTCACTTCTGCAGTAGAGCTGATCAAGGATGAGAAGGGTCAGGTGGCAGGTGCCGTTCTTCTGAACATGGAGACCGGCGACTATATGGTGGCAAGGGCAAAGACCGTTATCATCGCTACCGGTGGTGCAGGCCGTCTGCATTATCAGAACTTCCCGACCTCGAATCACTACGGCGCAACTGCCGACGGTCTGATCCTGGGATACCGTGCGGGAGCACCGCTTCTGTATCAGGATACCATCCAGTATCATCCGACAGGTGTGGCATATCCGTCACAGATCTACGGTGCACTGGTAACAGAGAAGGTTCGTTCTCTGGGAGCCATGCTGGTAAATGTGGATGGTGAAGCATTCATGCATCCGCTGGAGACACGTGATGTGGCTGCAGCTTCCATCATCCGCGAGTGCTCTGACAGAGGAAAGGGTGTCACCACACCTCTGGGCAGTGGTGTATGGCTGGATACTCCGATGATCGAGCGCATCGGCGGAGAGGGCACCATCGAGAAGAGGATCCCGGCAATGCTCCGTATGTACATGAACTATGGTATCGATATGAGAAAGATCCCGATCCTTGTTTATCCGACCCTGCATTACCAGAACGGCGGTCTGGAGATCGGCGGAGAGGGCTTTACCAAGGCCATCGACAACCTGCTGGTAGCAGGAGAGGCTGTAGGAGGTATCCACGGAAGAAACCGTCTGATGGGTAACTCTCTGCTGGACATCATCGTATTCGGAAGAAATGCAGGTAAGGCTGCAGCTGCGAAAGCGAAGGAAGTAGAGCTTGGAACGATGAATCTCGACCATATCGAGAAGTATGCAGAGGAACTGAAGGAGGCAGGTGTGGCTTCTGATGATGTATCTCCGCTGCTGCTGCCAAAATATGCTCGTCATGAGAGATAAAGAAAGAGAAGAATAATGTGTAACTGTCCGGAACAGTTACGGATCATGTTATCATGCAGCCTTCGCTCCTGATCTCTCAGGATATACATTGTGAAGCGTGTTACTGTTTATCTTGAATGTCATGCAAAGCATGACGCGCACCTCGCAGCAAGAACGCCAGGGCGTACCAGAAAGAGTGAACAGTAACATGTTTCCCTGTCTGCACATGGCTGTATATGGAGGAGATATTATGATAGTTTGGGAATGGTTTCGGGATAATGTTATGTCGAATACACTGATGATGGTATTCTTAATTGCCGTTACCGGATATTTGGTAGGAAGTATCAAGATCAAAGGACTGGAGCTGGGAACCGCAGGTATTCTGCTGGTAGCCCTGATCTTCGGGCATTTTGGTGTGGAGATTCCGTCTCTGGTGCGTGAACTGGGTCTGATCTGTTTTGTTACTTCCGTAGGATTTATAGCAGGACCAAAGTTTTTCCGTAATTTCAAGCTGAATGCCACATCCTACATTCTCCTGGGAATCATCATCATTGCATCAGGTGCACTGACCTGTGCACTTGTGATTACCGTCTTTAAGGTTCCGACGGATATCAGCGTGGGAATGATGGCGGGCGCACTGACCAGTACACCGGGACTTGCTGCGGCACTGGAGGCCACCGGTTCGGATGCGGCTTCTGTAGGATATGGTATCGCCTATCCGTTCGGCGTGATCGGCGTGGTACTTTTTGTACAGCTGATTCCGAAGATCCTGAAAACAGACATGGATGCAGAGCGCAAGAACTTCGAGGCGGCTGCCAATGTACAGGTAGAGGATTTTCACAAGGACAAAAAAGAGTCCCTGTTTTATGCGGACAGTATGGGATTTTTCCCGTTTTCCCTTGCAATCGTTCTGGGAATCATTCTTGCGAAAATTGAGATCAAGCTTCCGGGAGGCGGCGTATTTGCCCTTGGAACCTCCGGCGGCCCTCTGATCGCAGGTCTGATCCTTGGACATTTCGGCCATATCGGAAAACTGAGTGTTAAGGTAGAAAAGCATGTCCTGGAATGTCTGAGAGAGTTCGGACTGGCACTGTTCCTGCTGGGAGCAGGTGTTCAGGCAGGCGCCGGATTTGTAGACATCTTAAAAGAGCAGGGCATCCTTCTGTTTGTTTACGGAGCGCTGATGACACTTGTGCCGATGCTGCTTGGCTATGCATTTGCCGTGAAGGTGCTGAAGCTCAGCCTGTTTAACTCACTGGGCTCCATCTGCGGCGGAATGACAAGTACACCCGCTCTTGGAACCCTGATCCGTGTGACAGGAACCGATGATGTGGCTTCCGCCTATGCGGCAACCTATCCGGTAGCGCTGGTAATCGTCGTACTGGCCTGCCAGTTTATCGGGATATTCCTATAGAAAAAGCAGACCGTGCAGGTTTACCTGCTAAGGGATGAACAGAAAAAACAGCAGCAAAAGAAAGATAGAATTTTCAGGAGGTGATTCAAACATGCGTGAGATTCAGGCACAGCAGATTACAGATGTTGTGGAAAAGTTATGTATTGAAGCAAATCAGTACCTTCCGAAGGATGTACAGGGTGCGATTCGTCAGTGCCGTGCATGTGAGGACTGGGAGATTGCCCAGGGAGTACTGGATAAGATCATTGATAATTTTGAGATTGCAGAAAATGAAAGTGTTCCGATCTGTCAGGACACAGGTATGGCGTGTGTGTTCCTTGAAATCGGTCAGGATGTACATATCACAGGAGGAAACCTGGCAGATGCAGTCGATGAGGGCGTGCGCCGCGGATATACCAACGGATATCTCAGAAAATCCGTAGTAAAAGATCCCGTGCGCCGCGGAAATACCGGTGACAACACACCGGCTATGCTGTATACGGAAATCGTTCCGGGAGAGCAGATTAAAGTAACCGTCGGACCGAAGGGCTTCGGCAGCGAAAATATGAGCATGATCCGGATGTTTAAACCGTCTGCAGGTCTTCAGGGAATCAAGGACTTTATCCTTGAGGTCGTAGAGACCGCAGGCCCGAACCCGTGCCCGCCTATGGTGGTAGGTGTCGGAATCGGCGGAACCTTTGATAAATGTGCACTGCTGGCAAAGAAAGCGCTGATGCGCCCGATCGATTCTTCCAATCCGGATCCGTTCTATGCAGACCTGGAAAAGGAGATGCTGGAAAAGATCAATCAGCTGGGCATCGGACCGCAGGGCTTTGGCGGAAAGACGACAGCGATCGGACTGAACATCGAAACGATGCCGACCCACATTGCAGGAATGCCATGTGCGGTAAATATCAACTGTCACGTAACGCGTCATAAAACGGAGGTGATCTGAGATGGAAAAACATATTCAACTTCCTTTGACAGAAGAGCTGGCAAAAACTCTCCATGCAGGTGATACCGTTTATCTGACCGGCACCATCTATACATCCAGAGATGCCGGACACAAGAGAATGTGTGAAGCACTGGCAAGAGGAGAGGAGCTTCCTTTTGATCCGACGGATGCCACGATCTACTATGTGGGTCCGACACCGGCGAAGCCGGGACAGGTGATCGGCTCCGCAGGCCCGACCACCAGCGGACGTATGGATGCTTATGCACCCACGATGATGTCTGTGGGAGCACGCGGTATGATCGGTAAAGGTGCAAGACTTCCGGAAGTCATTGAGGCAATGAAGAAATACTCAGGCGTGTATTTCGGAGCCATCGGCGGTGCAGGTGCACTGCTTGCGAAATGCATTAAGAAGGCAGAGCTGATCGCATATGAGGATCTGGGAGCGGAAGCACTGAGAAAACTTTATGTAGAGGATATGCCGCTGGTCGTGATTATTGACAGCGAAGGAAATAATCTTTATGACGAAGGGAAGGCAGCATACCTGAAAACAAAGCAGCAGTAATGAAAATCTTACAGAAACAGGTATCGGAATCCTACATCATTGGCGTTCTTCTGGCTATTGCGGGCGGTTATCTGGATGTGTATACCTATGTATGCAGGGGCGGTGTCTTTGCAAATGCACAGACGGGAAATATCGTCCTTCTGGGAATCAATGCGGCGGATCACAACTGGGTAAAGCTTGCAGAGTATATCTATCCGATTCTGGCCTTTATGGCAGGTATCTTTGTTGCGGAGCTTGTAAAGAAGGAGTTTCGCAACAAATCCGTCATTCACTGGCGCCAGGTGGTCATCGCTCTGGAATTTGCCGTGCTCTGGACGATCGCTTTTATTCCGTCCGGCATCCATGATGACTATATTAATATGGCCGTATCCTTCGTCTGCTCCATGCAGGTGGAAAGCTTCCGGACCTTTCACGGTACCAGTACCTATGCGACAACCATGTGCACCGGAAACCTTCGAAGCGCCACAGAGCAGCTGTTTTACTACAATGTAAATAAGGACAGAAAGGCGATCCGAAAGAGTCTCCAGTATTATGGGATTATTCTGTTCTTTATCCTGGGAGCGGTGATCGGTACGGTGGTCACCAGGATCTTTCTGGAAAAATCAGCACTGGTGGTATGTGTACTGCTCTTAGTGGTATTTGTCCTTATGTTTATTCCGGTACATGACCAGTAATACGCCACCTCGAACTGGCTGACGTGTGAATAGTAGTGAAATATTCTCTTGCAATTCTTCAGAGTCTGTGTTATAGTAGGCGTTGCCGTTGCAGACAGATGTCTGCAGCGCACACTCTGGAGAGTCTCACAGAACGAGCGCCGAAGGTGTACGGCAGGTATTCCTGCTAATCTCTCAGGCAAAAGGACAGAGGTATATCTGTATATGTTCTACTCTTTAGAGGGCTGATAATTTATCAGCTCTTTTTTGACGTTCGGAAAAACTAGTATGATCCACCCTAAATACCGTACTGTTTCGGTGAGGATGCTTTTTCGAGAGTGCAGTTGTAAAAACGCAGGCGTAGCGGGCTACGCTGAGGCTTTTACAACTGTACTATCGGGGAAGCAGACCAGCGAAACATAGTGTTATTTAGGGTGAATCATACTGACACTTTACACCTTCCACCAGGGAGAAGGTCAACTGTTTTTTCAAATTTTCCGCTCCTGTTCCATATCTCAGCTGATCTGCCACCTGATATGACTGCCGCCATCGTCCTTGCTGACGATCAGCTGATCCTCGATCTCCTGCTTCAGTTCCGTCACATGGGAAATGATACCGATCTGTCTGCTTCCGCCGGCCATCTGCTGCAGTACCTTTACCGCCTGGTTTCTCGCATGGTCGTCCAGGGAACCGAAGCCCTCATCGATAAACATCACATCCAGATGAATGGACGCGGAGCTTTCCTGAATCTGGTCCGCCATACCGAGTGCCAGTGAGAGTGCAGCCATAAAGGACTCTCCTCCGGAAAGCGTCCTCACTTCCCGCTCCTTTCCCGTAACAGCAGAATAGACCATCAGGTCCAGTCCCCTGTTCTTTCCTTCTCCTGCTTTCTCAATATCATACATCCGAAGCTCAAACTGCCCCGCCGACATTTCCTGAAATCTGACATTGGCCGCATGGAGGATCCTCTCCAGATAATATCTCTGCACAAAGGTCTCGATGTCCATGCGCGCCCCGCTGACCTTACCTGACAGGCGGTTATAGAGGCTGTCCATCCTTGTATATTCCTGTGTAACGGTATTGCGCTCTTCCATCTTTGGTGCCAGCGCATCATAAACCGCCTGGTTCACCCTGTATTCTTCTTTGCATTGCTCCAGCTGCTTTTGCACACTTCTCAGTAATTCTTCTGCTTCCTGCATCGCAGCCTCCAGTTCCTCCAGTACTGGACGCTCCTGCTCTCCGATGGCCTCTCTGGCATACTTCTGCATGCTTTCTGCAGCTGCTTTTTTCTTTTTGTATTCTTCGATCCGTGTCTGCAGGTCATCCGTCTCTGTCCTGTCATGCCTTTCGGTGATCCGGATCCACTCTTCTTCCGTAAGCGCTTTTTCCTGAAGAATGCTTTCATAGGAGGCCCTGCGTGCCGCCTGCTCCTCTCTGAGGGCCGGAAGCTCCTTCGTATAGCGCTCCACTAAGGTACCGGCTTTTTCCCGGGCGGTCTTCGCACTCTGCGCTTTCCTGTGGGCTGCCGCATATGCTGCATCCTTCGCCTCTTTCTTTACTTTCGCTTCTGTCAGGGCATGCTCCGCTTCTGCCTCCGTCTGATAATCCCCGGAAGCTTTCAGCTCCTCCAGGGCTGCACGGCTGCCTGCGAGTGCTGTTTTTGCATCCACCGCTTTCTTCTCTGCCTGATCAGACAGTGTCCGAAGTGACAGTTTCTTTTCTTCAATGCCCTTTAATGACTGCTGCACCGCCGCAAATGTCTCTGCATTTTTCTTCAGAAGAATGCCTTCTTCCATGAGGGCTTCTTTCCAGCTTCCAAGCAGGGCCTCCGCCTGCTCCGTAGTCAATGCATCCGGAATCTTTGGGATACTTCCGGCCATCCGTTCACGCAGCGCATCCATCGCTTTTACATAATTTCTTTCCCGCTCATCCAGCAGGTCTTTCGCAGACTTTGATGCCGAAGCCTTCCTGTTCCATTTCATCTGAAGCTCCCCGACATTTCTTCCCAGTGCATCCACTGCTTCTCTGGTCAGATTCTGATGCTCCACTGACAGCTCACAGGGACGGGGATGATGGGTGGAGCCGCACACCGGACATGGCTCTCCTGCCTTCAGCCTGCTTTTTGCCAGGATCCCTGCCTGGGCATCCAGGAAAGCATTCTGCATTTCCACATACGCTTGATTTGTCTCCTGATATTTCTGTCTTGCCTCTTCGTATTCCTGTGCCGCGCTCTGCGCTTTTTTCCTTTGGCCCGCCACATCCCGCTGCGCCTTTTTCACAGCTGCGGCATCCGCTGTCAGTGCATCCGCTTCCGTATGCTTCACTTCCCAGAGAGCCAGGAGCATCTGCGCATCCTTTAATGTTTCGCTCTGCTCTCTCCAGCTCTTCTCCTGACGTTCCAGCCGTTCCAGCTGTCCCTTCGCTGCAGCTGCTTCATCATCCGCTTTCTTCGCAGCTGCCTCCTCTGCCTTCACTTCAAGAACGGCCGTACGGATCTTTGCAAAACGCTCCCGCGCTTTCGCCACCCGCTCTGACACCTTCGAAAAAGCCGCCAGCACCTGTGCCTGTGCCTCTTTTGCCTCTGCTTCTGCAGCTGCCGCATTCTGATATGCTGTTTCCCGCCCCGGCAGCACTTCCTGCTGTTCCTTCAGCTTTTTTTCTGTGTCCTTTACCGTGGCATCCGCATCCCGGTATCTCTGATACACGGTCCGGATCTCATAGGCCGCATGGATCTGTGCCATCAGACCGGAAGCTGCACGGATTTCTTCCTCCTGTTCTCTGCATTCTTCCAGTTCTTTTCCCGCCTGTGAAAGCTGCCCGAAAAACTTCAGCAGATTCCTGGCGCTGCTGAGCGCATCCCGTCTGGCATCCCGTATCTGACCGGCTGTATCGTACTGCTTTTGTGTCTGTTCTTTCTTCTCTTTTAACTGCCCGCAGAGCAGACCAAGCTCCTCCAGAAGTGCTTCCATATCCGTCACGGAGAGTCTGTCCGAGGAAAGGATACGCTTTCTGAGTTCCCGCAGTGTCTCCTCCTGTCCCGAATCCCCGTTGAGCACAAGATGCCCCACCTCGGTCTGACAGGCCGTACGGATCCGGGCGATCTCCGACATTTTTTCTTTCCGGCGTCTTCCCAGCTCTTCCACCACATCCTGATACATCTGCGTATTGAAAAGCTTCCGGAAGATCACTTTCTTATCATCTGATCTGGCACGGAGCAGCTCCATAAACTCTCCCTGGGCGATCATGGCCACCTGCATGAACTGCTCCCTGGTCAGCCCGACGATCTCTTCCAGCTTTTTGTCGGTCTCCTTCACGTTCCGGGAATATTCCAGGCCATCCGGCATGATCAGAGAAACCGTCTCTTTTTCCTCTTTAAAGCCTTCCCTGCTCCTGCGCTTCAGCGGACGGATATGCCTGGGAACCCGGCGTACTGTATAGATTCCGGTTTCCTCACCGCTTTGTTCCAAAAAGGTAAGCTCCACAAAGGGCTCTCTGTCATAGCCCGCAAACTGACTCTGCAGCTCCGCCCCGTCCTTTTTATTGCTGGCAGAGCCTGTCGCGCCGTAAAGTGCGAAAACAAGCGCGTCGAAGATCGTGGTCTTTCCGGCTCCCGTATCTCCTGTGATCAGAAACAGATTCTGATCCGGCACGGTAAAATCAATCTCTGTTTTCCGGCCATAGGAACCGAAGGCCTGCATCGTTACTTTCAGTGGTTTCATATCATCTCACCTCCTGCACGTAGTTGATGACATCCTGCAGCAGATCCTTTTCCTGATCATCCAGATCTTTCAGGAAGGAACAGCACAGCGCAAAGGGATCCAGCACTGCCTCCTCTGTACAGGTACTGCTGTAATCTGCCCGGCGCAGAGTCTCCCGACGGATTTCCAGCAGATTCGGAAATTCGCTGCGCAGCCTGTCCTGCATATCGATCACATCCAGATCCTCCCGGTCTGTCAGAATGACGGTTACATAATCCCCGCAGCCCTGGCGCAGCACCTCTGAGAGCGTGCCTTTTATGACCCGCACCTGACGCAGCGGGACAAGCGGCAGAACCGAAGCCCTTACCTCTCCTTTTTCCAGCAGCTCGACCATGATGATCCCTTTTTGCTGACCGGCTTCATCCACCGAGCATGCAAGGGGCGTCCCGCAGTAACGGAAGGATTCCCTTCCCGCCTTCATGGGCTTATGAATATGCCCGAGCGCCGCATAGTCAAAGCTCTCCAGAATATCCGCCTTTACTTCGTCAATATTCCCCACTGTCCGGATCTCCGAGCCCATCCGCTCCACCTGATCCGGATCCGTTCCGACCGGAAGATAGAACTGATGGCTCACCAGCACATTTCTCTCGTCCGGATCGATCTGTTCCCGTCTGATGAGCCTATGGATCGTTTCGTTATAGGAAAGATTGCATCCATTTTCATCCGTTCCGACGATCTGCTTCACCATGGAGGGCCTGACAAAGGGAAGCAGATAGAAATTCACATTCCCGTACGCATCGGTCATGGTAACCTTCTCTATCGAATCCTCCGGCCGCTGCGGCGGCATCCCGATCATGTGGATTTTCCTGCTGCGAAGCACGCCGCGGAATACATTGACCCTCGGTGCACTGTCATGGTTTCCACTGATCATCATAATCTCCCCGTCCGGAAGGGCTTCGGCAAGTCCGGTAACAAACCGGTCAAACAGCTCTACCGCCTCCGCAGACGGTATCGCCTTATCATAAATATCTCCCGCAATCACAACTGCATCCGGCTGCTCCTCCTTCGCAGCCGCCACGATCTGATCCAGGATGTACGCCTGATCTCCCAGAAGATCCCTGTTCATAAGTTTCAGTCCGATATGAAGATCAGACAGGTGAAAAAACTTCATCTTTTTGTTTGGCTCCTTTCTTACTGTCATCTTATATTCAAGTACGCCTTGGCGTACTTGCCGCGGTGTGGTCGAATGCGAAGCATTCTT